>Ga0118677_10007406_pt1 | contig 18121 bp, 8 predicted proteins | sample AliMusrvi5mmetaG_FD_86154 | JGI IMG/M metagenome (GOLD analysis project Ga0118677, IMG submission 86154) | reverse complement strand
CCTTACGCTGCGCTACGTTGACTTTGTAGCCAACCGGCTGGTGCTGCGCCCGCACAACATCGCCTTCCCAGTGGACCTGATAGAAATAGGTCCCGGAGAATCGCCAGCCGACCTGATTGCCGGCCGGGTCGCGCTCATCATCAACGAATTGTAGAAACTGCCTTATAAGCTCGCTTTGAAAGGGCGCGGCGGGGTACCCTCTGGGTCGCGCGCCGCAAGATGCTTATTGAAACTCGACAGGCTTTAGCCCCTGGGGGCAACTGCCACAGGCCGCCCTAGACCTCGTGCACCGCGTCCGGATTGTCAAAGCGGGTGAATTGCGAAATGAAGTTCAGGTTCACCGTGCCGGTGGGGCCGTTGCGCTGCTTGGCCAGGATGATCTCCGACTTGGCCTTGTCTTCCTTGGTCTGCTCCTCGTCGCGGTTGTAGTAGGACTCGCGATGAATGAAGGCCACCACGTCGGCATCCTGCTCAATGGAGCCGGACTCGCGCAGATCGCTCAATAGCGGCCGCTTGTCGTCGCCGCGGCGCTCGCTGGCACGCGATAGCTGCGACAGGGCCACCACCGGCACATGCAGCTCTTTTGACAACGCCTTGAGCCCGCGCGAAATGGCCGAGACCTCCTGGGTGCGGTTCTCGTAACTGCGCTTGCCGCCCGAGGGCGCCGTGGCCGACATCAATTGCAGGTAATCCACCACGATGAGGTCGAGCCCCTTCTCGTTTTGCTTGAGCCGCCGCGCCTTGGCCCGCATCTCGCCCAGCGATATGCCCGCTGTGTCATCGATGAAGAGACGCGACTCAATCAACTGCTCCAGCGCTCTCTGCAGCTTGCCGTGATCGTCTTTGCCCAGAAAGCCGGTTTGCAGCTTGCGCTGGTCTACCCAGGCCTGCGAAGACAGCATGCGGCGCAGCAGGGATTCCTTGCTCATTTCCAGGCTGAAAACAGCAACCTTTGCCTGGAGATTGATGGCCGCGAACTGGGCGATGTTGATGGCCAGCGCCGTTTTCCCCATCGACGGCCTAGCCGCAATGATAATCAGTTCGCCCTTCTGCAGGCCGCTCGTCATTTCATCGAATTGGGTAAAACCTGTGGCCAGTCCCGTAACCACGCGACTGTCTTTATACAGGTTGTCGATGGACCCAAAGGAGTTCCTGACAATCTCGTCCAGGGACTGGAAGCCCTGGGACATGCCGTTTTCACTTACTTCGAGCAGCTTCTGCTCGGTGCCGTCCAGCACCGACATAGCGTCTTCGGTTTCGTCGGCCGCGCGCGCGATGGCCGAAGAGCAAATGAGCATGAGGCGCCGCAACATGCTCTTGTCTTTGACGATGCGGATGTAGTCTTCAATCACCGGCCGCCGCGGCAAACCCTCGGTAAGCGAGAAGAGGTAAGCCCGGCCGCCGATCGCATCCAGCTCCTTGTTGCGGTCCAGCTCGTTGGCCAGCGTCACTGTGTCCACGGCCCGCTGCAGGTCCATCAGCTCGGTCATCCGCTGGAAGATTCGGCGGTGGGAGTCGAGCGAAAAATCGTCTGCAGTAAGCTTCTCGGCAGCCTCGGCATGGGCCGCATTATCCAGCAGAATCGCGCCGAGAATCGTCTTTTCAGCGTCGAGATTTGCCGGCATTCCGGCGTCAAGGGTCAGTTCGGGGATGGCGGCCATATGAGTAAAGTCTAGGCCGAATGGCGCGCTACGATGGCTGTGAAGATTGGCGAAGGGAGGTGGAAAACCCGTCCCCCGCCAGCCGGATCAACACCTTGAGGGTCAGACAGGCGGAGGCGGAAAGTTTGCGATATTTGGCAGGCGAAAAGGCGCCATAAAGGAGCGCTCGTTTCTTGAAGATGACTCTATCTATGGTGCTGGAAGCGCAAGAAGCTTCCGCCCCAAACTGTGCTATATTCTGCAAACCAGATTTCTGGCTTTATTCCCCATTCGGTTTCTTGCGTTTACGACCAACTCGGGTTGAAAGTCCCTGGCTACTTTTCAGCCGCGCGCCTGAAGTGTCTTCGCTTTCTGGACCGAGTGGAGATACACAGTTCGACGCAATCGACTAAGCCATGCACGAGTCGTATCCGATTCCTAACTCCCCACCCGGGCAGGGTTTGCAACATGTTTTTCGCGAGGAGATGAGAGATGGAAGAACAGCAAGGCGGGCCGCCCTCCGACAAGGGCGCGGCTGACGAGGGATCGCGGTGGTGGTGGGAAGCCGGGTGAGTGTGGAGAGCCTGCGGCAAAAAGCCGCGACCGACCAGAAGACAGCCGAAACGCAACTGGAGGCCGCTCTGGAACAAACCAAGCAGCACAAGTTGGACCTGGAGCAACAGAAGCTGATTCACGACGCCGACCTCAAAAACAAGCAGGATGAAGCACTCGCGCAGGACGCCCGCGAAAGGAACCAGCGATTGGCGGAGGTGGTGAGTCACCTGTTTGGCGCAAAGGACAGTTCCGAGTGAGATCTCGCCATGCTTTCGCAGTTTCTGAATGCGGACGAGGAGAGCCGGCGCATTGTGGCCAACGCCGTTCTGGCCCGCCTTGAGAACCCAAGGACAAAGGAAGAGATCGACCTCGGGTTTCGGCTCTACGAGCACATCGGCCCGTCTGCGTGGAGCTACGTTGTGGAAGTGAACAAGAGCGCGCGCCGGCGCTACGACGAGTGCCTGCTTGAGAGGTACTCTCACCTGCTGAAGAAGGATGCACCGGTCAAGACTGAACCAGGAGCCGCAGCACAAATGGACGCCGGGATCACAGGAGTAGAGCACTACGTCGCCAGTGCGGATGCTCTCGACTTCGAATACGATTTCGCAACCATCAACAGGATGATAGCGAAGGGCGACTCCAGCGAAATAAAACACACATCGCAGGAATCTGCCACGTTGGCCGCCCAGCGGATACTCGCGGCCTTTGAAATCTCAAGGTCCAACCAGGTGCTTCGGGGCTACATTGCCAGGCACAACCATGAATTGCCCGAGCACATGGACCTGTCGGGAACCTACCTTGAAAGCGGAACCGTTCTCGATCCATACAAGGGCGTGGTGCCAGCCATATCGAATGCATTCACGACCGGGGCGTATCTCAGCCATCTGCGGCAGGGCGCGCTCAATGGCTTTCTCTACGACGATATTGAGTTCTCGAGGACGGCCGGAAGGCCCGACATTGTTGACTCAGTGGATTATGAATTTCATCATCCGGCAGATGCCGGGACCTGCTCGAAAAGCCATCCGCTGCGCTGCTCGTTCTACCAATTTAAACCAGCGGGAGCATATTGATGACCGGCGGCGGGAGGGAGCGCCTGCCGCTGCTTTTATCAACGGGGCAGCATGGCGTCCAGTGATGGGTTACAGGCTTACTGTCGCGGGCAAAATGTCTTTGGCATCAACCCACTCTGTGGGGTAGTTGCCGGTATAACATGCCGTGCAATAGCCGATATGTTTTTCGCCTTCGCAGCACTTCAGCAAGCCTTCCAGCGATAAGTAGGCGAGGGAGTCAGCTTCAATAAAGCTGCAAATTTCTTCAATTGACTTATTGGCGGCAATAAGTTCCTTCTTGCTGGGTGTATCTACTCCGTAGAAGCACGGGGAGATAGTCGGGGGGCAACTTATGCGCAGGTGAACCTCTTTGGCTCCCGCGCCGCGCACCATGCGAACAATCTTTCTGCTGGTCGTCCCGCGAATGATGGAGTCGTCGATGAGGATGACTCTCTTGCCTTCAAGCAGGTTGCGCACTGGGTTGAGCTTCAACCGCACGCCAAAGTCGCGGACCCGCTGTTCAGGCTCAATAAACGTGCGGCCTACATAGTGGTTGCGGATGAGGCCCATGCGGAACGGGATGCCGGCCCGCTCGGCATAGCCCATCGCCGCGGTGACGCCAGAGTCGGGCACAGGCACGATGAGGTCGGCCGGAACGCCCGACTCGCGCGCCAGCTGGCGGCCCATCTGGTCGCGGCTCTCCTGCACCCAGCGGCCAAAAATGCGGCTGTCGGGCCGGGCAAAGTAGACATGCTCAAAGACGCAACTGGATTGCGGAACGCCGCTGGCATACTGCCGGCTGGTCACGCCGTCCTCGGTAACCATCACCAGTTCGCCGGGAAGCACGTCGCGAATGAACTCGGCGCGGAGCAGGTCAAATGCACAGGACTCGCTGGCAAAGACGATGGTGTCCGGGCCTTCCGAATTCCGGATGCGTCCTATCGAGAGCGGACGAAAGCCGCGCGGGTCGCGAGCGGCAAATACGCGGTCGCGGGTCATCATCACGATGGAGAAGGCGCCCTCGACATGGCTGAGCGAGTCGGCAATGGCGTCCACAAGCGTTCCAGCATGGGAGTGAGCGATGAGTTGGACGATGATCTCAGAGTCCGACGTGGTCTGGAAGTAGGCGCCGTCGCGCTCAAGCCGTGCGCGCACATTGCCCAGGTTCACCAGGTTACCGTTATGGGCGATCGCGATCAGGCCCTTGGTTGAATCCACGCGAATGGGCTGGGCGTTGAGCAACGCCGAGTCGCCGGTGGTGGAGTAGCGGGTGTGGCCGATGGCCATGTGGCCGGGCAGCTTGGCCAGCACGTCATCCGTGAAGATTTCGCTCACCAGGCCCATGCCCTTGATGTTGGCCAGGTGTTGTCCGTCGGCGGTGGCGATGCCGGCGGACTCTTGTCCGCGATGCTGCAGCGCATAAAGGCCGAGGTAGGCTTGGCGTGCAGCGTCGGGATGGCCGTGGATGGCGACCACGCCGCATTCCTCGCGGAGTTTGTCAAAGACAGGGACCAGGGGAAAAGCAACCGCAGGTCCTTCGACTCCCTTCGATCGCTCAGGATGACAGACCTCTGGGAGAACCCGAAGGGTTGTTGAAATATCGGCGATGCCCTCGACCCCCTGGTAGAGCCTCCCGATCATGCCAGGACCTCGCCATGCAGGGTCGCTTCAAGTGCATCGGCCCAGGGCTTGCGGAGTTCCTCAAGAGAGGCCGATATCATCGGCTGTTTGTAGACATTGATCTCAAGCCGGTCGCCGCCCGTGGTGCCGATGCGAGCCACAAAGTGGCCGTATTCGTCGGCCAGGTCTTCAATCTCTTCCATCTGACTCGGGCCGGTGGAGACAATCACGGTGGAGGCAGGCTCTGCGAACAACCCGAAAAGCGGATGAACCATGAGCGATTGTTCCTGCTCGACGGTGGCTCCGATGCCAAGCGGGAATGCGGCCTGGGCCAGGGCAACCGCAATGCCGCCGTCGCCAAGGTCTCTTGCTGAGCGAATCAGTTGACGCTCGGCCAGAACGGCCAGCAGCGTGTGCAGATCGGCCTCCGCGTCCAGGTCAATCGGAGGGGGCTGTCCCCAGACGCCGCCCAGCACCACGTGCGCATATTCTGAGGAGCCAAAGGTTACCAACTCGGCTGAAGCGGTTGCTTCGGTTTCAACTGCTTCTGGATGGATGCCCGTCTGGTCGCCCAGAAGCGGGGTAAGCGGGTCGGCATTGCTCTCAACCTGGTCGGACGGGAACGGAACGTGGAGCTCCGGGTTCGGCTCTTCGCCTGCGGGAATTGGCCACAAAAGCAAAATGGCGTCGCCGCCTTCGCGGAAGTGCGCCGGAACCGCCTTGGTCACGTCTTCAAGAATGCCCACTATGCCCAGCACCGGGGTGGGATAAATGCCTCCGCCCTTGGTCTCGTTATAGAGCGAGACGTTGCCGCCGGTAATGGGTGTGCCCAGGGCCGTGCAGGCCTCGGCAATGCCGTCAATGGCTGCCGAAAGCTGGGCCATTATCTCTGGCTTCTCCGGGTTGCCGAAGTTGAGGCAGTTGGTGGCAGCCACTGGCGTTGCGCCGGTCATGGCCACCTTGCGGGTACACTCCGCCACGGCATGAATCGCGCCCAGTTTGGGGTCCAGGTATGCCCAGCGGCCGTTGCCGTCCAGAGCCATGGCCAGACCGCGCTCGTGGCCCGGCGTGCCGGTGCCCTTGATGCGCATGACGCCGCCCTCGCCGCCGGGGCCGAGAACGGTGTTGGTTTGCACCATGGTGTCGTACTGCTCGTGAACCCAGCGCTTGCTGCATACATTGGCGCTGGAAAGAAGCTTGATCAGGTCGCCGGTAAAGTCGCGGTCCTCGGCGAGCCGGGCTTGAATCTCCTCAGAAGGCTCAAGCGAAATGGGAGTCTTCCAAACCCCGACGGGCCGGTGATACAGCGGAGCATCGTCAGTGAGCGACTGGTTGGGAATGTCGGCCACCAGCACGCCGTGGTGGCGGATTTTGAGGCGCGATTCATTCTCAACCGTGCCCACGATCACGCCGTCAAGGCCCCACTTTTCGAATACCCGAAGCACCTCGCCCTCGCGGCCCTTGGTGGCCACAAGCAGCATGCGCTCCTGGCTCTCGGAGAGCATGATCTCGTAGGACGTCATCCCGGTTTCGCGCTGCGGAACAAGGTCAAGTTCGACATCAAGGCCCACGCCGCCGCGGCCACCCATCTCGCAGGTGGAGCAGGTGAGTCCGGCGGCGCCCATGTCCTGAATGCCGACGATGGCGCCGGTCTTCATGGCTTCAAGGCAGGCCTCCATCAGCAATTTCTCCATGAAGGGGTCGCCCACCTGGACGTTGGGCCGCTTGGCCTCGGTGCCCTCGTGGAACTCCTCGCTGGCCATGGTGGCCCCGTGAATGCCGTCGCGGCCCGTCTTAGCGCCAACGTAAATCACGGGATTGCCCGCGCCCGAGGCCTTGCCGTAGAAGATTTCGTCGATCTTGACCATGCCCAAGGCAAAGGCGTTGACCAGCGGATTGCCGCTGTAGCAGGTCTCGAACTTGGTTTCACCGCCCAGGCAGGGCACACCAAAGCAGTTGCCGTAGCCGGCAATGCCACTGACCACGCCCTCAACGATGGAGTGGTTTTTCGCGACCACTTCCGGCTCGGCGTTGCCCGGCTCGATAGGGCCGAAGCGCAGAGAATCCATGACCGCCAGCGGCCGCGCACCCATGGTAAAAATATCGCGCAAAATGCCGCCCACGCCCGTGGCCGCGCCCTGGTAGGGCTCGATATAGCTGGGATGGTTGTGGCTTTCAATCTTGAAGGCACAGGCCCAGCCGTCGCCCACGTCGATGATGCCGGCGTTTTCACCCGGCCCCTGCACCACGCGGTCGCTCTTGGTGGGCAGCCGCTTGAGGTGAACGCGGCTCGACTTGTAGGAGCAGTGCTCGCTCCACATGACGCTGTAAATGCCCAATTCTGTTAGGGATGGAACACGTCCGAGCGCCGACAGGATGCGATTGTACTCATCCTGAGTGATGCTGTGCTGGGCCAGCAACTCCGGTGTAACAGATACCGGTTCGGGAACGACTGCAGAGGAGGCTGTGGTCATCACGATTGCCTTAATTGTCGCACGGCATTCACATTCGGTGGCGCCTCAAGTGGTGTGGAAAGGCGGGCCAAATGTGCAAATGCCGCATTTCCGGTGCACCTGCCAACGCGGTTCTTTGGCCGTTCCGTAGGCCGCAAGGGGCTATAATCCCTTGCATTCGTTCCAGGCATAGATTCCTGCATCGTTCTGTGTTGGCGTCGTCGAGCCCCAACAAGGTGGTTCGATGATGGCCCACGGTCTTTGCCTGGTCATCCTGACTCAGGAGGAGTTCCCGTCCCATGAACCCCACTCGACGCACTTTTCTCTCTTATCTCGCTGCCATTGGATCCGCTGCTACCCTGCCGCCTTTCCGCACAATGCTTGCACAAAGTCCCAGGGAGCATTCGAATAGCGCCCTCGGCCCGCAGCTTTATGTGGCCAAAGGCGGCAGCGACCGGAATACCGGCAAAGAACATCAACCGTTGGCGACCCTGGCAAAGGCACAGGAACTCGTGCGGCAAATGGATAAGACGAAAGCTGCAGCAATTACCGTATGGGTGCGGGAGGGAACCTGGTACCTGCACAAGCCGCTGCTTTTTGAACCGGCCGACTCAGGAAAGGCCGAATGCCCCATTACTTATGCCGCCTATCCGGGCGAAGAAGTCACCTTGAGCGGCGGCCGGCGGCTCGATTGCCACTGGACGCCCTACAAAGACGGCATCATGATGTGTTCGCCGCCAGGGTGGAAGGGTTCCAAGACTCCATTCACACAGTTGTTCGTTAATGGCAAGCGCCAGATTCGCGCCCGCTACCCGAATCATGACGCGAAGAACCCGCTGGTTTGGGGAGACGGATATTTGGACGTGGCGCAGGTACCGGAACCATGGCCGCCGACGCAATTTCACTTTGAGCCGGCTACGTTTACTGGGAAGCATTGGGCCAAACCGGAGTTGGCAGTAGTGCAGATTTTCCCGGTGGCCGACTGGGGGTCGTTGCAGTGGCAGGTCAACGGAATCGACTGGGATGCGCACCTGGTGAAGCTTGGCTGGGGCGGATTCCAGATAAACGAGCTTGAATGGGGAGCAACATCAACTGGACTGGGCCGCAGCAAGTTTTACGCGGCAGAAGACGCAGCGGAAGCCCCCTACAAGGCGCGCTACTACATCGAAAATGTCTTCGAAGAACTGGACTCGCCCGGCGAGTGGTATTTCGACGCGGAACAAGGCATTCTCTACTACATGCCCACAGACGGCGTAGACCTGCGCACGGCGAAGGTCGAAGTGCCCATGCTTGACCAGGTGGCCGAGTTCCGCGGCTCGCAGCAGGACCCGGTCCATCACATCCGCCTCTCAGGCTTCAGGATTGCGCACGCGGCAAGCACTTTCTTCAAGCAGTATGAAGCGCCCTCGCGCGGCGACTGGACCATCCACCGCAGTGGCGCAGTCTTCATGGAAGGCGCTGAAGATTGCGCCGTGGAGAAATGCTTCTTCGACTCGGTCGGCGGCAACGGCATATTCCTCAGCAATTACAACCGGCATAACAGGATCCACGGCAACAAGATCACCGAGACCGGCGACAGCGCCATCTGCATGGTCGGCTCAGAAAGCATCGCCCAGGGCACCAGCCATCCGGTGCCGACAGAGAACACGATCTCGAACAACCTGATTCACGACTGCGGCGTCTTCGGCAAGCAGATTGCCGGGGTCTTCAGTTCTATTACGCTGCGCAGCACTATCAGCCATAACCATATTTACAACATGCCGCAGGCGGCCATGACTTTCAACGATGGATGGGGCGGCGGACACATCATCGAGTACAACGAGATTCACGACACAGTGCGCGAAACCTCCGACCACGGGCCGATCAGTTCATGGGGACGCGGCAGATACTGGTGCTACGAGCAGAACCACGGGCCGATTTCGCACGCTTCCGGCCTTCACGAAAACGAAAAGGACTTTGTCTTCCTTAACCCCGAAGAAGACGGTTACATCAACGAGTTCCGATTCAACTACCTGCATGAAGAGCCCGGCCGTCACGGCGATTTCTGGCTGCGCCAGATGGGCATCGACCTCGACGATGGTTCATCGCACTTTCATGTCCACGATAACCTCTGCATCGGCCTGAGCATTACACTCAGCCCAGGCGACTATCGCACCGTGGAAAACAATATCTTCATCCATCCCACCGATCCAGTGGTTTTCTGGGGGAGTTACGAGCACAACCACGACCGGTTCACGCGCAACATTATTGTGCCGCGGCCAGACGCGAACAGCGCGCCTGCCATGGCCTACAAGATAGGATCGCCGGGCATTCAAGGGCCGTTTGCTGAAGAGGTAGACAACAACCTGATCTTCGTCGAACCCGGCCAATTCTCTGCCGAGTACACTCCCCGAGACGGCAAGACAACGCGCCTCTCCCTGGAACAATGGCAGGCCATGGGCTGCGACAAGCACTCGCTCTGCACCGACCCCCTGTTTTTCGACCCGAGGGAACGCGATTACCGCGTCAAACCGGATTCTCCAGCTCTAAAGCTTGGTTTCAGGAACTTCGATCTGAAAGGGGTTGGGCTGCTGCCCGATTTCCCCAAAAGCTACAGATCCTGAGGCGCCGGGGATTTTGAGATTCAGCAACCGGGCCGATCAGGCAAGTGACTCGACTCGGTTGCTGGTTTTGGCGAGCCGCCCTGTTCCAGAACGAAAGGAACGCGCTACAATTCAAAGATGGATGCGCTCTGTGTTCCCAACGCCGGACTTGGGTCCGGCAGCTGGTACCCCGCAGGACGCATCTTTTATCCAGATTCGATTAGAGATAGAACAGGCACTTCACAAGACGTGCCGGGATGGCGGAACTGGCAGACGCAGCGGACTCAAAATCCGCCGACCGCAAGGTCATGGGGGTTCGACCCCCCCTCCCGGCACCATATTTAAGTGCTTAAAATCTGCAACTTGGAGAATGGCGAAATTCTTTGGATCCGATACTTTATCCGGGATCGACCGCCAGACTCATCGGTCGTCTATTTCAAAATCAGCGCTATAGAAGTTAGTGGAACACTTCGTGCCACTGAGTGGCAGAATCACCTCACTACAAGCCGCTTTCCGATGCAAAAGTGACGGTTCATATTGTCTGTTTTCAACCTCCCAATTGCGGGACAAGTGCCCACTATCGCTACCGTCCCGGCCCTCCGACAAATTTGTAGCCTACTCCTGAAACAGTCAGAATCAACTCCGGCACATTCGGAATCTGCTCCAACTTCTGACGCAGGCTAAAAACATGAGTGTCGACAGTCCGAGTGAGTAAATTGGCGCTATGGCCCCACACCGATCTCAAGAGCTCTTCTCGCGGAACCGTGGCTCCCGAGCGTTCAATAAGATATCGAAGGAGCTGAAACTCACGTGCCGTCAGGTAGACAGGTTTGCCATCTCTAGTAACCTGGCCCCGACGAAGATCGATGCAAAAAATTCCAAAGTCGTATTCCCCGCGACCTGAGTGGGTCGGCACACGCCGCAGTAGCACTTCGATGCGCGCCAGAAGTTCGGCCGCAACAAATGGCTTCGTTACGTAGTCATCTGCACCCAGCTTGAGCCCAACAACCTTGTCGACTGTGTCGTCGCGGACGGTGAGGATAAGAATTGGAGTCGCGATTCCCGCTGCGCGAACATCCCGGCAAATGTCCAGCCCCCCACGACCGGGAAGCATGAGATCGAGGATGATGAGATCGAAGGGTTGGTTCGATGCCTTGTCGGAGCCGTCGATCCCATCCGCGGCGGTCTCCACTACATACTGTTCTGCACGCAATCGATCACTTAAAGTGACCCGGAGGGCTTCTTCGTCTTCGACCAGCAGGATTCTCTCGTTCATTTCACTTCACCTTCACTCGATCTCGAAGTTGCAGTTGATGGCCCTTGCGATTCATCCTTTGCGACCTGCAAGTGCAGCGTGAAAGTGCTACCGGCTCCCAACCTGCTTGCGACCGATAGACTGCCGCCCACGGAATCGGCCAGGTGCTTCGCTAGCGAAAGGCCCAGCCCGGTCCCGTGAATCTGGGCATCCCGAGCTTCCTGGCCACGGTAAAACGGCTCGAAGATTGAATTCAGATCCGAAGCTTTGATTCCGATGCCGTGATCCTGGACTGCAATCGCCACAGTCTCGGCTCCGCTCGCGCTCCGCAGGAGGCTTGTGGTGATCCGAATCCGCCGATCGCTTCCACCGTACTTCACCGCGTTGGTAATCAGGTTTTCCAAGCAGCCGCGTAAAGCAAATGGATCACCCATCACCGGTGGAAGATTGGATTCAACTTCCTCGTCAACAAAAAAGTGCTGCTCGCGAATCAGCGGCGCCGTATCCTCGCGGACGCGGCTCAGTGTCTCCACGACATCGATGGGGCGGGCATTATAGCGGCTCATTCCGCTGCGAATGGTAGCAAAGAGAAGAATGCGGTCGACATGTTTCATCAGCTGACGGGACTGCTTCATGATCAGTGATCCGTAACTACTAACCCCGGACTCTTCGGTCACCACTCCGTCATGCATGTTCTCCCCCGCAGAGAAAATCGCGGCCAGGGGCGTGCGCAACTCGTGCGAAACAGAAGCCACGAACTCCATCTGGAGCCTCGCAAATTTCTGCGCGCGTAATGCAGCAACCGTGAGGACCGCAAAGTTCGCGGCCAGCGACAACAGCATCAGCGCGCTCATGGTCAGTTTCTTTGCCCTTACGCCATTCACTACATCTTGCAGTCTGTTTACCCGATGCTCCACTTCAAGGAACCACAATTCTCGCTTCGGACCGTTTTCGATAACCGGAAACCACTCCGTCCCGGAGAAACTATGCCAGGCTGCTCTTCTGAGCGAGTGCACACTCCCGGGAGCTTTTGCGGCGTCAGTTCCCGTCGCAGCAGGTTGCAGTCGAAAGATATTCATTGCCGAATCGACTGCATTAAGGTCCTGGGTTCCAAATCCAGGATCTGAGGAATACAGCGTTCGCGGCTTTGACCCGGTCGCGATCACGCCAACTTTATAGTCCAGGCCATCCAGACCGCCGAAATACCGGCTTGCCAGTTTCGGCAGGACTTGTTTGCTGAGGACGTTGATGTCCAGCGTGATGATCATCCAGTCGACCGGACTATCTGCGTTAACCGACTTCCCCGAACCATGATGAAAAATCGGATGGACAAGGGCCGGGACTCTTACATCGAATTGCCATCCGGAGATTGCATTTCTTCCCTCGGAAAGCCCTGCCGGCCTGGCATTGCTCCTATCTGCCTCATTCAAGCTTGGCTCGGACGCCGTCCATGCACTCATGGCCCGCGTCATGTTCGAGGAGTTCGCTTCGAGACCTGGCAGTAGATCCGCGAGTTCTGGAGGGATACTGGAAGATTCAATTCTCTTCTTATCCACATTCAGCAGGAATATCCGGGGCTTTCCCGCTCGACTGGTTTCCCAGAGGTATATCTCACCAACAAGGTCTGGGTTCCTGTACACATACGGCATCGATTGATGAGGGAGAGCGTAGTTCCACTCCACATAACGGTCCAGATAATCGCTCCAATTGTCCCGCGCGCCTGAATCCGGTCCCACTTGCATGGCAATGCAGATGGCAGAGAACTCGTTATAGAGATCGGCCTGCCATTTCATCGTCAGCGATTCAAGCTCAGAGCCGATTCTCATCTCTTCGGCGTTGCTTGCCTGGTCTGCCCAACGATATTGAAGAACTGCGACAGTGGCGAGCACCGCGGCAATGGCAATAAGTGCCGCCGTCCATGACAGAATGAAGGTCTTCATCCTGCCGGACTTCGAGGTTTCGAACTGCAGCTGGGAGACCTTGGCTGACCTCATCGTTCCACCAGCAGTCTTTGAACGCGCCAAGCGTGAAGTTCAACTTGAACTCGCCCTCTTCGTGCCATTCTTTCACCTTGCAGAGTGCAAATCGGTTTACGAGAACCGGTCATTGAGGACGTTCCAACTTTGGGGAGTTGCATCAACACTGACCAGCGGGGCTTCCCCGCTTCCAAGCGGGTTCTTCACCCAGCCCGGTTCGGGGAATAGACGTAAAAAGCGCATCCTCGGGGACACGCGTCAAGTCTCCATATAAATGAATCCAGAGTTTTGATACCTTGCCAAAAAGCAAACAGCTAAATTTGGACCATGAATAGCTTTCTATTGAAAATCTTGTAAGAGTCGTGGAATGAACAGAATTCGAATGGACTGCGGCGGCGATCTTTTTCCGCGCCTCATGCTCGGCGATCATTTTTTCATTTGCTCCGCCGGGAACCTCGACAGACGTTGCGCGCTTCGAATCCTCTTCGCAAGACCGGATTCCACCCCGCGTCCGGCAAGTATCCGCGACTCACCGCTCGCCTTTTTGCGGAAAGTTCTCTATCGATGCTGAATCCAAGAAAAGAACGCGCTCGCCGAACGGATTTGCATTCGATAGCTTGAGCAGCGCCATCTCGGAATCACTGCCAAAACCGGCGCAGGCGCGGCGGTTGCAATCTCGACCGCAGGCGCCTGGCGCTGGCTGCTGCTACTCGACTACAAGCCCGTCAGCGTGAAATTGTCCGATGACAACATTCACGCGGTCCCCGCGCTTCACCGTTCTGTGCGGATTCGAGAATGCCATCCAGTAGGATTTTCCCGCCTCGGGAGTGTTGCTTTGGCGCAGTTGCCCTACCTTTTCAAGCGAAGGAATGACCAGTTGGATATGATGTGCCGGGGAATTCAGATATGCTTCGATCTTCTTGTCGTTGAGAACATTGGCCTTTTGCGGGTCCAATATGCGATATGTGAACCGAATCAGTTCACCCGATTCGGCGGCTTTGACGCTCAGTGAATCAACACCCCAAACCGACTTGTAAAACGTTCCTGCCCGCCCTGCAAACGGATCGGGCCGGTAGCGGGATGGAGATGATGCGTGGACTGGACTGGGAGAAGCTGTGGTCTTGGCTGCCTGGGAATCAGAAGAGGTCCCAGGTTGGGCGAGGAGCGCCGGGGCCAGAAGGCTCCAGAGAAGGCATCCCCACAGATTTCGCGTGCTCTTGCCGAATGCATGAAAGCTGAACATTGTCTTCACCTCGAACTTGAAATTCCCCGGAAGCGCTGGTTGTCACTTGCCGGGGATGAATTCTGGTTGATTTTTCTGTCGTTGCGCCAGGCTGCCAGTCGATCACTCGACTGGCGGCCTGGCGGTTACTTCTCGGGCCCCAAACCACTCGTGTTAGGGAGTGGCAAGGCCGTTGAGGGTTATGGCCTGCGGGCTTGCGGCGCCGCTATCGGTAAAGGTCAGAGTTCCGGTCCGAGTTGTTCCTCTCGCCGAGCCAACGTTGGTGAACCTGACAGTTACCGTGCACGATCCGCCCGGCGCGATAGTTGCTCCGGTGCAGTTGTCGGGTCCGGCGAGCGCTCCAACGTTGAAGAAGTAGGTGAGGATTGACCCGCCCGTCGCGGTGATGTTGCTCACCGTGACATTCGAGACGTTGGTAGCAGGGTTGATCAGGGTTACCAGGGCGGTGCCGGTTATGTTGCCCGCGCCGCTCGGCAAGGTGATGGTCAGCGGATTCGGCGTGATCGAGATCGCCTGACGCGCGCCTCCGGTGCCGGTGAGTGTTACAGGTGAACCAGTGATTGTTGCACCTGTGTAAGCCACAGTGAGAGTTCTGCTAAAGGCCGCTGCCGTCGCCGGTGTGAACACCACGTTATAGGTGCACGAAGCGCCAACCGCCAACGTCGCTCCGCAGGTTCCACCCGCCGTACCGACCGGATGCGAGAAGGGCTGTGGAGTTCCGCCGCCAAGAGTGAAGGTGCCACCCGCGAGTGCGGAGTTTCCGGTGTTGGTTATGGTCAGAGTTTTTGCCGCGCTGGCAACGCCAGTTGGCCAAACTCCGAAGGCGAGCGGGCTCGGGCTTACAGAAGCGGTGTGTGTCGCCGCCGTCCCGGTGCCGGTTAGAGAAACGGGCGAGCCAGTTACGGCCACGCTCGCGCTGATGGTTGCTGTTCCCGTTGAAGCCACCGCGGTGGTCGGCGAGAACACTAGGTTGATGGTGCAGGTTGAACTTGCAGCCAGAGTCGCGGCGCAGGTTCCACCAGCAGTTCCAGTAGGCCTGCTGAACGGAGCGGTAACGACTACGGCAATCGCGGTCGCCCCTGCTCCACCCGAGTTGGACAGCGTTAGTGTTTGGGCAGCGCTGGCGCCGCCGGCTATGACATTGCCGAAGGCCAGCGAAGTGGGCGTGACCGAGAGAATCGCGAAGTTCGGCGCCTGGTACTCAATCGCGCCTACGTCTACAGGGTTCCCCGATTGCTTGCGGGGATTGTTGTAGAAGTCGGTGCTCGGCGCCGCGGTTCCCTGCGCCGATGCGATGGGTACGTAGTTGACGGCCGGCGATGTGCCGACCAGCGAGGGGTTGAAGGTGAAGACCGGATTCCCAGCTGCGTTTGTCACATTCAGTGACAAGGGGCCCCAGCGCAGGTTGATCCAGTTGTTGCCTTCGTCAACGGTTGCAGCGGGCTGCAGCGTGAACGGGGGCGCCGGAAGTCCGTTGGACTCGTTGGTTCCAGGAGGCACCTGCCAGCCGGGGTATTTCAACGCGAGCGATGTCACTGCTTCAACCGGTACGCGCGCGCCGTCGCAGTAGAAGCCGCCTACCAAGGTGGTTGGCGCCAGCAGGTTGTTGGAGCCGCCGCCGACTTCAGACAGCGGTGCCACGTTGGTCAACACCGAGTAGACAGGAGACAATGTTCCTCCTGAATGGTTCCCCGGAGCCGTATCTCCACGAACACCGATGTCCCAATAGCTGGCGTTCGGGTCGTCGCAGGCGCCCGTGGCTCCCTGGCCGGCTGCTGCCGACTGGGTTCCGCTGAAGGGCGAGTTGTATACCGTCACAACGTTATTCTGGTTGGTCATTCCGCCGGCAAGGCCGCCGACGCCGATCATCACTGAGCGGTTCTTCCAGAACAAGTCGTTGTAGAGTTCCGGCACCGAGTACTTGGTGCAAGATCCGCTGGCGCCATGGTTCGTCGGGCATGTAACAGAACCAGCGCCTCCGGCCAGTTGGTTGATATTTGCCACCAGCACTGCGCTGTTCGTCACACTGACCAGTCCGGCTACTTGCGGGCAGGAGTTGGAGCCGTTGTTCGCCGTGCAGTTGTTTCCCGGCGTGCTGGCCAGCGGTGCAAACAGCGACTGGAACAGCACTCCCGAAGAAGCTGTGGAGTTGTTGGAAATGACTGAGTTGTTGATGAAGTTTATCGCCAGCGCATCCTGCAGGGAGACGCCGCCTCCATCCCAACCGGCCACGTTGTTGGCGATGATGTTGTTGGTCACACTCACCGCATTCCAGGGGGTCTGCGTCTGGAAAGCCGGCTGTGCGGGGTGTCCCTGGATGATTGGCCAGCGACCACCTGCTTGAGTGTTGTTGCCCTTGGGGAAGTTGAGCACGTCGGTTCCGTTGATGTGCTGCAACCTCAAGCCGCCGCCGCTGCCGGCATCCGCGGAGTTGCCGAGGATCAGGTTCGCGTTGATGACAAGGCCGGGACCGGTACCGTCGCTGGGAGAAATATCTCCCGGAGCCGAAACGCAATCCAAGTCTGTCGTGATGCCGCAGGTCGGATCCTGATCGGGAGCGCCCATAACCAGCAGGCCGCCGCCGTTGGTGGTAATGGTCGGGTTTGTGCTCTGGTTAAAGAGAATCGTGTTGTGCTCGATGTCTCCGTCGTAGATGTAACCAAGGTGCGCAACGCCAGCGCCGTCACCGGTGCTCATGTTGCCGCAAACCCAGTTGTAGTTGAATTTGTAGTAGTCGCTGCCGTTGCAGATGGTGACGCCACCGGCTCCCGCGGGGGTTGACGAGAAGAGTTCGTCGCCCAGTGAGGAGTTCTGAATGACCGCGTTATTGTGGAGGTTGACATCTCTGTCGAAGCAGTACGGCAGAGCCATGTTTGTGGGCGCCGATCCGGTGCTGGTAATGCACGATCCAGGAACCGAGTTGGCCACGTTCCCGATTTGATAGACCTCGGGGTGTTCGCCCTGACCGATGGTGATGCCGCCGGAGAGAGTGCCCTGGTTGTTAAGCACCCGGTTATTCGCGATCTGGAGATTGTGGCCCCAGCCGTGAACCAGGATGCCGCCGCCGCCCTGTGAGCTGTTCTTGACGGTCAAACCGTCGATCGAGGACGGGTTGCAGAGGAAGTTGCTCGGATACTTGTTCTTGGCCGAAACCGTGTTAAGACCGCAATCATTCGTGGTCAACAGCAGGGTTCCAGTCGGGAAGACGTCAGAGGCAAACGGATCTGACCCGGTCGGGAATTTCACGCCCTTGGCGAGCACGGTGATGCCCGCGCCCTCGTAGGCTCCCATGATGGTGGGTTCGATCAGCTGCTCCGCCAGGTTTCCGTTGAGTGTGGCGTCCCAGCCAACTGTGGCTTCAAGCGGCAGGCGATCAACCGAGAACTGCATGCTCGAATTGCATGTGAACGTGCCGGATGAATCGTACTGATTGGCGGATGTAATCGGAACGCCGTTCAGCGCCAAGCCGAAGAGGCACACAATCTGGCGCCGCCAGGGGTTCAGCTTGCCGGCCGGGTGCGGATTGGCATCAAGGATGCTCGATGCCGCTCCCACGCCCTGCAGGCGAACCGGCTTCCACATCAGAAGCAATTCAGCATGCGCAGCATTGGTTGTGGCGGTCACAGCGGGGTTCTTTGTGTTGCCAACATTGCAGGCAACTGCGCCGGAGGCGCCGTTGCAAGTCGGGTCAACGATGATCAGGTCACCCGGATTGGCAGCATCAATTGCGGCCTGGATGGTTCCCGTT
>Ga0118677_10007405_pt1 | contig 18123 bp, 15 predicted proteins | sample AliMusrvi5mmetaG_FD_86154 | JGI IMG/M metagenome (GOLD analysis project Ga0118677, IMG submission 86154) | reverse complement strand
CACAATACACTTATCTAAAACTCCTGGCCGTGTCAATCATCATTTTCAGATTCTCAGACGGAGTTGTGTGTGGCAAAGCGCATCCGGCATTCAGGATAAAACGATTCGAATCCTGATAAATTGTCAATAACTCCAATGTTTTTTGCCGAACCAATACGGGTGTTCCAAGCGCTAATACGCCACTGGGGTCGATGTTCCCTATGAAGGTTGTCGTATTACTGATGGAATTCAATATTTTATTTACGTCGGTTTTGTAATCCAGCTCAATCGCATCGGCACCGGTCAGTAACATGTGTTCGAGGATAACCCCGGTATCACCGCAAATGTGTAATGTATATGGAAGTCCTGCCTGGTGTGCAACCTCAACCATCTTCTTTTCATAGGGCATTGCATATTTGAGGTACATCTCGGGGGAGATCATCTCTGGTCCGGCCGGACTATCACCATTCGAAACCATATCGCAACCGGTTTGGGTCATGAGTTTTACAAACTGCGCACTGGCATCGGTGCAATAAGCCAGCAATGCTTCAAGTTGATCATCCGTGGCGATCATTAAATCGAGCATCCAGTTTTGGGCGCCCCTCATCATGCTCGCCAGTGTAAAGGGAGCCTGGTCGCAATTCCCCCGGATGTATATCTCGTCTTTATAATATTCTTTTAGTAGACGAACCGATTCAAGCCAGATCTGGATATACTTGTAATCGCCGACCTTTGCCGGTTTGAGGTTAATCAGATCCTCGAGATTTTCCAGATTGCCCTGATGGGTTCGGGCGGGATCGTTCACAGGAAAATCAACAGGAACGCCAACGGCACCGGCAAGAGTTACTGTGTCAAGGTCGATCAGAATACCGTCATACTGGTATTTGTCAATTGAAGCGATAAAACATTCAGCAATGAGCTTCGGACTATTACGGTATTGCTCCATTGTCACACCGTGTTCGTGGGCTGCCATCATAAAATTGTGGAGCATCACAGGAATTTTGTCGGGTTTTTCACCCTTTAAGGCTGATTTTATTCGTTCGTATCCGTTCATTGTATTAATGGTTAATGCATTAATGGTTAATTTAGTAATGGATAAATAAAATGAAGACAATAGGTTACGACTATTGTGAAAAGAAATAAAAATGGATTAATTCAAGCATATTAAGCAATATCAAATTCAGCATTAACCATTTTTAAGGTTATTTTTGGCTGTTTATGAATGAAATCTTTTTTAGACTCACCCTGATTTGCTTCCTCAACATTAGCCCCGATTGAAGTTCCTGATTTGAGGATCTGCTTTGACAAAACAAACTCGCGTTTCCCGGATGTCAGATTTTGACAAAGTTTAATGATACTCAATGCGAATTGATAAGACTTACCCTTTAAAATGTTCTCTTTCATGATCATGTTTATTAAAATAAAACAACATGTAAAAGTTACAAAATATTTTTCAAAGGCAATTCATTTACCAATATAACATTAACCATTAAGCATTATTTTATTAAGCATTATATCGATGCGTTTCATCATCTCCATCATTGAGCGGCTGTTATGGTAAGGGCATTTCCATGGATCGATCTTCCAGTCATTGCGGTAATAGGGCGATGGATCATCAACAGGTTCCACAAGGAATGGCTCACCCAACCGGTTTAACTTTGTGAACCATTCACCCCTTTGGTGATCAATCAGGTAGGTATCGATAAAATGCCACGACAATTTAACGGTTTCCCAATACTTTATATCCCCCGTGAGGGCGAAGGCGTTCATAAATCCGACAAGCGTTTCCGACTGCTGCCACCAGTGTTTGTTCGTCTTCACATGACTACCAAAGCGGGTTGATTCGAGAAACAGACCACCGTCTTTGTCAACGGCCACCCTTTCAATCTTATCCACCATTTTTATGGAGACAAGACGCATCCTTTCAATAATCTGCTTGTTCCCGAGTATCTCAGCCGCTTCCCAAAGCAGCCATGAACCTTCAATATCGTGACCAAAGGAGGCAATCCCTTTCGAGGCATCGACCTCATTAAATGCTTCGTCGAAGAAGATGCCGAAGTGACCGTTTTCACGGATGATTTTATCCAGGAACAGGTTCATAAGCTCGGTCAGTCTTAACTCAACTTTTGGATCTTTCCAGACTTTATACAATGCAGCCCACGCTTCGAGCACATGGAGGTGAGTATTCATCGACTTGGGCTCATTGTTATCTGCCATGCGGTTTTCACCGTATATTTTCCAGTCGCGCGTAAACGATTCCCTGTAACCGATATTATCCGGATCTTTGGTTTTCTCTTCTAGTAACTTAAAAAGTTCCTGAATCTTATGCATCACAGATTCCAGTGGCCGGAACTCATAATATTTACACAGCGAATAGATCACAAAAGCCTGTGCATAAGTATGTTTAATGTCGTTTGCAACTTTATTATCCGAAGAGAGCTCCATATAATAGCCACCAAAATCCTTGTCTTCGAAATCTTCGGTGACAACCGTATAGGCTTTGTCTGCAACTGCCGCGTACGCTTCATTTCCTTCAAGCATCGCAGCAGCTGAAAAAGCCCACAGGATACGGGCATTTAGGACGCTAGTTTTATTGGCTGTTAACACCGGGTTTCCATCCAGATCCACTGCGCCATAAAATCCGTGTCCCTCTTTTTCTACTCCGTATTTCATCCAGTAAGGGAGGATATCTTCATGCAGCTCCTTGCTGAAATAATCACGGTAACGCTTTAGTTCGTCTTTAAGAATTTCCATTTTAAAGTTGGTTTTAACTAGTTTTTAAGAATTTGATTGTCTTATCTCTATAATTTGCAATTTACTAAAAGATCAATAATAAAAAGATGCCACTAAGTGATCGGGAGTGGTGCGACTCCAACCTCAAAACAGATAACTTTGGATTGTAAATTAAAAATTCAGGTTCCAATGAAGTTATACACCAGATTAAGGCAAGCCGCAGCGCGGAGATCTATTTGTAGCGCAAAACAACTCGTTAAATTGTAGCCGCGTAGTGGCGACCTATTAAATCTTATTATGTTCATATCGTTACAACACAGGCATTGGATACTATTTTTCAATTTTTTAGACCGGTAGGCCGCCGTTATACGGCTTTTGCCAACTATCGTCTTTTTTTCTTCAAAGAGTTCTCCGCTATGCGGCTTGTTCCTCAAGATGAGCCAAAACATATTTTAATAGTCTTTATAACTATTAAAAGAGATTCATAGGAGTCGCCAAATCGCCAAATTTCACCAAAGGTCAACAAAAGAGTATCTTTACTTAACAGGAAAAAACACTAAAGTAAATTCCATATTTGGATTATTTATGTTACCTAAAATCCAACTTAAACGTCCCGATTGAATTCTTTCCGACTTCAAGATGAATGACCTTGCCACTTTGACCGGTATTTTTGCTATCCTGTTCGATGAGATTCGTTTTTGAAACGGAAAGTGCCGGAGTGAACAGACCCAGATCGATCTTCTGTGTTTTCCCATCCATCTCAGCAAGTCGCAGGACAAGCGAGTTATCATCCTCACATTTTTTTATTGCGGTGAGGAGTGACAACCCTCCGGAGGTTGTTACGAAACTTTGCGATTCCTTCAGAGGACTCTCCTTTGCCCTGATCGGATCGAAAACCGGATATAATCTATTTTGAGCTTGTTTACCTTCGTGAAATCCGTTTTTCCAACCCGGCTCATTTACGAAAAGGGAGAACGAAAAATGGTGATCACCCACCTGAATATAGTCATTTCCTTCCCAATGGCAGCTCTTTCGCGAAGCCATGAGGATAGGTTGGATCAAGGTTTTAGGGGTAGGATTGGGTGTAGGATCGAGGTAGTCGAACCCTATAACACTTGAACTGATTGTTGCCCCAAACTGACTGCCGGAGGCATTCACCCAGTCGGACATGGTGCGCGGATGGATAAGCTTGCAATCGGTAAGATAAATATTCCCTGCCGCCCCTTTCAATTCATCTTTTCCAATCTCAACAACCCCCATCGGAACCTCATAGCTAATTTTTGGGGAGCTCATATTCAATGGGAAAGCCGCCCTGAACTCCCGGCAGAGAATTCCCTGCCAGTTTTTAAGATCAATCTCAAAATCAATCCGCTTAATCTGATGATAGACGATAATCGTCTCTTCGATGATTGCATATTTTACAGGCTGACGAAATTTAAACGAAGTAAAAACTGGTCCGTCTGCTATTTTCTCCCATGAAGTCGCGTAATTTCCGGTTTTGTCAAACTCTTCCATCGAAGGTTGCTGAACTTCCGAAAATTCCCCCGCACCGTTTCCAAAGGAGCGCATCGTGAAGATTTCGCCCAGTTTAAATTTCGAAGCGTCAACCACCTCTGTTCCGAGTGATTTATCAAACAATCTTTCGATCCCTCCATTCCCAAAACGGATCGAAAAAAAGTTGTTTTCGAAATCGGGATTCATCGCCGAAGTCTTCAGATCATCACTCTTATTTGAAGCTTCGACATAGAAGGTGGAATAACCAACCGATGGTATATCGGAAGCAATAAACGACACTTCACATGATTTCAGTGAATGATCGCCAAAATACTGTAAGTTATGCAACTGATTTTTCACCGGTTTCTTTGCCGAATCAAAGAGATTCACTCCAACCGCTTCCCCTTTATTAAATGTGCACTGGAATGAAACCGGATCATTCCGTTTCCAGTTCAGACCGTTAAAAACCACCAACGGCACGGCGGTCCCCTTATAATCTATCTTGGAGGCAATTCGCTCAAGGGCTTCGCCTAATAATTGTGTTGCATCCTCACGCGCCTTGACAAATTTGCTTAAGAAAAGCCGGTCGGTGATCTCACCTCCTTTGCCTCCCCAGCCATGATCGGGATAGACCTTGGCTTGCCACGCTTCATTAAACTTTGCAACATCATAATTTCTGAAATTACCTTCGAGTACACCATTAATGGCAGAAAATTTCTCCGCATCGGGAAGAAGAATGTCGGCCTCACGGCTCGCCGAGATTGCAAAATGGTGAGATGGACCATGAATATAGAGCCATACATCGGGTCGTTCACCAGAGATCGGTTTGATTTTATCGGAATTCTCCCGGATGGTATTGAGACAACTGTTCATGTTCCCATATTTAAACGGTGGTAAAGTGATTTTCACCCGTTCGCCGTTTTCATTTTCGATTGAGCTAATGCTATTCCAAAGATTTATAAACGGATCACAATTTTGCACCGGTTTTTGTCCCCAACCAAATTCATAGTTTAGTAAGGCCGGGATAATGACCTTGGGGGAATTTTGATTGTAATAAGCAGCCCAGAACAATACCTCTTTTGCCATTTCGGTTATTGCGGCGTCATTCTCTTTTGCAAGAATATTGTAAAATTCAATATAATGACCTGATGAGAACATTGTAACCTTAGAACTATCTGGACTATACCAATTGAACACTCCCTTCTCATGTCGGCTCACAAACATATTATTCACACCCGACTTAGCCAGGATTTGTGACATCTGAAGCGTGCGACCCGGCACATCCGAATTATAATAGGTATCCGAAGTATATCCGTTGAAATTATCTGCCAGCCATTTTTTACCAAGATACAACTGCCGGATCAGCGATTCGCCGCTGAACAACTCCTCGTAAGGCTGCGTATAGGTTGCGCCGATCAGAATGCGGCCATCATCCAAACCCTTTTGGATCTCGGCCTTCCGATCGGGGTGACGTTTAAGGTACTCAACAACGATGGAGGTCTGCTCAATATCCATCTTAAATCCGGGTTCGTTCTTTAACCGGTTCAGAAAGGGTGTCATCCAGAGGGTATCACGCAACATGATGCACTTTTCCACTTCATCGACCCATCCCAGATCCTGGTGAGTGGTGATTGACAAGAGAATCTCTCCTTTTGAAGCAGGGGAGGCGGAGACTTCCTTCAGTAATTTAAAGGTTTCGTTGTTGCATTTTAAAATGCCGTTGGTGACCTGGGCAATACCAAATTGAAAGGAAAATAAAAACAGAACGATTAGTAAAAGAGGGGTTTTCAAATTATATTTAAAGCAAGCAGCAGAGCTGCGCAATATTTGTAGCAATCCACATGGAAATAAGAGGTAAGGTGCAGTGCACCGAAATATTGATGCTATTGGTTTTGATATTGCGGTGCTCTGCACCTTCTTGAAATTGTGTGCCATATATACTATAAATATTAACGGTGCCCTGCACCTGCTTAAAATCTCAATTTAAATGTCTCTATCGAATTCTTACCGATAATTAATTTTAAGACGCTCCCTGTTTGACCCGTATTCTCAACCTCTTCTTCCATAAGGTTGGTTTTCATAAGGGCTTTCACCGGAGTGAATAGTTTTAATTCGAAGTTCTGATCAACACCCCTCATTTCTACAAGACGGATGATTATACTTTTATCATCATCCCCTTTTTTCAAGGCTGTCATTCGGACAAAGGGGGATGAAACGGAAACGAAACTTTGCTCAGGAGGAAGTGAACCTCTCTGTGACTTCACCTTTAGAATGGCCGAAAGCGGATGGTTCTCCTCAACGCCAAAATGGTATCCGTTTCCCCATCCGGGCTGATGTGTGGAGATTGAAATTTTGAAATGGTGAGCTCCGGTCTGGTGGTACCAGTTTCCTTCACCATGACAACTCTTGTGTGAGGATAATAAAATCCCCTGCAAAACAGGGTAACTTACCGCCTCACGCGTCGGATCAATCCAGTCAGCCACCGCAAGATTTGTCGACATTGTAAATCCAAACTCCGGGTTACTGGCAGAAATAAAATTTTCGATTTCACGAGGGTTGATATCCATAGGCATTTGCCTGTAAGTACCACCCCATGCCCAACCGCCGGGCGATTGATTTAATTCATCTTTACCAACCGTAACGATGCCCATCGGAACATCATAGGTGATCTTTGAATCGTTCATATTCATCGGGAAAGCCACCCTCAATTGTCGGTTGTGTTCACCAGGCCAGTTTGGAATATCGTATTCAAATTCAATCTTTTTCTGGTGGTGATAGATTGTGATCGTCTGGTTTACGTCAAAATTCTTCATCCGAACCGAAGATTCATAGGAAGCAAAAACAGCATTATTCATGGATAAGGTCCAGTTAGCTCTTTTCATACTCAGGGTTTCAAAATCCTCCATATTCGTTGGGGTAACCTGTACAAACTCTCCGGCACCATTTCCGCTGTAACCCATACTCAGAAGATCACCACCCGCATATTTGGTTGTATTCAGGATGTTTTTACCTAAAGCCTTATCGAAAAGACGTGTAAGTCCTCCCGCTCCAAGTTCAACCGAATAAAACTGATTTTCATAAAAATTGCCACCCGCAATTATCGACGGATCAGTTGGTGCAACCCCTTTTTTCAGATAAAATGTCTTATAACCGACTGAGGGGATATTCTCCGCCTCAAAAGTGATCGTTTTTTGAGAACCATGAATTGTGATTTCTGAGGGGATCGTTTTCCCCTGGAGATCGCTGATAATCCAATCCAAGCCTTTTTGGGCGGATATATCAACCGACACAATCCCCTTCCTGATCCATGACAGATTGTTAAAAACCAGAATATTGTTTGGATTTTTCAAATCAATCCGGGAAGAGAGCGCTGTTAAGGATTCTTTCAGAATTTTCGCTCCGATTGCATTTCCCTGTTCCAAAGAGGCGCGGTAGATGCTATCAGTAATTTCACCATGTTTACCACCCCATCCATGGTCTGGATAAATCGATTTCAACCAGCCTTTGTTTAATTCTGCCAATGGATATTTGGACTGGTCAGATTTGATCATTCCATTTATGGCGCTAAACATCTCCGCTGCCGGGAGGCTGACCGCCGCAGCTTTCTTCGCCTTAATTGCCTCATAATGGGCCGGTCCATGAATATAGAGCCAGAGATCGGGTCTCTCTCCGGATATGGAATCAAACTTTGCTTCCGGGACATTTACTTTTCCGAGAAATTCCTCCGCGGTGGCATGCTGCAATTTTGGGATATCAAACCCCGAATTTTGAGCGATTTCATTCCACGCCTTAATCAGTGGAGAATAATCTTTTGGCCCTCCGGCATCCGTACAGATGACAATGGCATAATGTGGTGGAATATGTCGCGAGGTATAATATTCGCTCCAGTTTTGAATCACCTTGTTGATTTTCTGCAATGCAGTGATCACATCTTCTTCAAAATAGCGGTAAACCAGCAATGACCAGCCATAATTCCCCGGACTGTAGGTGAGAATTTTTGAGCCATCGGGGCTGTACCAGTTGTAAAATCCCTCCTTCATGCGACTTACAAACAGATATTTTATCCCTGATTTTTGAAGCATCTGCGGAAACTGGAGTGAGCGGCCGGGAACATCAACGTTATAGGCAGCGAGGGCATCCATTCCCGGAAGGTTGTCCTTAATCCATTTACGACCAAGGTAGCATTGACGCACCAATTGCTCCCCGGATTCAAGCCCTTCATAAGGCTGATTAAAGGTGGCGCCCCAGGTAAACTGACCATTTTTGCAGGCGTTGATTATTCGTTGTTTTTCTGAAGGAACTGATTCTAAAACTTCCATAAGATTGAGCGTTTGTTCCATCTCGAACTTATAGGAAGGATTTTTATCGATAAGATCCAGGGCAGGAATGATTATTTTGTGAATCCGCTCCTCGCGGCACGAATCGGGGGTATTCATCCAGGCAATATCCTGATGTGAGGAGCAAATGATGTTCATGGTTCCTTTGCCAAAATATCCCCAGTCGGAAGAGACCAGCGGATTAAAAAGCTGCCTGTTTATTAATTTACCGATTGATTTCTGTGTCATATAGAATCGCAATTCGCCAGCTTTACCAATCAAGGGAAGTAGTAATTCTACTTTGCCAGAATCTCCTTTTACCAGGGGAACCTTGTTCCCATCCAGCAAAACCGAAAAATCATTTCCTAACCTCAAATCCTTAACCCACGCCTTCACCACAAACTTTCCGGCAGTTAATTGATATTGATATGGTTGAAAATAATTAATCTGAATTTCCTTTTGAGAAAAGGCGTTTTGTGTAATGAGGGAAATGCACAAAAAGAGTGATGCGATTAAGATCTTCATCGTTTAATTGGTTAGATCAGTACATGGAAGTTTTACCAAAGGAATCAAATTGTTTATTAAATAACTTTCATAATTTTACAACGGTCGATTTTATAAATATGAGCTATTTTATCTATTCAAAGGCCCCCCACCGTCTTGTCAATATACCGGTCATTGAAGAGTTTCCGTCTATCTGGGAATTCGGACATGAACGGTATTCAAATATTCGACCCTCATCGCTTGATCTTCACCTCAACAGTGGCATTGAGATCTGTTACGTTAAGAAAGGGAGGTATGACTGGCAGGTTGAAAATAAAGAGTATGTTGTATACCCCGGGGAGGGATTTATTACCTGTCCCTGGGAATATCATGGGAACAGCCTGGGGGTGGTAGAACTTGGCGAGATATACTGGTTAATCATAACTCCGGATATTTTCAGTAAGGAGGATGGGTGTCATCTGGCAACCTGGAGTTCCTTTAGCACCCAACAGGAAGCCTTGATTGCAAAGGTCTTGCGTGAGAATCAAAATCACCTGCTTAACAATTGTGCAAGGCTTGAGAAATATTTTCTTCAACTAAATCATGAACTGGTCACCCGGGAATTTGGGTATGATGTAAAGATCAGGTCGCTGATTGAGACTATTATTCTCGAAGTTGTCCGGATTATCCAAAGCCGAAAACTCGAGACCAATAAGAACAATGTCTGGATTAATGAACTGAAGAGGCTTATTGAGTCTGATTTTGCCAAGAAATGGAGTATCGATGAGATGTCGTCACAGTTCAATATGGGCTCAACTTCGTTCAACGACAAGGTGAAACGGTTAACCGGGTATACACCCCAAAGTTTTCTGATTGACCTCAAAATAGAACGCTCGAAGAAACAACTGCTTGAGAGCGACAAGCGGTTAACGGATATTGCTTTGGATACCGGATTTTATTCCTCACAACATTTTTCAGCGACATTTCTTAAACGGGTTGGGATGACTCCAAGTACGTTTAAGAAAAAGAATTCAAATGGCTACCTTGCAAATCAAATAATCCGATATCCCTCCAATGGCAGAAAGCTTTAAATATTTGGTTCATAGTCCTGACGATGAGGCATGGGGGATGTATCTTAATGTAGCAGGTATCGCCAATGTTGCACTCGGTGCCGACTATCCCCCCAAAGGTCATCCTCGCGGTTATAATTTCAACTGGGAAAACGGCCGGATTTTACAGGAATATCAGTTAAACTACATTACTGAAGGGGAAGGTATTCTCGAAACTCAAAATGGCGAATATGAGATCAAGGAGGGATCAGTAATTCTTATTCGGCCCAATCAGTGGCACCGCTACAAGCCGTTAAGAAACAGGGGCTGGACCGAACATTACATTGGCTTTAACGGGAATTTCGCGCAGAATATCTTTGAAGTTTACGGTCTGTCCTCAGATACTCCGATAATTCATATTGGATTTGACGATGAGATTTTACACCTCTTTCAGGATATTTTCAACCTGATCAAACTTGAGAAGCCGGGATACCAGCAAAGATGTTCGGGATTGATCATGCTGATTTTGGGAATAATTATTTCGATTCAAAGAAACCAGGATGCAGGTGCCAACCGGATTGAGAAAGTTATTCAGAAAGCGTGCCTGATCATTCGCGAGAATATTGATAAGAATATCATCATAGAAGATATTGCCCGGGATTTGAATGTAAGCTATTCGCTCTTCCGCACAGCCTTTAAAAAATATACCGGACTATCTCCGATTCAATATCATCTGTCATTGCGTATTCAACATGCCGTTTATCTGCTTAATAATACAGACTTAAGCATAAAAGAGATCTCTTTTAACCTTGGATTCTGTTCCATATTCTATTTCAGCAAGGTGTTCAAGGAGAAGACCAAACAAAATCCATCGGGTTTCAGACAGAAAAAGGGGGGATAAGAACCTGTTCCACATTCTGAAGATACTTTCCGGTTAAATCTGAAACCTGAACAATACGAACCGGTGATAAATATTTCCGGATAACATCTGATGTCCTCACGGAAGGAACCTCCTTCGCTTTAAATGAAGGAGGGAGTTGGGCAACAGATTGCAAACATGATCCAACCAGCAAAAGGCTGATTAAAATATGAGATCTAAAATTCGTTGACTATTGAAACTAATTATTTTTTCATTATTTAGTTAATCCCATATTTAACACTTAGAATCTTTACCGGCCCCAATAGCCCGGAAGGTTGCAACTGGCTGTCTGACTTATACGGATTGGCCGGACACCATGTTAAGCGCTGTTCAACAGGCAATTTGCTGTCCCCGATCAGCCGGTTTACCCAGGTGTTCACAATTTCGATCTTCAGTTCATTCTCCCCCTCCTTCACGAATTGTCCAATGTTTAACTGAAAGGGAGCCGTCCATAGGCCACCAACATAGGAGCCATTAACAGTCACCTTAGCCATTGCCGTAAATACTCCCATATCAACAATTACCTGTTCATCAGAGGGTAATTTATCTAGTTTAAATTTACAGGTATAAAAGGCTGTACCCGAATAGTATTTGATCCGGTCATCCTGTGATAATGTCCAATCGGTTAATGCTTCAAATACAACCGGCTGTTCGGGCCCCCTTTGCACCGAACTAAAGTTTACAGTCCATGGTCCTTTAAGCTCGGCAAGTTCTTTGGGATCGGGATAGTTAGCCTTAACAGCCGTGACGGAGCTTTTACCTGCGGGTTGGCGGAAGACCACAAAGACACTTTCATAAGGTGCCAGTTTTAAAGGGACAACAGTGCTGTTTTCTTTCTGGTCAAAAGCCTTTAGGTTACGGATTCGCCCGGTTGTTGCCTCCCAAAGTTCAGGCTGCTTTCCTTTTACGCGGAACTCCGGGGTAACCAGTTTTGTTTCGGCAGTCTGATTCGTAATAAAGTAAATATCGCCCTCCTTAAGTGACCGGTGACCGTAATGAATCGAGCGATCTTCAGGCAAAATGCAGTCAGGGGTGCATCCAATAAGTGCAAAAGCCTCCTGCATATCCATTCCGTTTAGGACCATCCCCTTCCCAACTTTACGTGACTTGATCGTTTTGCTATCCACATCTCCCCAAAGTTCAGAAGCCATCTGCTGCAATTGCTGATCGGCTGCCGGCTGGTTTTGCAGACTCGGCGAACGTTTTGGTGCAGGACCAAGGACCACCGCACCATCATTGACCAGTTGTTTAATTTTTGCCAAAACCTCGGGGCGCATCGTTTCAAGTTTTGGCAAGACAAGGATCCGGTATTGGGTACCATGCGGCAAGGTGATCAGACCATCTTTTACTGTCATATACTTTTCAATGACCTCTGCATTCATATAGTCAAACTGATAACCCACAGGCAACGCAGGATCGGCGATTCCGGTCATTTTCGGGGCGTCTTCCCCAATAAAATAGGCCACATCGGCGATATTCAGTCCCTGCTGAAGCATGTAATTTGTCCGTTTAAGATACTGTGTATAAACATCCATTTGAGAAAACCACGTGTTTTTGCGGTTAAATTCGTTACCGAACCAGGCATTTAAACCGGGATTTTTATCTTCATAAGGCTGGGAGATATAAACATGAAGGAGTGTATTATTGATCCCTTCGGCAAAAAACCGGTCGCCGCGTTGCTTAATCTTTCCAGGATAGCGGCTAAAAGCCCCGCCGCCGCAAGTATTTGATTCTGCAGATATTTTTGTTTTTCCATAGATATGGCCACAGGATGTTGCAGCGCGGTTTTCGATGTCGCCAAGTTCACCTTCGCTCCAAAATTCGCCTCCGATCTCATCCGACTGACCGCCATACATGAGAAACTCGCTTGGGAAACCCCAATGGCCATAACACTCCAGCCAGGTGTGCAATCCATGTTTATGGCTGATTTCACGTAAGCCTCCCACATAATCGTACGCAACTTTATCTGCTACCATGCGGCGCATATCCCAAAGGAAACGGTCAGAAGCCTGTTCACTGTTAACGACCATTCCCTGATAGACAGGAAGGTAAGGTACTGCATCGTAACCATACCTTTGTTTAAACGCATCCAAAAATCCATCGGTAAAATTCTGCCCCCCCGTTTCATAACTATCCTGCACGACCACCTTGAAACATTTCCGGTCTGCTTCGGGGATCCGCTTGAGAATTTCACCCATGTGACCGTAGAAGTGTTTCTCAGCATGTTTTTTACTCATCTTGTCAGCCTCATAACCTGTCGCTTCGGGTGACGCAGGGCTGTTTACTGTTCCTGTTGGTGTCATGCCTGTCCTAAGAATAGCCCATTCGCCTTCAGGAACATCCCAGGTTAGTGTTCCGTCAGCTGCCACGAAAGTTGTGAGATCGACCACCTTTGAGCCATCAATGACTGTCGACTTGTCGTCTGATTCAGGTTGCGCCGGCCACTGATAATCTTTCCAGTATGGCAATGGCGTGGGGTGCATCTTGGCTAAGGTCTTTTCACTGAATCTTTCCACACGGGGGGCGGCTCCGATTGTCACTTCAGCAAGCCCGCCATTGGGTTTTGTATGTTTTATTGAGAGTCGGAAGTTTTTTGATGTTGTAGCAGGAAATGAAACGACCACAGGGGCAAACGGATCAAAACCCACATTCAATGCCGGGTTTGAACGGTTGATCTCAAATTCAGAAAGGGTGCGATAGGTCCCGTTTGTCTCCTTTACCTGAAAAATGGCGTTCACATGCATCGGATATTCCGTTGGCCGAACAGAAAGAGTGCGTGCGGTAAACGACTCTTTTGACTCGAAATTAAGGGTAAATTCTTCACCTGCTGGGAATTTAATCCCTGTTTTTTTATTTCCATCAGTAAGGAGTGAGAGATCACCCACTCCGGGAACAGAGGTGATTTTCCCATTTTGACCATTTAATACCAGCTGATCATCCTTTGGTACCGGCCATGCTATTACCTTGACATCCTGAAAGATCTCGATTGGTTTATCGAGTTTTTTGGAAAGTTTAAGCGGACCCTTAACGCGCAGTTCTGAAGCAGTAAAGTAACGCATCGCCTCTTCGGGCTTGATCCATGGTCCACCCGACTGACTCCAACCCGGAGAGTTGAAAATTCCAATCTCAATATTAAGTTCTGTTGCAGTTTTTAAGGCTGCATGAAGAATATCCCACCACTCTTCAGTCAGCATTTTGACCTTCCCGTAAGGAACATCCCCTAACCCAATATTTCCAATAAACGCACGGTTAATCCCCGCCTTTTTCATCGACTGAAGATCCTTGATTACCCCTTCTTTGGAGATATTATCCGAGATCCAGTACCAATAGACGCTGGTTTGGATAGAGTCGGGGGGAGTTACAAAACCGCCACTAAGGTTTGATATTGTAGTTTTCGAACCTGTAGTTTCGCAGGATGCTGCAAAAATGGAGACTAAGCAACAGATCAAGAGTTTAAGAATATCGTTCATAATCAGAGATTTAGAAATCGTAAGTTAGGACTTGAAATTTGTTTGCCAACCGTTATATTTTGATAAATATGCGATTTTTGTAGAGCCAGTAACAAAAGTACCACATTGAAAACCACATACAAATACTGGTTGCAATATCGACTGACAGGTTACCATTCCACGAAAACATCAACTTTGTAAATGGGGTAAATAAATCCTTTACCAAAAAGGCTCCACCGATCTCAAAAAAAAGATAAATCGCAATGCAATTCATCCCTACAATGATAAAGAATCTGGAGGTTTTGGCAAATAATTTCCTTACATCAATCACCCAGTAAAAGAGGCAAAGTGCCAGGATAGCCCATCCACCACTGGCAAAAACGAAAGAGGAGGTGGCGATCTTTTTGATAATCGGGGTGATATTCATCCAGTCGAGCGAAAAGCCAATGAATAGTGCAGCCAAACCGGCCATCACCATTAACTGAATTTTCTTTTTTGCAGGTCGGTCACTCATCAAAAGCTGACCGAATAAAACACCCCATACCGTGTGAGCGATAGTCGGTATGGCATTAATTGATGCCCAGACACTTGTTTTTTCCACCCCTTCAATTTTAATATTCATCCAGGCGCCTAAATTATGATAAGCCTCCCACGGCTGGTTAAACCCATCGACCGGGAAGAACCGATATGCAAGATCTGTCAACAGTAGAGTGACCAGCGTAAAAATCAACTGAAAGGTGAAACTTTTTCGCCTGATTAGGACGGCCACCAGATAAGTCACTGATAATTGGGCAAGAACATCCTGGAACCTGAACACGATTTCACCCGGTCCGATGCAGTACAAAGCCCAGCCCAGAAATAGGAGCAACAAAGAGCGCTTTACGGCATGGTGCAAAATTTGTTTATTGGAATCTCCCTTCCTCACGCGGTTGGCAACGGCAAAAGGGATGGCCACTCCAACGATAAACATAAAGAACGGCTGGATCAGATCCCAGAAATTCAATCCGTGCCATTCATGATGATGGAACTCAGTATTGAGGAATTGCATAATGCTATTTCCTTCGAATGATCCGAAATAGCCATAAAGATGGCTGCTTTCGCCAATCAAAAGAAACATTGTAAAGCCGCGAAAGACATCTATTGAGGTGACTCTTTCCAGTACTGTTGATGCTGAATCTTTTGTCATTTGGTTAATTATAATTTGGTTTTTCAAAGTTATCTTTTTTGACGTATTGTTAATAGGGTATTATAAAAATAAGAAATTGTCTCAATAATGTTTTGTTAATAGTATATATTTATATATCATTGCACTAATAAGGTAAATGCGGGATGAAGTATTCTGAGTTTCACAGGAAGATTGTAAAGAATGGGTGGTCATTCGATCATGCCTCCGGAAGCCATTATTTTTATATGAAAAACGGGATTTTATCGGAACCTGTTCCATTTCATGGGAACAAGGAAATATTTGAACCCCTTAGGAAGAAAATTGCCAGGAATATGCGACTGCGTTAGTCAGGTTCTTTTTAAAAATGAAAACTATATGGAAAAGCTAATAATTCAAATCGGAGCAAGCCCTGACTTTTTTGGAGGGTTTGCCATCAACTGCGACGGGGTTTATGGTTCTGGGAAAAACGTTGAAGAGTGTAAAGGAAACGTTTTAGAAGGATTGCGGTTATTGAAAGAGAGCCGTTCGATAGAACAATGGCCAGAGCTAATTAAAGGAGAGTATGAAATAGAGTTCAGGTATGATGTCCAAAGTATTTTAAGCTACTATGCCAATGTTTTTACAAAACCTGCCTTGGAACGGCTGACAGGAATTAACCAAAAACAGTTGCATCACTATGCCACAGGGTTAAAAAAGCCTCGCGAACCACAGCGGCGAAAAATAGAAGATGCGCTTCATAAATTGGGTTCGGAACTGTTATCTGTGCATCTATGATTTTTTGATTGAAGGATTGTTATTGGAACAACAGTGTTTTTAATAGTTGACATTCAATTTTAAGCCGGAGCTTCTTCAGGCTTTTTAGGCACATCCCCTTTCCTGGTCTCTCGTGCACGTGCAATAGCGACAATTTCAATTATGATTTCATCGATTTTGTCATTTAGTGCCCCAAATTTCGCATTGTCAAGTTCCCCGTTAATGGCTATATAACTGATCAATGCATTGACGAATCTGGTAATTCGGGCTCTGGATCCCCTGATCAATGGCACATCGATTACTGACTCGATATCGATTTTTGTTTTGTAGATGTTCTCAAATTTATCCTGGCTCGTTTTTAATTCTTCGTACCATTTGGTGGCCCCAATGGTCTCCATATCTTTAAGTGCGGCTGGGGCGCTTAGGTATGCGATCAGTGAGTTTACTTTGGCCGTTTCGGCTGTATATCCAAGTGAATGTATGCTGTTTCCTGTGGTTTCAATGATCCCTGTGAGGTTTCGTCCGGCAGTGGCCATCACACTGTCGCTGCTGTGACTAAAGGAACTTGCGTAATCGCGTAAACCGATGAAGGCATTGTCTCTGGCCTGATCCTGAACAAGGAGTAAGGGGGTGAAATTGCTGTTTAATGATTTGCCTAAACCTTTGGCAAGGTCAGCATTTGCCTGATCAATATTTAATGCACATCATGTCAATAAATCCGTCACCGGCAATTGAAAGCTTGCAAGCTTCATTAATGCGGCAGGAAGTTGTGTAGATTTCATTTGAATTCAACAGACTGAATGGTAAATTTTTCACTATAATGAATTTAAGAGATTAAAAAAAACTTAGAAAAACATGTTCTCTAGTATACGTAACTTCTGACCTTGGGTTTCATAATTCTCTTAATTTTTTTATGTTATTTTAATTTCAGGATCTTATCGATTAGGATATGTTTATAATTTCATGTTTTTTTCTTAACTTTGTAGTAATAAAATTAAGATTTTCAAATGATTTCAATTAAATATTTTGAATTGGTTCGAAGTTTGGAAATCCTGAGTAACCGGATATTTGTATAAACTTTTTAAAACATGGAAAATCGACTTAAAGAAAGAATAACGATAAATCCGGAGATTTGCCACGGCCGACCAACTATACGGAATACGCGTTATACGGTTGATTTAATACTTGATTTACTCTCTTCAGGAATGAGTGAAATGGAGATAATTGAAGATTACCCGGCTTTAGAAATAAAGGATATTAAAGCCTGTTTGTCTTTTGCATCGCGGTTGTCAAAAGTTAAATCGATTCATCGTATAAATGTATGAAATTCCTGGTGGATGCGAATTTGCCTTTCAAAGTCGCTTTACATTTAGGAAACAAAGGATTTGACGTTCTTCATACAGATGACTTACCTGATAAAGAAAGGACTACCGACAACCAGATTCGGAAAGTTGCAGTAGATCAACGTAGAGTAGTTATAACAAAAGACTCGGATTTTCTGGATTCACACCTTATTCAAGGGATTCCTAAGAAACTTCTGTTCGTTACCACTGGAAATATTACCAATAAGGAGTTGCTTCAATTAGTTGAAAAATATTTTGATTCAATAGTCAAATTATATGATACCTATGATCTGATAGAGATAAATAATGAAGAGATAATTGGTCATGAAAAATTTTAGTCCACCTTCCGGATTCTCATTTATCATTAATTTTATTTTAGATTACCGTTTTAAATCTTAAAACATGTTTCTGATTTTTCAGGTTATGATTAATATACGTAT
>Ga0118677_10007404_pt1 | contig 18124 bp, 13 predicted proteins | sample AliMusrvi5mmetaG_FD_86154 | JGI IMG/M metagenome (GOLD analysis project Ga0118677, IMG submission 86154) | reverse complement strand
TCATTTCACCGACACCGGAGCTCAGATTGAACGGATAACGTTTGCCGACGGCAGTCAATTAGACAAAGCCTATATTGCCGCGCATTACCTAAACCTTGTTGCCGGAACCGACGGCGCGGATAATCTTGCCGGTATCGGCATTCAGCATGACCATCACTCCCGGCGCGGGCTGGCGGCAGGCGACGAACAGTACGCGCGTCTTGGCGTCGAACGCAAGGCCGGCCGGCGTCGTGTTCTTTTCGCCGAGTTCGTAGTGCGCGGTCACCTTCATGGTCTTGGCGTCGACCACCGCGACATTGGCTTTGTCTTCGATATCGACATAGATGTTACCCTTGCCGTCGCTGACAGCCTGTTCGGGTGCGCCGCCGAGGTCGATAGTTCCCACTACGGATCCATCCACGGAGTTGATCACTGTTGCGTGCGGTGCGCGATGGCTGAACACATAAACACGTTGGTTGAACGCATCGAAGAGGATGCCATCGGGGTTGCCTTCCACGTCGATGGTCTTGATGACTGCCAGCGTTTTCGTGTCCCACATGACCACCGGCTTGCTGCTGGCAAAGCCGTGATGCGATTTCGGATCGACTGCTGCTCCGCGCGCATTCGCGTTCGGGATCTCTCCCGCGGGGGCGAGGGTGTCAAGATCAAAGACTGTGATTCGCGCGGGTGAACCGCTGCGAGGAATATACAGCTTGCGTCCATCTGGGTCTGCCGTGACGTAATCGAAGCCACCGGCGCCTCCAACTTTTGCAGTCTTGAGTATCTTGTAAGGGCCTGTTTGTGCCTGCGTGGATGCGGCAAAGGCAATGAGGAAAACGAGCGGATATAATCTTCGCATGGAACTCCTGGGCTGCGCTGGCAGCTACCCGATTATACCCGCTCGCGTTGTTACAACAGTGTTAGCGAGGACGCGTGGGGGACGTCTCTTCTCTGATGATGCCCTGCATCGCGGCAAGCCGCGCCGCTTTGGGAACATCGGGACCGCTCAGTGACGCATAAAGCGCGAGTGACTGATCGCGCTTGCCGTCGGCCAGCAACCGCTCCGCGCATATCAATGCCGCATCGGCGACTGCCATGCGAACCATGCCTTTAGTCTTGGGCATCGCCGCTTTCAGTTCCTTCACCGACATTTCGTTGCCGATGCTGCCCAGGGCAGCCGCGGCGGCGCGGGCGGCGTCGCCATCGCTGCCGTACAGCAGTTTCACCAGCGCGGGGCTGGCCTGTGCATCGCGGCGCTTGCTGATGGAGTTGATGACTCCGATCAGCCGGTCGCCCTTCAGCTTGACCATTGCGGCGCGCAATGCATCGGCGGCCGACGGGTCGTCGATATGCTCCAGGCCCGAACGCGCATAGACGCTCAGGTGATCGTCATTGAGCAGTGCCGCCAGCGGCTGCACGGCCTCTTTCGTGCCGAGTTCGCCGATGCGAATGCAGGCCTTCGCCTTTTGAAACTCCGTGGAGGAGCTGTTCTTGAGGACGCCGATCAATGCGGCGCCGTCCATCGTTGCAATCTGGCCCTCTTTGAATTCGGGAGGTGCTACCGGTTGTTTATTCTGTTGCATGGTGCGTCTCCTTCTCCTACGCCCGCCATGGCTCGCGCATCCCGCGCGAACGCATCCGGTTTGCAATCTCGTCGTTGGTGAACTCTTTTTTCGCGGTGTCCCAGGTGAGCGTCTTGCCGCGCTGATAGGCGATGAACGCCGCATGACAGGTGACATGCGAATTGGCGGCAGCGGCCGCACTGGAAGCCGGCTGCTTGCGCGATGCGATGCAGCGCACGAATTCGTTCATGTGGTTTTCAAGCGCCATCGCCGCGTTTTCAGTGGGACGCAGCAACGGCTTGATGTTTTCAGAGCATTCAATCTTGGTGGCGTCGCCGGTTTCTACCCAGCCCTTGTCGCCTTCGATGCGGAAGCTGCACGAGCCGGTCTTCAAAGCGCCGTCCCAGGCGTTGTCGCGCATCACCAGTTTCACGCCATTGGCGTATTCGCAGTTGACCTGATAGGGGCCGACGTTGGTGCCCACCGGTTCGTACTTCACCGGCTGGATGTCGTCGTAGTCGGCAGCCCAGTGGCAGAGGTCGACCGTATGCGATCCCCACTCCAGAATGCCGCCGCCATGGAAGTCGTAGAAGTTGCGCCAACCGCCGCGGACGTATGAGGAATGATAGGGGCGCCATGGTGCGGGCCCGAGCCAGCGGTCCCAATCGAGCACCTGTTTCGGCGGCAGCTCTTCGGCTGCCAGCCAGTCGCGGCTGGGCAGCGGAGGCCAGTTGGCCGACGGGCCAACGTTGGCATAAAGCGCGGTCAGTTTGCCCAACGCGCCTGCCTTCAGCAGATCTTTGCATAGCTGGAAGTTCGCGCCGTTGCGGCGCTGGCAGCCGGCCTGGTACAGACGGTTGTAGCGCTTGAACGCAGCGGCGAGCGCCCAGCTCTCCTCTATCGACATCGAGCACGGCTTTTCGCAGTAGACATCCTTGCCGTGTTGCGCGGCGATGATCGACAGCGGGGTGTGCCAGCGGTCGCCGGTCGCAATCAGCACCGCGTCGATGTCCTGGCGCGCCAGCAGTTCATACTGATCGCTGTACATCTTGCAGTCCGTGTTGCCGTAGTTCTTGTCGGCGGTGGATTTAATGGTTTCGCGGCGCTCATTGCGTACATCGCAGATAGCGACGAAGCGTGCCGCGGGGATCTTCAGTAGCTTGCTCAGATCGTGCGAACCGCGCGATCCGATGCCGATGCCGCCGAAGATTATTTTGTCACTGGGGGCTATGGCGCCGGCACGCTGGCCGAGCACATAGCTGGGGACAATCATCGGTGCGACTGCGGCTTTGAGGATTTGACGTCTGGTAGTCATGGCGTTGTCTATCTGGATTCTACATCCGATGCGTGATGAATGTCACGAACAATTAGAGACAAGAAGATCCCGTGAATCCGGATCATCCCAGCCGGGTATACAGCGGGGCCAGTGTTCAGATCCTTAAGGGCCCTGTATTTTCGGGGTAGGGGATCTGATTGGCCTGTAAACGTCATCTCCTTCGGTAGTGAGATAGAATCGTCTCTACTTAACCCAAGGAGACGGAATGCTTCGTTTGTTATTCGCCACGGCGCTCTGTTCGCTGGCTATGCTGGCCCAGACGCCACCGGTTGCCAATCGCCCAGCCCGGCCCGCGCCCCCGACGCGCGACCCGCATATGGCCGGCTATGTAAAGGCGAAACAGTTGCCAGATGGCGCCAATGCCCCGATCAACGTGGATGGCAACTTCATCCTCGGGCCCACGCATCCCGCCGCGCCGGAGATGAGTGTGGTGGAAGGCGTACCGCAGGGCACGGTCTTCAACTTCACGATGGAGTCAAAGGACAGCAAGATCTATCCCGGCATCGCCCGCGAATCCGGCACTTTTGGGGAACCCGATCCGCATGAGCCCAGTAAGCTGATCGTCACCACCAGCCATCCAGCGCCCTACACCCGCAAGGTCGCGGTCTATGTTCCGAAACAATACGTGCCCGGCTCCGAGGCGCCGTTTATCGTGGGTGCGGACGGAGTCGATAAAATGCTGTTCACTGCGCTCGATAACCTGATTGCAAAGCGCCGCGTGCCTGTGATGATTGCGATCTCCATCGGCAATGGATCAGGTGATGCGCAAGGCAGCCAGCGCGGCCTGGAGTATGACACCATGTCCGGTCTCTATGCGGAGTTTGTGGAGAAAGAAGTGCTGCCTTTGGTAGAGAAGCAGGCCAACGTGAAGCTGACCAAGGACCCGGAAGGGCGTGCCACCATGGGCGGCAGCTCCGGCGGTTCGGCAGCAATGATCATGGCCTGGTATCACCCCGAGTGGTATCATCGAGTGCTCACTTACTCAGGTACTTACGTCAATCAACAATGGCCGTGGGATCCGCAGATTCCGCATGGCGCCTGGACGCTGCATGAGAGCCTGATTCCCAACTCCCCGGTGAAGCCGCTGCGTATCTGGATGGAGGTGGGGGATAGGGACAACTACAACCCCAACATCATGCGCGACAACATGCATGACTGGGTCCTCGCCAACGAACTCATGGCCAAGGCGCTGGCTGCGAAGGGGTATCACTACCAGTTTGTTTTCGCCGTGAATGGCGGCCACACAGACCGGGCAGTAAAGGCACAAACCCTGCCGCAGGCGCTTGAGTACCTGTGGCAGGGTTATCCGGTCGCGGGAAAGAAGTGACACTTCCTTAGACAGGAGTCCAATTGCCTGTCTTGCGGCATTTCCAGGTCGTTTCATCACCGATCGCGTACAGCCGCACCCACTGGTTTTCGACCAGATTTCTTATGTCCTCGCTCTCCAGTAGAATCGTATCGATCTGCCCCGGGTTCGCTGCGACATAGATCTGCAGCCTGATCGGCTCATGGACCCACCTGGTTCCGTCGTGCAAAGATTGCAGCGGCAGGCCGGTCCTCAAGTCGCCGGCGTTGCCCTCCCATACGCCGAAGCCCCCCACGACATTGTGGAGGACTTTGTTGCCGCTTCCGAACAACTGGTTGTTCACCGTGGAGGCATAGTATTGCAGGTTGATCCAACTTGCGACGATAGCCGGTGCATTCAGAATGAGCTTCAACACAGAGCCATCGAGGTCGGCGGCAGGGTCATAATCGTGCAGAAACACTCGGCCGCCGAGATTGACGCCTCTGGTCATGGAACGTGGAGCGGCAATGAACGCCGCGTTTCCCGCCAGGCCCCACTCCGGCCGTACTTCTGACCAGTCGACCGGGTTGCCCGGCAGCCGGCACTGCTCCGACGCGGCTTTGAGCCAGGCCTTCAATTGCCGCTGTTGCGCTTCCGTCAATCGCTCCGCATCATAGAGCACCACTTCGTTTGTTGTCGTGATGTGCATGCCGGAGACGAAGACCGTGTCCTCCGGGATGCTGATACCGCGCTTTTGCAACTCAGCCCTCACCTCGCGGTCATTCATCAGTGCGGCTGCAAAGCGGGCATTGATGTCGCCCCGATTTCCGCCGCAGGCTCCGCAATCAAGACTGGAGCTGTACGGATTATTCAAGCTTCGGCTGCCATGCCCGCAGAGGAGCACAACGGGGGCAAGGCCGCTCGCGTCCAGGCTCATGTTCCTCAATGCGTCCTGTACCATGTCGGCCCTCTGCGCCAGCGGAATCTCCCAATGCAACGGCGCGGGAGTTTCCTGCGCGGAACCGCTGGGTAGCATCTGCCAGAGGAGTTCGAAGAGGAACCACAAGCCTCCCGCTTCCACCGATGAAAAGCAGGCTGCGGCGGAGTGGGTCAAGCTCTTCCATCTCTTCCGAATTTCCACGGACAAGCTCCCGGCCGCGGTTGCCGTCTGTACCCGGTGCCGGGGCTTGAGTAGCACCGGGCACCTGGGGGATCCGGCAAACTCCACCGCCATGCCAAAGAAGCCGGCGAAGCCGATGGTCTGGATCGCCGTCGATTGCGCCTCCAGCGCCCGCCTGTAGGGCTCGGAGCGTACGTCGATGCAGAAGACCGCCTGAAGTTCCTTTCGCGCAGGAGTAGATACCGCGGGCCGGAGCGCGTTGATTAGCGTCGTCTGGTAATTATCTTCCAACGCCGATTGTGCGAGGTACTGTGCTTCCGATGTACCGCGCGTCGGACACCGTGCTGACCATCCCGAGGCGAGAGGCCGAAGTGCGAGGTCGTAGGCGAGACGGATCGCGAGCAGATCCTGGCGGTCTCTTGTTGTGCCGCTTTGCCTGTCGTGATAGGCGGCATAGGCGCTCCAGCCGAAGATGCTCATCAGCTGCCTATGCAGAAAATCTGTGGCGAGATGCTCCTCGACCTCCAACTGCTCCATCGCGTATTCAATCATGGCTTCCGCTGAATCAGGAAGTGCTGTAGCGAAATGCCTGAACCCGGCTAACCCGTAGACCTCGGGATTTGCGTCCTTCGCCGCGGCCGACTTCCATGCTTCGTAGAGCGGCAGGCCGCGCCACGGCATTCGCCACAGGCCCTCCGCCTCGTCATAGTAGGAGGAGCACCATTTGGATATTTCATCAGTGATGAAGGACGCCCAGTTGGAAGTGCCTGCGCGGTCAAGCCAGTCGGCCACCGTGAGAATCCGCGTGAACTCTTCCCGCCTGCTGAAATCCGCTGGTGCGTTCGCGCCTAGCTGCTCCTGATAGTAATCTGCGTCCATCAATATCCCGCGATGCGTCCCTTGCTCCATGAGGCGGTTTGCGTCCTCGAAGGGCATCCTGCTCAGGCCAACAAACGGATTGACCGCGACGAAGTTGCGCAGCGGCCACAGCGGAGCGATGCGTTCACAGGCCAAGCTAGCAGCTGCTGTGCCTGTCAATGGATTCAGTGTAGCGGTGATCATTTAAGATTGTTCCTTTTGCGACTGTAGCGGCCACATGGCCATCGTGAACCGGTTGGCCAGGGTGTTCAGGTAGAAGCCGTTCCTGGCGTGTACATACAGTCCCCTTGCGAATTCGGTTTGGGACCATGTGTGCTGGTTGGCCTGTGCTATCGCCAGCGCCAGGAAGACCAGCAGCAAGGGCGGGGCCAGCCACGCTGTTTCCCGATGCAAGGGGGTGGCGATCCACACGGCAGCGTGCTCCAACTGGAAGTACACAGCACTAAGCAGCAGTCCGGCGACCCACCCATAACGGCTGCTCCAAGCCAGCTCAGCGAGCGCGACAAACAGAACGACAGTCAGGGCAGGTTGCGCCTGCAGAGACGTGCCTGTCATGAAGGCCGTGAAATACAAGATGGCAACGGACGCCGCCAGGCCTCCAGCGTACCGCCACGGCGGGAAGGACTTTGCATCTCGCCGGGGCTCCTGCGCAACAGCGCCACCGCTCGCAAGAAAGGCGTGGGCCTTGTAGAGCGAGTGCGCCACAATGTGCAGCAACGCAAGATGCACTGCGCCCAGTCCACATTCGAGCAGCATGAAACCCATCTGCGCGATAGTGGAGAACGCCAGTCGACGCTTCACGCTGGCTTGGGTCAGCATGATGATGGAGGCGAAGAGGGCAGTGAACGAGCCAACCGCGCACAGGGTCCACATTGCCGCTGGCGAGAGCGAGACCAAGGGCATCAGCCGGATGACCAGGATGCCGCCGCCGTTGATGATGCCGGCGTGCATTAGCGCCGATACCGGCGTGGGCGTCTCCATCGTGTCCGGCAGCCAGCTGTGGAAAGGAAACTGCGCCGACTTGAGCAAAGCCGCTGAGGTCAGGAACAGCGCGATCCACGTGCGTTCGGGCGAATCGGATTTGGCTGCTGCCGCGAACATCTCCGGGAAGTTCCAGGTGCCGAAGGCCCGGTAGGTCAGCGCGAGCGCGGCCAGCATGCACATGTCCCCGAGCCTGCTGATCAGGAACTTCTTTCGCGCAGCCAACCGCGCGCCCGGCCTGTGACGATAAAACTGAAGCAGTTGATGCAGGCCCAGGCTGATGCTACACCATGCCAGCGCAAACAGCAGCAGGTTCTGCGCCAGCACCAGAACGAAGACGCATGTGGCTGTGAAACATAACCAGAAGAGGAAGCGCGTCCGGCCTGGATCACCCTGCATGTAGCGGCAGGCGAACCTGCAAATCACGACGAGAAGGAACGTGCTGAGCATCAGGAGCGTGTTCGTCAGCCGGTCCAGAAACTGCGCTGCCCCCAGGGCCGCAAGGAAGCATGCAACTGCATAGAGTTGTGCGGAGAACGCAGGGGCATCTGCTTTCGTTGAGTGCATACCTTGGAGAATAGCGATTGCCGCTCGATAGTTCCAATAGATGTTTAGTATCAGATCGTTCTCTTTGGTATATATAAAGAAGATGTTCCTGAACTATCACCACCTGCGGTATTTCCGGGCGATTGCCCATGAGGGCGGACTCACCAAAGCCGCCGAACGCATGCACGTGGCGCAATCGGCGCTCAGCATCCAGCTCAAGCACCTGGAAGCGGCCTTGGGCCAACCGTTGTTCATTCGCCAAAATCGAAAACTCGTACTCACCGAGGCCGGCCAACTTGTGCTGCAATATGCCGACTCCATCTTCCGAACCGGCGAAGAGATGGTGGACACGCTCCTACATCGTTCACGCAAGGAGCGGCAGGTACTGCGCGTCGGCGCTGTCGCCACCCTATCGCGGAATTTTCAATGGGAGTTTCTAAAGCCGGTCAGCAATCGCAAAGATGTGGAACTGGTGCTACGCTCGGGCAGCGTGCGCGATCTGATGCTGCAACTGCGAAACCACGAAGTGGACGTAGTGCTCTCCAATCAGGCGTTGCGGCGCGACGCCGAAAGCGGGCACCACACCCACCTGCTGGCGGAACAGCCGGTGAGTTTGGTTGGACGTCCGGGCACGCGCGGGAAGGCCTTTCGCTTCCCAGAGGATCTGCGCCACACGCCCGTCCTGTTGCCTAGCCTGGAGAGTGACATTCGCGAGGCGTTTGACAGGATCATGGATCAAGCTGGCGTGCGTCCGGTGATCGCGGCTGAGGTCGATGACATGGCCATGCTCCGTGTCCTTGCCGTGCATACCAAGGCCCTTGCGCTGGTGCCAAAGGTCGTCGTCAAAGATGAGCTTCGGGCAGGCGTGTTGCAGGAACGGTACCGGTTGCCTTCCATCCACGAGCGATTCTACGCTGTGACGCCAAGCCGCGCCTTCCCCAATCCGCTGGTTCGAGAATTGGTGACCGGCTTCACTTCAACTCTGTCACGATGAGGTCGTCGAATAGCATGGCCACGCCGCCGGCCAGGAATTCCACCTCTGTTTTATCGACGTCGATGGCGGGGTGTCCGCCAGATAGAGGCGATACGCCTTCAATCTCAGCCGACAACTGATCTCCGCGCACCTCGGCCCGCACGCTGTACCATCGTCCAGGCTCAAACTTCGCGGCACTCTTTGCCAGCACTACGGTCGTTTCCTGGTTGCCGGCCGGAAGATTCGGCTTGTCCTTCGTGAGCGTTACCGAAGTGCGCGTGATGGTGACTCGGCAGAGGTTGCCGAAGCGGTTCCGCAAGAGCAGCATCGCGGTATTGCCGCCGTCGAACAGGAACCGGAACTTGATCTCCGCATCGTGGTACGCCAGGGGATGTGCCAGGCCCGCGGCGTGCTTTCGCTCGGGCGTTTCAGCGCCCCGTAGCGACCCGTCCACGACGGTCCATGATCCGGCACCGAGGCGCCAGCGCTTGATCGCGTCCGGAGAGTCGAAGGGTTCATTGACCACTACCCGGGTTTCAGTGGCCAGCAGGGCGATCAGGATCATCAACGGCTTCATGAGCATCAGCCTAGCATGTAACATGGAATCCATGATCAAGGCGATGAAGCTGGTTTCGGTAGCAGCGATGACGATGGTGGTGATGGGCATGGCGGCGCAAGTCCCGGATGTATTTGCCAAGGGAAATCTGTTGGCCTGGTGCATTGTTCCGTTTGATTCGGCGCATCGCGGACCGGTGGAACGCGCGCGAATGCTCAAAAAGCTTGGGCTGACCAGATTCGTCTATGATTGGCGCGATAACGACATTCCAACCTTCGATCAGGAGTTGGACGCACTGGCGGCTGAGGGGATCAAGCTGCAGGGCTTCTGGCTGACATCCGGACTTCACCCCGAGGCAGAGAAGAACACCGGCATCGTGCTCGGCCTGCTGAAGCGGCGCAAGGTGCAGACCGAGATCTGGTACCTGTTCACTCCTCCTAAAACCTTCACTGAACTATCGCAGGAAGAGAAGATTTCGCAAGCCTCTACAGCCGTGCGCTCCCTGGCCGTCGAAGCGGAGAAGATCGGCTGCAAAGTTGGACTCTACAATCACGGTGGATGGTTTGGCGAACCGGAGAATCAGCTGGCGATTCTCGCTCAAGTCCGAATGCCGAATACCGGCATGATCTACAACTTCCACCATGGCCGCGAGCAGATAGACCGCTTCGCGCAATTCTTCCCGCGCATCATGCCGCGCCTGCTCGCGGTGAATCTGAATGGGATGCAGGAGGGCGCGCCCATGATCCTGAACATCGGCGAAGGCACGCGGGAACTGGAGATGTTGAGGGTTGTCCGCGCGAGCGGTTATCGTGGCCCGGTCGGACTGCTCAATCACCGCGCCGACCGCGACGCCGAGGAGGGGCTCCGCGCCAACATGGAGGGGTTGCGCAAGTTGCTTGTCCAACTCGATGACAAGGCCGCGTTGAAAACCTACTGAGTGCTATCCTAAGCTCCAATGAAAACGCTTCTGTTGATAGTGGCGGCCGCTTGCGTGCTCAGCGCGCAGGACCCTTCCTGGCGCAATGAAAGTAGCCTGTTCTGGCCGCAGGAAAAGCGCGACATCGCCTACCGCAACATTGAGAAGATCTATCGCACGAATACGGTCGTTGCCGGCCCTCGAGCATTGCCGCTGCTAAACGGGCGTACTCTTTCGCTCAAGGTGGATGTGGATGCGTATATCCGGGATCAGTCGATCGCCGGGATGATCATCTTGCACCAGGGAAAAATCGTGCTGGAAAAGTACTCCCGAAGCTATGACGCCGGAGGCCGGTGGCTGAGTCAGTCCGTCGCGAAATCGGTGACCTCGATTCTTGCCGGAGCGGCGATCCAGGATGGTTTCATCAAGAGCGTGGAAGACCCGGTCACTAAATATCTGCCGGAGATGAAGGGCTCCGGCTATGATGGCGTTACGCTTCGCCAGTTGCTGACCATGACCTCCGGGGTGAAGTGGAATGAAGACTACACCGACAGTAATTCCGACAATGTGAAGTTCTTTCTGCAGGAACCGGAACAGGGTTTGGATGCCACTGTAGCCTACATGCGCAAACTGCCACGCGATGTTGCGCCGGGATCCAAATGGGTTTACAAGACCGGAGAGACGAATTTGATCGGCGTCTTGCTGGCGCGGGCCACCGGCAAGAAACTTGCGGACTATCTCTCGGAAAAAGTGTGGAAGCCGTTCGGCATGGAGCGCGATGCGGTGTGGCAACTGAGCAAGTCGGGCGTGGAGATCAGCGGCTGCTGCATGGCGATTGCACTGCGAGACTACGCGCGCCTCGGACTGTTTGTTTTAGGAGGCGGCAAGGCCAACGGACAGCAGGTAGTGGAGCCGAACTACTTGCGAGAGGCGACCAGTAAGCAGGCCGATATCGGTGCGACCGATGGCCGCGGCTATGGGTTCCAGTGGTGGACTCTGCCGGACGGCAGTTTCTACGCGACCGGCATTTTTGGGCAGGGGCTGTTCCTCGATCCCAAGCGTCAGCTGGTGATGGCCGTCAGCGGGAACTGGCCGGTCCCGACCGACCGCGTGAAGCTGCAGCCGCAGCGGTTTGCATTTTTCAAAGCGGTGCAGGCTGCAGTTGCGCCGGAGCCCGAAACGCTGGCAGGCGTGCGCACGGATTTCGAGGTGGCCGGCAAGCGTGCTTTCCTTATCACTCCGAAAGGGAAAGCGAACGGAGCGTGGCTGTGGTACGCGCCGACGCTGGGAAATTATCCCAATACTCGAATGAACTGGCTCTTCAATCGCCTGCTGGCGGCAGGTGTCTCCATCGGCGGCATTGATGTTGGCGAGTCGTATGGCAATCAGGCGGGCCGCAAAGTCTACACCGAACTCGCGGCTTACTTAGAGCAGCATCACCGGCTCCAGCGGCCATGCCTGCTCGGCCAGAGCCGCGGCGGACTGATGCAGTTTAACTGGGCTGCCGATCATCCGGAGAAGGTCCGCTGTCTGGTGGGCATCTATCCCGTGCTCGATCCCGAGAGCTGGCCCGGGCTGGACAAGAAGCCGATCCAGGCGGCACACGAGGTGGATTCCCCGGGGCGCCTGCGCGAACTCCTGCCTGGCTTCAGTCCCATGGAACGCATGGCGCCGATCGCAGCCGCACATGTTCCGGTCTTCCTGATTCACGGGGACAGTGACGTTGTGGTTCCGGCCGTACGCAATAGCATCCTGTTTGAGAAGAAGTATCGCGCACTCGGCGGCGATGTCACCCTGGTTCAGGTTCCTGGCAAAGGCCACCAGGAGGTGCCGGAGTTTTTCGAATCCGAAGCGCTGCTTGCGTTTCTGTTAAGACAGCTGCGTCACTAGCCGCAGGAACTCCGTTCGAATGCCAGGCTGCTCCCTCACCACCTGCAACGCGGCGGCCTCTTCGGTGCCGGACTTCGCGCTGAGATACGGTTCAAGCAAGCGCAATTGTTTCTTGCTCCACCCGCCAGCCCTGGCGACTGCCATGCCCAACCGCCGCGTCTCAAAGCCATACCAGTCGCTGACCGGTACTCCCGGAAACCCATAAATCATGGGTGCGCAAACCAACTTGCGGAGCGTTCGGGCGGAGACTCGATACTTGGGATCGGCGGCGAGCTTCTTCTCCTCGTGGGCTGTCAGCTCACAAAGTTTCGAGTCCGTCGAATGGTAGCCCAGTTTGCGGTAGAACCAGAATGCGCCCGATTGGATCGCCTCCTCGTTTTCATGCCCGATCTGGTACGGGTCCAGCACGAAACACGTCACGCCCAACAGTTGATGAAACGTCTGCAACAGGCGTTCATATAGCCACGCGGTCTCGCCCTCGCGAAACGTGTAATAGAGATTGAAGCCCGCCTCCATGCGCTCCGCCAGTGACAGGCCCTCGAAGTATCCGATTGGAACGCCGTTCTTCCAGATCGTCGCCGCATGATAGACACGCAGCGGCAACCGCCGGTCCGGCGGCAGGCCCCAAACGTAGATGAGCGCTCCGCGGCCTGCGTTCACTTCGTACACGAACTGCGGATCGCCATAAGTGAACCCATAAAGTTCGCGATACCGCACCGCCGAGGTGTCGCGCGCCATTGCCAGAATCTGCTCTCCGCGCTTGCGCGGCAGTTTGCGGACGGCGAGCGGCGGCATCGAAGGAATCGCATCGAGCGACACTTCGCGCCGCGTGATCAAGGGCTGCTGATGTAGAAACAGCGGCTTGGCATCCAGTCGCATCAGGCTGCGTGTCGCCTCGCTGGCCCCGAACTTCCAGCGCAGCGGCATCTCCAGCGCATCGTACTTTGACGCATCGCAGCGCAGCAGCGCGGCCAGCCCACCCACCGCTTCCAGCCATTCGCGGTATGGCACTCCGGCCTCAACGCTCAAGTCGTCCCAACAAATCGGGAACAGTTCCGGCAGTACGTGAATGAGACGCTCCGGATGATCCCACGCCTCCCAGTGAATTTCCAATGAGCCGGGATGCCGCCGAATCAGATCGCGCGCCAGATCTCCGCTGAACACCGCGGTGATCTCAGAGCCGGCGATGCCGGAGACCTCGCCATATCCCAACGCATCCGCATCGGTCAGCAATGCAACGCGTTCCGGCATCTCGCTCAATAGGGCGTCTGCCTCTGCGGCTGCCTTTTCGCTGACCGGATAAGCTCGCACGAACAGCAGCATTTCGTGGAGCCGGATTAACTCGGCCGCATCGGTGATCCTGCGTTTTGCCAGTTGGCGCAGTTGCTTTTCCAGGCGTGGAGCTTCGGCGGATGAAAAGTTTCGCCGCGATTTGTCCAACTGGTCAAGCAACTCCGGTGTGGTCATGGTTTTCTAAGAATAGCGTATCGTTAAATCAGGGGAAATTCATGAGAATCTTGATCGCTACCGCACTGTTCAGTCTTGCCGCCATGCACGCGCAACCGCTGCAATCGTTGCCGTATACGCCCGTGCTCGATCTGAAGGCGATGGATCGCACCGTGAATCCATGCCAGGACTTTTACCAGTTCAGCTGCGGCGGCTGGATCAAGAACAACCCGATTCCGGCCGACCAGTCGCGTTGGGATGTCTACGGAAAGCTGACCGACGAAAACCTGCGCTATCTGTGGGGACTGCTCCTGAGCGCAGCCAAGGATAACGCGGTACGAACGCCGGAGCAGCAGAAGATCGGCGACTACTTTGCCGCCTGCATGGACGAACCTGCTATCGAGAAGGCCGGCAGTGAACCCCTGAAGCCGCTGCTCGATGAGATCGACGCCGCAAAGTCGCTGCAGGAGCTTGCTGCGATCACAGGACGTCTCCACCTGGAACTCAAAATGGTGAGTCCGTTCTTTGGTTTCGGCTCTGGGCAGGACTACGAAGATGCCAACCGGGTCATCGCCAATGCCGACGCCGCGGGCCTCGGCCTGCCCGATCGCGACTACTACGTCAAGCAGGACAAAAAGTCCATCGAGACACGCGCCAAATACCTCGCCTACGTGCAGCAGATGCTCGAACTCTCCGGAGAAACGCGCGTTGCCGCCATCGCCCACTCGAAACGGATTCTCGCCCTCGAAACCGCTCTTGCCAAGGCGTCCCTCACCCAGGTGGACAAGCGCGATCCGTACAAGATCTTTCATCGCATGACCGGCGCGCAGTTCCGCGCCCTCGCGCCCTCCTTCGCCTGGGACGGCTACTTCCAGGCACTCGGGCTAAGCGATGTGAACGACGTGAATGTCTCCGAGCCGGAGTTTTTCAAGCAACTCGAAAAGGAGCTCAAGACTCGCAAACTGGCCGACTGGAAGAGTTACCTTCGCTGGAACGTCACGCGCGCCAAGGCGCCAGTGCTCTCAGACAAATTCGTCAAAGCGCAATATGCGTTTTCGTCCGCCTACCTGCGCGGAACCAAGGAGATGAAGCCGCGCTGGAAACGGTGCGTGCAGATGGTGGATCAGGATCTGGGCGAAGCACTCGGAGAGGTCTTCGTCGCCAGGACCTTCGCTCCCGAAGTAAAGGCCCGTGCCCTTTCCATGACCCGCGAGATAGAAAAGGCCATGGAGGAAGAGATCGGCAAGCTGGACTGGATGAGCGCGGAAACAAAGAAACGGGGCCTGGAAAAGCTGCATGGCATGGTCAACAAGATCGGCTATCCGGAGCGATGGCGCGACTACAGTTCGCTCAAAGTGGTGCCCGGCGACTTCTTCGGCAATACGGGCCGTGCGACGGTTTTCGAATCGAAGCGCCAACTGGCGAAGATCGGCAAGCCCGTCGATCGCGGCGAATGGCAGATGACTCCTCCTACAGTCAACGCCTACTACGATCCGCAGATGAACGATATCAACTTCCCGGCCGGCGTGCTGCAACCGCCGCTGTTCGATCCGAAGTTGGACGATGCGCCCAACTACGGCAATACCGGCGCGACCATCGGGCACGAACTGACGCATGGCTTTGACGACCAGGGACGGCAGTTTGATGCCAAGGGGAATTTGAAAGACTGGTGGACCAAGTCCGATGCGGACGAGTTTGTGAAGCGCGCAACTTGTGTGAGCGATCAGTACTCCACTTACACCGTGGTCGATAACATCAAGATCAACGGCAAGCTGACGCTCGGAGAAGATGTCGCGGATCTGGGTGGCACGCTGCTCGCTTATCTCGCCTGGAAATCGGCGACGAAGGGCCAATCGCTCCAGCCGGTGGATGGCTTCACGCCGGAGCAGCGCTATTTCATCGGCATGGCGCAGTGGGCGTGCGGCTCTGAGCGGCCGGAGATCCGCCGCCTCAACGCCATCACCAACCCGCACTCTCCGCTTGAGTACCGCATCAATGGGGTGGTTGCCAATCTGCCGCAGTTCTCGGAAGCCTTCGCCTGCAAGGCCGGCCAACCCATGTCGCCGGCAAAAATGTGCAAGGTCTGGTAAGGGAGCTTTCAGCCATCGCCGGCAAAGTTCCTGTTTGTTAGGATAGATACGATTTGTCTATGCGGCCCATCCTTGTCGCCCTTGCCTTGGTTGCCCTTGTCCTGGCGATGCCGGTGTTCGCGCAGACCGTGCCCACGGACCTGCGCGGCATTTACATCTACACCAACGACCTGACAGGCATTGCGCCCATCGTCTCCACCCGTTTGTCCCAAGCTATCGGCCAACCAGGCATCGACGGTGTGGCCATTGTTGTCGGCTGGAGCACGATCGAGCCATTGATGGACAAATACGATTTCTCTCTGCTCGACCAATGGGTAGCGAAAGTCGCAGCGCTTGGCAAGAGGATCGCGCTTGTGATTCCCGCTGGCTCCCAGGCCCCGTCATGGCTGTTTCTGCCAGCTCCGAACGGTCCTGGTGCAACGCAGCTCAGCTTTACCATCTCACCCCACAATGGAGCCACCGGAGTCTGCGACACTGCGATCCTTGCCGCTCCCTGGGACCCTGGCTTCCTCTCCCGTTGGGATAAGTTACTGGCTGCGGTCTCCGCACATCTCAAATCCACCGGGACTTACAGTGCCGTTACGTTGGTTCGCATCACAGGCATCAACCGCACCACGGAAGAACTTCGCCTGCCAGCCGAAACCGCGAAGTCCACGGGGTTGGCCTGCGTCAGCGATTCCATTGCCACATGGCAAAAGGCAGGCTACAAACCTTCTCTGCTGTTGCAGGCCTGGAATGCGGTGGTCGCAGCGTTTCAAAAGAGCTTCCCGGATAAGGCCTTCGCCGTCTCCATCCTCCCCAACAACGGGTTTCCCGCGATCGACGAAGCCGGTAACGTCATCAGCGGTCCTCAGCCTGATTACAACCTGCCGCTCATGACTTCCGCCAGCCAGAAACTGCCAGGCCGGTTTGTCATCCAATACGATTTCCTGATGAATGGCGAACCCGCTTCCTCCACCGTCATCCAGTATGCTCAGTCGCTCGGCGCCATGGCCGCCTTCCAGACCAATGAATACCTGGCAGGCAGCGGTTCTGCCTGCTCAGAGCCGGTAACCAATCCCACTCTCTGTACGGACTCGACCTATCTCACGCTGCTGGAGACAGGCATCTACCCTGCCGGCAAGTCTAGCCCAGTGCGGTCCCAATACATTGAAGTCTTCCATCCGAACGTGACCGATTTTCCTGACGCGACCCTGAAGGCTCATTTTGAAGTAGTCCCGGCTGCCGCTACTCAAGTGCTCACAGCCGCCGGTGAAAATTCCACCATCGCTCCCAATACCTGGCTTGAAGTAAAAGGCTCAGGTCTCTCACTCACCGGCCATACCCGCATCTGGAAAAGTGCAGATTTCGCCGGCTCCAACATGCCGGCAGCGCTTGATGGGGTAAGTGTGACGGTGAACGGCAAGCCTGCGTTTGCTTACTACATCAGTCCGGAGCAGATCAACATTCTCACGCCGCCCGATGCCATGACGGGCCCGGTGCAGGTGGTGGTGACCAACAACGGGGTAGCCGCTCCGCCGAAGACCGTGACCGCACAGCCTGTGTCACCCTCCTTCTTCACCTTTGATGGCACGCACGTCGCGGCAGTTCATCTGAACGGGGCCTACATCGGTCCGGCCACGCTCTACGCCGGGCTCACGACCCCCGCAAAACCGGGCGAATTGATTACTCTGTTTGGCAATGGCTTTGGTCCAACATCGGTACCGGTTGTCAGCGGTGCAGTGGCGCAAGGCGGCACGCTGAGCCCCACACCGGTCTTCAAGATCGGTCCCGCCACGGCAAATGTGCAATTTGCCGGTCTCATCAGTCCCGGTTTGTATCAGTTCAACATCACTGTACCGCTGGGCACCGCTGACGGCGATCAGCCCGTCTTGGCCACGGTGGATGGCGTGACAACTCCTGCCGCCGCCGTGCTGGCAGTGCAGCATTAGCCCGACAAGTTAATTCACCAAGAAATGCTAAAGATAAAAGAGTCCTGTTCGATATGCCTAGTTTGGAGAGTAACTATGCACTCACTCACGGTAGGCAAAAAAATGGCGGTAACCTGTGGACTCCTGGTTGCCTGTGTTGCGATTCTGGCTGCGGTTTCGCTGAGGAGTACCTACGGACTGCAGGCTAAGTTCGAGAGCCTGCGGACCGATTCGATCCCCGGCCTCTATTATGCTTCGGCGATCGAAGGATCCATCGCAAAGATGCGGTTCAGTATGAACGCGTATTTGATTGACATTGCGACCAATCACGGCCAGAATACGGCAAAGTGGGAACAGTCATTGCAAAGGGCTGAGGGCGAGCTGCAGCAAGCCCTGGCGGGCTACGAGAAGTACATCACGCTCGATGAAGACCGCCGGCTATTCAACGGACTCAAACCTCAGATTGCTGAACTGAAAAACGATTGGGCCCATGTTTCCACTGTCCGCAGGGAAGGGAAGCCTGAGGCCGAGATCGCGCAGGTATTCCGCGCGGAAGTCGTGGAACTGTTCCTGGTTTTAGACAAAGCCACAACCAACCTGATGGAGTTCAATCACCGCAATGCCGTGCAGACTGCCGACGATGCCTCTTCCGCGG
>Ga0118677_10007403_pt1 | contig 18124 bp, 21 predicted proteins | sample AliMusrvi5mmetaG_FD_86154 | JGI IMG/M metagenome (GOLD analysis project Ga0118677, IMG submission 86154) | reverse complement strand
CATTAATTCTTTCTTAATAAACAAACCCTGGAGATCGCATATTTTTGCTTGTTTTACATTCAACTTTTAAAACCATATAATGCTTGAGTTCTAAAAAAGTTACAGCGCCTCACAATTAAATTCAAATTGTTGTGGAGCTGATGTCAAACAGACAAATTGAAACGAAAAACGTTTAATCAAAGATTGAAGAAACAACAAATATTAATCACATAAAATGAATACCCAAACTCTTGAAATCAAAACAGCGCTGCAAATACTGAAACCCGTACACGAAGTCTTTGAAGCCATAGTAGATCCTGCCAAAATGACCAACTATTTCATCTCAAAAAGCAGTGGACGCATGGAAACCGGAAAGAAGCTGATCTGGCAGTTCCCCGAATTCGAATCGGAATTTCCTATTCGCGTTGGCAGGGTTGAAGATGATAAATACATTTCCTATTACTGGAACATAGATAGTGATGAACTTTTGGTTGAAATTAAACTCACCCCGAAAAATAATGCTGCAACCATCGTTACAGTTACAGAAAAAAGTAAAAACAATGATGAAGCCGGCATAAAATGGCTTACCGGAAATACTGAAGGATGGGCAAATTTTCTGGCCTGCCTCAAAGCATTTCTCGAATATGGAATTAATTTGAGAAAAGGCGCTTTTGATTTTTTGAATAAAAACTAAACAAATGCTGAACAAGGCCTCTATTCTGTATGTCTCATTCAGAATTCTGAACCTGCATTATTGAATTTTTAATTTTCAGAAAAACAATAAATAATTGAATGATCATGGAACCCAAAAAAGATCTTAAAAGCCGCGTTCTTGGAACAACAAACGTGAAAGGAACCATATTGATAAGACTGGTAGTAGGTCTTATTTTCTTTACTGAAGGCATACAAAAATATTTATTTCCCGAACTGCTGGGCACAGGAAGATTCATGAAGATCGGTTTCAGTGACCCTTCTTTCTGGGCTTATTTCACCGGAACTTTTGAAATTATTTGCGGAGCATTTATCATTCTTGGTTTGCTCACAAGGCTTGCATCTATCCCCCCTTTCATCATTATGATGGTAGCTTTCGTAACTACCAAATGGCCGATACTTATGGAGAAAGGTATATGGCCAATGATGCATGAATACCGTGTGGATTTTGCAATGACCCTGCTCCTGCTCTACCTGATGATCTATGGGGCCGGAAAATGGTCGGTTGATTCGGAAATAAGCAAGGCGCCCAAAGCATGATCTATGGCTGTATTGAAAAAAATATCTATTGTTCTTTCGGGCTTAATTATTTTAATTTCTGCTGAGATCAGCATTGGCGGACCGCCCTTCCTGACTGACGATCCCGAGCCTGTTGATCTTAAACATTGGGAGTTTTACATCTCTTCAATAAACATTTTTCAGCAAGGCGATCAATCAGGAACTGCTCCGCATATTGAAATGAATTATGGTATCATCAGGGATGTTCAGGTTCATGTTCTATTGCCTTTAAATTATAACCACATTTCAGGACGAAATATTACTTTCGGTTACGCATATTCTGAAATAGGCTTGAAATATCGCTTTATGAAGGAGACGGCTAATCGTCCTCAAATTGGAACCTTCCCAATCATAGAGATCCCAACAATAAAAAACAATGAATTTGGCAATGGCAAAACGCAGGTTTTTCTCCCTATATGGATTCAAAAATCATGGAATAAAATCACTACATACGGTGGCGCCGGTTATTGGATAAATCCTGGAACAGGTAATAGAAACTGGGTGTTTGCAGGATGGGAATTGCAGTATGATTTTTCGGAAAAAGTGACATTGGGTGGCGAACTTTATTATCACTCTTCCGATGCAATAGGATCATTATCGGCGACAGCTTTTAACCTCGGCGGATCTATTAATCTCACCAAAAAATTTCACATAATCTTTTCAGCCGGTCACAGCTTATTAAATAAAAGCTTTACAAGTGCGTATTTTGGTTTGTTGTGGACTATTTGATTTAATAAAATCAGCCCAACCATATTAGTAATGACGCATTTGAAGTGAAGCTGCCACAATTGTTTTTATTTACTAAACAATTTAATGTTTTTTTAACCATCTCTTAATTTACTTTTAATTACGTTTCTCCTTTACGTAATGATCTTTGCAGAGATTAAAACTAATCAAAAACAGATGAAATTTTCTTAAACTCTACATACAATGAAAACAAAAATTTTGAAAATCGGTAAAGCTCTGATGATCCTTTTGGGGATTATACCCACATTAACATTTTCGCAAAAACCAAAAACATGGGAATGGGCTGATAATATCCTTGGGACAAATAAGGATTATTCATACTCGCTTGTCACCGATAATGATGGAAACTCTTACGTTGCGGGCAGTTTCTCCGACACTTTGAAAGTGGGAAATCTTACACTCATCAGCAAGGGATCGTTTGATATTTATTTATTGAAATACGACTCAAAAGGTACTTTGCTTTGGGCCAAACAATCAGGCGGAACGGATTATGACGAGGCTTATGGCGTCGCATTCGATCCAGAAGGAAATGTTTTCCTCACGGGCTATTTTTCCGGATCTGCAAATTTATCAGGAGTGCAGGTGAAAAGTAAAGGCGACAGAGATTTCTTTATCACCAAATATACAAAGACAGGCTCAGTAGCATGGGCAAAACAAGGCGATGGTACTGTAGGAGATTATGCTACCGCTGTTGCAACTGATTTAAACGGAAATGTTTTTATCACCGGTCTTTTTAAAGGCACTTTGTCGTTCGGAGGAACAGATTATGTTGCCAAAGGAGGTAAAGATATTTTTCTTGCTAAATACAGTAGTAGCGGTGATTTTAAATGGGTACGTACAGGTGGTGGGAATAAACTTGACGAATCAATTGCAATAATGACTGATAAAAATGGCAATTGCTATGTGACCGGCGATTTTGAAGGAACTGCAGAATTTAACAAGAAAATTGCTTTGAGCGTTGGAAGCAAAGATGTTTTTCTTGTAAAATATGACAGCGATGGCGACATTGAATGGCTGAAGCGTGGCGGAAGCGTCAATGGCAATGCACACGCATCGGGCATTGATATTGATGACTCCGCCAATGTTTATATTGCCGGTTATTTTTCGGGAACCGCTCATTTTGGAAAAGCTGAGTTGACTAATTCAGGATCCGACGCAGTTTTTTTGGTGAAATATAACTCCGAAGGCGATGCAAAATGGGCCATTCAGACTGCCGGGAAAGGCAATGAACACGCCAGCGCAATTAAGATTGACAGCAAAAAAAATATCTATGTCGCAGGCGAATATGACCTTGATTTTGCTTTTGGAGAAGCAAATATTAAAAACATCGGGAACTGGGATATTTTTATTTTGAAATACAATACCAGTGGCGAAATGCTGGATGTTACCCAGATTGGTGGCACTGGTTATGATAAAGCCTACGATATTGGACTCGATGGTCAGTCAAATGTTTATATTACCGGGTATTTTAGCAAAGCAATTATCATTGGCAATACACATCTAACATCAACTGACCCGGATGATAGTTTTTTAGCAAAGCTTAAAGGATTTTAATTTAACAGAATCTTAACCCCTTCTTAATCACTTTTTAATTTGGGGTTGGCATTGGGACAGTATTTTTGAAGCTCAATAATTTGTCTGAAATCATGAAGTTATTGAAGTGATAATACCAGAGAAACGTCCATTCCAGGGTAATTATGAATTGGAAAAAAATTAATTTTTAAAAGCAAACAGATAATTAAATAACAACAAAAGAAAAACCATGAAAATTCTATTAATTGAAGACAACTGTGAATTGACAACAATTCTGAAACTTGGACTGGAAGAAAATAATTTTAAAGTTGAAATTGCCAACGACGGATATACCGGCAAGAAACTCGCACTGAAAAACGAATATGATCTGATCATATTGGACGTGATGCTGCCTGGAATTGACGGATTCGAAGTGTGCAAAAAGATCAGGAATAAGGTTGTTACACCAATTCTCATTATTACTTCTCTCAATATGATCGAAGACAGAGTAGCAGGGTTCAATAGCGGGGCGGATGATTATATGGTAAAACCATTCACTGTTAGCGAACTTATGTCGAGAATAAGAACTTTAAATATCAATTAAAATTCAAAACAGGTCTCAAAAAACAATCAAAAACAAATAAAATGAAAAACATTCTGGTGGCAGTAGACTTCGAAGAAAAAACCAAAAGACTACTGGTCAATGCAAGACAAATTGCCGAGAAATTCGGGGCGAAAATATGGATCATCCATATTGCCGAACACAGATCCGAATATTTTGGCCCGACCGACACTTATCAATATGGTGTTCAGTATGTGAATTTGCGACATTCAATAGCAGAAGAACTCAGGAAGGAACACAAGTTGGTGCAGGATTATGCAAACGAATTAATAAAAGAAGGCATTGAATCCGAAGGCTTGCTCATTGAAGGTCCTACTACGAAATTAATTCTTGACGAGGCCCTGAAATTGAAAATTGACCTCATCATTATTGGGTCTCACAAACACAGTTTCCTTTACAACGCACTGATAGTTTCAACGTCTGATTCAATAATCAGAAAATCACAAATTCCTTTGCTTGTTATACCAATTTAGCATCCGTGGATAATGTCAGATATCTTTCTCTTGTTGCTGATTAAATCAACAATCTCTGAATAATTAACTGACCTCACGTAAACTTAAAAATTGAAGCAACGGACATAATGAACAACCATCAACCATGAAAACCTGTTTGAAAGCAGTTGCGGGTACAAGGAAAAATTGTCACATCACCATTAAAACCTTAATCGCCCTTTAATGTTTTATTAATTGATTATTAACTTAACCGTCAAAAAACATAAATAATTTTGGACACTCAATAATTTCACCAAAACAGTGTAGAATTAATTACTTAAAATCTAAAAAAAATGAAAATAAATTTACCAGCTCTTCCCTATGCCGCACATGCATTGGAGCCTTACATTTCCGAAAGAACCGTTGATGCCCATCAAAGGGATTATCTTAAAACCTATGTTACAAAACTCAAAGATCTTGTTCAGGGGACAAAGTTTGCAAATGCTGACCTCGACACCATGATCATCAAAGCTGATGGTCTCATATTATACAATGCTGCCCAGATCTGGAACCACACTTTTTATTTCTCTGGCATCAATAAAAGGAAGGAATATAAACTCGATGGAAATTTCATTGAAGCATTGCGTCATAAATTTGGCTCACTGAACGGCTTCAGAGATGCGATCATTAATAAAGCAGTAACCATGTTTGGTTCGGGTTGGATATGGCTTATCATTGATGAGAAAGGAAAGCTCGAGCTGATACAGGAAATTGATGCTGAAAGCCCGCTGCGCAAAGGGATGAAACCTTTACTCGCAATTGACCTTTGTGAGCATGCCTATTACCTGGATTACCCAAACAGAAGAATAGATTATATCAATTCATTCCTAAAACTTCTGGACTGGGAAATAATTGAGAAAAGATACAACCAGTACAACGTAAAAAAGGCGCTAAGAAAGAATACGCCCATGCTGTTTGATACGGTTATCAGAAAAAATATTTGTGAATTTTTATCAGCTACGAATTAAAGGTAAAATGTAAGATCAGGAAAGTTAAACTAAACAAAATTATTAAGCCATGACAACTATTATTAGTTCATTAAAGGTGAAGAATTATGCAGAGTTTAAGAAATCATTTATCACACATGAGCAGGAAAGGATATCATCGGGCATCAAAGTAATTGGGGTTTACAAATCAACGGAAGATGAAAACCAGGTCACAATTATTTCCGAAGCAACTAATGACAAGGTTGCTCAGGATTTTCTGACCAACCCCAATTCTGCAGCAGCAATGAAAATGTTTGGAATTATAACCTATCCTGATTCAAAATAATATTGTCGAAGAACAAATAAAAAAGAGGCTGTCTTTCTAAGGCAGCCTCTTTTTATTTGATTGAAAAATCAATCGGGATTATCTTGTTTTTACAAGTTTATCATTAAATATTTTTTCAGATGTTTTCACTGAATAAAAGTAAGTGCCACTTGCCAATGAGGCTCCGGTAAAATTAAAATAAGTTTGTCCGGGACCAATGGCCTTAACTTCGGAATAAACCAACTGCCCAAGGCTCGAATAAACATTCAAAGTAGCAATGTCAGTCTTAACTCCATTAATGCCTATCTGTGTATAATCCTGATAAGGATTGGGGAAACTATTGATAAGCTTTGTTGAACCGGCGGCGTTATTTTGAACATCCGTAGCTGTTACAACAACTAAAGGAAGAGAGAAAGCTTTAGTATTAGTGGCAGTGTAAGGGAATCCAAATACTGACACATTCGCATTGACATAAATGATTACAGAATCAATTCCTGCGGCTGTAGGGGTACCTGTAATTGTAGCGCATTGCCATGTCATAGGACTCCATTGTGGCCATGTGGTGGGAACGCTTCCAGTGTTGTCAATAATAGACCATGTGTTTCCACTCAGGTGATTTTGAAGTGCATTGAATTGTATCCAGTTGACAGGATAGGTGGAGGCCGTGTCAGGGACACCAATTGTAATTGACATTACATAAGGAACGCCAACAGTTGCTGTGTCAAGAGCAGCAGGAAGCAAAATACCTAATGTTGGAACAGTGGTGTAACCTGTATGACTTGGTGTACAGGTTTGTTGAGCATAGGTATTACTGAAAATACCTGCAATCATAATGATGGTAAACAAAGTAAAAATTTTTTTCATACGCTTTCGTTTTAAGATTGATTTTTTATTTGAAAGCAAAAATACTGTATTACTTTAAGACAATGTGTTAAAAAAATAAAAAACATTAACCCTTCTCTCTAAATGTTACTTTCTTTGATTGTATAAACTTCCGTGTTTTCAAATTGAAAATATAGCATTATCTTTACGGCTTTACAAAAAGACAGCAACGCAACAGGTAATGCAAAAACATCAGTGAAAAGGTGCATTTTCATATTATTTTTCAGTCTGTCATTAATAGCAGTATACAACTGCCGGGCACAGAAAGCTGCGAAAACTGTTACTGACACTTTTTACTTCAACGGGCAGGTTTCCATGTGGAGTAACTATAATCAGAATAACACACTGCCACTGACTATGGGTGGTCGTTACATTCCTTTGTTGCATTTCAGTCTGAGGTTTCCACATCAAAAGCTGCTGGATTTTGAAGGTTCTGCCAGCATTTTCGGAACTTATTCCACTCATCCTTTCAACGCCTCAGCGCAGGATGGAAGCATCACACCTTACAGAGCCTGGGCAAGATTCTCAACAAAACAATTAGAAATAAGACTTGGCTTGCAAAAGATCAATTTCGGTTCGGCTACCCTGCTTCGTCCACTGATGTGGTTTGATCAGTTGGACCCGCGCGATCCTTTGCAACTCACCAATGGCGTTTGGGGGCTTTTGAGTCGTTATTATTTTTTAAACAATGCCAACATCTGGCTGTGGTGCTTGTATGGCAACGACAAAACCCGTCCGTGGGATATTGGCAAATCAAATAAAAACATTCCCGAAGTTGGCGGACATTTTCAACATCCCATCCCTGCAGGTGAAGTAGCTTTATCCTATCATCATCGCAATGTTGACACCCGTGATCTGGTAAACAATGTTCCTGCTTTTACCAAAATCCCTGAAAACAGAATTGGAATTGACGGCAAATGGGATCTGGGCGTTGGTCTTTGGTTCGAAGGCTCATGGGTAAACAAAAGTACTGACATTGGCACCCTCACCAACCAGGAAATAATGAATGTTGGCGCCGACAATACTTTTAAAATTGGAAAAGGACTCACCACAACGCTTGAAAATTTGTTTGTGGCAAGCGACTAAAAGGCATTTACATTTAGCAACAACATTGTGTTTTCAGGATTGTCCATGTCCTACCCTATGGGGATCATTGACAAACTGAACGGCATAGTTTATTACGACTGGAAGAACAAGGCCACGTATAATTTTTTGAACTGGAACCACGACTTCAAATATATTTCTCTCTACCTGATGGGCTATTGGAATCCAAAAAATTTCCTTTTGCCACAACAGGGAAACATGGGGAACTCATACACCGGTCAGGGAATTCAGCTAATGTTGGTTTATAATTATTAATAAATAAAAATATGGAAAACAATCCGATCATCACGATCACCGATCTCAGCAAGCGCTACAAAGTGGGCAATGGCGAGTTTCTGGCTTTGAAAAACATCAATCTCACATTTGCCGAAGGCGAGTTTTCAGGCATAGTAGGACCAAGCGGTTCGGGCAAAACAACTCTCCTGAACATCATTGGTTCACTCGACACACCATCTGATGGGGATGCTATTGTCATTGGGAAATCAATCAGGTCACTTACGCATAAACAGGCTGCAATGCTCAGGAATATCAATATCGGTTTCATTTTTCAAACCTATAATTTACTACCTGTTTACACTGTTTATGAAAACGTGGAATTTGCCCTGCTGCTTCAGAAGAAGACATTCTCTGAAAGGAAAAAAGCAGTGATGGAAGCATTGGATTGGCTTGGTCTGACAGATAAAGTCAAATCACGACCGGCGCAACTTTCAGGCGGAGAATGTCAGCGTGTGGCTATAGCAAGGGCAATGGTGAAACGTCCGTTGCTGGTGCTGGCTGATGAACCTTCGGCTAACCTTGATGCCACAAATTCGCATCACATTGTTCAAACAATGAAAAAGCTGAATAAAGAACTGAAAACAACTTTCATTTTTGCCACGCATGATGAAAAAGTGATGCAGTATCTCGACCGCATCATCACACTGAAAGATGGAGAGGTTGAAAAGGATGAAAATATTGGTAACACAGGTAATAAGTAATTGGTAATTGGTAAAGTTCTCATCAATATCATGCGCATTAACTATTGACTATTGACTATTGACTATTGACTAATGACTAATGACCAATGACTAATGACAGTTGACCAATGACTATTGACTTAAAATTAAAAAAATGATAGCACTAAAATTAGCTTTCCGGAATTTATTTGGAGCAGGTTTGCGGACCTGGCTGAATGTTTCCGTCCTTTCTTTTGCCTTCGTTGTGATCGTTCTCTACAACGGCATACTTGATGGATGGAACAAACAGGCGTATAACGATACGCAGGAATGGGCTGTTGGCAATGGTCAGCTTTGGCATTCCGCTTACGATCCCTATGATCCCTATTGCCTGCAGGATGCTCATGCAACTATATCGGACAAATTATCTACACTGATAAAAGCAAAACAAATCACCCCGGTTTTGATCACACAGGCTGCAATCTTCCCGCAAGGGAGACTGCAGAATATTTTGCTGAAAGGCATAGACCCTGATCAAAACATTGTAAAAATCCCTTCTGCTGCACTGAAAACCTCCGACAGCACAATTACCGCCGTTATTGGCAAAAGAACTGCAATGTCGGCAAGATTAAAGAAAGGTGACAATATTTTGATGCGGTGGCGCGATAAGAACGGCACTTTCGATGCAAAGGAAATTCTGATAATAGATATTTTTTCAGCCAATGTCCCAAGCATTGACAATGGTCAGATATGGATCTCTCTTGCAAACCTGCAAAAGATGACCGGCATGACCAACGAAGCCACTCTTTTCATCACCTCCAAACAGTATTCAGGAGCCGACATTGAGAACTGGAAATTTAAAGGTCTTTCATTTTTAATGAAGGATATTGACGAAGTGATGAAGTCGAAAAAAGGAAGCTCCACCATCATTTACGGGCTACTGCTTGCCATTGCCCTGCTTGCCATTTTCGACACACAGGTGCTTTCAGTTTTCAAGCGGCAAAAAGAAATAGGAACTTATATTGCACTTGGGATGACACGCCGCAGTGTGATCAATATTTTTACCATTGAAGGCAGTGCCCACAGCATTCTTGCAATAATTTTAGGCAGTATTTATGGCATCCCGTTGCTGGCTTTCCTGCAAACACACGGGCTTCCGATGCCCAAGAATATGGACTCCTATGGACTTTCCATAGCAGATAAGATCATTCCTGTTTACAGCATGGGACTGATCATGTCCACAATTTTACTGGTGGTGATCTCATCCACCATTGTTAGCTATTTCCCTACAAGGAAAATTTCGAAAATGAAACCAACTGACGCTTTGAAAGGGAAAATACAATGATTAAATTTTTGTTTAAAGGGATATTGCACGACAGAAGCAGGAGTTTGCTGCCTGTGATAGTGGTCAGCATTGGCGTGATGCTTACAGTGGTTTTATACTGCTGGCTCAAGGGCATCATGGGCGAAACCATTTCGATGAATGCCAATTTCAACACAGGTCATGCAAAAATAATGACACGCGCTTATGCCAAAGATGCCGACCAGATGCCCAACGACCTTGCCATTCTTGAAGTGAATAAACTATTGAAAGAAGTAAAGGACAGCTTTCCCGAAATGGATTGGGTGAAACGTATTCGCTTTGGCGCTTTGATTGATTTCCCCGATTCAGCGGGTGAAACACGTGCACAGGGTCCTGTCGTTGGCTGGGCAATTGACCTGTTTTCGCCCGACACCAAAGAACCTGCACGATTCAATATTGAGAAATCAATTGTAACAGGAAGAATTCCTTCAAAGCCGGGCGAGGCTTTAATAACAAATGATTTTGCAGTGAAATTTAAAATTAAAACCGGCGATAAATTCACCCTGTTCGGAACAACAATGGATGGAAGTATGGCATTTAAAAACTTCATCGTTGCCGGCACTGTGCGCTTTGGAGCGGCTGCCATTGACAGGGGCGCTATCATTACCGACATTGCCGATGCACAGTCAGCGCTCTCCATGGATGATGCAGCAAGCGAAGTGCTGGGATATTTCAATGAAGGACAATATGACGAACAAAAAGTGCAAACAATAACCAATGCTTTTAATGCGAAATATGCCGCATCGAAGGATGAATATGCCCCTGTGATGCTAACGCTGAGAGATCAGGAAGGAATGGCTGACCTTATAGATTATGTGGGTGTGGTGAGCAATGTGATGATATTTATTTTCCTTCTTGCCATGTCGGTGGTGCTTTGGAATGCAGGCTTGATAAGCGGTTTGAGGCGCTACAATGAATTTGGTGTTCGTCTTGCTTTGGGCGAAGGAAAAAACCACATTTTTAAAACGATCATTTACGAAGGTTTATTGGTTGGCGCTCTGGGAACATTTTGCGGCACGCTTATTGGCATAGCAATTTCATATTTTCTGCAAAACGTCGGACTTAATATTGCCGGGATGATGAAAAACTCAACTCTGATGATGCCTGCTGTCGCAAGGGCGATGGTTACCCCAACAGCTTATTATATTGGAGTAATCCCCGGACTTGCATCCATGGTACTTGGCAGCGCACTTGCAGGAATGGGAATCTATAAAAGAAAAACAGCACAGTTGTTCAAAGAACTTGAAGTGTAAGAATGAAAAATCAATTAAACAATTCAGCAATTAATAAAATGAAAAAGTTAGTTTTTGTAATTTTGAGTTTACTGGTACTGGGATTCACAAATCCCACACCGGTTTCGATACTGGAAAAGGTTGACAAGAACATGTCATCCATCAACCGTATCATGGAAGCATCAATGACCATCAATGGCAAACGTGCAACAAAAACCATCACATCCAAAACATGGTCGGAAGGAATGAAAAAGTCATTTACGGAATACCTTTCACCTGCCACAGAAAAGGGAACCAAAATGCTCAAACTGGATGGGCAGTTGTGGATTTATTCGCCTTCCACCGACCGTATCATTGAAATTTCGGGCAACATGCTCCGGCAATCTGTAATGGGTTCAGACCTTTCGTATGAAGATATGATGGACGACCGCAAGATGACCGATCTTTATTCGGAAAAACTGTTGAAAACAGATACCATCAATGGGACGAAGACATGGCTGATACAACTCACTGCGAAAGTTACAGACATTGCTTATTATACCCAGAAGATGTGGGTTGACACAGCAAAGTGTGTTCCCCTGAAACAGGAACTTTATGGCAAAAGCGGACAACTATTGAAAAAGATAGAGTATAAAAATGTGAAGTATGTGCAGGGTCGCTGGTTTCCTTACACTTTTGTTTACAAGGATATGTTGAAAGACAGCAAGGGAACGGAATTTAAAATAACAAGCATTTTGTTCGATCAGACGATACCGGCAGCTACATTTACAAAGGCATCATTGAAGCAGTAAAGAGAATTGAGATTTGAGATTTAAGATTTATTGGACGCGGATTGATGCGGATATTGCGGATTTGTGTGACACTTGACTAATGACTAATGACTAATGACTATTGACTAATGACTATTGACTATTGCACTTTACCTGTTATAATACCCATAGTCCGTTAAAATTGTTCTGAAAAAATCGCCTGTAGTTTGGCGGGTTTTCATTTTTATTTTGTTTTCCAGTGCTGTTCTGGCTCTGTCCGCTAATTCAGGGTTTGTGTAGTAATTGTTGTTTTGGTAAAAACGCATCACATCTTTTACGATCTCAATATCTTTTTCAGTCAATAATTTTACAGCAGGATAAACCGGAACATAATTTTCAGGAACGGTTGCAAATAGTGTTTGGGACAGTGTCACCTTTTTGGAAATACGTATGACAGTGGTTCCGGCTGCTATGTCTCCCAGTCTTTGCCCCCTTCCATTTACAATAAGTGTAATAACCGACACAGCTCCCCACACCAACACATTGTCAACAATTCTGAAAACCCAGCGGATTAAATAATTCCCGAAAGATGCCGGGGTTCCATCCAACTTTACAACTTTGATACGAACAATTCTCTTGCCCAGGTTCTGCCCATTGTAGAAATATTCGAAAAGCAGATCATAAAGCAAAATAGGAATTAATAACAAAACAATAACTGTTGTTTCATGGCTGAGAGAAAATGCCATAATCAGGTCAATGATGAGAAAGTAACCGAAAAATATTGCATAGTCTATCAGGTGAGCAAGCATGCGGTGACCAATACTCGCAACATCATGCTCGATCTCTACATTCTGACTGGTGTTAATTGTTAGATGTTCCATGAAATTTTTTCAGTTACAAACATACAACTAATTTTTATTCGGAATACACGTAATTCTACAAATTTGATAAAAGTCGCAAGCCCCAAAGCAGCCACTCCTTGGAATTTGGAATTTGGAATTTGAAACTTGGGTCTTTGTAGTTGTATAATAATTACTATTTTTGCTTCTGTAAGTTTTCAGGATGAAAGAAATTGTTTTTGTTAACCGTAATGCTGGCCGATGGAAGGTATTTGAAGACCTTCTGAACGGCCCTGACAAAGATAATCCTGACAAACTTGCTGATCTGTTTGTGCAGGTAACAGATGATCTGGCCTATGCCCGCACCTACTATCCACGCAGCACCGTGGTGAAATATCTGAACAATCTTGCCTACCGTTCGCATCAGCTTATTTATTCAAATAAAAAAGAGAACAAGAAAAGATTGAAACTTTTTTGGGTACAGGAATTCCCGCTTCATCTTTATGGCATCAGAAAATATATTTTCTACTCACTGATCGTGCTTTTGATCTCGGTCACTATTGGCACTGTTTCCACGCTCAATGACGACAGTTTTGTGAGACTGATTCTTGGCGATTCCTACGTAAACATGACCCTGAACAATATTGACCAGGGAGATCCCATGGCTGTTTACAAAAAAATGAACCAGTCCGACATGTTCCTTGGCATCACATTCAACAATATCATGGTGTCTATTTACGTGTTTATTTTCGGACTTTTCCTTTCAATCGGTACTGTTTACATGCTGTTCAGAAACGGCGTCATGCTTGGGGCTTTCCTCACATTTTTCTATCAAAAGGGTTTGCTTGGCACTGCCATGCTCACAATCTGGATACATGGAACGCTCGAGATCTTTGCCATCACAGTAGCAGGTGCAGCAGGCATCATTCTTGGCAACAGCATACTGTTTCCTGGAACTTTCAGCAGACTTGAGTCTTTCAAAAAAGGGGTGAAAAAATCCCTGAAAACAGTCCTGGGTGTTGCTCCATTATTTATTGTTGCCGCATTTCTTGAAGGTTTTATTACCAGGTACACGGATATGCCCGTTGCAGTAAGGCTCGGGATCATTGTAGCCTCGCTGGCTTTCATTGTCTGGTACTTCTTTATTTTCCCGACAAAATTGTTTAAAAAAATCACGGCTCCCTCTAAATCAAAAACCAATAACTAATCAAACCCAAATGGAATACACACACATCAACTTCAAAGAACAAAGAGACTTCGGACAAGTACTGAATTCAACATTTTTCTTTATCCGTCAAAATTTTAAAAAGCTCGGAAAAGCGCTAATTTACTACGTCGCTCCTTTCATTTTGCTGCAGGCAATTTCAGTGGTTTACTATCAGAACAATGTAAATAACATTGGATTTGCATTCAGGATGCATGGCATTGCAGCTTTGCAGGACAACTTCCTAATTTACTTTTCCATTCAGGTAGTGGCCATGTTTTTAAACAGTGTCATGCTCATCCTTACAGTCTATTCTTACATAAAACTGTACATCGAAAATGGCAGAGACGGATTCACACTTACTGATGTAAGAAGGTCTATTCAAAAATATTTTTGGAGAATTGTTGGTGCCGGATTTATTGGCGGACTTGTAGTGGTGATCGGATTTTTCATGTGCATCCTCCCTGGAATATACCTTGGTGTTTCCCTTTCGCTGATGACCCTGATCATTGTTATTGAGGATAAATCTTTCGGTGAAGCTTTTTCAAGAAGTTTCAAATTGTCGCACTATCACTGGTGGTGGATATTGCTGCTTTTACTTGTAACCTACACGATAATTTATATTGTAAGCCTCATTTTCACAATTCCCCAATTGATTGTAACTTCCGCTTACCGCTTACATTCAGTGTTTGGCAGGGGAGATGATTATGAAATCTTAAAGTATCTGTCCATAGCGATCACAATAATCTCAAGTTTTGTTTCAAGTTTCCTGATGATCATGATCTACATTTCGCTGTCTTTTGAGTATTTCAGCATAGTCGAGAAAAAGGAAAGTCCTACTTTGCTTCACAAAATTGAACAACTGGAAAGTGAAGGAGGCATTAACCATGAGGAATAAAAACACCAGCGGTTTCGTAGTTCGCACATCCGTATTTTCATTCGTATTTTGGTGTAATAATATTCTTGAAGAATTTCTTCAGTCTCTTTTTCTCATTAAAAATCTATCATAACAAATGAGATAAAGTGGTCAGAAAATCATTTTATATTATCTTGCTTTTGCTTGCAGTGCTCACTTCTGCAGGGGTGCATGCTGTACCTGTAAATACAGACGCTACGCTCGTCCGTGTCACAATTCCTTCGAATGAAAAAATAAAATCCTACAAAAACGACAGTGATTTTAATTATAAAACAACTACTGAACCACAATCTGAATCTCTTGTCAGCAGAATAATGGAATGGATCTTTAAATTGCTGGACAAACTATTCAGCAACGAAGGAGCTGCCCCCTTTATCCGCTACGGGATAATTGCCGCACTTATTATTTTTATTGTTCTCCGCCTGATGAATGTCCGGCCACAGTCATTGTTTTATAAGAACCGTCAGCAAAAGTCTAATCTTCTTGTCCGCGAGGAAATGGAGATCGCCGAATCTGATCTCGATGCAATGATAGCACAGGAAATTTCAAATAACAATTTTCGCCTTGCTACCCGTTATCTCTATCTGAAATTGCTGAAGATCCTGAACAATAAAGAATTTATTGAAATGCAGATCCAGAAAACAAACTACGATTACTACAATGAAATGAGAAAAAATCCGCTTAGTAAGGATTTCGGGAATTTGAGCAATGTGTTTGAATTTGTCTGGTACGGGGATTTCGCTGTTGAGAAAGAAATTTTCACAAAAATACATGGTGATTTTAATTCAATTTTTACAAAGCTGAATGATTAAAAAGAACCGCATATTTATCATAATTGTCGCTGCACTCTTCATCGTTTTGATGATCATTGAGGGTACGCGAAAAAAGCCTGTGGATTGGCGCTACAGCTTCAGCGGCAATGATAAAATTCCTTATGGTTCTTATGTCCTCAGAGATCTTTTAAAAAATATTTATCCTGAAAGAAAATTCATTGACTACAACGAGGGCGTTTACATGTATTCGAAGTACAATGGCTTCCCCGAAAATTCTGCTTTTATCTTTATCACTAAAAATTTTGTTCTTGATAAACTCGATTTTGAAAGACTTCTCTCTTTCGTAAAAAAGGGCAATGATGTTTTTGTTTCAGCAGAAGATTTCAGTAAAAACATCATGGATACTCTCAATTTCCGCACTACTTTCGATTGGAAAAACACCGTTGACAGCAGCAAAAAAGCGCATCTGAATTTCTATAACCCGGTTTTGAAAAGTGATACAGGCTATACTATTTTAAATGTGTTTTCCGAATTCACCCTGAATTCAACCGATGGCAAACCGACTTCAGTACTGGCAACCGACAACAACCAGAATGCAAAATTGATCAGGATTCAACGTGGCAAAGGAAATATATTTATCAGCACCACTCCTCTATTGTTCACCAACTACAACATCCTTTACGGAAATTACCGCTATCCATTTGTAGCGCTGTCTTACCTCCGTGGCAATTCAATAGTGTGGGATGAATTCTACAAACCCAATAAGCCCGAAGTCAGTTCTCCTTTGCGGTATATTCTTACCCAGCCCGCTCTGACTGCAGCCTACTATCTGCTGATGATCGCCATTTTGTTCTACCTTTTATTCAGAGGAAAAAGAAAACAGCGTGTGATCCCCGTCATCCTGCCTCATGGCAATTTATCACTTGAATTTGCAAATACCCTTGGTCAGCTTTATTTCAACAATGGAAATAACAAAGACATTGCACTGAAAAAATACAATCATTTCTGCGACTATCTGCGCAATAAATTTTTTGTAAAAAACATGTCGGACGATGATGAATTTTGCCGTCAGCTTTCCGAAAGTTCTGGCGTGGATTTCATAACGGTCTCCCACATTTTCAAATATGCCCGCATCATCAACAGCCACGCATGGACAAGCGATGAAGAACTGATTTATTTTAACTCAAAAATTGAAGAATTTTATAACAAAACAAAATAACCATGGAAGAATTATTTGAACCCCGCATCAATTTGACTGAATTGAACAACACGGTCATAAAGATCAAAGATGAGATTGGAAAAGTGATCATTGGTCAGCACCAGATGATAGATCTTTTCATCACTGCCATTTTATCCGATGGACATGTGCTCGTCGAAGGTGTGCCGGGCATTGCAAAAACCCTCGCCGCTAAACTTGTTGCCAAAACCTTGTCAGTTGATTTTTCAAGAATTCAGTTTACTCCCGACCTGATGCCTTCCGACATTCTCGGAACTTCAGTGTTCAACCCTTCAACAGTAACTTTCGAATTCAAGAAAGGCCCCGTGTTTTCAAACATTGTGCTCATTGACGAGATCAATCGCTCTCCCGCTAAGACACAATCAGCCTTGTTCGAAGTGATGGAAGAAAGACAGATCACCATTGACGGAAACACCTACATGATGAAGAAACCATTTCTGGTTTTCGCAACACAGAACCCTCTCGAACACGAAGGAACTTACCGCCTGCCCGAAGCCCAGCTCGACAGGTTCATTTTTAAAATTGATGTGGGTTATCCAAGCCTTGAAGATGAAATGAAAATTCTCCAGAGCAACAACGAGCGCAAGGGCAGAAAAGAAATTGATGAAGTTTCTCCGATAATGAGCCTCGAGCAGTTATTAAATTACCAGGAGTTGGTAAAACAGATCCTTATCGAAGACAATTTAAAGATGTTCATTGCGCAGATCGTAAGCAAAACCCGCAACAATGTCTCGCTTTATCTTTCCGCCTCTCCACGCGCATCCATCAATATCATGAATGCTTCCAAATCTTTTGCAGCCATGAAGGGCAGGGATTTCGTCACTCCTGATGATATCAGGGAAATAGTTCCCCATGTGCTCAAACACCGCATCATTCTTACTCCCGAAAAGGAAATGGAAGGAAGAACGCCTCAGGATATTATTGAAGAAATTATCAAAAGCGTCGAAGTGCCAATATAAAAAGTATAAAACTTGAAAATGAAAATTGAATATCCGTTATTGTATTACTGTATTTATTTC
>Ga0118677_10007401_pt1 | contig 18127 bp, 18 predicted proteins | sample AliMusrvi5mmetaG_FD_86154 | JGI IMG/M metagenome (GOLD analysis project Ga0118677, IMG submission 86154) | reverse complement strand
GATAAATGTGTAATAATATTCATTTGTAATGTATTTTTTATTATTGAACAAACATTATGATAAAATTATTCAATATCAGATGATTAAGTTACGAAAGATTTTTTTTTGTTTTATCTGTATTTTCCTTCGTCGCAGTCTTTCAGAACACTTAAATAACTTTGATAGCGAGAAGTGCTGATAAAATGTTTATTTACAGCCTCTTGTACAGCGCATCCGGGCTCATGAACATGTGTACAATTGGCAAACCGGCAATCGGTTGAAACTTTGAAAATCTCCTTAAAATAATGACTAATTTCGGCTTCTTCCATATCGATAGTTCCAAAGCCTTTTATTCCAGGGGTGTCGATAATGTGGCCACCAGAAAGAAGCTCAAACATTTCTGAAAAAGTGGTAGTGTGCATTCCTTTGTTGTGGTAGGATGAAATTTCGCCCGTTTTTGCCAATGAATGTGGTGCGATGGCATTTATTAATGTTGATTTGCCTACGCCTGAATTCCCTGAGAACAGTGTAGTTTTTCCACTGAGAAAAATCATTAACTCGTTAATATTAATCGTTTTTTTTGCTGAAATTTTGAATGCAGGATAATCAAGCGATGTGTAAAGATTTACTAAAGCGTCGAGATATTTATTTTCTTCGGCTGAATAACAATCGATTTTATTAAAAACGATACAAGCCGGAACTCTATACGCCTCGGCTGTTGCCAGAAAACGATCAATAAAAACCAACGATGTTTCGGGATAATTTACAGTTACAACCAGGGCTACCAAATCGAGATTTGCAGCTAAAATCTGAAACTGTTTGGAAAGGTTAGATGAGCGGCGGACGATATAATTCCGGCGGTCCACAATAGTATGAATCATAGCTGTTCCGTCAACATTTTTTTCGAACTCGACCATGTCACCTACAGCTATAGGATTGGTGCTGCGAATTTCTTTCATGCGAAAATTACCTTTAATTTTGCATTCTGTCAATTCGCCGCTATCAGTTTTTACCTGATACCAACTACCTGTGTTTTTTACTACTAAACCTTTCATATTATTGTGAAGTAAGAGATAAGTGATAAGAAGTAGTCATTGAGTAATATTTACTTGACATAGGATTTGTCATTCAATCCATTTTAAATTAATATATTAACACATTAAAAAGCTTCAGTGGCAGTTATATAAAATTGCAATTTATCACCGTAATTGTTTATTGCCAAATCGAGGCGCAAATGTACTCTGGCATCATTTAGTCGGTATCGTAAGCCGCCTCCGTAAGCCACTTTCAATTTATCAATGCGATAATCATTACTGTTCATTACATCTGCCAAAGAACAAAAAACAGCCGCTTTCAGGCGTTTGTAAATAGGTATGCGATATTCGGTCTGAGCCATTAATAATACATTCTCCCGGTACATTCCTTGTCGGAAACCACGCATTAAATCACGACCTCCAATGGTTGGGAGTAATTCAAAAGGAATTCCCCGGTATCCAAAAATACCATTATAAAATACCTGGCATGCTAATACATGTGATCCAAATAACGGTATATATTGCCGTAAATCAACCGAAAGTTCCTGCAATGAATAACTGCTTCCCCAGCCAGCTTTTGAAATTGTAAGAAATGATTTTGCAAAGATACCATTTTGTGGGTAAAATTGATTATCCCTGCTATCATAAGCTATAACCAGACCAATATTTATTTGCGAGTACGGTTGCCAACCGTTAGCACCGAATTGTTGGAAAATCACTGCTTTATTTACATTAAAAGTTGAATCTGTAAGTAATCTCTCGAAACGTGCAGAAGCTGATATCCCAACATAAAAGGATTTCGAAATAGAATATTGCGGCTGAAGTAGCAATGACAAATTCTGAGAAGTAAAAGGCTGTTTTGTGTTCGTTGGTTTATTACTTATTCCAAAGTAAATATCAGGATAATTTCGAATGTTTAGGTTTGAATATAAATACCAACAGGAAGATTTGAAAAATATCTTTGGAGTGACATTGAACAAGAATTGATTCCTGAATGTATAAACTGCGCTGCCCGAAATAGAACTTATTCTGCTGATATCTTTGCTTTTGAAGTAATAGCCATAGGCAATTCCCGGCGCAACGCTCGTTTCCTGTTGGTACGAAGCGTGGGGGATGATAAATAAACTTTTACTTGAAACAATACTATCCGGTTGCTCACCCGCATGTCCGGGTAATGTAAGTAGTAGTTGTGCAACAACAAAAAAGTACTTTTTAAACATAAAAAATAATTCTATAAAAAATATCAGTCATCCCATATAAATGAGATGACTGATTTTATTTTTTGTTATAAATTTGGTGTTGCCAACTTATCAGCTTAATTAAACGGTCATAATTTCCTTTTCTTTGGCTGCGTACAAGTCATCAATTTTTTTTATATACTTGTCATGGATCTTTTGAACACTTGCTTCAGCGTCTTTTTCATTGTCTTCAGGAAGTCCATCTTTGATCATTTTTTTGAAATGTTCAATGGCATCGCGGCGGGAGTTACGCACACTGATTTTAGCATCTTCACATTCAGCTTTCGATTGTTTCGCAAGTTGACGGCGACGTTCTTCGGTGAGCGGTGGAATTCCCAAGCGGATTGTTTCGCCATTATTCATAGGGGTAATGCCAACATCAGAATTTAAAATTGCTTTTTCAATAACAGCAATTAACGCTTTTTCATAAGGTTGAATAGTGATGGTTTTTGCGTCCGGTGTTGTGATGTTGGCCACGTTGGAAATGGGCACATGCGAACCGTAGTATTCCACTTTTACGCCATCCAGAATGCGTGGATTAGCTTTCCCTGCACGGATATGAGCTAACGCTTCGTCGAGGAATAAAACGGTTGCTTCCATACTTTCTTCTGCGTGTGTCAATAAAGGTTTTATGTCAAGCATAATATATTTTTAGTTTATATAGTTTATAAAGTTATAAAGATTGTAAGATTCATAGCAATTGCCATAAGTTTAAGCTTTTATTTCGTGATCTTTAACTTTTCTGTTTCATTTCTAATTACGTACCAGTGTACCGATTTTTTCGCCAAGCATTACCTTTTTTAGGTTGCCAACAGTGTCCATGTCGAAAACGTAAATCGGCATATTGTTTTCTTTGCACATGGTGGTGGCAGTTAAATCCATCACTTTCAGGTTGCGGTGGTATATTTCGTCGTAAGTAATTTCGTCGAACTTGGTAGCTGTTTTGTCTTTTTCAGGATCGGCTGTATAAATTCCATCAACGCGCGTTCCTTTCAACATTACGTCGGCTTCAATTTCAATGGCGCGCAATGACGAACCAGTGTCTGTTGTAAAAAACGGATTACCTGTTCCTGCCGAAAGAATTACCACTTCGCCTTGTTCGAGGCTGGCTATGGCTTTTTGTTTGCTGTAAAACTCGCCAATAGGTTCCATGCGGATGGCTGTCAGCACGCGGGATTTTACACCTCCGGCCTGCAAAGCTGAATTTAGTGCCAAGCTGTTGATGACGGTTGCCAACATGCCCATTTGGTCACCTTGTACGCGGTCGAAACCTTTGGATGTGCCACTTAGTCCGCGAAAGATATTTCCACCACCAATAACAATACCGACCTGAACGCCTAAAGCGGCTATTTCTGCAATTTGAGAAGCGTATTCGGCTAAGCGTTTTTCATCTATACCATATTGTTTTTCGCCCATAAGCGATTCGCCACTCAGTTTTAATAAAATTCTTTTAAATGCTGCCATTTTTTTAGTTACAATTTAGTCATTTACAGTTTCAGATTGTTATCTGCAATTATTTAGCAAAAGTAAATAAATTGGTTCGGATATACAAATTGGTAATGACATTTTGATTTTTGAATTATTATTATTTTGAATTATTGCTATTTTTTACAATGTTCTGTTGCTATTTTTTTATTTGATTTTTGACACTTAACTAATTGTTTATTTGAAAGCTTTTTTGTTTATTGTATCTTTGCGCCTGCAAATTTAAAACTTAAAAAACATTTTATGCACGAAAAAGGAACGTATGTACGAATTGAGGTTGCCGATCCGGCACCACTTGGATTAACAGGCTTAGCTATGGTAACATTGGTAGCCGCTTCACAAAAATTAGGTTGGACTACAGGTCTTTCGCTGGCAATTCCCTGGGCGATTTTTCTGGGAGGTTTTGCGCAGCTTATGGCTTGTGTTTATGACTTTAAACACAACAATCTTTTTGGAGCTACAGCATTTGGTGTTTACGGATTATTTTGGATTTCTGTTGCCGCTTCATGGATGATTAAAATGGGCGTATGTGGGCAAACAATGATGGCTGCCGTAGATGTTCACCAATTGGGTTTTGCCTTTCTTGGTTATCTGATTATTTCTGTATTTCTGACTATTGCTGCATTCAGGACCAATAAGGCATTAATTGTTATTATGACCTTAATAGATGTTTTGTTTTTTGGTTTGATGATGGACTCATTTGGTATGGGTGAATACTGGCATACTATTGCAGCCTGGACTGAATTGTCAATCTCAATGATTGGATTCTATGCTGCAGGTGCAAATTTGCTTAATAAAATGTACGGTCGTATTATACTTCCTCTGGGAAGTGCGATTTGGAAATAATACCAATCTTTCCTCCAAGAAAAACGTTGGTTGTCTGATCGAAGATAATCACCGTTTTTTTTTGAATTCTGAGAAAACAAAAAAAGCAACTCATTTCTGAATTGCTTTTTTACCTGCGGTACGGACGGGACTGACTGAATGAAATTCGCATGATTTATAACCGTCTATCTCACTTCAATATAATATATAATGTAATGTATATGAATACTATAAGTTCATTTTTCGATTTCGTTGGATTTCATGAAATTTCTTCAGATCACAATTAAGTCGGCAAATAGTCGGCAAAAATAACTGTAATGCCAATTTTTATTTGTATCTTTGTTGTATAATTCTTAAAAAATATAGAAAATGGCAACAGTTCAATTAAGAGTTTCAACAAAAGTAGACAAAACAATTGGGAAGGGAGAAATCTTATTAAGATTCTTTCATGGCAAAATTGATTTACGCTCAAAAACAGCAATTTACGTAAATCCTGAACGGTGGAATAAAGAAAAGGAATGTTTGATTATTCCACGTTTAGCAACAACCGAGCAAGTAGAATTGTCAAAACTTCAATCTAAAATTGATGAGTTATCAAATCTCATTTCTAATGCCTTCGTTTCAACCGATAGGACTGAAATTAATGATAAATGGCTTGAAACGCTCATTGATAAATTTAATAATCCTCTAAAATACACCCCACCAAAAGTTGAAGAAATTCAGCCGCAAACCCTTTTATCATATATTGAAGATTTCATTGAGCAGGCTCCTGATCGACGGAATAAAGAAACTGGCCGTTTGCTTACGCCTAATAACCTTCAACAATACAAGGCAACACAAAAGCACCTGATTTCATTTGCAGAAATCTCTAACAAACCCGATTTCCAGTTTAGTGAAATCAATAAACAGTTTTATGATGACTTTGTAGCATACTTACAAAATCCTATTCAAAAAATTGAAAATGGTGAGCTAGTTTTTGATAAAAGCGATAAACCAGTATTAATTAAAAAAAGTTTCACCCAAAACAGCGTAGGCAAACATGTTAAGATTTTAAAAGTGATGCTTAACGATGCACCTAAAGATTTGATTGCAGAATCTGATTATAGAAGTTTTCATGTTTTTACAGAAGACATTGATAATGTTTATTTGAATGAGATCGAACTTACTCAGTTGAAAAATTTTGATTTCTCAAAAACACTATATCTCGAACGTGTACGAGACTGGTTTTTACTGTTGGCATGGACTGGATGCCGTTTTTCTGACCTCGAAAAGATCAGCAAAACTGATATACGTGAAAATAAAATAACATTTCGTCAGCAGAAAACCGGCAATAAAATCACTATTCCTTTGCACCCAGTGGTACTTGAAATTTTACAAAAATACAAATACAGGATGCCTGAGCCAATTACCAATCAAAAATTCAATGAGTACATTAAAGAAGTGGCTAAAAAAGCTGGAATAATTCAGATGGAGACCTTTACACGCACTTCTGCTGGCAAACTTACCACGGAGCGTTTGCCAAAATGCGATTTAGTGACAAGTCACACTGGACGGCGTTCTTTTGCCACAAATATGTTTAAACTTGGTATAGCTTCACTTACAATCATGAGTATTACAGGTCATAAAACCGAGAAATCTTTTCTCAAATATATAAAGGTCAAACAGTCAGAACACGCCGAATTAATGGCAGCGGCTTGGAAAAAAATATATAAGTCCAATTGACATATCAATGACATTTTATACTTTTACAAAAAATATATAAATGCAAGCAGCTCAAACCCAATCACAACAAACAATCTTCTATTATTTGTGGATTGCTAATTATATGTATAGTCCTATTGAATCAAATGATTCGACAGCAGACTATTATAATTCAACCGATGCAAATGATGAGCAGTTCCAAAATTTTCTTGACAGATCATTTAAATGGGGGATTCCCCCAAATGGAAGAGATACTCTCGAAGAGTTAATCTCCATTTTTGTTAATAGACAAATTCCAATTTATGGATTATCAACTATTAAGACACAATATGTAAATTGGCTCAATCACACACTATTGCTCACCAAGGGAGTTTATGAATTGAATGATGTTTCTGAATGGTGTCGCAACTATGATATTGACGCAGCATGTGTAGATTTAAGATTAGGATATGTTAATAGTAAGTTCGAAGAGCCAATTGGTGTTATTCCCTTTAATAACAATAATAAAGCTGTTAATATTCTTTCTAAATCCAATAATTCTGATACAAATGGAAAACTTTCTACAGATTTCAATGATAATTTAAAAATTGGTGAACCAATTTCAATCAATAATTCTATTTCGAATCCGCCTAAAGATATATCACCCGATGATATTTATTACATGACTTGGTTAATTGAATGTGTTGAACTTGATGATAGCGGGCAATTATATCAGGAGTTATATTATCACTCCATACAAGATATTTATGACCCCACAGCACCTTATGTTTTAGATCAGAAGGCAAATGATGAAAGATTATTAGAGCAAATCGAAAGAGCATGGGTAATGGAAAAGTACCCAACAATCTCCAGTTATCTCATGGAGCTAGCCATTAAGTATGTTCACAAACAGTGTGTTAGATATGGAACAAAAGATATAAGCGACTATTTTTTCAATTGGATTCAGCATACAGCCGAATTAGTAAGTGCCAGTGACGATTCCCTGCGTACAATTGTGCTCAATTATGATATTGATAACTTCTGTCGAACCTTTAAACCTGACAGGTACTTTCTATTGTTCTTGGGAAAAGATCATACTTACGAAGATGTAAAAATCAAATTGAAAGCTTTTTTTAGCACAGAAGCTGCGCAAAGTACTGAACCTTCAATTGGGCATAACTCTCTTGATAGTACCGAATTTGCAATCCAAGAAATAGCAACTCGTTATGATCTATTTATCAATAACCTCGATTCATACGGTTTCATGAAACTTCCGAAAGTCAGTAGCCTTTCACAAGGACAAAGATATAAATTGATTGCAAAAATTACTCAGGAAGATTCACCTTATGCCGTTGCTATGCTTTATGAGTTAGGGCTACCGGATAAACTAAAAAAAGAATATGGACTTAACAAAGAAAAACAATATGCACTTATTTCAAAGGTTCTAGGTGTTTCACGTCGTACCATAAAGGGTAATTTCCTGACTGTTTCTAATCCGGATTCTAAAGAAGATACTCTTAAATATTCTGCGTGTTATAAAGTTGAAATTGTACGTGAAGACTACAAAAGACTCCTTGAAAACCCATAAGATCGTTTAAACTTTCATAATGGGAGAACGATTTTTATTTTAGGGGGAATAACCCCCAAAAATACCCTCATTTCTTTGCACCGCATTCCAATAATTGGGATGCGGTTTTCTTTTTGGTATTCGCCACGAAAAGAAATCCTTAAAGATAGGCGATATTTTATTTGGATGAATGAAAACTTCAGCCCGCTAGTCGAACTAGCACGTACTTACCCTGACCTAATGGTCAGCGTAAAATGCACCGACTTAATGGATGCATTTAGATTTATGGTTCAAGAAACCAAACTTCAACTGGAACAAATAATTTCAGATGAAGCAGCCGAAACATATTTGTCGGAAGACAAAGTTGCTTCAATGCTGAATGTTAGCCACACCACTTTGTGGAGATGGTCTAATGAAAAGTACCTTGTGCCTATAAAGGTAGGGCGCAAAAACAGATACAAAAAATCCGAAGTTCAAGCCATTCTTGAACAGAGAAATTGAAGATGAATAGCAGCAAAAACACAGCGAACGACCATGTTACAATAAAAACGGTCGATTCTCGCAAAGAGATAAATGCTCAAAGAGTTGAGCTAAAACAAATAGATAAATTTATAAAAATTAAAAATGAAATTATGAATAAAAAAATAAACGAAACAATTGATACAACAAATTCCGTATCAAATTTTGAAGCTGAACCAGTAAAAATTAGCACAGAAGATACCGTTAAATCAGATGATTTAACCTCCTCAATATCCGATTTATCCTCTGATAAGAAAGAATCGGAGACGGAGAAACCAAAAAAAACAAGCAAGTCAGCCAGCAAATCCCTTATGTCAATAAAGGGAGATTTGGAGGGTATGTCAGATGAAGATGAAACAGGCAAAGTCAATTTGCCTACTTTCCCTGCGGTATGTTATGATAATTTACCTTCCCTTCTAAATAGGGCGGTAGCTAAGGGCAGTACGCCCGAAGACAAAGATATATTATTGCTCGGTTCAATAGTCACCCTTTCGGCCTGTTTGCCAAATATATCGGGAACGTACGACCAGAGGGAAGTATTTCCAAACCTCTTCCTGTTTGTAACAGCTAAAGCCTCAGCCGGAAAAGGCCGGTTAACGCTTTGCCGTAAATTGGTTGACCCAATTCACAAGGAACTTTTGGAAATGCAGAAAAATGAATTTGAAGTGTACAAAGGCTTGCAATCGCTTTTTAAACAAACTTCCAAGGTATGTTCAGATCAAAACAAGCCTAAAGAGCCGTTACAAAGGGCGCTTATTATACCTGCAAACAGCAGTGCTACAAGTGTGTTTCAGATTTTGAATGATAACGATGGGGTTGGTTTAATGTTCGAAACCGAAGGCGACACATTGGCACAGGCTTTTAATAGCGAACATGGTAATTATTCTGATGGGTTCCGCAAAGCGTTCCACCACGAAACAATTTCGTATAGCCGTCGCAAGGATAAAGAGTTTGTTGAACTCGACAAGCCACGCCTTTCGGCTGTGCTTTCGGGTACACCTCGTCAGGTGTCAACACTTATACCAAGTGCAGAGAATGGTTTATTCAGTCGTTTCATATATTACTATATGAACATACGCCCTGAGTGGATTAATGTTTTTGCGGGTAACGACAGTCAAAACCTCGATAAGTATTTTGAGGAATTAGGTACACAGTTTTATGCATTTTACAATGTGCTGAAAGTGTCGAAACCATTGCAATTCAAGCTTTCCACGAGTCAGCAGTCGGAATTCAATGACTATTTTACACAAACTCAAACCAAGCTGCATTGCATGTTAGGTGATGATTACTTGGCAAGCGTACGTAGGCTAGGTTTAATATCATACCGTATCGCTATGATTTTAACCACTCTCAGAATCATGGATACTGGAGATGTAACAGCACCATTAATCTGTTCAGATAATGATTTTGAAGCAGCAATGTCAATTGTGAAAGTGTTGATTGAACATGCAGCTTATGTGTTTACCCAATTACCAACCGACCGTGCGTTTGTTGGCAAAGGCAAATCGTTAAAGCAACTCTTTTTTGATGCCTTGCCTGATACTTTTGACAGAAAAGGATATCAAGAGGCAGCTGCAAAAGTTGGTGTTAAATATAAAACTGACGAAAAGTATATTGGAGAGTTTAAAAAATCTGGCCTCATTAAGCATATCGGTCATAATAGCTATTCTAAATAGCACTTAAATATAAAAAAATCCCCAGTTTTCTTCTTCGAAAGAACTGGGGATTCAAAAGAAATAATTAAAAAAAATAATTAAAATAATATGATGACAGAGAAAAAAACTTTCAACGATGAAGATTACATTTCAAAAGCATTTAAAAATGCAGGCTTTGACAAAATTCCAAATAACGAACTAATTAGAATAGTTATAAATAAAATCATGTTAAGAGTTCCCAATGACCAAATTCTTTCTGTCATTAAAAAAAATGCCAGCGAAAAAAATTATGTAACCGCTCAGAAAATCATTGAAATAAATGAACTGATTGGGATTGGGAGAGTTAGTAAAACAAAAACATTCAATGGAGTCGATAAGCTTTTAGAAGAAGCCCGACGGAAAGCCATTTCTGTACATTATCATTATTATAAATAACAATACGGAGAATATACTTTTATAAAAACATTAAATCCCCATTTTTCAACTTCGTGGTAAATGGGGATTTATAGTAAATAGAGGATATTGATCTACAATAAACAAATAAATATATTTGATGAAAATATACAGACCTACAGGAGCGGCAGGCGAATACTCGACACTTGCATTAAACTACTTTAGTGGTTGCACTCATAATTGCTCCTATTGCTATGTAAGGAACATTAATGAAATTTCAAAGAATGGAGTAACACAGGATAAATGTAAAGCACCTCCTGAAAAAGGATTTGTCGAACTTGAAGCCAGTGCAAAGAAATTCAAGGATTGCAATAAACAAATACTATTGTCATTCACAGGCGATCCCTATTGTGACATGCCAAATGACACAACCCGAAGAGTATTGACAATCTTGAATAAATATGAACACAAAGTTGCTATTCTTACCAAAGGGGGCAACCGAGTACTTCAAGACATTGATTTGTTTAAAAATTTCGAAAGTCGTGATTTATTTAGTGATAACATTCCAAGGATTAAAGTTGGGGCAACACTTACCTTTGATAACGATACAGATTCAGCCAAATGGGAACCTGGTGCAGCTTCGCCACAAGAAAGAATAGAATCGTTAAGGAAATTATCGGAATTAGGCATACGAACATGGGTAAGTTTTGAGCCTGTAATTTTCCCTGAACAATCATTGAACCTATTACAACAAGTAAGTGGATTTGTTGACCACGTAGGCATTGGAAAGATTAATCATTATAACAATTTGGACAAAGAAATTGATTGGAATGATTTTATAAAAAAGAGCGTAGCTATTTGCAGGGGAACGGATTTGAAGTTTTATATTAAAGATGATTTGGTAAAATTCAACCGAGATACTGTACTTCGGGATGAAGAGCGCAGCCCAAATTTCTTCGACTTATAAATGTATTCACTTAAAAAAGGCAGCCTTTCGGTTGCCTTTTTTGGTGTTATATACAGCAGCAAAATACAGTCTTTTTTAAGCCAACAAGAATATATTTTATAACTTTATTTAGAAACCTATCTTTGTACAAAAAAATGCTTACTTTTGTATCTCAATTAACTGGAATCGTACCCAATAAGTACCAACCATTTAAAAATTGAACTCGTCAATTGTAGAGACAATTGCATTACATATTAGAAAAAACGAATAGCGTTTAAAATATTATCCTTCACTGAAATCTGGACAATTTCACAACACCAAGGATGATAGCAACAAACGCTCCATGTCTATACTATTTAGGCGTGGGGCTGTTGTCTATCATTTGGTGTAGGGCGTCCAGACCCTCAGTGAAGTGATAGATTTACAGTTCCCACGCTTTTTTTGTGCCTAATACTGAACTTGGGGAGCGGGGAGGATAAAATTATATCGTTATGATGAGTTATGAAAAATTTGACAGAGGTAATGGCACTATTGATGTTGTCTACAACACAAACAAATTTATTTTTAGTGGCAATTTAAGTAAAGGCCATATTTCAACGCCTGAAAAAGATGTTGTTTATCGTGGTAATATCCACATAGACAATGATGATTGGGAAACTGCGTATATAAATCTTATCAATTACAATTCTGATAAAGCAGGACTAAAAATAATTATAAAGGATATGACAATGTTATCTGATGAATTAATTGAAATAGAAAATGAATCAATAAAACTTACCTCAATTGCCAGTGGAACTTGTGTCCAAATTGTTGAATTTACCCCTTTTTTTAGTGATTATGATACAAATTCTGTTGAAATAGACAGAGTAATCAATTCCAATCCTTTCCTCATTACTTTACCTCAAGATAGTACTGGGAAAAAGTATGTTATATGGGTGGGCAATATGTGCAAAAAAATCAGTTTCTAAATAGTTTCTAACTCATTAAATAACAATTTTGTATGAAAAATATAAGACTTTTACTATCAGTATTTTTTGTGATTACTAGTTTTAATCTTCAAGCCAAAACCGTTTATTATGTAACAGCCACTGGGACCGGGGATGGTTCAACATGGACAAATGCCGCAAACAGTATTCAAACAATGATTGACAAAGCTATTTCTGGCGATGAAGTATGGGTAGCTAAAGGAACTTATTATCCAACAACAGAAACTATTGCGCGCGACCCACGCTCACAAACATTTTTAATAAAGGGTGGAGTAAATTTGTATGGTGGCTTTTCAGGCTCGGAAAGTGTAATTGCTCAACGTGCTTTAGCTGATTTAAATTTGGATGGCAAAGTTGACTCTTGTGAATTAGTAAACACAACAATTCTTAGTGGTGATATTGATGGAGTTGCAGATGTCTGGACCAAGACCATAAATACTGATGGTAAAACTTGGAAATGGACAGTTACTGGAAACGAAGGAAATTGCTATAATGTAGTTAGTGGCGGTTCTATTTTTAATGGATTTACTGTTATTGGAGGAAATGCGAATAATGCAAGTCTAAACAAAGGTGGTGGTATTTACGCTTGTTCTTTAGTAACCAATTGTACAGTATCAAACTGCTCCGTAAGTGGTAATGGTGGTGGAATTTATTCTCATTATTCTTCTGTTACCAATTGTACAGTATCAAACTGCTCCGCAAATAGTTATGGTGGTGGTATTTATGCTGATTCTTATTATACTTCTTCTGTTACCAATTGTACAGTATCAAACTGCTCGGCAAGTAGTTATGGTAGTGGAATTTATGCTGATTCTTCTCCAGTAACCAATTGTACAGTATCAAACTGCTCCGTAAGTGGTAATGGTGGTGGAATTTATTCTCATTCTTCTCCAGTAACCAATTGTACAGTATCAAACTGCTTGGCATTTGATGGTGGTGGAATTTATTCTAATTCTCCAGTAACCAATTGTACAGTATCAAACTGCTCCGCAAGTGGTAATGGTGGTGGTATTTTTTCTTATTCTTCTTATGCAACCAATTGTGCTTCGTCAAACTGCTCGGCAGGTAGTTGGGGTGGTGGAATTTACGCTTCTTCTTCTTCTTCTTATGCAACCAATTGTGCTTCGTCAAACAATAGCACAGCAGGCACAATAGGTTTAGGTATAAGTGGAGGTACGCAGAGCAGTTGTATCTCACCAAGTATTTCAGATGCGTATGTTCAACCAACGAGCTTTATTGGCGTTGCAACAAACGATGCTCAAAAACTGGAACTTGTAAATGCAAATTGGCGATTAAAAGAAGGGTCACCATGTATAAACGCCGGTACTTCAACAAATGTATCAAGTACTATCCTTTCAGGAAAAGACATTGATAGTAATATAAGAGTTTTATACGGTTCTATTGATATTGGAGCCTACGAATACACCCTACCTAAAGTCACCATGCCGGTATCTGAAAACTTTGATAATTGGTCAGACTTTGATAAAAGCGAAGTATTTTATCGTTCTGCTAAATTAAATACTCTTAATGACATAAAATGGGTAATCGAAAATCAAAAAGCAGTACTCAGTTGGAAAACAAACTTGACAAGTACTTATAGCCAACCAATTTTCACCTATCAAATAGATGGTACAAAATCAACCAAAGTTTTTCTTAGATATGATATGTTTTTTCAGGCTTATTCGGGCACAATATCTCCCTTAGGCACTGAAAAATTAAATGTAGAGTTCTCTAAAGATTTAGTTACTTGGAGCACAATTGCAACTTACTCAAATGCAAATGGCACAATAGCTAATCAAACCTATAAACATGATATTAGCACTTCAGCAGCAGGTAAAACATTTTTTATTCGTTTTAATGCGAATGGTCAAAATAGTAATAGAATTGAGAAATGGGAGATTGATAATGTTGTGATTGATGCAGATGGAATTAGTGCTGTTGAGGTGACAAAAGAAGACAAATTGTTATATTTAATTAGTGACAGTAAATTGACTTTAAGAAACATAGAGCAAGGATCTTATGTACAACTGTTTGATATAAATGGAAAATTAATTGATAGTGCAAAAGCAAATTCAAATACACTCGATTTTATTTTGCCTGTACATGGAGTATATATATTAAGAGTTTCTTCAGAATCGGGTATTACTAGCAGAAAAGTAGTTCTGTAATATCAATAAAAACATGCAATGGAAAATTTAGAGATGACCCAAAAACTAGCTGTTTTAACAAATGTTTACCAACTAATAGCTTCAGCAGATGGTTCTGTGAATCCAATTAGAGATAATTCTATCATAGACACAGTTTCCAATGTATTAGGCTTTAAATCTAAGAATGCTTTCAATCTTCTTTGGAATGGAGCTATTATGTCTAATCCTCATGAGGCATTTGAGTGTGTAAGCAAATTCTCAAATTCTCAAAAACAACAATTTAAACAATTGATTTTGACAGTAGCGAATGCTGGTGGCAATAAAATCGGTCGTCATAATTGTGCGCAACAGATATTTCAATTTTCCCATTGCTAACAAACAAACAAAATAATTATTATGACAATAGAAAACATTAAACAATTAGGACTAACCGTTTTTCAGAATTCCACAATGTTTCAATTAATTATTGGCAAAAAAAGTTCAATGCAGAAAACTCTTATTGACCAATTGACTAATTCTGAATTGCTTGATATACAAAAAAATAAAGTCAACCAAAGTATTGTTGATAAAATGATTGTTATTGCAGCCAGCAATCTTTCTCTTATTGGGAAAAATAATGAAAATGCTTATTGTATTGCAATGGCGTCCGGTACAATTCTAAAAGAACTTTTTGAAGACCAATCTTTTGCAAGTTCAGAGAAACTATTAGAGATTGTAAATAAAATCAACAATTGAAACAACATAAATGAAATTAATTCAAGGTAAATCTTATAAAGATTTTTTTATAGAACAATTAGTTGCTAATTGCCACCGTTTTGAAATACCATTCATGTTTATGGATAATCCTAATTCTCCAACCAAGTTCTCATTTGACGATATCAAGGATGAAAATTACAAATGGTATATTAAAGATTTATTCAATCATGGTATTGTTGATACAAAATCAATTGAAGCACATATATTTGTAGTACTAAACAGCGATGGATTAGGGTTTAAAAGCGTTCATTTATATCTTTCAACAAATGGAGAATTACTGTCCATTCAAGTAAGTGATTGTACTGATAGATTCCTCAATACGGTTAAATCATTAGGTGTAATCAATGGGATTCCTTTCAAACAGGTAGCTAAAAACGATTCCAATTCCAAAGAATACATGTTTTACTTTTGAAAATAACGCAATTAGCCCTTGTTGCTCGTAGGCTGCAAGTTACTTTTTTGTTCGGCGTATGGTTTTATCTGTGTAAAAGGTAAGAACAAGGCTTCAGTCTTGCTGTTTATTAAGATCAAAACACTTCAAAAATCCCTTTTTTTTCTATATAGAGGAATTGGGGATTTATAGTAAATATAGGAAATAAATCCCACGAACAAAACAACGAAGGTAGAGTGGTATTTGAATAGCTGTGAATTATGTTCGCATTCCCAAATCTTCCCCTACTAGTCCAAGTATAGGAGACAAAACAAACTCTAGTTCAAGTCTGAGCGAAGCGGGGACTTGGACTGGAAATAAGTCAGTCTATTGACTGATAACAGAAGTTAGAAACTTCTAAATTATGAGTCCACTTGTCCCGACATTTGTCGGGAAGTCTCCGTTGCACTCAGACTTGAACTATACAGAGGATTCTAACAAATTACTAATTATTTAACATGCAAATTAAAATCATGAAAACGACATTAATTATTTTTGCTTTGCTGATATTTTCAGCTATCTACACAGTTAAGGCGCAATCACCTTTTGTTCATTACGAGCCATTGGATTATAATCCAAGTCAACCTAAAAGAACTGAAAATGTTCAGAAAGTTAGAGCAACAGGCTTCTTTAAAAATACATATTCACAAAAATATGTTCAAGTTTCGTTGATTTTAGCAATTACAAATTCAGGAGAAAGCAATGAGAAAATTAAATTGATTAAATATAGGCAAAGCGGTTCGGAAGATGCTTGGACTAATGCAGATAGTTATGTTTATGCATGTCAAAATAATTGTAGCTCTACTTACTATGTGAGTACTGATCTTGGATATGTCTATTTTGATATGTAATCATTTAATGTTAAGTCTACCGATGATTAAAGTTAAAATGCTCTAATGAAAAATTCTAAAAAATATTGGTCGGTTGTAATGACAACTGTTATTGTAGTGGTTTTATTTTTATCTTGTAATAAACCAAAAGTCAAAGTAGCTAACACTTTGACTTTAAAGACTGATTCAACTTTAGTAAGCTTAGATAATGACAGGTTTACATTTCACTTTAAAGGTAGTTTTAGAGACTTGAGAAAAGAAGATGTATATTCACAAATCTTAGAGGTCAACCCTAATATCTTAATCATGGCATTGATTGACTTACCTCAACAAAGTACTGCAATCTCGGCTCATAAATACTCTGATAGTATCAAACATTCTATTGATGACGCCTTTAAAATTAGTATTAATACTAAAGCGTCATTCAATAATCAATCCGTTGGTGGTTACAAATTAATTGACTACGGAGTATATAAGTTAGGTGACAAAACGCTTCGTTTCAAGGTTTCATGTGTTGGTGATACGACCGTGAATACAATGTATTATTTCATGAAAGACAATTACGATTACGACTTGTATGAACTGAAAATTTCTTGTTCAAAGAAATCTCAACAAGATGCAAAGAAATATCTCGAAAATATGGCTCTGACTGTAGCAATAAAATAGAAACCTCTTAATATTGTCAATTATGAATACTACTGGCGGATTTTTTAAGCTTTCCCATTTTGCCGAATACAGAAAACGGCAAAATTCCTAAAATCTTAAAAAACCGAACAAGGGTGCAACAACGAAGTTTTATAGCTATATATACATAATGCAATAGTTATAGTCAAGTCTTGTCGTTTGTCTGGAATGCACTTCACCACGCACTTTTTAAAAGCTGACGCTTTGAAAAAAGTAAGCGTGGAGCCGTTGCACTCCAGTCAACCGCCAAAGTAATAGCCTCACCTATAACGGACACTATGTATAATAGCCCGCGCATTCGAGCAGTGTAGTAGTGCGAGGTTCAGCTAAAGAAACCTGAGAACAAAGCTTGCCCTTCGGCAGCCAAATATCACCAGTCATTCCGCAAGCTCCATGCCTGTATTACCACCGTGTTTATAAAGTTTCCTACAAACCAATATAGAGAAAGCGGAAAGTATTTTATTTCGCCAAACAATAGGCAGTAAGGCAAGACTAAAACAAGCATAGCTTGCGTTTAAAGCCGTTCCGGCAATATCGCCTATAAATGATATTGATAACCAAATAGCTTATCAAAACCATTTATCCAATAGGCAGAGCAGAACACATATCTTATTTTTATTTTTCAAAACCGCTCCGCTTAATAGTTTTAAAAATAAAAAAAAGAATTGTGACGAGTTGACTTTTAAAGCCCCGCAAAAGCATATCGGCTATAAAAATGGTTAAGTTATTCAATAGTTGTTTTTATAGCCGAAAAGCTTTTGCAAATAGGGGACAGCGGAATACAAAAAATGAAAACCCCAGCCCCTTTTTATGAGGGGCATTTATCGCTTTTCATTCTTTGTAAACGTATTTGGCACTTCGTGCAATATAATGTGAATTACCACCTTCAAATTCATTTTTTTACCTATAAGAATTGAAATATAAGATGGTTTACACTTCGTGTGAAGAAAGAGAAAGAAAGTGTTTACTGCGT
>Ga0118677_10007400_pt1 | contig 18127 bp, 13 predicted proteins | sample AliMusrvi5mmetaG_FD_86154 | JGI IMG/M metagenome (GOLD analysis project Ga0118677, IMG submission 86154) | reverse complement strand
GGCCCTGGCTGCCGTCACTCTGAAGATTCAGATCGATTCCCAAACCTCCTTCCAGACGATCGATGGTTTCGGTGCCTCGGACGCCTGGCAGTGTGCGATCGTCGGCAAGAACTGGCCGATCGAGAAGCGGGAGCACATCGCCGACCTGCTGTTCAGCCGGGAGGTGGACGCCCAAGGCAATCCCAAGGGAATTGGTCTCTCGATTTGGAGGTTCAATATCGGCGCCGGAACCGCGGAGCAAGGAGACGCCTCGGATATCAGAAACCCCTGGCGTCGCGCCGAGTGCTTCCAGAACCCGGACGGGAGTTACGACTGGTCGAAACAGGCGGGGCAGCAGTGGTTTCTTCGGGCGGCCCGCCAACGCAGCGTCGAACGGTTCCTGGCCTTTCCCAACTCGCCCCCCGTCAACCTGGCGCGCAACGGTAAAGGCTATGCCTCCAAGGGGCTTCCTTATCTGAACGTGAAGCCCGGCAAGCTGGACGCCTATGCCAACTTCCTGGTCGATGTCCTCGATCACTTCCAGAAGGAAGGACTTCCGTTCGACTACCTGAGTCCGTTCAACGAGCCGCAGTGGGAGTGGGACGGCCCTGGTCAGGAAGGAACCCCGGCCCTGAATATCGAACTCTACGCCCTCATCCGCTACCTCTCCCAGGGACTATCGCAGCGCAAGCTCGCGACCCGGATGGTCATCGGCGAGGCAGGCACGATCGGGCACGCGTTCACGAACATGGATTCCATGGGCTTGATGAGCGACGGCCGGGATGCCCAGGCTCAGTTCTTCTTCAGCCCGGCGTCCCCGTTCTACATCGGCGACCTGGCCAACGTGGCCCCCATCATTTCCGCGCACAGTTACCAATCCGTCTGGCCGCTGGGCAAGCAGGTGGAGTATCGGCACATGCTGCACGACGCGCTTGAGGCTGCAAATCCCAAACTGGGTTACTGGATGAGCGAATACTGCATCCTGGAGAAGAACGACGAAATACGAGGTGGTGGCCGGCGGGACCTCGGCATGAAGACCGCGCTCTTTGTGGCCCGCATCATTCACAATGATCTAACCATTGCCCAGGCGAGGTCGTGGCAATGGTGGACGGCTGTGTCTCAGGTGGACTTCAAGGATGGCCTCGTTTATCTGGATGACGGTTCCGAGAACGGCAGCGGCAGAATGGGGCCCGAGACAGCCAGTCTGATGCAGGACGGAATGGTGCGGGAGAGCAAGCTCCTCTGGGCTTTGGGAAACTACGCCCGTTTTGTTCGCCCGGGCATGGTCCGGGTGAAGTGCGTCGCCGACCCGGAGCAGTCCTATGTGAATGGCGTGCTGGCCTCGGCCTACAAAGGATCAGAGGGCAAAGTCGTTGTGGTCCTGGTCAACTTGTCGCAGGAGGATCAGCGCTGTGACCTGGGTTTGCACAGGGAGTTTGACGTCTATAGCACGTCCGGCAAAGCTAATCTGGAAAGGAGCGTGCAAAGCGGTTCAAATATCGCGCTCCCGGCACGGGCTGTGATTACCTGCGTTAGCCAGTAGTCGCCTCCGAACCGAAGCACTATTCCTCGTAAAGCAGCGAAACGCATCCCCGGTTGGCCTCAGCACGACCTCTGCCGGGGCTAAGGAAATCCTCGATCCTTGGAACTGGATGCAGGCAGGCGAGGGCCAGCACTACGGGGTTCCCTTGGGATCGTCAGGAGGCTGAAGTTCGGGGGGCGGGGGATTCAGGGAGGCGAGTCTGGTGGCGTAGAGGTTGATGCCGGGGATTGCGCTGAATCCGTGGGCGAAGATGCTGAGTAACACGGTCGCCATCACGGCGAAGCGGATTGTGGACTCGCCCGGCTGGTGGGTTTCCTGCTCCAGGTAAACAAGCCCCAGGACGATCGAGGCCAGCCCACGAGGGCCGAACCAGCCCATGAAGAACACGGTCGGCCGACTGAGCCGCGTGCCGATGAGGGCCATCGCCACCGGCAGTATCCGCACGACCGTCAGGCTGAGGAAGGCGTAGAGCAGGAGCGAGGGAGTGAAATGGGACCAGTCCCGGACGACCAGGAGGCCGAAGAGGAAGAAGACCAGCAGGTTGAGGAATTGCCCCCATTCTTCCGCGAACTCGACACTGTGTTCACCAGCCTGCTTGAATTTGACCTGCACGAAGAGCCCAGCCACGAAGGAGGCGATGAACATGCTGGCGCCGACGGCTTCCGAAGCGAACAGGCAGAGGAACGGAACGGCGATTAGGCCTAGCTGTTGGAATGATGAGGCGATGAGTTTTCGGCGGTGGGCCAAGTGCAGCAGCCATCCTCCGAGGTAGCCAGCAGCGGCGCCGATGAGGGTGCCGTAGCAGAGTTGCTCCATGATGAGGCGCGGCAGGTTGGCCTGATGGCTCGCCGCTCCCGCCAGGGCAACGAAGAAGAGCATGAATGGCACCGACAACCCGTCATTAAGGCCGGCTTCGACATTCAAGGCCTGGCGAACCTTGAGGGGCACGCGCGGACTATTGACAATTATTTGGCCGAGCCCGGCGTCGGTGGGGGCGAGGATCGCGGCAAGGATGCCGGCCTCCCAAAGGGTGAGGTTCGGCAGGACAAGGATCGCGGCAAGGCCACCCAGAAGGATAGTCAGCAATATGCCGATGCTCAGTAGGCGCACGGGGAGGTTGCGAAGGCTATTCAATAGCTGGAGGCTGGTGCGACTGGCATCGGTAAAGAGGAGGAGCACCAGGCCCAGTTCGGCCGTCCAGAGGAAGGTTCCCGCACTGGTTTTCTGCTCGACCAGCCCAGGCAGCAGCAGTGAGGAAAGGATGCCCGCAGCAGTGAACAGCATGGGCGCGGTGAGGATGGTCTTTTCCAGTCGTGCGGAAACGAGGCTGTAAAGAAAGAGCAGTCCGAGAAAGATAGAGAGCAGTGTCATCATGTCAGGTCAAGCCGGCATCGTCGGCCTCAAGACAGCTTCGGGTCTCCTTGTGAGTGAACAGAAGGGGCTTGCGATTTGGGGTGTGTTTTAACCCGGCGCTCTTTGATTATTCTTAGCCGCTGGTCCTGGAAATCCTGTGCCATGGTCAAGAGCACGCCAGTGGACCAGGCGAAGGTCAGCAACCCCGCTATAGCGATCATGCCCTCCAGCAGGCGCCAACGCAGGACTAGATTGTAGTCACTGCCGAGGCAGGTGTATTCGCAGAGAGAAAAATAATAGCTAAGGCTGGCGTTAGCCGGAGAGGAGGTCCCGCTATTGACGGCACCTTGCCAGAGGAAGAACCCGGCCCACACGAAGACTTCAATCAGATGGACCAAAATGATCATCCAACTTCCTACAATAATACTTCCGATGCCCAGCATGATTGATTGGGATTGTTCGAGGCGCTCCTTAAAAGCGCCGTAAACCCGGAGCGTAAACACCATGCCGAATCCGTGCAGGGACAGGGTAACGGCCACGAGCAGACTACCCCACAAGACCTCGTGGATGCCGGTGACATACATAGCTTCTGCAGATAGAGGATTCATAGGGATAAACGGATGCTAACTTACTCGTGAGCGTTGAGCAAGTTGCCACTCAGAGGATAGAACGCGCCGGGTAGATAATTCAGTTAGAGCCGGTTTGAAAACCCGGTTTGGAGTCCCGCCTTTAGGCGGCGCCGTGCAGAAACCGCCTAAAGGCGGGACTCCAAACCTACCGCAACAGGTCTCAATGGTCTTCTGCAAACAGTCTCTTAGGTTATTCTGCTTTTGGCTTTTCATAGATTCTCTTTGCTTTCGTGGCCGAGGTCGTGGGAGTTTAGTTACCAGGTAAGATTCAATTGAAGCTGGAAAACCAGGCTGCGGGCTGCCTGGTTGTAAGCCGGATCCCAGATCATCTGGAGGTCCGGTTGGATCGACACGAGCGGCGTAAGTTGCAGAACGTAGGTGATCTCGAAGCCGTATTCATTGTCGTGCATGACAGACGCCATGGGCCCGGACGGCTGGCTCCAGAAGACCCCGGCACCCAGGTAGTCATTGCTCTGTTTGGGGAACAGGCCCGAGTAAGCCAGCGGCCCTTGCAAAGCCAAGCCGGAAGCGACCTGCGCCGCCGCCCCGTTCAGCGCGATTTGAGTGCCACCGACACCGAACCGGCCGAACCAAGCCCAGGGCGAAGTGGCTCCAAGCTGCTGTTGCAGGTTCAGGCCCACACCGCCCTGGGTGAGTCCCTGAACCGTGGCGACGAAGGGTTGAACTCGGTACACGCCCGGGCCGAGGCCGATGAAATTGGTCGGGGTCAGGCCGAATTCCAGCAGGTAGGACCAGTTGTTGAAGCCAAGGGTTTGGAATGGGGATTGGCCCGGGCTCTGATTAAGCGCTCCCGTGCCGGCGATCGCATACCAACTACCGTTGGGCTGGTATTGCAGATTCAACCCAAGATTATTGAATGAGAAAGGCAGAACCTAACTGTTAACAAAGGCGCCGTTGAGAAACTGGCCTTGGCTGTTGTTGGCGTAAGTATTGGCGTCAATGTAATTGCTCTGATCAACCTGGCCGGCCAGGAACACGAGTTTTCCGTCCATGAGGGATTGTTGCCACGCGAGTTCGGAAAGCCAGATGCCGTTCGGGCCAAAAACGGTAGCCTGTGGATTGACGACCGTGCCGAGATTCCCCACAGGTGTCTGGACCCGGCTGGCGGGAGAGAGCCCGAGTTGTATATTCGCCTCGGTGCTAATCCAACTCGCGCGCCCGGTGTCGGGCGTCTCGGCAACCGCCCATTTCCCGAGGAAAGTTGAGGTGTAGTACTGCAGGGCGCTGGCGCCGGAGTTGACCTCCGTCATGCTCACCATTGCTAGACTCTGGTACAACGTGTAGCGCAGTCCAGCTTCCGAAGCGGCATACTTGCCCGCCTGCGGGAGCTTGCTCAGCGGGTCAACGGGAAACACGGCCCCTGGTTGAATCACGGTATTGCCGTACTCGTCGAGGTTGGCCAGATAGGGCATCAGCACGGGCGGCGTTTGCGGCAGCCACTCCCGCCCGGTCTTGCTTTCCACGATGCGCCGATGAACCTCCTCAGACTGCGGTGTGCCTTTGGGAGCGGTCGGAATCTGGTTTGACAGCCCGGTCGAGGGCGGAGGGAGGAGGACAGGATTTACCTCGTTCGTCGAGGCATGGACCGTGTGACCAAGTCGATCGTGAAGCAGGAGTCGTACGGAATTCGTGTTTGTTTGGCCACGGGCTGCTTCAGATGCCAGGGCCAGCAATGCGAGGGTTGCAATCCACACCGCGCGAGAGCCTGGCTGGCCTCGGAACCAGGCGTGTCTTTTTCGGAGTGCTTTCCTCATGGGGACGCGGAGGAGTTGGTCGCCCAGGGTGTTTTGGTGAACGCAGTACAGACCGCGACTCCGAGGCCACACTAGGTAATTTGGGCGCAAAAGCAACATACTGAGCCCGCAAAGAATGATCAAGATGACGCGCGTTGGCAATGCGAGCAGAGCTCGAATTACTTCGGCGGAGCGTGCTTGAGGGAGCCACCCGCGACATCAACCGGAGGATTCAACCAGCACGACTACTGCGCGAGGGCCAAGCGCATAGGTCGTCCCCTTTACTGGAGGAGCGTCGGGCCAATCGATAATATCGCTCGGTGAATCAAGGCTGGTGTCAATCCACCGTTTCCAAGGCTTCCTGTGGGGATCCTCAGTTGGCGGCAGGTCAAAGTCCAAAGGCTCCCAGTAAGCGTTGAAGATGAAATGAAGCCGGCACTGCTGCGGAGGAAGGTCCACGGTAAAGGCCAGACTGTGGGAGCTGTCCCCCCAGTCAGGCTGGTTCAGGCGCACACCGTGCCATGCTTTGCTTGTCTGCCGAATGAGGCCGTTCAGGGTTGCCCATTGGCGTTCAAGTGCTTTTCCGCCGCGCAACAGGCGGCGTGCCGTCAGAAGCTTAGTGAAACGAAGCACGTCCGCGTACTTCTGAACCAAGGACCAGTCAAACCAACCGGTTTCGTTATCCTGACAATAGGCGTTGTTGTTACCGCGCTGAGTCCGACGGACTTCATCGCCCATGGAAAGCATCGGCACGCCCAGTGAAAGGAGGGTTATCGTCAAGAAGTTCTTCACCTGACGGTTGCGGGTCTGCTCTACGACCGGGTCCTCAGTGAGACCTTCGGCGCCGCAGTTCCAGCTACGATTATCATTCGCGCCATCTCGATTGTCCTCGCCGTTGGCCTCGTTGTGCTTGTCATTGTAGGAAACCAGGTCATTCATGGTGAAGCCGTCGTGGCAGGTGATGAAGTTCACACTCTGCTCGGGCTCGCGCTCTTTATGGGCGTAAAGCTCGGGGCTGCCGACCATACGATCGGCAAAGGCCCGCACCGACCCTGGGGCCGCTCGAAAGAAATCACGGACGTCGTCGCGGAATCTGCCGTTCCATTCCTTCCAACTGTCGCCGATGAAACTGCCGACCTGATACAAGCCGGCGGCATCCCAGGCCTCAGCCATGAGTTTGGTGCCAGCCAGCAGCGGGTCCGATTCGATGTCCCAGAGGATCGGCGGATTGGGGAGCACGTGGCCGCTAACATCACGCGTGAGAATGGAAGCAAGGTCGAAGCGGAAGCCATCCACATGCATTTCGGAAACCCAATAACGCAGGCTGTCAACGATGATCCGGCGCACGATGGGGTGGTTGGCGTTGAGAGTGTTACCGGTTCCAGTGTAGTTTGAGTAGCGGGCGCGATCGGTATCCAGGATGTAGTAGGCCTCGTTCTCAATGCCTCGGAAACAGAGCGTGGGCCCGATCTCGCCGCCCTCGGCCGTGTGGTTGTAAACGACATCGAGAATAACTTCCAGCCCGGCACGGTGCAGGGCCTTAACCATGTCCCGGAACTCGTTGATTGGACCGAGCGGGGTCTGGTCGGAGCTGTACGCCCGGTGGGGGGCGAAAAAGGAGACTGGAGCGTAACCCCAGTAGTTTGATTTTCCGGCGGGACAGTCCTGGGCGTCGAATTGGTACACCGGCAGCAGCTCGACGGCGGTGACGCCGAGATCCTGAAGATAGGGGATCTTCTCGATGAGCCCGGCGAAGGTGCCGCGCCTGGCATCCGGCACGCCGGAATTCGGGTGACGCGTGAAGCCGCGCACGTGCATCTCATAAATAATGGTTTGAACTGAGGGGCGTCTGAGGGCCTGGTCGCCTTCCCAATCGTAGGCCGAGGTATCGGCCAAGACGCTTTTCATAGCCGTGGCGGCGTTATCTCCGGGGCGGGAGGCTGCCAGCCGGTCGTAGCCGCGCGGAACCGCCACGGCGCGGCCATAAGGATCCAAGAGGACCTTGGCGGCATCAAACCGTTTGCCGCTGGCGGGATCAGAAGGGCCTTGGAGCCGGTAGGCATAGAGCTGACCCGCTTTTACCTTGGGGACGAAGGCGTGCCAGTAGTGATAAGTCCGGTTTAGGCCAGGTTCCAGAGCCAGGACTCGGGATGGGCGCGGGTCGTCCTCGCGGTCGAAGAACAGTAGTTCCACACCGGTGGCACTCCGCGAATACAGACTGAAGTTGGCACCCCCGTCTGCGAGGCAGGCGCCCAGCGGTGAAGGACGGCCGGTTGTATTCATTTCTGTCCCAGGGGCTTGGTGCCGAGATTCATCAAGACCGTGGCGACCAGCCCGGTCCAGCCGGTCTGGTGACTCGCCCCGCAGCCGCGGCCGGTGTCGCCATGGAAGTATTCGTGGAAGGGGATGAGGTCACGCCAGTTCGGATCGCCGTTAAACAGAGACCTGCCCCCGAAGACGGCCCGTTGCGCTTGCTGGTCCAGGAGGAAGATACGGGTGAGGCGAGTGCCTATTTCGGCGGCGACCTCGTTGAGGTTCATCAGTTTGCCGGAACCGGTGGGACATTCGACGCGGAAATCGTCGCCGAGATAGAGATGGTATTGGCGCAGAGAGAACAGGATCAGGAAGTTCACTGGGAACCAGATTGGGCCGCGCCAATTGGAGTTGCCGCCGAAGAGGTTGGTTTGGGATTCACCGGGCTCGTAATCCAGGCGGTATTCCCGGCCGTCAATGTTCAGCACCAAGGGATGCTCTTTATGGAACCGGGACACAGCCCGGATGCCGTAGGGAGAGAGGAATTCACTCTCATCCAGCATGTAATGCAGCATGCGCTTCAACTGGTCGGGCCGGACGAAGCCAAGCAACAGGGAGTTGTTCGCGCCGGGAGTCACCATGGTCTCGATGTTCCGGATCAGATCTGGACGGTGCTGAATAAACCACTGGCGCCGACGCTCGAACGCCTCGTGACGCTGGAATAACTGGACCGGCGCCGCCGAAGCGGCGAAGAGGGGTGTAAAGCCGACCATGGTCCGGGCACGAATCGGAATGAACTGGCCCTTGTCCGAGATGAGATTGTCATAGAAGAATCCATCTTGCTCGTCCCAGAGCGACTTGGAAGGGTCGGCATGGTTGACCAGGGAATTGGCGATGTAGATGAAGTGCTCCCAGAACTTGCTGGCCAGGTCCTCGTAAGCGGGATTCCTCTCGGCCAGCAGGAGGGCATTCGACAACATGCTTTTGGCAAAAGCCGCCATCCAACTGGTGCCGTCCGCCTGTCCCAGCAAGTAGCCCGGCGGCAGCTTGCCGCGATCAAAGGCGCCGATGTTGTCCATGCCGAGGAACCCGCCCTGGAAGATGTTCCGGCCGAGGGCATCTTTGCGGTTCACCCACCAGGTGAAGTTGAGGAGCATCTTTTGGAAGACTCGCTCCAGGAACTCGTAATCGGCGACGCCGGTTTGGCTGCGCTCAATCTCGAAGACGGCTCGGGCGGCTAAAGGCAGGACGGGCGGGTTGACGTCGTTGAAATCCCACTCGTAGGCAGGAATCTGCCCGTTCGGGTGCATGTACCACTCGCGCAGCATTAGGAGGATCTGCTGTTTAGCAAACTGCGGATCGATATATGCCAAGGGGATGCAGTGGAACCCCAAGTCCCATGACGCGAACCAGGGAAACTCCCACTTATCCGGCATGGAAATGACATCCTGGGTAAAGACATGGGTCCACTCGTGATTGCGCCCCTGGCGGCGCTGGGACGGCGCGGCAGGCTGTCCCGGGTCGCCGTCAAGCCAGTCGCTCACGACGTAATGAAAGAACTGCTTCGACCATAGCATTCCGGCAAACGCCTGCCGGGCGACGAGTTTTTCGTCGGCTGAGATCCTCTCGGGCAGGACACAGCGGTAGAACTCGTCGGCTTCGTCACAGCGCTGTTTGAGGGTCTTATTCAAATCGGCAAACGGACGCGTCAGCGGTTTCTCATCACGCACAGCGGCCAGACGCAGATCAAGAACGACGGTCTCGCCGGGTTTCACCGTGCGGTGATACCGGACGGCGGCCTTGGTGCCAGTGCCGGCAGGGTTGACCGCGTCACGTCTGCCGCCCACAACGCAGTCGTGGAAGGCGTCCTTGAAATAGGGCGTCGGCCCAATGGGCAGCCCGAAACGACTGGTATTGGTCTCGTTTTCGGTGAACAGCACCTCATCCGCGTTGGTGAAGTGAAGGACGTAATGACCGAGACTCCAGTGGTTCGCGATCAGCGCGGATTGTTTGGGGTCGCCCGAAGCCCGGGTGATCATCGGCCGGCGCGAGTCACGGCCCCAACTCCAGGTATTGCGGAACCACAGGGTGGGCAGAACATCAATTGTGGCCTCCTGCGCGCCACGGTTGGTAATGCTGAAACGGATCAGCAGGTCCTCCACGTCGGCCTTAGCGTATTCAGCGACGACCTCGAAATAGCGGCCCTCATCGAAGATGCCGGTGTCCGCCAGCTCGAACTCGGGCTGCATCTTGTCGCGGCTCCGGTTTTCTTCAAGCAAGCGGCGGTAGGGAAACTCAGCTTGCGGATACTTGTAGAGCATCCGCATATAGGAGTGGGTCGGAGTATTATCGAGGTAGAAGTAATACTCCTTTACGTCCTCTCCGTGATTGCCTTCGGCCCCGGCAAGGCCGAACATCCGTTCCTTCAGGATCGGGTCGCGGCCGTTCCACAGCGCGAGCGCAAAGCACAAGTATTGGTGACGGTCGGAGATGCCGGCGATGCCGTCCTCGCTCCAACGGTAAGCACGAGAGCGGGCGTGGTCATGGGGAAAGTAGTTCCAAGCGTCGCCATCGGCACTGTAGTCCTCACGCACCGTACCCCAGGCGCGCTCGGATAGGAATGGCCCCCAGCGATTCCAATGCCCTTTGCGGTCGCGGTTTAGAGCCAGGCGCTTTCCTTCACGTGTGTCGTAGATGGTCATAGGTCTTTTTCGATGCGGAGTTGTGCGGGCAGTGTTCACCAAATCACGTTCAATTGGAGTTGGAACACCAAACAGCGTGGCGCCATGTTGTTCGCCGGGTTCCAAAGGGCCTGGAGATCCGGCTGGACCGAAACCAAAGGAGTCAACTGAAAGACGTAAGTCGTCTCCACGCCATATTCATCAGAGTGGATGATCGGCTGCCGGTTTGCGGCCGCCCTGCTCCAGACGATACCGGCTCCGAGGTAGTCATTGCTCTGATCGGGGAGCAGGCCAACCGACTTGAGCGGCCCCTGCCAGGCAAGTCCCGTGCTCACCTGAGCGGCGGCTCCATCCACGGTCACGCTCGAACCGCCGACGCCGAACCGTCCAAACCAGCCGAAAGGAGAGTTCACCCCAAGGCGTTGCTGCACATTTAGCCCTTAACCGGCCTGCGTGAGCCCATCCACAGTGGCGAGAAACGGCTGCAACCGATATGCGCCTGGGCCGAGGCCGAAAACGTCTGACGGCGTTAAGCCGAATTCGAAGAGGTAGGACCAGTTCTGTAAACCCACATTATCAAAAGGAGATTGCCCCGCGCCTTGGTTCAGGGCGCCGGTGCCGAACATCACATACCAATCTGCGTTCGGCTGATACTGCAGGTTCAAACCCAGGTTGTTGTACGGCAGCGGCAAAACAGCATCCTTACAGAACGCGAAATTGAGAAACTGCCCGTAGCTGTTACCGGCGTAAGTGTTGCCGTCCAGGTAATTGCCCTGATTGACCTGTCCGGCGAGAAACACCAGCTTACCGTCCAAGAGGGACTGCTGCCAGGCCAACTCCTGAATCCATATGCCGTTGGGTCCATAAATGTTGGCATTGGGGCTGGCAATGACGCCCAGGTTTGATTGCGGGAGCTGGCTCCTGCTGGACGGGGAGAGTCCAAGCTGGATGTCCGCCTGGTAGCTCAGCCATGAGGCCCGGCCGTCGCTTGGAGCTTCAGAAATGGCCCACTTGCCGGAAAGACCTGCCGAATAATACTCGAGCGCCGAGGAACCGGTGGCGGTGTCGGTCATGCTGAGCATGGTCAGGCATTGATGGAAGGAGTAACGAATACCCAAATCGCTAAGCCAGTACTTTAGGGCCTGAGGATACCGGCTGAGCGGGTCGTTCGAGAGGAGCGCACCCGGTTGAAAATCGGTATTGCCTTGCTCATCAGGCCCGGCAAGGTAGGGCATGAGCACCGGAGGCGTCGGCGGGAACCATGCCCGACCGGTCTTGCTCTCGATAATACGCTGGCGGAAAGCTTCCGGCTGTGGGGTACCTGCCGGGGTGTGCGGGATTTGGTTGCGAAGACCGGTAGGCGCCGACGGGTAAAGGGACGGACTTACCTCGTTGGTGGAAGCCGTGGAGGTATTTCCAAACCGGTCTATGAGCAGCAGGTGGGTGCTGTTGGTTGCGCTTCCAGGCGGAGTGACACCTGGGGTTTGGGCGGCCGCATTCAGCAGGCAGGCTGAGGCTAATGCTGCCGACAGGCCCAAGTTCCACCCTAGCCGTACGTATGCAGTTAAAGGGAGTCCCGTTGAACCGCAGAGGCTTGGAGCAGCACAGCCGCAACCAAGACGGAGCGCCCCAAAAACCGCAGAGACGCGATATACGCAGAGAAAGACAAGGGGAGAGAAAACCTTGTCCAAAATGCGCGTTTCTAGCCTTTTGCACTGCGATGGCCGCAGAGAGAGACCTGTCCCGGTCACGCGAATGTCCATCATCAACAGGTGGTTGTTTTGGCCCCCCCTCCCTTCGCTTTTTCCTCTGCGCTCATCGCGTCTCTGCGGTTCGTTCTCGGGCGCTTGGACTGAATAGACACGACTTAGCTTCTGGTGCAGACCTGATCTCATTTAATACGGTTACATGGTTGGATCGTTACATGAGTTACATGAGCAACCTCCGCCGCCGACCGTTCTAACGATGTAACCCATGTAACTTATTTAACCTGTTGAGCTAGAGTCTGGCCGGGTGACATGTGGTTTCTTCGGAAGATGCCATCATGGTCGCTATCGAAGTGATAGAGCTTAGCGACCTCAATGCGTCGTGCCAGAAGACTGCATGCCATCACGGCCAGGGACATTCCGACGAGCGGACCGATCCAATAAACCCACCAGCCGGCCCACTGTCCGGAAACCACGGCCGGGCCAAGGCTGCGGGCGGGATTAGTGCTGGTGCCCGAGATGGGGGCTTCGAGGAACACCATGATGCTGTAGAGCGGCGGAAAGATGGCCGGGGTGGATGGGCGGATCCGCCGGAAGCCCAGGAACACCGTCAGGAGAGCGACCATCACGAAAGTTGTGACCACCTCGCCCAAGAGAGCTGACAGGCAGGAGTAGCCCGTGCCAGGAACTGTGGCGCCAAAGCTCACGCTCTGGCCGATGGACCCCCAAGCCAGCAGTGGGACACAGCCAACAACCGCTCCGACGAGCTGGGCTACGATATACCCGAGGGTGACCTGTGAATCGATCTTCCGCATGAACCGGAACCCGAGCGTGACGACCGGGTTGATGTGAGCGCCGCTGATCTTGCCGACTGGCGACAAGGCAATGAGGGCGCCCGTCGTGCCGAAGAGGAAGCCCGTGATGAGCCGCCGCAATCCCTCGTTCGGCAGAGCCGCAGGTATGGGGCTTCCGGTCCCAAACATGATGGTAACCAGGGAGAGGCCGACGAGCACCAGCAAGGCGGTGCCGATCGCTTCGGAGACAAACGGGCGCCACGGCATGCACCGCGAGGGTTGCACTTTAACAGGCGAAGTATTCTTTGTGATCTGATCCTGCGGCATGGCAGTTGGGCAGTTAAACGGGCGGTGGCTCGGAGGGACCCCCGCCCGTCTGCCGGGCTGTAGGCATCAGATCTTGGAAAACTGGATCAGGACTTTGATGTCCTCGGGCTTGCGGGCGAGAGCCTTATCGAAGTTCTCGGGCTGTTCCCGGCGGGTGATAAGACGGGCCAACCAGGAGCGATCGGCCTTGGCGAGGGCTTCGCCTGCTTTATACCAATGCCGCTTGTTGGCGTTCACGCTGCCGAAAACCACGTTGTTCTTGAGGACTGCTCCGGACGCCACGTCTGCGGGGGGGATCTTGGGGACAGATCCGCCGTGCCCGACGCCGGCCAGGCAGAGAATGCCGCTGGCGGCCAGATTGGGGATGGCATCGGTGATAACCTGCCCGACGCCGGTGCACTCCATGACAATATCGGGCTGGAATCCCAATTGGGCGATGGCGCACGAGTGGTAGGTAGCACCGAGTGAACGCACGATATCGGGCTTTGGCCCGGTTTGTGCCCGGTCCAACACGTGCACGTCGAAGCCGAGTTGCTTGCCAATCATGGCGGCGAGCAGACCGATTGGCCCGGCGCCGGTCACCAACACGGTTTTCGGCTCCCAGAAGGCGCGTTCGCCTACCGCCAGAACATGCTCCCAGGCTTTGGTGACGACACTGGTGGGCTCAAGCAGCACGCCGAGGATCCCCAGCGTGGAATCCAGCTTAATGGCGTACTCGGGCTCGATGCGCCAGCGTTCGGACATGTACCCGTTGATTTGTTTGATTCCGCGCTCCGTGTATTGCCCGTTGCGGCACATATCCCACTCCCCGACGGCGCAGTTCGGGCACGGAACGGGATCAGGGCGACGGACAATGCCGACCACGAGGTCGCCCTCCTTGAGTCCACTGGCCGGACCCGGGTCGAGCACTCGGCCCAACGATTCGTGTCCGAGAACCAGGCGAGTCTGGCTGGGAGGAGCCCAACCGTACTTTCCTTCGCTGATCTCGACATCAGTTCCGCAAACGCCGACCGCAACGGCTTCCACTAAAACTGAGCCGTAGTGGGGGTCCGGCTCGGGAACCTGCTCCAGCCGAGCACTGCCTGATTTCATTGGTTCAACTGTAATGGCTTTCATTTCTTGATCTCCTGTTTGGTTGTTTGTTTCTTGTAATTCCACTCTATCCGACCGAACCGTCAGGCCGTCCCCCGCCCATCCAGGCCTGCAATCCCTGGGGAACAACATGGCCGCGGCGTAGCAGTTTAAGAGTATAAATGGTCGCTGGCATTAGGCGCTGGCGTACGGAGCAGGCCAACAGGACGGTCAAAAGCACCGGTAGAACCACCGTGTAATCGCGCGTCATTTCGAACACCATCACGGTGGCGGTGAGCACCGCGCCCGTGGTTCCGCCCACCATCGCCGCCATGCCCGCGATGGCGAAGCCCGGCGGGGTCACAGCCAAGCCCGGAACGATCTGATTTACCAAGCCGCCCCACCCCGCGCCCAGCGTGGCGCCGATGAACAGGCAGGGGGAAAACACGCCGCCCGAGGCACCGGACCCGAGTGTGAGGCACGTAGCCAGCAGCTTGCCAAATCCGAGCAAGAACAAAAACACCACCGCCGTCAGGTTGCCGCGCAGCACGTCCATGATCCCGGCATAGCCGACCCCTTCGATGTAGTAGTGGTTTGGCTGGCCGAACCATGGCGAGGAGAAGGACATGAAGCCGAGCATCATTAGCCCCGCCAGTAACATCCCGGTGACATGGCGCGTATAGTAATTCCCCGGCATTCGGTCGAACCAATCCTCGAACCAATATATTCCCCGCGTCGTCAGCCAGGCGACCAATCCCAACCCCAGGCCTAGCATCATGAACCACGGGAGGGCCGTGACCGCAGTGCCGCCTTCCACGCTCGCCAGTGCGGGTACGTTGAAAGCCGGGAACATTCCAAAGAAAGCCCGCCCGATACAGGTGGCGGTCACTGTGGCCAGGCCAACGAAAAACAGGCTCGACGTACTCACATAGGGCAGCAACAGCTCCACGGCAAAGAGGATCCCACCCAACGGCGTGTTGAACGTGGCGGAAATACCCGCGCCGCCGCCCGCAGCAATCAAGATGGCGCGTTGTCGGGGGGGCATCGGAATCCACTGTCCTAGCGTAGAACCGAAGGCCGAGCCGATTTGGATGATGGGTCCTTCCCGCCCGACCGCCCCGCCGCTGCCAATCGAAAGGGCCGAGGCAAGCGACTTCACGACCGCCACCACCGGCCGGATTCTGCCCTCGTTGTAATAGATCGCGTCCATTACCTCGGGCACGCCGTGGCCCTTGGCCTCGGGCGCAAACGTTTTGACCAGGAAAGCCACGCCCATTGCGCCCAGCACCGGCACGGCGACCACCCAAGCGCCCCACGGCGAGGCGGGAGTGTGGACGTTGGCATCGTAGTGCGCGGAGAAATGCCCCAGGAACAGCAGGTTGTGGAACGCTCCGATCAAGTCTCGGAACACGACGGCGCCGAGGCCGGCAATCACTCCCACTGCCAGGGGGCCAGCAGCATCAGCCAACCCGAAACGGGTTCGGCTTCCGTTTGCTGGGCAGATTGCTGTAGCTCAGCCGTCAATGCCGCCTTTTCGTGCAAGTACTCCCTCCCTTTCTCCTACGGGCTCCGCCGCGCTGTTACTGCCAGCCTGGGCTCCCCCGGCCATGCGACCAAACCACGTCGCCGCTGCAAAGGAAAAGCCGGCCTGCATCAACACTCCGAAAGCGACCATCACCACGGCCCGCTGGTCCACATCATGGGCTGAGAACAACGGGGCGAAGGCGGCCCCGAGGTTGCGCGTGGCCATGCCAAGTGACAAGACACTTTTCTGCCCCGGGGGCAGCCCAAAACCGAGCAAATACGGGGCGACGGTGGCGACAGAGAAAAAGAGGATTTGGACGCCAATGGCGTAGCTTCCGACGAGTTCGAGGAATTCCTTTCCGTAAACGACCACACACAGCAGCAACATGAGGAGTGTGTCTAATCCGGTGACTTTCTTAACGATCGGATGCAGCCGGGAGGCGGAGGCCTCAGAGCGATGCTGAATGAACATTCCCACCGCCAAAGGAACTAGCAGAAAGAGCAGCAGAGGCTTGGCAATGGTCAACGCGTTTGCGGTAAAGCCCTTCACCAGCACCGGCACCGCAAAAGGCATGTAAACCACGGTGACGACCAAGCAAAGCAACATGAACGCTGCCGTATACCCGACGTCCCCATGGGCCCGGTCCACCATCGGGGGCAGGAAGGGGGCGCACGGTGTCATGGCCAACAGGATGAATCCTATGGCGTAGGGAGAGCCCATCGGGATGATCCTGGTTAGCAGCAACGCGAAGGCCGGCAGCAGCACGAATCCCCACAGCAGGCTGAGCGCTACAAAGCGCCGGTCCCGCAACCCCGCCATGGCCGCCCGGAGCCGCAAGCGGAGCCCCATGTCCAGCAGGTTGCCTACCATGAAGATCACCAGCGTGACCTTCAGCAGGATCTGCAATGCTTGTAACATAGCAATAGTCTTCCGGTTATAGGGTTAGGTTTTCGGCGGTTTCGTCGGTCGCCCGAACGCCTGGTCGATGATCGCTTGCAGGTACGCCAGTGATTCAGGTGTGGGCGGCTTGAAGTCCTCCATCTCATACACGCGGCCCAGAAAGGTGTACTTGCTTTCGCCAAAGCGGAAATAGGGTAGCAGCTCGTAATCAACGACGTTTGGATGGGGGCGGATGAAGTCCAGCACCGATCGGATGTGGGCCTCATCGTCGTTCACACCCGGGATCACCGGAGTCCGAGCAATGAACTTGGTGTTGGGAAAGGTCTCGTAGGCGCGCTTCTGGTTCTCCCGGATGCGTCCGTTGTCGGCTCCGCACCACTTCTTGTGACCTTCAGGATCTGTGATCTTGTGGTCGTGGAGGCAGATGTCCACGTGCTGGAGTACCTTCTCCACGTTCGCCCATGGCACATTGAAGGCGGTTTCAATGGCGGTGTTGATGCCCCGGCGGTGCGCCTCTTCAAGCAGCGCCGCGGCGAAGTCGGCTTGCAACTGACACTCGCCGCCGCTGAGCGTGATGCCGCCGCCGCCCGACTTCACCGTCGCGATCAGCCCGCCGTCAGAGCCCGACAGCTGGTTGAAGGCCGCAGCAACCGTCTTGAGGTCGGTGGCCGCATTGCCGGTCATCGTCAGCTCGGACGAGCTGAACTTGTTGCTGGCCGCGTCCGTGTAGCTGATCGTGTACTTGTCACCGGCCGCCCACACCGTGGAGGCCGCCAGCGTGCCGCCGGCGTCGGTGTAAAGCTTGCCAAGGTTCGAGGCGCGGGTGTCGGCGACCGAGCCGACCGAGATCGTGTTGCCGGCATTGGCGCCGATCTGGAACGATGCGCCCTGGAAGCTGCCGTCGAGCAGGTTCACGCCGTTGAACGACGCGTTCTGCGCGACGTTGCTGATGTCGGCCTTCAGCTGCTGGAACTGCTGGTCGAGGTTGGTGCGATCCTGCGCGCTGTTCGTCGCGTTCAGCGACTGCACGGCCAGGTCGCGCATCGTCTGCAGGTCGCTGACGACCTCCGACAGGGCGCCCGACGCGGTCTGGGTCAGCGACACGGCGTCCGCCGCGTTGCGCGAGGCCTGGTTGAGGCCGTTGATCTGCGAGGTCATGCCCTGCACGATCGCGTAGCCGGCGGCGTTGTCGGCCGCGGTGTTGATCCGCAGGCCCGAGGACAGCTGCTGGAGGGCATTGGAAAGCTTCATCCCGGACTCGGCCAGATTGTTCTGGGCGTTCAGCGAGTTCAGGTTGGTATTGAGGACCAGTGACATTGCGTGTGCTCCTAAGTTTTGGTTCAGACGCCGGACACCAGTCCGTCGCGCTTGAGGAACCGTTGCGGACAATCCGCTTCCTGTTCGGGACCCTTATCGGTCCACCCGGGGGGAACTTGACGCCCGAAGCCCCCCGGCGATGAATTCTGTCGAGTTCGTCACGCTCCCTCGAACTACAGATACTTGAAAAGCGACAGCTGCCCGACCTGCGCAAACGACGCCTGGGCCGCCTGGAGGGCGAGGTACTGCTGGCTGTAGAGGGCCGTCGCCTTGACGTAGTCCACGTCCCCTAGGC
>Ga0118677_10007399_pt1 | contig 18128 bp, 13 predicted proteins | sample AliMusrvi5mmetaG_FD_86154 | JGI IMG/M metagenome (GOLD analysis project Ga0118677, IMG submission 86154) | reverse complement strand
TGGCTGTCTTTTGTCCGGGCCCGGGAGCCGCGCGAACTCGACAGCGGGAACCAGGGCGGCCCAGTTCCTCCAGAAAGGGGTTCTCGCCCACACGGGCACGGCAGACCGGGGAATCCGGAGAGCCCGGTTTTACGTGATCCGGAATGCCCATTGCCCCGCCGCACTGGTGGAATGCGGATTTCTCTCCAACAACAGGGAGGCCGGAAAGATTTGTGACGCCACCTATCGCGACCGGATTGCGGAGGGGATCGCCCGCGGAATCCTGACCTATCTTAGCCGCGTCCGCGACCTGCATCTCCCCCCTGTGAAAAGCATGTTGTGACAGGTCGTCTTATTCGGAATAACGACGAATTTGTTCAGTGAAAAGGAGTAGCCGTCATGAAAAGCAAAATGATTCTGGTTATCGGTGTGATGCTGGCGCTGGGCGCCGGTGCCAGGGGGCAGGAGATCGGGTATGTCGAAACCTTCAGCCTGGCGGGCGACCGCGAGGCCGCGCTGAAGGAACTGGTTCCCGGTACGGATGACTATTACTATTACCATGCCCTCCAGGCTCAGAACACCGGTTCGCGCCAGCGATTCCAGGATACGATGGACCGCTGGATCCGTGACCGCAACGGCTCCGTGACGGACAACGCCCGCGAACTGCTGAACCGTCAGGCATTGCTCGATTACGATAAGGATCCCCAGAAGACGCTCGGCTATCTTCGCCATGAATTGGGTCTTTATTTCAGCCATGTCCGCAAGACCGGTGAACGTTCCAGTGACGCACCCACGGTCCTGGATAATACGCGCCTCAGTAGTGAAACGCTGATGTCGCTCGCCCTTGCCCGGGAGCCCCGTAGTCTGGAACGCCTCGAGGACGCCGGACTGATCCTCGCCGCCGGCCGACCCATCACCGACGAGCAGCGCCGCAACCTCCTCGCGCGCCTCCGCCGTCCCGACTATCCCGGCCTGGTTGACCTGATTGCCGCCGACCTGAATTTCCGCGACAGCCGTGGCTTCGGCTCCCATCCCATTCATAATCTCCTGACCCTTGCCCAACTGGATGAGCTGCTCCAGAAACTGCCGGCCTTGCGCAATGAGGCCGCCTTTGTAACCGCTTACCTCGCGAAACTCGCACCCGAGAACGAGGTGGATCTCGATACCGACACCGCCGCGCGTGAGGCCTACTACGAGCGCCTGTGGGCCTTTGCAAAAACGCTCGATCCGGTCCACAACTCGCTCAAGGCGGGCGTGCTCTTCAATCGCCTGCGCCACGACCAGGGCAGGGGCGTCTATGACCGCAGCCGATTCATGGAGTATGTCAAACTTCCCCGCGACGTTTACTATCTGCGTCCGGAGTTCCGCCAGCAGGTGCCGCGCGGCGACTATGTCGCCCAGTTGGGCCGGGATTTCAATCTGGTCGCCCTGCCGCCCGTGGCCAACGAGGAGCCCCTGGTCCGCGCGTTCCTCCGGGAATTCTTCCGGGATGATGCGGACTATAACGCCTTTCTTCCCTTCATCCGGGACGACTTCCTGAAGCCCCTCTTTGCCGAAGCCAAGATCGTCAATGGTGTCGGCGAGCCCCAGCGGTGGGCGCCACTCCTGGCCCCGGAGGCGTACAAGCGGCTCAAGGAGCGCGTGGATATTGATTTCGCGCCCGATAATCCGGTCGTCTTCAACGCCGGTGATGCCGTCACGCTGGCCGCGTCCGTCAAGAATGTTCCGGCCCTGTTGGTCAAGGTGTACGAGATCAACACGTTCAACTACTACCGGGAGACGGGCCAGCCGCTGAACCTGGCCATCAATCTCGACGGGTTGGTCGCCTCCACCTCGCGCCGCGCCGAGTACAAGGAGCCGCCGGAGCGCCGTGTGGCGCGTTCCTTCGACCTGCCCGAACTCAAGGCGCGCGGCGTGTATGTGGTGGAATTGATCGGCAACGGCAAGAGCAGCCGCGCGCTGGTGCAGAAGGGCCGCCTGGACGTGATGCAGGAAGTGACCGCCGCCGGGCACGCCTTCACGGTGCTGGATGAGGCCGGACACCGCGTGGCGGGCACCCGCGCCTGGCTGGCCGGCCGCGAGTTCACCGCCGGCCAGGATGGCCGACTCATCGTGCCGTTTACAACCGAACCGAAAAGCGAAAACCTGGTTGTCCGGGACGGGGATTTCGCCACGCTGGTGCGTTTCGACCACCAGTCCGAAACCTATGCGCTGAAAGCCGGCGTCTATGTGGACCGGGAATCGCTTATCCGGCGCGAGAAGGCGCTGATCGCAGTGCGTCCGGTGCTGACTGTGAATGGCCGGCCCGCCAGTCTCAAGCTTCTCGAAGATCCGCGCCTGGTGATCCGTTCCACCGATCTGCAGGGGATCGTCACCGAAAAAGAGGTTGCCGGTCTCGTCCTTCGGGAAGGGGTTGAGACCGTTCAGGAAATCGCCGTTCCTGAGAATACCGTTGTCCTCGAGGTGCAGGTGAAGGCCCGCGTGCAGAATCTCAGCCAGGGCAAAAAGCAGGACCTGGTCTCCGGCGACCGGTTCGCGCTCAACGGGGTCGAGCGTACGGCGGAAGTTCAGGCGTTGCATGTCGGCCAAACGGCCTCAGGCTATTTTGTCGAGGCGCGCGGAAAGAATGGCGAGATCCTGCAGGGCGAGCCGCTCACCTGCTTCTTCAAGCACCGTTGCTTCCGCGAGGAGGTGCATGTGGAACTCAAGACCGACGCGCGGGGACGAGCAACGCTGGGCGCGCTGGCCGGTATCGAGCGGTTCCGCATCAAGGCGGCGGGCGGCGCCGAACTGGCCTGGTCTCCGCTGCGCAATGCCTGCTCCTATCCTGTGGCGTTGCACGGGAACGAGGGCGACACGCTGCGTGTGCCGATCACCTGGGACGCGGCGGACCCGGTGGCCGGTGCCTCGCTGTTGGAGACGAGGGGCGGTCAGTTTGTGAAGGACTGGCATGGCGCGCTGGCGTCGGCAGACGGATTTCTCGAACTGCGCGGTCTGCCCGCGGGCGATTACTCCCTTTATCTCAAACCCTCGGGTGACGAGATCACGGTGCGGGTCACCCGGGGCGAAGTCCGCGACCGCACGGCGGTCTCGCCGCGTCGCGCGCTGGAACTTCCCCGTCTCGCTCCGCTCAATGTGGTGTCCATCACTTCCGGGGCGGAACGCGTGGAGATCCGCCTGGCCAATGCGTCACCCTTCACGCGTGTGCATGTGTTTGCCACCCGTTATCTGCCGGCCTATGACCTTTTCGGCCGCCTGGGTTTCGCGGGCACACCGGGTCTTCAAGCGCAGCCGTGGCAACCGGCCCGCACCTTCTACGAATCCGGTCGCGATATCGGTGACGAATACCGGTACATCATTGACCGCCAGCAGGCCGTGAAATATCCGGGCAACATGCTGGAGCGCCCGGGCCTGTTGCTCAACCCCTGGGTGGTGCGGTCCACGGAGGCGCAGGCCGAATCGCTGGCGGAAGGCCACAGCTATGGTGGGCGCCAGGCGGCGCTGTCGAGCGCCGGCGGCCTCGCCTGCGCCAGCGAGGCCCTGAGCGGCGGGATTTCTGAAGGCTACGTCGCCCTCGATTTTCTCAAACAGCCCGCGGTATCCCTGTTGAATCTGGCGCCAGATAAGGAAGGCCGGGTCAGCATCCCGCGCGCCGCGTTGAAGGGGTTACCCTGTCTGCGCGTCCTCGCCGTGGATCCCACGACCACGGTCTTGAGCCACGCGGCGCTTGAGGATTCGCCGGTCGAGACGCGCGAACTCCGGCTTGCGGCCGGGCTGGATCCCCGGAAAAGCTATTCGGAGCAGAAGCGGATCACGCCCGTGGCGGCCAATGCGACGGCCTCCATCGGCGATGTGACGACCGCCCGGTTCGAGCGCTATGACACCGTGGCCAAGGCCTATCGCCTGCTGGCCACGCTGAACGGCGACGCCACCTTCGGCGAGTTCTCCTTCGTGGCGGACTGGCTCGGGTTGGAGGCCAAAGAACAGCGGCGTCTCTACTCCAAGTATGCCTGCCACGAACTGAGCTTCTTCCTCTATAACAAGGACCCCAAATTCTTCGCAGCGGTCATTGCCCCCTATCTGAAGAACAAAAAGGACAAGACCTTCATGGATCACTGGTTGCTCGGTGATGATCTCGCGGGGTATCTCGACCCCTGGCGCTTCGGGCGGCTGAACGCGGTGGAACGCGTGTTGCTGGGCAAACGCCTGCGCGAGCAGGAAGCCTCCGTGGTGCGCGATACCCGCGAACGCGTGGAGTTGATCCCCCCGGACATGGAGGCGTTCAACCGCCGCTTCGACACCGCGGTGCAGACCGGTTCCCTTGAGGCCGGGGACGATGGCGTTCTCAGGAAACTCGACGAGGTTCGCGAGGCGGTTTCCGATAAACAGAACCGGACTCTTTCCCTATTAGGCGTGGTCAATAGCTCGGCCCCGGCCTGCGCCCCCGTTCCCGAAGAAGCGCTCCTGGCTACTGATTCAGCGGCGAAAGGTTTATCCGTTGCTAGTGGCGCGCTGCTGAGTGACTCCCGCGTCATGAAAGCGGCCAAGTCGAGGACGGCTGGGGCGCTCGGGCGGGCCCTCAGAAAAGATCAGGACTTTAAGAAGATGGAAGCGAATGGATATGCCTTAGCGACGGGGGGGGAGGCCTTCTTTGAGTTGGAGAAAAGTAAACGCGAGGAATCACGCCGCTTCTTCCAGAAACTCGATAAGACCCAGGAGTGGGCCGAAAACAACTATTACCACCTGCCGATCGAACGGCAGGTGGCCGGCCTCGTAAACGTCAACGCCTTCTGGGGCGATTATGCGGCGCATGATGGCAAGACGCCTTTTCTGTCGAAGGCATTCCCGGAGACGGCAACGAATTTTACCGAAATGATGCTGGCGCTGTCGGTGCTGGGGCTGCCATTCAAGGCCGCCGAACACGCTGAGAAAGTCGAGGGGATTGGATACACGCTCCAGGCTGGCTCGCCGGCGCTGCTGTTCCACCGCGAAATCTGTGAGGGCGTTCGTGACACGGCGTCGGGCGGCGTTCTGGTGGCGCAGCACTTCTTCAGGGCGGATGACCGGGAGCGGATCGAGAATGGTGAGCGCTTCGACAAAATTGTGACGGATGAATTCCTCTCGCATACCGTGTACGGCGCGCAGGTGGTGTTGACCAATCCCACTGGAAACCGCCAGAAACTGCATGTGCTGCTCCAGATTCCGATGGGGGCGATACCCGTGAACACCGGCTTCTATACGCGTGGAACCTATGTGGTGCTGGAGCCCTACAGTACGCAGACGCAGGAGTACTTCTTCTACTTCCCTTCGACGGGAGACTATCCGCATTATCCCGTCACGCTGGCGAGTAACGACAAGGTGGTTGGCAGCGCCGCGCCCTTTACCTTCCATGTCGTCGAAAAACTGAGCAAGATTGACACCACGTCCTGGGCGTGGATTTCCCAGAACGGCACCGATGACGAGGTCGTCGCGTTTCTCCGGTCCGCGAACCTCCACCGGATCGCCCTCGGCGAGATTGCCTGGCGCATGAAGGACCGCGCGTTCTTCAAGACGGCAACCGCCCTGCTGGAGTCGCGTCATCGTTATGACGACACACTCTGGTCGTATGGCGTGCGGCACAATGATCCCGCCACCATCCGGGAATTCTTACGGCACAATGCCTTCGCCGGCCGGTGCGGCCTGGTTCTGGCCTCGCCGCTGCTGACGCTCGACCCGGTCGAACGGTTCGACTACCAGCATTTGGAATATGCGCCGCTGGTCAACCCGCGCGCCCATGCGGTGGGGGCGAAACGCACCATCCTGAACGATTGCTTCCGCGCCCAGTACCAGCGTTTCATGAAGGTGCTGAGTTACAAGTCGGCGCTCGATGCCGCCGACTCGTTGGCGGTGGCGTACTATATGACCTTGCAGGATCGCGTGACCGAGGCGATGGACTGGTTTGGCCGGGTGAACCGCAAGACGGTGCCGGAGCAACTCCAGTGCGACTATCTTGACGCGTATCTCGCGTTCTACAAGGGCGACATCGAGACGGCCCGCACCCTCGCGAAGCGACACGCGGATGAGGGGGTGGACCGCTGGCGTGACCGGTTCGCGCAGATGCTGGGCCAGATCGGCGAGATCGGCGGCGGCGCCTCGGTTGCGGCGGACAAGGAGAAACGGGACGAGGCGCAGGCGGCCCTGGCGGCGACCGAACCCATGCTGGAGATGCAGGTCGAGGCCGGACATATCCGCCTCGACACCCGCAATGTCAGGAGTTGCACGCTTAATTTCTATCCCATGGACATCGAGCTGCTTTTCTCGCGCAGCCCCTTCCTCCAGGAAGGTGCGGCGCAGTTCTCCTTCATCCGCCCGGTGTTGACCCGCACCGTGGAAATTCCCGCAGGCAAGGATGGGCTGGTTGTGGACCTGCCCGCCGAGTTCAAGGCGAAGAACGTGATGGTGGAGGCGTTGGCGGCGGGGGTGCGCAAGACGCAGGCCTATTACGCCAACACGCTCAAGGTGCAGATGATCGAGAGCTACGGCCAACTCGTGGTGACGCATGCGGATACAGGCAAGCCGGTGCCGGGTGCCTATGTCAAGGTGTACGCCAGGCAAGCCGACGGCACGGTCAAGTTCTTCAAGGACGGATATACCGACCTGCGCGGGCGTTTTGATTATGTCTCGCTTAACACAAACGAGCTGGACAACACGGCGCGCCTCGCCGTGCTGGTGATGAGCGATGCGTTCGGAGCGGTGGTGCGCGAGGCCCCGCCACCGAAGCGGTGAGAAAGAGAGGAGGGAGGGTATTGCGATCGGGGGTAATGTTAGTGATAGAGTCGCACGAACCGATCTTCATTGCCGGAGTTTTTGACAGTTCAGGCCACGTCACGGTACTGACAAGATCATAGAAAGGAGCAATCCGTCGTTCGCCATGCTGATATTCAAGTCAGGCGTGAGCGGCTTCGGCATGTAATTCGAGTCCCAATGCGCCCATTACCCTCAGAATCGTGTCAAATCCAGGACTCCGTTCGCCAGACAATGCCTTGTACAAACTCTCACGTGACAGGCCTGCATCCCGTGCCACCTGTGCCATGCCCTTGGCGCGGGCAATATCACCGAGCGCTTTGGCGATAAACGCCGCATCCCCTTTGGCCTCTTCCAGACAGGCTTCCAGATAGGCGGCCATTTCTTCAGGGTTCCGAAGATGTTCGGCCACATCATAGCGACTAGTTTTTGTTTTGCTCATCACTTTTCTCCTACAGGTTCCGAGCCAAGTGCAAGGCCGTCCTAATGTCTTTCTCCTGAGTGCGCTTGTCGCCACCAGCCAGGAGAATGACGATATCGCGTCCCTGCTTCTTGAAATACACTCTATGCCCTGGCCCGTAATCTATCCGCAATTCGCTAACACCTTCGCCAACTGCTTTGACATCCCCGGCGTGTCCCACCGCAAGGCGCTCGATCCTGACTTGGACGCGCGCTCGTGCGCGAACGTCTCTCAGGTCATCCAGCCATTTGGCAAAGACCTCCGTCTTTCGGATTTCAATCATGGAATCAAGTGTAGCCTGCTGGATACATTCTGTCAACTTCTCCAATATCAGGTGTCCGATATCGCCATGTTGAGCCTTCCATCAGGATGACCAGAGTTGATCTAACCGCCTATCCACGGATGTCGCAGGGTTCGAGTGAAATGACGGAGGACTCGCTTCTGCTTCACGCCTGGCGACAGGGAGCGTCCGATATGAATGGACACATGACCTTCAAGCACTATCCGGTGTTCCTGTGCTGTGCGGTTCTTCTTGGGGTTCTTGGACTCATCCCAGAACTGAAGGAAGACCGAAAGAAAGAATAAGGAGTTCCATCCAACACAGGCAGGATATCTGTACGCCCAGTTCTGCCACCATCAGGCATTGAGACGTCGCAGTTGAATGCGATCCAGAAGGAGATCCTCAACCTCGGCCACAGCGCCATGCAGCCGCAGTACCATCCCATCGTGGTGCCGGAGATCGTGGACAGGAAGCACGTCCTGGTCAGCGCAAAGAACAACCAACAGGGGAAGAAAATGGGATGTTTGAACCCTGAGGAATAAAGAAAATCAACCTGAAGAAGATCAAGTGGCCAACAGCATGTTCATCCCGCCACTCCAGCTACACTTCCAGCTTGGCGTGGGGAGTTCTGGCAAGATACCAGCCATCGTTGTGGTACTTTGGTCATTTTCACTATTACAGGACAGGCGTGAAGAGGGGGTGCCGCTGGGTGGGATTGTCCATGACTGGTTGTACGGGATGGTGGGAATGGTTGCGCTGAGATGAAATATGAGGCGTTATTGGGTGAAAACAAACGGGTTTTAGAGTCATCATAGATTGTCCAATAAATCATCTTGTCTAATGATATTGGATAGTGCATCATGATGGACAAATGAGCTTGCCATGAAGACGGAATCTGACATATTCGAGTTAGCGATGCAGGCGGTTGGTGCCAGTACTGGGCTAAAGGCCGAGAAGACCGCTTGGAATCTTAAGGCTCCCCAGGAGGGCGGCTTTGACGGTGCCGTCCAACTTCAGGTGGGTGGATGTGTGTTGCATAAACCTTATGTTGTGAAGCCGTCGGTGAATCCTGCCACGATTCATCTGCTTTCCATCATGCAACGGGAAAGCCGGGATGGGGTGTTACTGATAGCGCCTTATGTAAATGACCGCCAAGGTGAGGTGTTGCGAACAGCGGGTGTTCATTTCATGGATTCAGTGGGTAATGTTTTTCTCACGGCACCCGGTGTGCATATCTTGGTTTCCGGTCGGCGACTGGCCAGTGTGTCGGCGTTCCGCCAAAGATCCCGCGCCTTCCATCCCAGTGGACTGCAACTTCTCTTCGCTTTACTGACCGACCCGAAACTTGACTCTAAAACACCAGGGGCAGCACTGGTGGGAAGACCTTATCGTGACATCGCTGCCGTTACAGGCATATCGCACAGTACGATCGGATGGATCATGGCGGATCTGATCCAGCAAGGATTCGTTGTGCAAGTCGACTCAGGCCACCGCGTGGTGGTTGAGCGGGCCCGCATTCTGGAGCGATGGGTACAGGGCTATCTTGACCGATTGCGCCCCGGCAATATTATTGAGCGTTACCGACCCGCAAACGCCAATTGGTGGCATGCCGCCAAATTGGAGGGAGGGTTGTGGTCGGGGGAGGTGGCGGCGGCCATGCTGACAGACTCGCTTAAGCCCGGAACCGTCACGATATTTGGCGAACGACCTTCACATGCATTTGTTCTGCAACATCAACTGCAGAAGGATCCGCAGGGGGCTGTTGAATTCTTAAAGCCGATTTGGCGTCCGCCACATCCATCGGCATGGGAGAAGCAATGTGTGCATCCTCTGTTGGTTTATGCCGATCTGATGTCCATAAACGATGACCGTACACGGGAAACTGCAAACCTTATTTATGACCGTTATCTCCGTTCCATCATTGAGACCGCTTGAACCACGCAAGGCAGCGGCGCTAAACAAGGTGATACTGGCAGCCCAGGATTGCGAATCGCAACCCATGCTGGTGGGGGCTTTTGCCCGCGATGTCTGGTTCTGGCATGTATATGGAATTGAGACCGAACGGGCCACTGAGGATATAGACATTTCCATGGCTTTTTCGGAGTGGGACGGATTCCGGCATTTCGCCGAGACCTTAAAGACCGCAGGCTTTGTTCAACCCGTGCCCAATCATCCGGAGAAATTGCTTGATCCGGAAACGGGCCAGAAAATGGATCTGCTGCCATTCGGGGCGCTTTCCGAGGATGGGCGGTCGATCATCTGGCCTGTGGATCAAAGTCGGTGGAGTGTCCTTGGGTTTGAGGAAAGTCATCAGTCGGCTGTTCGTCTATCCGTCAGCAATGACGGGCGCCACAGTCTTCGAATGGTCACGCTGCCTTCGATGGTGATGCTTAAGATGGTGGCGTTCTATGAACGTTTGCAGGATCGAAAACGAAAAGACGGGGCCGATATCAGTTTCACGCTGGCAAACTACCTGTTGGTCGGCAATAGGAAACGATTGGAGCAGGGGCATGAGGCGATCATCATGGATGAGGTTGACGGCGATATTCAGCGTGCGGGTGCCGTTTTGCTGGGGCGCGATATTGGCAGGGTGGCTAATCCTGTGACTCGCCTTGAAGTTATAACGCGACTGAAATCCGAGGCGGATAGCGCATCCCGCTGCCCCTTGGCGCGTGAATTGATGCAACGGCTTACCCGTGGAGATTTCCACAGGGCTCGTGATCTATTGCGGGATGTCCTGAATGGAGTGGAGTCCGTCTAAGGATTCCATCATAGGCCCATCGCGATAAAAGGCATTAATGATTTATCGTGACTGAATTCAAAACAACTACGGCCTTCCGGATTTCCGTTGCCGGTGGATGGTATTCAGCTATCCCACAATCTCCCTTTCTCACCCGGACCATCCCGTTCCGTTGTGATTTGTTCTTGGATAATATTGTCAGCGTCAGGATAGATGTTGAAATATTCATTCATGAAATGGAGATGTCCATGGACGACCAATTGAAAAGAGCAAACCGTCGGGCAGCGCAATGCAAAGCAAAAGCACGCGCCTTGCGGCGGTACATTTATCAAGTGGGTAGGTCACTTCAACCGTTGCAGCCTCCTTGCACGGAACGGATGGCTGGTAAACTGGCCCATACCAGGACTCCCTGTTCCTGCCCTCAGTGCGGTAATCCCCGTAAATATAGTAAGGAAAATTCCCTTCTTACCATGGTCGAGAACAGGCAGCTATTGAGGGAAATGTCATGGTAGCAGGAATATCACAGAAGTCGAAGAATCAAAAACTAGGAGTAAAGGAGACTGACAATGGGGGGGGGTAAGTCGCCCCCCGCGCGGGGGCGTGGATTGAAATATCGTGGCGATTGTCCAATTCTCAACCTTCAGGCTTCCCCTTTATGCGGGGACGGTGATCCTCAGAAGGGTTGCGAGTTTTCCGGCGGGCTTGAGCGTATAGCGATCCAGGGCGGCGGGAATGAGGCAGGTGCGGCCACGCTCAACTCGCTCGACTCCCGCTTCGCTCATGACCTGAATATCGTCCCGTCCCGTAAATAGGGCGTGAAAACTGGCGCCGTCATGATGGACGCAGAAGGGGGCCGTGATCTCGATCTTCTCCAGCCGGAAATACGGCGAGACGACCAACTCGGTGACGCGGGTGCCGGGTTTATCAAGGGTTGACCGGGGCGTTGTCTTGACCGGGGCGGGATCGGTCCACCGGATCACCTTGAGCGCCTGCTCCCAGTGTAGCTCGCGGGGCTTGCCGCTTTTATCCACGCGGCCCCAATCATAGACCCGGTAGGTGGTGTTCGAGTTCTGCTGAACCTCAAGGATCATGAGGCCCTCGCAAATGGCGTGGACACGGCCGCCGGGTATGAAAATGGTGTCGCCCGTGGTGACGGGAATCGCCTGAAGGGTGTCTTCGAGCCGGTTCTCATTCCGGGCCTTGAGAAAAGACGTTTCGTCAGTACCTGGCTTGAGGCCTGCGAACACCCGCCCCCCGGAGGGCGCATCAAGAATATGCCATGCCTCGGTCTTGGCCTCGCCAATTCCCTGCGCGGCCTTTTCGTCATCCGGATGGACCTGGATGCTCAGCCGTTCACGGGCATCAATCAGTTTAACCAGTAGCGGGAATGACGATGACCTGATCCCATGGCCGAGTAGTTTCGATCCGAAGCGGGTGACCAGGGCCGCGAGCGATTCGCCCTTCAGGGCACCATTCGCCACATGGCTCATGCCTTCCGGCCGGTCGGAAAGTTCCCATGATTCCGCATAGATGCCATCCGGTTGCCGCCGGTTGAAAAAAGCGGGAATGCGGCTTCCGCCCCAGATGTAGTCCTTGTAAGACGGTTCGAGAATAAAGGGATACTGTGATGATGAGTTCATATCCCATCAGAATAGTGTGAAACGGGACCGCAATCAAGCGCGTCAGGGGGTGGCATAGATTTTTATGGCGCCCTCTGAATAAATAAGTTTTCCCTGAGCCGGGACGGCGCCCTCGCCGTTGACGGTGACGGCATAAACTTTTGTGCCAGTCCCATACCAATCGGTGGTCGTGCCCCGCAGGTCGAGCGCGTCCCTCAAGTAATCAATCCAGCGCCGGGCGTCCCGGGCCGGGTTGCCGCTCCATGCAGGCGGCGGGTGCAGCACCAATTCCGGGTTGTCTCCAGGCTCCACCGAAAAACGGGGGCAGCCGGAAACGTAACCTTGAATCTGGGTCCGGGCCCTGCCCGGCGCCTCAATCCGGAAAGGCCCCTTCGGATCGTAGCGTTCCAGGAACATCGCCGCCCGGTAAACGGAATTGTCCGGTGAATCCTTGGCCTGGTTGATGATGATGGCGATGGCCGCGAGTAGGGTCAAACCGAACAACCAAGGGGCGGGTGCGAACAATCGGCGTCCGATGGGGCGGGACTCCTCAAGCACTCCCAATCCGACGACGGCAGCATAGGTCACGAAGGGAAGGGCGAGCAGAGCGCCGTACATGTCGGGGGTGAAGGACAGGACCAGAGTCGTGAGGCTGGCCGCCAGCATGGCCCTGCCAACCGGTGACTGAAAACGGGCGGGCGCTCCACCAATCCCAAGCATCATCAGCGGTGCAAGCCAACCGAAACGGGTGGCGATTCGATAGATGAGTGTGGCGGGGGCGAATCCTGTTAACGTTAGTCCCGCCGCCAAGGCAGCCGCCAGGAATAGGAGGGGAAGCAGACGGCCCCGGCCCACCGGGAAAAGCGGTGCCAGGATGAGGAGGATGGGGATGAGGATGGCGCCGATGAACCCCGCCTTGTGGGAGAGGGCGAGCAGGATGGACATCGCCAGCACGGCGAGCAAAGCGCGCAAGAGCCGCGCCGGGTGGTGGCCCGCGTCGCGGATGACGCCGGGGAGCCGGAACCAGGCCAGCAGGAATAGGGGCAGGAATGCCAGGAGCATGCCGCGGCCGGTGGCCCAGTAATTGTAACGTGCGAAGACAGGGGCGAAACAATAGAGAAAGGCGAACCACGCGGCCTGGCGGCCGGCCGGGAAAAGATGAAGACCTAGCCGCCAGGCCCCGAAGAGGCCAGTCAGCCCCAGCGCAACCGATGCAAGATAGAATCCCCAGTCCACACCGGTATGGCCCAGTATTTCGATGGTTGCGAGGAGCAGAGGCTGGGCGCTCGGGTAAGAGCGGGGTGTGAAGCCGAAGAGGGAGAGGGGGTGGATAAGCCAGGCGATCCGGCCCTCGACAGCGATGTTTCCGGCCAAATCCTGCCACTTGTAGGTGTCGATGCCGGCAAGATGGGTGACAGGGATGACCAGGATGGTGAACAGGACGGCGGAGCCTGTCAGGAGCCACGGCCATGGCGCCTCGGGCGGGGGGATGGCGCGATGGCGAAGCGCAACCGATGCCCCGCCAATCATCATGGCCGCGATGAGGTGAGCCGCCGAGAGGGAAGTGGCGGTAATGCGGATCCCGGTGAGGTGAAGGAGGACCGGGATGGCCGTGTTCAGCGCTACCATGGCCGGCCCCCATAATGAAACAGTGACTGGCGTTTTGGAGTGAGGCGCCAGGAGGCGCGCCAACATCCACGGCGTGAAGCCCACGGCCAGAAGAAGAGCGCCCAAGTACAGGAGAATCATGGTGGGGATTCCCGAATCAGAGTTTCGAAGTGCTCACTTCCGTAGGCGGCTCGGGTGGTTTGGGTGGGTGGGGTTCCGGCTTGCCCGGCGGGTTTGGCGGCGGTGTGGGTGTTGGTGGAGAAGGGCTTCTCCCATAAATGGAGGAGGGTGGGAGCGAGACAGACCCCCCTGCCCCGGCTAATCCGTTTCCGCCCAGGGGAACGCCCGTCGCCCTGACGTATTCGGGACTTCTCGCATCCGTTGTGACGAGGGGGAATTCGGCGGAAGGCGTGTCAAAGGGGAGCGATTCAAAGGTAAACATGTCAGGCGACAGTTTGGTGGAGGTGAGAGCCGTCTTGAATGAAAGTTTCCCGGCGGAAAACTCACTCTTGAATTCGACCGGCTTCGTGGTGATATCCGAGAATTGGGCGGATTTTAACTTCTGTTCCGGTGTTCCTTTTGCAGTTTCAGGGGCGAGGCCGGGTTTGGATCCGGGCCCGATCACCAGGGTTTGGGCTTGTCCTAAAGTCGCATCAAATGATGCGGCTGCGGACCCTTTTGCCTTTTCCGATTTGGCTGAGGGGATTTCAATCTCGTTGTCCGGGGTGAATATGTCGAGATTCAACATCCTCTGGATGGTCGTCATGTCAAAGGTTTTTCCTGACGGCCTGGCAACGCTGAAATAGGCCGCGATCAACCCGCAAGAGAGCAGGCATAACAGGATGATAAAAATGGTAAACTTATGATCCCCTAATTTCATGGAAGTCCCCAGACTGACAAGCGTCAACTTTCCCTAACCCGTATTATCCTAGAAACCATTACAACGGGCAAGATAGATATCTCGTACTATTGAATTGGGTCGCTGTAACCGCATAAAGTTCTTGCCCGGGATGATTCGAAAGGCATAATAGCGGTCTTTTCCACGCCCCTCCAAGGCGGGCCCGTAGCTCAGTTGGTCAGAGCGGAGGACTCATAATCCTTTGGTCGCAGGTTCGAACCCTGCCGGGCCCACTTTCAAAAACCCCAATAAACACGCGTTTAATTCAATGTTTATGAGTGTATGCTGCCTTTCAGCCTGTCGCAATCTGTCATGACGTGTCATCGTAAATACTAAGGGGGGTTCCCCTTCTCAAGCCACAATAAGCCACAAATCCAGTTTGTTGTGGTGGGTGGGTGAATGGGGCTCCCTCAACTGGCCACCGTCCCGCCGGTCATATTCTTGAAGTAAAGGACCCAAAACCGATAAGTGGCCATCTCGATATGGCCTGCCGCCTGATCGGGTCTTCCCATGCCCTGTACCGAACCGTACACATGTTCGTTTGGGATCACCTCGGCCAGACACGGCGCCGGAGATCCATCCCGTAACCTGCCATGCCTAGGGATCGCTCCCGCCCAAGCCATCAGTTTTCCGGATCCCGTGGCGTCATGCGTAAGGTGTTCGGCTGGTGAACCTGCTGGATCCGTGCCGTGGGCACTCCATGCCGCCGGGCAAGTTCCATGAATGTCATACCTCTCCCGGTGCCCCAGTGGGATGTCTAGGCAAACTGGTAGGGAGGGTGGCCTGTGGACTTAGGTTATAGACGGCTGAATGGTGTTGTAAGTGGGTGATAGCAGAATGACGCACTGGTCACATGTCCCTTTTTGAAGAGTCGGATTTCTTATGCACAGCCCATTATCATAAGCAATTTTACCTATTGATTAGTTTTATCATGTGATGTACAACTTCGCCAAGTTTCGAGGATGTCGGCATCAGCCATGCGTATGGATGTCGCATTGACGATGTCAAGCGGAACGGGTAGAATACTTGACATGGGCGAGAGAATGCCAAATTAAAGGAAGCGCCATATGAACGATTCGGTCAAAGAATTCATCAAAAAAGAGGGCATTTTTTATCACACTCAGTTGGCCCCGGGAGTTGTTTTTGATGAGAAGAACGCTGACAGAGTGGAAGGTGTCATTAAGCGCAACATGGAACGAATGGCTTCGGCGGTTGGTGGCCCTTACGATTTGAAGCTACAGGATATTTTTTGATCATCAAATCGCGTTCTACACCTCTTTCACGATAACGTTGGGGAGGAGTATAATGATTCCGAAAGGGTTCTATGTACTTAACATTCCTCAACAAAGATTTGGCTTCGTTACGATGCTCTGTAGAACGTTCATTAGCAGCTTTGAAGGTACTTGGTTTTAAGGAAGAAAACGAAGCAATTGTTGACGTCCTGGAAGCCTATTTAAAGGCAAATAATATTCGCATTCAATACTGGGACTTAGGTGCTGAAATAGTTGCATTGCATCTTCATGAACCCAATACAGGGCATTTCATCGCGATCAATGAATCTTATTCAAAGATAAATGATGTCCCTGCAAGAAAGATGGCGCTGAAGAAGCTTTTTTGCCATGAGCTTGCGCACATTGTTTTGGCTCATGCTCCGTCGTATATTCTTCCGACCAATCCTACGCCACTCATGCGAAAGCTTCATGCCGCTTTGATGCAATGCGTCAGTAATCAAGCGATCCACGGGAAAACCGAGGATGATGCAGAGATCTTTGCGGGTGCCATTGCTTTTTGGCCACAGCCCAAATTCGTTGAACGGTTTGTCCGGTCGAAAGCTGATTTTCGCACCATTGGTAACCTCTACAAGATGCCTGTTGACTGTGCGGTGAAATGGGCATTGTTGTCCCTTGACGCCTTCCCGATGCACTATCTGAAGTTCAACGAGACCGATCAGGTTGTTGAGGATAGTTATGTGCCGCCGTCTCATTCTATTTTTCCTTGGCAATTTCAGACCGGTGCGGTGATGGATGATTATCGTACTGTGGCTCATAAATGTCGGAAGACTAAACTAGACCAGGTGGGTGCAACCCGTGCCGAAAACCCAGCTAGTGGCGCTGCAACATATATGTGCCACACCTACTATGAGAGAGCTGGAGTGTTTCCGTTACGGAACGATGATAAAATCGTGGTGGCCGGGTTTCAAGAGAACACGTTTAATCTTATCTGCAAGTGGGCAGATGATGCATCCAAATTGCCGATGAGTTAAATGTAAGTTTGCCGGGTGCCGTGGCGGCAGGCGTTGCTGGCGGTGGAGTGACGGTATCTCATGCCCACAACCGCCTTTCCACCCCCTATCTTATGCCCAGGCGGGTTCCCACGGTCATGTCTGAGTGGGTCCATATCATCACACCCGTAGGGGCGAATGTCCCGCATTCCGGCAACGTTATGACGAGGACGGCCTCATAGAAAAGTATTGTCCCGGTCTATCGCTGTAGACTACATTCCGGCCTGTGGCTTGCCCGCAATATGCAGGGGGCAGGCAATGGCATTCTCATTCGTAAAGGATCGGCGCCTATGTTCGAGCAAGCCTTCAAGAATATCGACGATGTCCTGTGGAAAGATGCCGGCTGCACCAGCGAACTGGATTACACCGAACAAACCTCCTGGCTGCTGTTCCTGAAATACCTGGATAGTCTGGAGCAGGACAAGGACATGGAGGCCAAGCTGGGCGGAAAGCGGTACTCCTATCTCCTCGATAAACCCTACCGCTGGGAGTCCTGGGCCGCACCAAAGGATAAAGACGGGAAGCTCGACCATAACGCCGCCCTGTCCGGTGACGACCTTCTGGCCTTCGTCAATCAGAAGCTGTTTCCTTATCTGCATGGGTTCAAGGCCAAGGCGTCCGGCCCCAACACCATCGAATACAAGGTCGGCGAGATCTTCGGGGAGATCAAGAACCGCATCCAGAGCGGCTACAACCTGCGCGAGATCATTGACCACATTGACGAACTCCGCTTCCGATCCCAGACCGAGAAGCATGAGCTATCCCACCTGTACGAAGCCAAGATCAAGAACATGGGCAATGCCGGGCGTAATGGCGGTGAGTATTACACCCCGCGCCCCCTCATCCGCGCCATCGTGCAGGTAGTCCAGCCCAAGGTCGGGGAGCGCATCTATGACGGCGCCGTCGGCTCGGCGGGCTTCTTGTGCGAGGCATTTGACTACCTGACGGCGAAGGGCAAGCTCACCACCAAGGATCTCACCACGCTCCAGACCAGCACCTTCTACGGCAAGGAGAAGAAGTCCCTGGCCTATGTCATCGCCATCATGAACATGATCCTGCATGGGATCGAGGCGCCCAACATCATCCACACCAACACGCTGTCCGAGAACCTGGCCGACATCCAGGAGAAGGATCGCATGGACGTGATCCTGGCCAATCCGCCCTTCGGTGGCAAGGAGCGCAAGGAGGTCCAGCAGAATTTCCCCATCCGCACCGGCGAGACGGCCTTCCTCTTCCTCCAGCACTTCATCAAGATGCTCAAGGCCGGCGGGCGCGCCGGCGTGGTCATCAAGAACACCTTCCTGTCCAACACCGACAACGCCTCCGTGAGCCTGCGAAAGCACCTGCTGGAAACCTGCAACCTTCACACCGTCCTCGACTGCCCCGGCGGCACGTTCCAGGGGGCGGGCGTCAAAACCGTGGTGCTGTTCTTCGAGAAAGGGGCGCCGACCCGCAAAGTCTGGTATTACCAGCTCGACCC
>Ga0118677_10007398_pt1 | contig 18129 bp, 7 predicted proteins | sample AliMusrvi5mmetaG_FD_86154 | JGI IMG/M metagenome (GOLD analysis project Ga0118677, IMG submission 86154) | reverse complement strand
GTCTTAAAAATAATCCGGTTGTCTTTCACCTCAAATGAGATGACAGATTTATCGTCGGTAGTAATTTTTACCTTACCTGATTCCCATGGATTCAACAGATTACATTCCCTTCCTTTTTCGCTGATGATTTCAACGTAGGATACTACATTATTTTTCTTTTCAGATGATACAAGGAAAGCGCCATATGCCCTTAAGGTTTTGAATTTCACATCTTTACCGGGTAACCAGTTTGGGAAAACCCGGATCAAACCTTCGTAACTTTGCATCAGCATTTCGTTGATACAGACCGGGATGCCGCTAAAAGCCTCAACACCTCCCCCATTGTTAAGCCAGAGATTTTGGAGGGCGATATTTTTTATAATATCATTTATTCTCCTGTACAATTTGACAGGATCATAACCAACCCTGTTTGCAGTATTAAGTCCGGAGATGATTGACATCTCGTAACTTTTCCAATCCCAGCGTTCTACCTCTTCATGTAAAATTTTCGTAAAACCAGGGTTCGTATAATTTCCGGCAAAACCGGATGGGAATACCAATGCCATCGACATCACCCAGGGATCCATCCCCGGAGGAATTCTTGAACCGGAACTTGTACCTCCTTCACAAAGTTTTATGCGTGTTTTACCATCCACAATTGCGGTCGGTATTGGACTCAGGTGCGTGTAGATGTGCTTCCATTTCTCCAGCCTCTCCTTGTCAATATCCAGAAAATTGCTAACATCGATAATTCCCTTGAAAAACACCGGTAATAAACCCAGCGAAATAACAGGGTTTACATCTCCGTGATCGATATCATGCCTCCAGTATTTATCTCTGATCCACGGACCTACCTCAAAACAATTATCATCATATGACACGTATCTGCCATTTTCGAATTTCAGGTAGTCTTCCCAGAAGTTTGCAACCTCTAACAGGAACGGATATATTTTCTGAGCATACGCTTTATCATAGGTGCTGTAAAAGCGCATCAGCATATTTCCTGTAACATATACTGCATCACTCTTCTGGCCGCAAAACATGTATCCCCCTTCGAGTCCTGTTTCTGATGTGCCATAATATTTCATCATTTTTTCGGGTGTAAGCGGATACAAACAACTGCAAAAACCTTTTGGTCCGATTCCTACCGGGAAGTAGACACCATTGCAATTCAATAATTCTCTGGCATGTCGACTGGCTGCATTCATATAATCCAATAACGGCTGATCATAAGGATCTGTTATGGCTATATGATTCGATGAATAGCTCCCCCACCAGGGCGCCTGATGGTTGTAATTGGTATGATAATCACCTTCCCATGCATAAAATGTGGCATCCATCGTAAGGGAGTTGCCCCAGAGGCCCGGAGGGAAAATTGGATTTCTGCTGCAGCATGCCAGCAAATACTGGGAGGCATAATAATATTTTTCAATGGTGGTGTCTCCGATCTCAACAAGAGATTCTGCCCAGTAATCCTTCCACCAATTAGCATTGTTTTGCCGAAGTTTAACAATAGCAGGTTCATCAATATTCCGGGCATTATTTATTGCTGCATTGGAATAATCCGGATTATCATGATTTGTACAAGCACTGATTACCAGGTAAACCTTCTGCCCGGGTTTTAGAGTGAACGCTCTCCCTTCAGCTCCAATGGTCTTCATCGCCAAAACTATATGCGTAGGCCAATCCACATCCGTAGAATCGAAAGAACGGCTCACCCAATAAATATCCTTACTAAAACCCGAATGGTTCGTTGATTCCAATCCCTTATTGGCCCACAGATCCAATTCAACTGTGCAATTTCTTGTACCTTCTGAACTCATTTCGATGATTACACTATTGTTACCCGACGGAACAAGGGCATTTAAATGGAAAATCATCCCCTCCTTCTTAAAATCCTGCTTTATTGTTCCGTCAGCAATCAGCTGTTCTGCATGGTAGGATGCATCCTTTAACTCAGGAATATTGAGACTTAAACCTCCGGGCAGGCATACCCCTCCGTCAGGATAACCTTTCTTGGCTTTCCAGAAATCGACCTTGGATATATATATTTTCTGAGAATCGGGTTTTCCGCCAAAAACGATTCCCATATCTCCGTTTCCAGAGATGGGTCCATCGGGGACTGTGGGTGTCGGGACTTTCCGTGGAGGATGGGTGAAAACGGCTTTGTACCGCGAAACATATTTCTGATTATTCATCTGACTCTTTGAACACCCAAAAGCTATCGATATGATAACCAGTAAAATGACAAATTGCAAATTTCTCATCTGGTTGGATTTTAGACAGATTATTTTCCTGGTTTTATAACATATTTTTTTCCTGCCTCAGTCTTGAAAATAATACAATTATCCTTTTCTTTATAAGGAATATTTCCAATACCATCAACAATGATAATTACCTTACCTTTATTCCAGGGGTTCAGGAGTTTGCATTCTCTCCCCTTTTCGCTGGTGAATTCCACATAAGAGACAACATTGTTTTTCCTTTCGGATGAAACCAGAAAAGCTCCATATGCCCTGAGTGTTGTGAATTTGGCATCTTTATGGGATAACCAGTTTGGGAATACACGAATCACCCCTTCATAGCTTTGAAGCAACATTTCATTAATGAGTGAGGGTATGCTGGCCAAAGTTTCAACTCCACCTCCGCCATGAGCAATCCATAAATTCGGAAGTGCGAGCTTTTTAATGACATCATTCATCTTTTCATAGATAAATGTGGGGTCGTACCCCACCCGGTTGGCAGTATGCAAACCGGATATGATGGTTAAGGAAGAATTTTTCCAGTCCCACCGACTTACTTCACCCCGGATTACAGCGGCAAAAGCCGGATCAGTATAAATTCCTGTTGATCCTGATGGGTAAACCAAGCCCCATGACATCTGCCAGGCATCGAGTCCGGGTTTCTGCAAAATTCCCCAACTATTTCCCCCTTCGCAGTATTTAATCCGCACGATGCCGTCCTTTTCATCGGTAGGTATCGGGCTTAATTTAGTCAGGATATCTGTCCATTTTTCCTGCTTATCATTATCAACGTTCAGAAACTTGCAAACATCTTTCATCCCCTTGAAAAACATTCGGAGCATACCGAGAGTCATCGAAGGGTTTATATCCTCGCTCTTCAGATATTCCCGCCATGGCTTGTCACCCCACCATGCTCCAAGTTCTGCATGGTTATCATTGCGGACCACGTACCTGCCGTTTTCGAAACTCAGGAAACTCTCCCAGAAATTGGCAATCTCCTTAAGGTAAGGATACACCTTCTGTGCATATGCCTTGTCGTAGGTACTGTAAAAACGCATGAACATATTGGCCGTGAGGAATGCTCCATTATTTCTCTGACCACCAAACATATAACCACCCTCAATCGTTGTATCGGGGACATGATAATATTTCATCATTTTCGCCCTTGTCAGCGGATACATCGATGTGCAGAAACCTTTTGGTCCAATTCCAAGAGGATAATAAACCCCTTTGGCATTAAGAAATTGTCGGGCATGCAGCTTTCCTGCTTCGATATAATCGAGAACAGGCTGATCATAACATTCAGTCAGCTCAATATGATTGGAGGAATAGGAGCCCCACCATGGCGCCTCATGGTTATAATTGGTGTGATAGTCACCTTCCCAGGCACTAAATGTGGCATCCATGGTAAGGGTATTGCCCCAAAGTCCGGGTGGAAAATTTTTGTTTCTGCTGCATGAAGCCAACAGATATTGAGATCCGTAATAATATTTCTCTACAGTGGAGTCGCCGATTTCGACGCGTGATTCGGCCCAGAAATTCTTCCACCATGTTTTGTTCGTTTTCCGTAATTCCTCAATTGATTTTGCTGTTGTCTGCCGGGCATTCTGAATGGTTGTTCCGGCGTAATCGGGCGTTTCGTGATTGGTGGTGGCCGAGATAATCACATAAACTTTTTCAGACGGTTTCAGGGTAAATTTCCGCCCGTTTGCTCCAATTGTTTTCATTGCCATCACTATATGTGTGGGCCAGTCGAGGTCAGCAGAATTGAATGAACGGCTTACCCAGTAAACATCACCTTCCTCGCCAGTATTGTTTTTTGATTCCAGACCGGACTTGGCCCAAAGCTCCAGATTTACTTCACAATCTTTTTTCCCCTCCTGAAGCAATTCGATAATTACGCAGTTTTTCCCGGAAGGAACGAATGTACTCAAATGGAAAGTGATTTCATTTTTTCTGAAGATCTCATTAATCGTTCCATCGGCAATAATTTGTTCAGCATAAAAGGATGCCCCCTGAAGCTCCGGAACAGAGATATTTAAGCCTCCCGGCAGGCAGACTCCACCATCAGGATAGCCGCGCTTTGCTTTCCAAAAATCGACCTTTGAAATGTAAATAGTTTGATTTTCAGGCTTTCCTCCTATCACGATCCCTAAATCGCCATTTCCGGCCACAGGTCCATCGGGAACAAGAGGAGTTGGCACTTTTTGCGCAGGCTGGGTGAAAACAGCTTTATAACGTGAAACATATTCCTGGTTGCTGAACTGACTTTTGGTACATCCTGATGCAACCAAAGCGAAAACAATACTCATAAAAAATTTAGGATTTTTCATAATTCAACTCCCTTAGTTTTAAATTGACAGTTTCAATCAGTTTTTTTATCCCGATTAACGGGCAAAATGATTAATGAATGTGCAGGTACTGTAATCATTCCGTTTGATACTTTGAATATATCCTGCACAGGCACAATCGCATTTTCAGAGCCAATATCATTATAGTCATCCGGACCCTTACCACTCAGTACCGTTGCGACAAGTTGTTTTGGGATTTTAATATTGAGCCGGTTAAAGTCTGGATTGAAGGCAATTTCTTTAGAGGGATTTTTATTGACGATGACATATACAAATCGTGTTTTACTTTCGTTGCATGTAAGGATCACATCAAGTGCAGGGGTGGACTTATTGCCATAAATCAATGGTTCAGAAGATATAGTGACTGGAAGTACATATTTTTCAAGCAGATTTGCGTACATGCTCAACACATGAAAAGTCGTCCTTTTCACTATCCCTGCAGGATGGACAAATAGCGTTCCGCGGGCATTGACAACAGGTGCGAAACAAGCAATTTTAACATCCTCTGCATGGCGCAGGCAGGAATTAAGAAAGCAGGCTGAAAAAAGAGCATCAGCCATGGTATAGGTGGAATTGATGTCATTTTTATCCCGTGCTTTTATATCCATCTTATTTCTGAAATCACTAAGATCAGGATGGTGCCATCCCCGCAGATTCCATTCGTCAAAAGCTATTTTTATTTTTCCTCGAAAACCTGATTCGTCAAGAATTTCAATTGTTTGCTTAATTGATTCCTCGGGCTGACCGGTTCGCATCATGCAAACCATATAGGGCGATATGTTATTGACAGCCCAAAGCGGATCCCAATAACCGTGTATGGAGACGTAATCGAGCAGAAACCCCGCTTCTTTTAAGAGCGGAAGAGTCCATTTTTTATCAGGCAATGCCGCAGCAAAGAGTTTTAAACCGGGCGAAACAGTCCGCATCATCTTTGCGGATTCGCGAACTAACTCACCCCATTCGGTAACCGTTTTTGCACCAATCTCATGGCCTCCCCAGTTTTCATTTCCAACGCTCCAAAATAGGACATGATAAGGATCTGTATGCCCGTTGGAAATGCGCATTCTTCCAAATTTTCCGATATTCAGGTTGCAGTACTCAACCCAATCACTCATCTCTTCCATTGTTCCGGTGCCGGCATTTGTGCAAATGTATGGCTCAGCACCTATCTTGCGGCACCACGAGATGTACTCATCGGTGCCGAATGTATTGGGTTCCTCAACCTTCCATGCTTTATCGTACGTCGGACTTCGCTTATTCCCAACTCCTTCAAGCCAATGGTAGGCTGATACAAAACAACCTCCCGGCCAGCGGACTATCGGGACTTTTAGCTCCCTGATTGCATCCATGACATCAATCCGAAAACCATCATTGTCGGAAAGTTTTGATCCGGGATCAAATATTCCGCCATAAATCTGACGATGAAAATGCTCAATGAACTGACCAAAAAGCATCCGATCGTATTGCACTAATCTGGCCTCCGGATCGATGGTGACACCATTCACAAACGGTTGACCGGATCCTTCACTTTTATTGCTTTGTGCATTTACGGTCTGAAGTGACCCATAAACCCAGAGTAGCCCAAACACAGATATAAAAACATACTTCATTCCTTCTACTTTTAATTTGATGATGTTTAAAACGAAAGAATAACTGGTCTGCATGCCGGAACAGTTATTTCTAAATTTCCATTTACTATTTTAAAGGGGAACTCCTCGCTCTTATCCTCATATAATGCTCTGACCTTAATGAGTGTTTTATTTGCAGACTTTGGTATCGGGTAAGAAAGGGTCTTTTCTGTTTTGGAGTAAAACGCAATCCTATGCTGATCAATCGGGCAGGTTATACTATTCCCGTCCATTATCCGAAATCCCATAAAATCGACAGAAAAATTTTCAGGTTTTGAATAATCGATCCAGACTGACGAGTTATTGCTAAGTTTCATGTTAATAACGCTTTGATCTCTGCTGAAAGATAAAACATCTAAATCATGAAGTTTTGTCCAAGGCAAAAAATTCAGATAGTAATAATTAGTGATATCGTCGCTGGTAGTTTTTTCTGAGATCCAGGGACCACGTCGGCAATTATGCAGTAAGGTTATCCTCGGGTCACGCGTCATCCCTTCGCCTCCGCTCTGACCATAAATAATTGATTTGCTGTAAACCAGGCGCTGAAGTGGAATTTGTGTTCCACCGAAACCGTTCCATCCGCCACCATCGGGTCCATCCACTACCAATGCCAATTTCCCCACAAAGGGATAACGTAGCAGCTCAGAAATAAGATAAACGCCATACTTTTCGTACTCACTGATCAACTTAAATTTCCCCTCCCGAAGATTTTTTACCGCACTGGCAGGGGCGTCAGGATCCCAATCATGACGGATAGACCACCACGAAAGGCCATCGACCAGTTCGGTATACTTTAACCCATATTCCTGACAGGTAAATCGAACACGTTCCAGGCCGGCTCCTCCGTCTTTCATATATTTTGCCATTCCCGAAATATGCGAAGTGTCGACGCCATTCCATGCCCGCTGCTGCGTAAGCGTTCCATCGGCATTTCGTGCAATATATTTTTGATCATAAATTCCTTTTGTGTATTCGTTGACGTACTGATCATCGTACATATCGTCAAAGCTGATGTTCGCGTCAAATGGGATTGCCAAATCCCTGAGTTGATTAAATCCTGCAATACCACCCATCTTTTGATTCAGATGACTTACATTCGGATAACCTGTGTCGTGACCGCCTTCGGTCCAGCCGGAGATATAGACTGCCTGAGGAACTCCATTTGTCAGCATGAAGACTTTTCTGATCACTTTTTCGATACCTGGAAATGTGATGGTTGGTTTTTCCTGACGTCCCGGTTGTCCCGATATGATCCAGACCATTCTGTTATCGTAATAATGGGTGGGAATGAGTGGCATCCGGTCACGTACTGCTTTGGCTGCATCTAACCAGTCAGTCCTCTTGTTTTTATCATAATCACCGGTAAAATCAATGCGGCAAATCTCTTTTTGATCTGCCGGCAAACTGGTAATTCCATCACCAATCACGCGATAATAGCTTTTGACACCCATTGTTGCCATCTTTTCTCCACCAGTACCGGATACTTCCAATCTGGTATTGCACAAATACCCCTGCACTTCCATCGAGCAATTAATATTCCCGTTCCCCATCAATACAATCGGTAAGTAGGTGAAATTGGGGAAATAAGGAAAATCGCGTGACCAACCGTCTTTTAGTGTGCACGGATTAGCCGTTTCCAGATCGGTATAATAACCACCGCCATCACCATGTGCAAGCCAGACTGATCCTTCCTTCCGGAAAACAGATGCCAGACTATTGGTTTGTATTTCAACTAATTCATACCCGTTTTGTTCGGTTACTTCCTCCATCGTAACAAAAACAGTCTGACTTATTACGGTATAACGGATGGTGAATGCGACTATTTTTAACTGATCAAGATACCCTTCGTAGCAAATATTTGCCACATTATTTTTAAGATCTGTCTTTTTCAGGCGGGGGATGATAAGCGTATCAGTTTTGCCTGGAAGGTAAATCTCACCGTTACCGGTCTTTCTGATAACTTTACCAAAATTTATAGCTGATTTGTTTAATAGCTTTCTCACAACAATCCTTACCGTCTGCCCATCTTCCTTACCCCTGAATTGCCCTATTAGCTTTGGAAGATCATACCTAAGGGGTAAACCATCAACGGCGTCAAAGGTTATGCACAGCATCGGAGATTCCAGCTTCGCGATGCTTTCAGAATTACTCTTCAGAGGTTGCGAGATTGCCATACCTGAGAAAAAAAGGCAACCCAAAGACAATACAATGTGATAATGTGTAAAAAATCTCATATCCGTTATTTATTTAGTTCAGTTATCTATCCATCAACGCTTTGATTTTGGGTGAGGGTTGTCAAGCTCAAGTTTAATTATGGTATCAATCAGGCCTTCAGCTTGTCCGGAGACTGTTATTTTTAATCCGGCTTGACTTTGGTTGAAGCTGACCTTCCCACCAGAGAGACAGGTTGCCTTGCGGATTTTTCTATTGATGGCTGGTAACAGATCAGGTAATTTAGACCAATCGAGAATATGCACATAAATGCAATTGTCTGTATGGGTAAAGCCTCCCCATTCACTGTTTGGGAACGGACCACCTCTGGTCTCGTAAATAGATTCACCAAATTTTTCCATCCATCTGCCCACCTCTCTTAACCGGTCCGCCTGATCGGGTTCAATCGAGCCATCTGCACGGGGGCCAACATTAAGAAGGTAGTTTCCGTCACCTGTTACTACCCTGACCATGGTGGTTATTATTGATTCCAGCGATTTCGGTTTCTTGTTGGGTTGCCATCCCCAACTACCCGCAAGAACATCGCAGGTTTCCCAATCCCGTTCAGTATTGTATTTGCCGATTTTCCCTTCAGGAGTTGTAAAATCGCCTTCCCACTCGACTACCGGTGAATTGGCACGGTCATTAACGATGATAGCAGGTTGCAGCGCTCTTACCATGGCATTCAGTTTATTCCCCTCCCAAAGGGGTTTACCGGCGAAATGTTTTTCCTGAGGCCATTTGACATCACGCTTTTTTAATTCTGTCCCCTGGGGATCACAGGCGAAAGCCAGCCAATCGTCACCTCCGCCATCCCACCACAATACATCAATCTTACCGTAATTGGTGAGCAATTCCCTGACCTGATTATATGTCTGGGCTTTCATATCCTCTGCACTGCTACGATATAACTTAGGGAAGAAGTATCCCGGGAATCGCCAGTCGAGCGGGGAATAATAAAAACCAACACCAAGGCCAAACTTCCGGACAGCCTTTACATATTTTTCGACGGCATCAAATTTTGCAGGGGTATTCATTATGGTGAAATTCCGGTAACTCGATTTGCTGTCCCAGAGGCAAAACCCATCGTGGTGCCTTGTTGTGAGAACCATATATTTCATTCCGGCAGCTTTAGCCAGGGAAGCCCACTCCTCCGGATCATATTTATCCGGCTTAAATTGATCAGCATATTTTGCATATTCCTCTACCGAAATTTGCTGATTCCATTGTAACCATTCACCTTTTCCGGGGATTGCATAGACGCCCCAGTGAATAAACATCCCAAATTTTGCATCGTGCCACCAATGCATCCTTACCTGATGTTGTTGGGGGGTTTCTTTTAAAATTTGAGGTACTTCAGCAACTTGTGCGTAAAGAAAAGTGCTGAATATTGACAGCAAAATAAATAAGAAAGTTAGTCTCATGTTAATTATTTTTATCAGTTAATTGAGTATTTGGTGCAATTTCATGTTGCATGCTATTTGTCTTTTGCGCTTTTTCTATTTTCGCTTTAATATCTGCAGCTGAATCTCCGGGATTTTCATACCATTGACTTTCCTCATGCTCCATTTCCATAATTTGTACAATTTTCTTTATGACAGAGGGATTTTCACCGGCAATATTATGCTCACACCTCAAATCTGTTTTAAGATTCCAAAGCTGAACTGGCTCTTTAATATTTTCCCTCATTCCGAACCAGTCTCCTACCAGTACAGCCTGGGCCTGAGGCATAAACGTTCCACCACCCCAGTAGAAGAATTCATGGCTTTTCTGTTTATCGCGATTTCCCATCAATATCGGAACAAGGCTAATTCCATCGTTTTCTGGAGGATTAACACCTGAAAGGTCACAAGCAGTCGCAAATAAATCGTATAGTACTACCGGATGTCCTGTAATTTCGTGAGGAATTTTACCAGGACAGTAAGCAATCATAGGAACTCTCATCCCTCCATTAAAAGATGAAAATTTACCACCTTTCCATGGTCCTTTGTTTTTAAATACAGGATCGTCCTCATAGCGGGCCCTGTTCATATAGCCCCACTGAGAATATCCGTTATCGGATGCGAATAGAAATATGGTGTTTTTGTCGATACCCAATTCAACAGTCAAATCAATTAATTCACCAATGTGCCGATCAAGGTGCGCCATCATTGCGGCCCACTCTTTGTGCTTCATATCCCATGGCTTATCTTTGTATTCACCCAGATTTGGGGTTATTAATGGTCCATGTGGGAGTTGCGTAGCATAATAGAGGAAAAATGGCAGTTTTTGATTATCCCTAATAAAATGAATTGCTTTTTGATGGATCAGATTTTGTGAGTTTTTGGCTTTAGCCGGGTCTTTAACACCGGCAGGAATTAGTTCTCCCTGTTCGTTGTAAACATTTAAGCCCTCCTTACTAAGGGTGTGCTTATAAACTTTGGCCATATCAAAACCATAGTTTTCAGGAAAAGCCACAGTTTTTCCGTTCTCGTAAAGGTAGTTCGGATAATAACCATGTGCAGTGAGCTGATCAATATACCCATAGGAATAATCGAATCCCTGTTTTTCAGGAGTTCCTTCTGTACCGGGAAGACCCATTCCCCATTTTCCAACAAACCCGGTTGTGTAGCCCGCTTTCTTTAACATTTCAGCTATGGTAATATCCTGATCAATCAGATGATCCTGGCCACGCACAGAGTTATTAAGACGAATACGACTGTGACCCAAATGCTTTCCCTGCATTAATGTACAGCGCGATGGGGCACACTCAGGAGCACCTGCATATGCCTCACTGAAAAACAATCCATTATTATAAAGCTTATCGATATTGGGTGTTTTGAATTCCTTTTGTCCCAAACAACTCAAATCAAAATAACTCATATCATCAGCAAGGATCAGAATGATATTGGGCTTTTTTCTATCTGATTTACTATCGCAACCTGGACAAAGAAGGACAGGGATTACAAGTGAAGAGAGCAGAATTTGAATATTTCTCATAAATAATTTTTAATCTGAAACGATCTATAATATTGGCATTTTAATCCTTTTCAGGATTTTTAAATGGCTTTAAAAGGTTGTTTCTCATTTTCTTGTCCCGTGTAAAACAGCCCATCAGGAAGTTAAAACTCTCAGGTAAGAATCCCTCATAACCACAGGTAAGTCCGTTGGAAAAAAAGTGCTCAGCACCGCCATAGCCAACATTGACAATGCCGTTCTGAAACAACCCTTCCTGGGCTGATATTACCATACCATTCAGAATCCGGTCTGCCTCATCATCCAATCCTGCTACCTGTAATCCAAGGATATATGGCCAGACAAGAGGGGGATGTATTGTCCCGTCGGTATAACGGTTTCCAAATGCGGCTTCCTCTGTCAGGTTATCAGGCCAATAGAAATCATTTTTAATTGGTTTCCCGTTGATTCCAATCCGGGGACCGATCAGATCCCCTTTACGGCAGGGAATCAGATTGGCAGGAACGCCAAGGTACCAGCTTGTAAAGCCTATTGTTTTTGATTTTGCCACCACTTTTCCCAATATTTTTTTTCCCTGTTCAGGTGGCACCATGCCATAGGCTACTGCCATCCCGTTGATGAAAGTGTGGCAATAGTCATGCACCAGGCCGTCAAGACTTATCCAGCTGACAAACCATTCGTTCTCCGGACTAAGGAATCTGTTCACGAATGCCTGCTTAAGCTGTTTAGCCTTTTGCCGGTAATAAATTGCCCCCTGCTGCTGCCCCACCTCATTGAGCAACTCCGCCAGGCACAAAAAGGCCCTGTAGGAGATCAGGTTCGTCCAGGCATTTTTATGACCGAAATTCATCATTTCGAACCAGATATCGGCGCGTTCGGGATCTCTCAACGTTCCGGCATTGCCGCTGTTTATGCTTTCAATCAGTCCGTCCTTATCAACGTCGCGTCGAAGCAGGTAATCCGCAATAAGATGCAGTTTCTGAATTCTCGTTTCAATCCATTTTTTATCCTTTGTCATTGTATAATAATCCCATGCAGATATTATGAGACTTCCGCCACAGGAGACATAAAGATCGTACATTTTACCAAAAGCGTTGACGTGCCCCTGGGCGCTCACTTCGTTATCGAGATAATAGTCGAGTGAATGTTTGAGCAGGTTAACCATGTCAATCCCATCAGCCGGAGTGTGGAAAAAAACCATTGGATCAGCATAAAACCATAATGAAATTGAGGCAGGATCGGAAAGTACATTATTCGACAGCACCATTTCCCTTTTGGGTCCGGCCCATGTTCCGCATGGCTGCCAGTTGTTCAGATAGGAGCGGCGTATTTTCTTCCATAATCCGGCTTCAATACCTTCCGGTCCGGGAATTTCAGTCAAATGAAACTTTAGCTGTATCTTTTTACCGGAGGTCAAAGGTTCAGTTCCCTGAAATCTGAGGTTCAGCTTACCCTCTCTGAAATCCTTTATTCCGGACGCCTTCAGCCACTCCTCTCCCCGTAGTCGCGGGTCAACGCCCGTGCTCACGGCGTTACTTCCACCTCCCCGTGTGCCATCATTTATACCCAACAATGTGATATCCGATTCGGATGTTATTATCAGATGACCGAAATCAGGAGCTACCAATAACCAGGGGCCCAATCCCTGGTTATTTTTATCAAGTCGGGCAGGTATCAGGACCGCAGCCGCCCGCAATGCGCTAACAGGAATCTCAATCCTGAAATTGCGCAAACTATCCTTTCCATTATAACTTACTTCCCAGATCATATCATCTGCAAGCTTACCTATTGACCATTTTAGCTGACTTTGCCCATTAGCCAATCCAACGTTAGTTTCATAATTGTCATCCGAAATCTTTGCCCACACGGACTTCATTCCACCGGATCCATCCCAGGCCAGTTTGACCGGTTCTGCCAGCAAATTGGTTTCTGCCCGACCAGAATCCTCAGAATCGAGCCCAAAATGGATAATCCCATTTTTTGAATCAATGGAAATTACCCAATGGTGGTGCTTATCGGTCATCCTAAACTGGTTTCCAGCCTCCTGCAAATGTTGTTGTGCAAAAGCTGTCGTGCCAAACCAGATGAAGGCAAGACAAACCAACATCAATTGCAGAAATTTAAACACCTTTGTTCTTTTTGTATGGCAAACAATAATTTCCATGATTACAAATCATTTAAGATCCGGCAAGACAAAAATCCGATATTAGATCTTCAACTATCTAAAATTACGTATACATGAAAAGAGAATTCTATTATTACAAGTTTTCAATGGTTTTAATGTCGAGATATTCTTCATCAGGTCCGGCGTATATACCATCCATAATTAATGTGCTTTCAGAATTTGTAATAAGAAGCTGTTTTAAAGACTTTTTATCGGACAAATCTTTTACCGGTTTGTTGATATTCCAGAGTGTTCCATAAATATCCTTTTGCGGGGCAGCGACCAGAAATATCCTGACTTTCATCCCTTTTAGCAATGAAATATTCTTCTCAAGCTCTTCAGGATTGCTTAATATAATTGCTGACGACGGAGCAACAAACAGGTTCGGCTCGTTTATCGATTTCACCATCTCAGAGATTTCCCCAAGATTTACAGCATTTCTTCCCAAAGTCATTCTAAGATTGACATTGATTTTATACCTCGAAGCGTACCGGCATATCTCCTTTATGGTAGCATTCATCGATTCATTGAATTGTTTGGCCGTGAAATTGTTTTCTATTTTCCGATGAGTATTTATTATCAGATCAGTTATGCCAAATTCTTCCATTTTATCGATAACAGATTTTATGGCATCCATGCTCTTAAGATATTCGAGGGAATCATTGTTGACCAGCCGTAGATCCGGGAACAGGTTAATCCCCGATGAAAAGTCTACGATCAGCTTTAATCCCTGCTGTTTAATCCAGCCCAATTCCTTTGCAAGAACCGGCTTTTCCTTCTCCAGAAGATATTTCCAGTCAATCACTGCCCGGTCAAAATGTTGAAAGAACGTCGGACGAAGCAATATTTCCTCTTTAATGGATGAAATATTTCTGAGGTTTAATCCCCGGTTAACCGGATTGGGAGTTGGCTGAATAAACGGAATCTCCTCGATGTTACTCTCCTCCAATTTGATATTGAAGATCCGGATATCACCACCTGCAATGGTTTTTGCGGTATTCTTTCCTGTATTATTGACAACGCTTTTCGGGGTAAATCCAATGGCTTTTTGTTCTGCACAATCGATGGGTAATTCTGCCATTTTTATTATTTTACCAGCTTTGGAATTAATTTGGAAAGGTTTTTCAAGCCAGGAATTGTTGCAAACTGCCACAGTATATTCCCCATTACTTTTTTTATCGGTTATCAGGCTGAGGTCTTCACTTGTATGGAAAATTTCACTCCGGCTGAAAATATCGCCTAAGATGAAACTCACGTGATTCAGCAATGGAAATGGTGTTTTAAGAGGGGCGTCAATCGAGGATTTGGGTAAATCGAGCGGTTTTGAACTCATTCCGAAAGGAGAGGCAAAAACCGTCACTTTTCCAATTCCGGAATTTTCTTCAACTACAACAGGTGTACCATTACAGGTTGCAATGGTTTTTGCTCCGGCAGGCAGAAGCAGCACCTTAATCGTGAATGGTGACGATTCTTTCAGATCGGTGTTGTTACATGAAACAGTAGTATTGGCTCCAAAATTCTTTTCTCCTTTGCCAATGTTTATTCCGGCTAATCCTCCCGGCAAATTCTCAAGACTGCCTGCAGTGATAATCAGATGGCCACCCGATTCAACATATTTTTCCAGTTTATCCTTTATTTCATTGCCACCTTTTAATTGGTCTCCGATGACAAGTACCGGGTATTGCTTCAGCAGCCATAACGGACAATCACTTAAAATACAATCGGCTACGTCACCATAGGGTGTAGGAGCAATAAACCCTTTCTCATCATGAAAATAGGAAGCATCCTGGTATCCGGGATAGATCATGTTTAAAATCCCGTCGGTCAGATAGTCACCCTCCTCGTAGGGAAGATTACCCCAAACACGATAAATATTGCCGGTATATAGATGACGTGGGAACGACCATCCTGCATAAAAATCAACCATCAGGGCAACTGGTGTGTACAGATGACCCGGATCACCATATTTTTTTACCCATTTGTAGGCTGATTGCTGAATTTTTCCTATCGGACTCAGTTCTTCTTTCTTGTTTAGGTAAGAAGACTCGAACCCTACGGCTACGCAATCATACATAATATGACTATAAATCAATCGTTTCAGCAAGCTTAGACTTGTCCCTTCAGTACTTCCCCCGTTATAGTTGGTATCGTCTGAATAATTTTTCCACCCCCAACGGTTCCATACTGAAGCATTTCCAAACCAGGGTACGCCATATTGTTTACCGGCTCCCCTGATAAAAGAATAATATACCTGTCCATTGGGTAGCCCTTGTGCAGTTTCAGCTCCAATAAGGGTATAGACTTGCTCTTTCAGAAAGTAATGACCAAAATTCAGTGATACCAGGGTAGACATTTTATTCCCAAGCCTGTCGGTTAATCCCTGGAAATGGTTTTGAAAATTCAGGTATTGCTTTTCGCGACTACTACCCAAGGGTACCAGCTGACTGGCAAATCCACCAACATACCGGCCATCCTGCTCGCCATTGTCCATACCAAACCAATGATCGCCGAGTTGTTTTTCGAAAATATCGAGGGCTTTCTGCGGAACCACAAATTGCTGCCAATAGCCACCCGGACCAGAACCGGGCACATATCCCCAGAGATCAAATAAATAGAGATTTCTCCTTTTCAATTCCTGAACAACCTCCTGAAGATCTTTACGATAAATCAACGTGTATGAAGGCCATATAACATTGCCAAGACCATATTTGATCGTATAAGTGTCAAGAGATTTCTTATAGTCCCCTTCCAGGTCACGCAGTGCGGTAAACTGAATCTGGTTTCCGAAAATACCGGCATCGGGTGGTTTAACAGATCGTCGGCTGTCATCAGGGTGCTGACGGGGATCCATCGGATAATTATACATTCTGATTTTTTGATCTGTTTTCTCCTGTGAAAAGCAGAGGTATCCTGAAATACCAAAAATGACGACAAGGCAGATGATTCTTTTAAAATTCGCTTTCATAATAATTATATTTCATTATTTCATTATTTCATTATTTCATTATTTCATTATTTCAGATGCCTTCTTACCTGAATTTTCTTCAAGAAATTTGGCATATTTATCAAAATATTCCTGTGGAGTGGTTTTCCATTCTGTGACCCTTGAAACTCCGGTACGCTTACACTGTGACAGAAATTCATTCTGAATAGCCACAATTTTGGGATTTGGCTGTAATAAATGATTTCCATCTTCAATAAAAGCTCCCCTTACTCCAGCTTTTTCATTCCTGGCAATTTCGAGCATGGCGTAATAAACCGGAATCCGCGCCGATTTCACATGCCTCAGAAAAACAGGGTTGTCAACTACTGCCTGCTCTGCCTTATCAAAAATCTGATTGTAAGCTGTCAGTAATTCATCAGACAGAAATGAATCCTTTGCCTGAACAGGTTTTCCGAAAATACTCAATTTTGCACCTGTCTTTTCCATGGTATCATGCAAAAGATCAATATATTGTCTTATCATTCCGGATGCACTTCCATAATAACCTGAAAGAAAATCGTCTATTACTTCGTTGACATTTACTTCCGGATTCCAAACCATTTTTGCGAGAAGATAAGCCCTGAGTTCGGCAAATTCGCCTCCGGTCTCACGGTTAGCCTGTTCGAAGAGGGCTGTAACCCTGTTCTTACGAAAATATTGAATATTTGGTTGTAAAGTGCGCAGATTAGGAAAAGGTGCCAGAAGATTTGAGAACTGAATCACGTAGTCCCAAAGAATGATATTATTAGTCAGCCTGCCCCACCCTTCGAGATCATCACAAAATGCGGCGTCACCCTTTTCGATGGTTACCTGCCTTGGACTTTCTATATTACAAAGCATGATATTTACATTCTTTCCGGGAACAATATTTACTGGTGGTTTTCGGGTATACTGGTATGCGAGGGTCGAAATGATCTTATCCGGAAATTGCTCAGCCACTTTATTGATGAACGGAAGCAGTGTCCCCATAGATGTGCCAGCTTTCAGATCTACTGCAGAACAATCTGGACAGCGACAATAATTTGTATTATCATTCTGGCTTACTGACCAATACAATGGTTCCGGATTCTTTTCGATCTCCGATTTCAGGTTTTTAATGACAATCTTCAAAACCTCCGGATTGGTGAGGCACAACTGGCCTTCGGGATGCCGTTTGCCTTTATAGTAGCTGAAAAATTCAGGATGCGACTCACCATATTCTTTGGGAGACAATAGTTGGGAAAATGAATGACACCAAAAACCCCATTCACGGCTGCTGCCAATCTCACCATGACAATCCAGCTTATGCCAATCCATATATTCCTCGTCGTAAACATCCCTGTAATAGAGCTCCCGAAAAGTAAAACAAGGAATTTGCAGATCATCGAAAGGGGGAAGGACGATCGATTTCTGATTTGGAACATAGGCTGATTCAGATGAATATTTACGGCACCCCAGGTACTTTTCAAGCAGGGTGTACACACCATACAAAACTCCCTTTTCTGTTCCACCGGCAATTAAAAGTTTATTTCCGTTATTCCGAAGAAGAAATCCGTCCTTTTCAAGTTTTTCAGATTTCACATCCTTTAATTCAGGACGGTTCACTGCACCTATCAGAATCTCTCCAGCTTTTGAT
>Ga0118677_10007397_pt1 | contig 18130 bp, 15 predicted proteins | sample AliMusrvi5mmetaG_FD_86154 | JGI IMG/M metagenome (GOLD analysis project Ga0118677, IMG submission 86154) | reverse complement strand
CCGAGATCCCGCAGGCGGTCACCCGGGCCGCGGTGGAGTCGATGGTCGCCATCTTCGTCCTCGGCGCGATCGTGTCGATGGTCTGCTATGGCTGAGCCGCTCGTCCTCTTCGACGAGGTGGCCCTCCGGTCGCCGGGCGGGCGGATCGTCTTCGCCGGGGCCTCCTGGAGCCTGGCGAGAGGGGCGCGGGTCCGCGTCGGCGGTCTGCGAGGAAACGGGGCGTCGGTGCTGCTGCGCCTCTGCGCCGGACTGGCGCACCCGCAGTGGGGGCGGGTCGTCCTGGAAGGCGTCCCCCACGATCCCTTCCGGTTCGACCATCCCTTTTTCCGCCGGGGCGGCGTCGGCTGGGTGCCGCAGTCGGGCGACCTGATCGCGAACCTCTCGCTTCTCCAGAACGTGGCGCTCCCGCTCCGCTTCGTGGGCGGGAAGAGCCGCGACGAGGCGGAGGAGAACGCGCTCGCCGTCCTCGCGCGGCTGGGGATGGCGGAGGAAGCCCCGCTCCGGCCGCACGCTCTCGAGCCGCGCCATTGCCGGATGGGGGCGTTCGCCAGGTCGGCGGCGGGGAGGCCCGAGCTGTGGCTGGTCGACCGCCTGTTCGACGACCTGGAACCCGACCGGCTCGAGCTCGTGCTCGCGATCCTGGACGAGGCCCTGGCCGACCCCGGCGTCACCCTGGTCCTGGTCGGAGACGGGCCCGAATGCGAGCGGCTGGCCCCTTCGGCCGTCCGGCTGGACGGAGGCCTCATCATTTCCGAGGAGCGGACATGAGATTCGAACGGGACGACGCAAAGGTGGGTCTCCTGGTCCTGGCCGCCCTGGCGCTCTTCGCCTCCTTCGCCTTCCACCGCACGTTCCGGCTCCTCTTCAGCCGGGAGGCCATCCACCTGGTCGTCCTGAAGGACGTGTCGGACCTGTCCGTCGGGACGGAGGTGCAGCTCCAGGGGCTGAGGGTGGGGCAGACCAACGCCGTCGAGATGCGCCGCGACGGGAACTCCTACCGCTTCGCGGCGACGCTCGGGATCCGGCCGGACGTCGTCTTGTGGCGAGGCACGAAGGGAGTCGTCGTGTCGCGGCTCGTCGGCGGGGCGTACCTGGATCTCCGTCTCCCCCCGGTCGAGGAGAGGCGGGTGGAGCTGACGCCGGGCGAACCGATCGACGGCGAGGAGGCCTCTTCGGTGAACTCCCTCGTGGCCTCCCTCGACGAGCTGACTCGGAACCTGAACCTGTCGGTGCTGGAGCTGCGCGGGGAGCTGAAGAGCCGGGGGCTGGAGTCGCTCCTCGGTCACCCGGACGTCCGGGCGACGCTCCGTGAGGCGATCTCGGCCTTCGCCACGGTCAGGACCGCGGCGAAGACGGCGGACCAGACGCTCTCCCATGGCGACGGAACGCTCGCGGTCCTGGAGCGCAACATGGCGAGCCTCGAGAAGAGCTTGACGATCGTCCAGGGGCTCCTCGAGCGCCGGGGGACCGACCTCGACGAGCTGATCGTCCAGATGGGGACGACGCTGGTGCAGCTCCGCCAGCTGAGCGGCGACCTCGACGGCTTCGTCAAGAACGCCGGCCCCGATGCGGTCCAGGGGCTCCGGGCTCTCGGGAGGACCCTCGCCTCGATGGAGGAGCTGATGGAGCTCCTGAAGGCGAAGCCCAGCCGCGTCGTTTTCGGGACGCCCTCCGAGAAGGAACGCGAGGAAGCCCGGAAGAGGGTCGAAGCCGCCCGCCGGTCGTCCGAGCCGACCCCCCTGCCGAAGTGAGAAGGGGAATGAAGGGAGACTCCGATCTCGGCGGTGACGCTGGTATGCGAGCGGGCCGCCAGGCGGGCGTCGACTGGCGCTCGGTGGGAGTCCTCTACGCGCGGGAGGTCCGGTCCGCGCTGCGGGACCGGACCATCGTCGTCAACGGCATCCTCATCCCGGTGGTGCTCTACCCCCTTCTCCTCTGGGTGACGTTCGCGGGGGTCACCTTCGTCCGCGGGCAGACCTCCGACCTGACCGCGCGGGTCGCGGTCTTCGGCCTGGAGGGGCGCCCGGCGCTTCGGAAGGAGCTGGAGGCCGATCCCCGAGTCGTCCTCGTCCCGGCTTCCGCGCCCGGCGCGGCGGCGGCGGACGTGAAGAGCGGCGGCCTGGACGCGGCCCTGGAGATCGCTCCGGCCGGCCCCGCCGAAGGGCCGCTCCGGGTGCGGCTCACCTGGGCCGGCTCGAAGGAGCGGAGCGCCGCGGCGAGGGAGCGGCTGACGGCCCTCCTCGACCGGGTGAGGGAGCGGACGTTGATGCGCGAGGCCGCGGCGAGGGGGATGGACGGGCCGGCCTTCACGCTGTTCACCCTGAAGACGCGGAACGTCGCGACGGGACGGGAGATGAGCCGCTTCCTCCTCGGGCTGCTTCTCCCCGTCCTCTTCGTCGTGATGGTCTCGGCGGGCTGCTTCTACACGGCGATCGACGCGACGGCGGGCGAGCGCGAGCGGTCGACCTGGGAGACGCTCATGACCACGGCGGCGCCCCGCAGCAGCATCGTCGTCGCGAAGTACCTGTACGTGACGAGCTTCGGGTTCCTGGCCGGCGTGCTGAACCTCGGGGCGATGGCGGTGACGATGAGGCCGGTGACGGCCCCGCTCGCGACGCCGTCCGGGACGGGCCTCGACTTCTCCGTGCCGGCGGCCGGGGTCCCGGTGCTCCTCGCCGGAGCCCTCGCGCTCTCCGCTTTCCTGGCGGCCGTGATGATGCTCTTCGCGGTGTTCGCGAAGACCTTCAAGGAGGGGCAGGCGATGCTGACCCCGTTCACGCTGCTCGCCATGCTCCCGGCCGGGTTCCTCGCCGTCCCCGGGATCGAGCTGACCTTTCCGCTCGCCCTCGTCCCGGTGGTGAACGTCTCGCTGGTCGTCCGCGAGGCGATCACGGGCGTCTTCCGGTGGCCCGAGATCGCGGTCGCGGCCGCCGCCAGCGCGCTGGCGATCGGGGCCAGCCTCCGCCTCGTCGTCTTCGTCCTCGGCTCCGAGGAGGTCGCCACGGGGGCCGTCACCGGAGGTCCGGTGGCGTTCCTCGGGAGGCGCCTCGGCGGGCGACGCCGGCCGGCCTTCGGAGCGCGGGTACAGTGACGCCGCTGCCGGCTGCCCCGGTGGCCGTGAGGGGGCTCCGGAAGTCGTTCTTCGACAAGGGCCGGGGCGAGGTCCGGGCGGTGGACGGCCTCGACTTCGACTGCGCCCGGGGGGAGATCTTCGGCCTGCTCGGGGCGAACGGCGCGGGAAAGACCACGACTCTCCGGATGCTGGCCACGGTTCTCCGGCCGGACGGCGGCAGCGCGACGGTGATGGGTCACGACGTCGCGCGGGACCCGGACCTCGTCCGGCAAAGCCTGGGCTTCTTCTCCTCGTCGACCGCGCTCTATCCCCGGCTGACCGCGCGGGAGACGCTGGAGCTCTTCGCGCGGATCGGCGGCCTCCCGCGCGAGCGCGTCCGGGGGCGGGTCGAGGAGCTGATCGCGCGGTTCGGGATCGGCGCCTACTCGGACACGCGCATCGAGGCTCTCTCGCAGGGGATGAAGCAGAAGGTCTCGATCGCGCGGACGGTGGTCCACGACCCGCCGGTCCTGATCTTCGACGAGCCGACGGTGGGGCTGGACGTCCTGAACGCGCTGGACATGCGAAAGCTGATCGCCGAACTCCGGTCCGAGGGGAAGTGCATCGTCTTCTCGACCCACGTCATGAGCGAGGCCGAGAAGCTGTGCGACCGGATCGCGATCGTCCACCGGGGGCAGATCCACGCGACCGGATCGCTCCGCGAGCTCCGGGAGGCGACGGGACTCCACTACCTCGAGGACATCTTCGTCCACAGCGTCGAGTCGGCCGGTGCCTGAACCGGGGAGGGGCCGGTGAGGCCGGGCGGCGCGATGGCCGCGCTGTACGGGGCGGAGATGAGGATGGTCCTGCGTGACCGGCGGACGGTGTTCGCCTCCATCGTCCTCCCCCTCGTCGTGATGCCGGCGATGCTCCTCTCCACTTACTGGGTCCAGGACCTCCGCGAGAGCGGGTCGAGGGAGGGGGTCCTTCTCTACGCCGTGGACGGCTCGGTGGCCCAGGGGAGGACCTGGATCGACGCGGCCCGCGCTCGCCTGGACTCCCCGGGGAAGGGACGGAACCCGGCCGGGCTGAAGTTCCGCCAGGTGGAGACGGACGACCCGGCCAGGAGCCTCGGGCTGGGCGAGGTCCACTTCGTCCTCCGGGAGGAGACGCCCGGTCCCGGAGTCCCGCACCTCCTGATCGACTACCGGTCCGACCGGGGCGCTTCGGGGCGGGGCGCCGCGGCGTTCGGGGAGGCGCTCACCGCCGCCCGTCGGGAGCACCGCCAGGCGCTCCTGCAGGAACGAGGCTTCGCCGCGCGCCCTTCCCAGGTGGTCCAGGTGACCGGCATCCAGACGGCGAGCTTTCTCGCCTACGTCGGTCTCCGGCTGGTCCCGATCCCGGCCGGTCTGGCGGCCGCGGTCTCTCCCTCGGCCGCCGGGCTCCTGCTGCTCCTCGCCCTCCCGGTGGCGGCGCTCGCCTCGGCCGTCCTTCTCCTCGTCTCCGGCCTGGCGCGGTCGTACAAGGAGGCCCAGCTCTACTTCGTCCCCGTCTTCCTGCTGGGGCTCGTCCCGGCGCTCGCGCCGTTCCTCCCGGGCCTCCCGCTCCGGTCCGCGATCCTCCTCGTCCCGGTCTCGAACGTGGCGGTCGCGGTCAAGGAGGTGCTCGGCGGGTCGAGGGACTGGCTTTCGCTGGGAGCCGCCTGGCTCGTCACGGCCGCCGCCGCGCTCCTGGTGAGCTGGGCGGCGGCGCGGGCGCTGTCGCAGGAGCGGCTCGTCGTTCCTCGGCGCCGGCCGGCCGTCCGCCAGCCGGTGGGCGGGGAGAGGCGATCGGCCTAGAATCCACTCTCAGAGGGGGGCATCCGATGGGAGCTTTCCGCGACGCTAGAGAGTTCAGGAAGGTGTTCGACTGTCTGTTCGACACGATGTCGAGGGACGAGCGGTTCGGTCCGCCGCTCAGGGCCCGGCGGACGCCGCAGAAGTTCGACTTCCCGGACTTCGGCCTCGTCCTCCACGTCGCGGACTCCGACGACGAACGGGCCGCGACGGGGCAGCACCTGATCTGGGTCTGGGGGGACGCGAAGCGGACCTGGGAGCCGAAGGTGACGCTGAAGACCGACTCGGAGACCGCGAACCTCTACTTCCAGGGAGAGGTGAACGTCCCGATCGCGCTCCTCACGGGGAGAATGCGGATCACCGACGGGAGCCCCGTCCACCTCCTCTGGACGATCCCGATCCTCCACCCGTTCCACGCCGTTTGGAAGCAGGTCCTCCGCGAGAAGGGGTGGTCCCACCTTCTTTCCGGGCAGGGCGCTTCTTCGGGGCGGCGGCCGGGGCGCAAAGCTTCTTGATCATCGCGAACTCTTCGGTGAAGGCCGTCGTGATCGCCTCCGGGTCGGGGACGAGGCGAGCATCGCTCCCCACCCCCAGGACCACCTCCCCCGCGTAGCTGAAGATACTGACGCCGATCCCCATGCGTCCCGACTGGGGGACCCAGAACATCGCCGTCCGGACGCGCCCGCCGGCGAACCAGATCGGCGTCTTCGGGCCGATGACGTTCGTCAAGACCGCCGTCGATTTCTTGCCGAACATCTCCACCATCAGGTCCGCGATCTCCTTCGGCGCGACGCCGAGGGCGCCGAGGATCTGGAAGACGACGAACGGCTCCGGGCTCGCCTTCAGCTCGTCCATCTGCTCCTTCACGATGAGGAGACGCTCCCCGGGGTCGGCGGTCCCGACCGGGAGCGCCAGGTAGACCAGGCCGAAGCGGTTTCCCAGGAGGTCCGCTTCGCCCGGGGGCCGCAGGTTGACGGGGACCATCGCGTTGATCTCGATCCCCTGGATGCTCTCGCCCCGGCCTTCGAGGTAGCGCCGGATCGCTCCGGCCACCGCCGCGACGAGGATGTCGTTGACCGTCGCGTGATTCGCCCTCCCGACCGCCTTCACCTCGTCGAGAGGGATCGGCGCGGACCAGGCGGCCCTCTTGCTCGTCCCGAGGCGCCCCTTGAGGACGGTGTCGGGGTCCGGGGGCTTGAGGAGGAGCTTCGTCAGGATCGACGCCCCCTCACTGAGGTCCTGGGCGAGCTCGAGCAGGTGCGACGGGTGGAGGACGGTCTCGACCCCTTCTTGAATCAGGGCGCCGGTCACCTTGCGGGTCTTCTTCATCATGGAGTTGACCCCGTCGACGAGGGACGTGATGCGGTCGCGCGGATGCCCCGCGTGCGGGTGAGGCGTCACGGGGGCCGTCGGCCAGGGAGCGTCCGGAACCGGGTCGGTCGAGGAGAGCATGACGTGGACGAGGGCGACGCCGTCGCCGATGCAGTGGTGGATCCGGAGGAGGACGACCGAGCCTTCGCCGAAGTTCTCGAGGAGGTGGAACTGCCAGAGGGGCTTGCTGAAGTCGAGCGGCGTCGACATCAGGTCGCTCACCATCTCCCTGAGGGTCCGCGCGTCCCCCGGGGAGGGGAGCGCGACACGGTGGATGTGGGCGTCGATGTCGAAGGTCGGGTCGGGCTCCCACGTCGCCGAGGAGCCCTTCGCCACGACCCGGTGCGTCAAGCGGGGAAACCGTTCCGCCATCCGGTAGCGGGCCGTGTCCTTCAGCCGCGCGAAGTCCAGCGGCCCGTCGAACACGTAGATTCCCGTGACCATCATCAGGTTGGTCGGGTCCTCCATGTGCAGCCACGCGGTGTCGACCGGGTCGAGCGGCGTTCCATCGATCTCGTGTTCGGCCATGGGCGGCTCCTTCTTCCTCGTCTGTCCGGCGTGCGTCGGGACGCGGGGAGATTATCCGGGATTTCGAGACGGGGCCATTCGCCAGCCGGGTGGCCCGGTTTCGATCGGCCGTAGAATCCGTCCGAAGTCACGACGAGGGATAGCGCCGGCGTGCGACCGCGTCTCGAAAAAGAGCCGCCGGCCGACAGTCGCCAGGGGAGAACAGCGGATGCAACCGACCCAGAAGCGAAGGTTCCGTCGCTACGAGGTTCGCGACGTCTACGGAAGCCTCCTCTACCGTGTGGAGGTGAAGGTCCTGAACCTCAGCCTGACCGGAATGGCGGTCGAGGCGACACAGCAGCTCCAGCTGGGGAGGGTCCACGCCGTCAGGCTGGGTCAGGGCGAGTCGGCGATCAGCATCGACGCGACCGTCCGCTGGTGCCGGCTCGTCGGCACGAGGAAGGGCCCGGCCGGCGAATCGGCGGCGGTCTACCTGGCGGGGCTGACATTCGACGAGCTGTTGACCGAGAAGGCCCGGGACGTGCTGGAGTTCCTGAAGGAGCACGTGGTCCTGGCGCTCCAGAGGCGTGTGGTCGGCCGTTTCCGCCCCAAGGGGGAGGCCCCGGTCGAGCTGGCGACCCGGGTCGAGTTCGAGGTGGAGAAGGTGAGCCTCACGGGGATGCTGCTGAAGACCCGGATGATGCCGGCGCAGGAGAGCACCTTCGGCATCGAGATGGTGCTGGCGGGCCTCCCGTTCGAGTCGTCCTGCCGCGTGGCGTACGTCCGCCGCACCGGGGGGACCGACGCCGAGCCGGAGGCCGAGGTCGGCGTCGAGTTCACCGGTCTCGACGAGCCTCAGCGGGACGTCCTTCGCCAGTTCATCTCGAGCCAGCTGGAGTAACCGGCCCCGGCGTTCCCCGGAAGACGGGGCGTCGAGCCGGTGCCAGGTGGGATCGGCGCGGAACGTCCGGCCGCCTTCCTGCATCGTAGGGTCGACAGGAGACGAGGACCCAACACGATGAGACATCATCTCGACAGGTGGCTGGCCTCGCTGGCGCTGGCGGCACTCCTGGCCGCCCTGGCCGGCTGTCAGCGCGCGTCGTCGGCCGAGAACACCCCCGGGGGAAGCAGGAGAACGACCATGCAACCGAAATACTCGAAGTCGGGCTACGACGTCACGCCCCTCACGCCCGAGCAGGTGAAGGCGCTCGCGGCGAAGCTCGACCCGGAGGCGTACCGGGTCACCCAGAAGGCGGGGACCGAGCCGCCGTTCTGCGGGAACCTCCTGGACAATCACAAGGACGGCGTCTACACCTGCGTCGTCTGCGGGCTGCCCCTCTTCAACAGCCGCAACAAGTTCAACTCCGGGACCGGGTGGCCCAGCTTCGACCGGGAGTTCGACCCGGTCCACGTCGCGAGGCACACCGACTCGACCCTCGGCATGACCCGGACGGAGATCAGCTGCGCCCGGTGCGGGGCGCACCTGGGGCACGTCTTCGACGACGGGCCGAAGCCCACGAACGAGCGCCACTGCCTCAACTCGGCGTCGCTGAAGTTCGTCGAGGCCGGACAGCCGCTGCCGCCCGAGAGCCAGCCGGCAAAGCTCGAGACGGCCTACTTCGCGGGAGGGTGCTTCTGGGGCGTCCAGCACTACTTTTCGCGGGGGCCGGGAGTCGTCCTCGCGGTCAGCGGCTATGCGCAAGGGCACGTCGAGCACGCCACCTACGAGCAGGTCTGCGGCGGGGAGACGGGCCACGCCGAGACGGTGAAGGTCGTCTTCGACCCGCAGCGGATCCCCTACCGCCGCCTGCTCGAGGCCTTCTTCGCCATGCACGACCCGACCCAGCTCGACCGGCAGGGACCGGACCGGGGCGATCAGTACCGGTCGGGAATCTGGACGACGGGCGAGGAGCAGGCGAAGGAAGCGCGGGAGATCATCCGGGAGATGGAGGCGGCGAAGAAGTACGGGACGAAGGCGATCGTCACCCGGGTCGAGCCGCTGAAGGAGTTCTGGCCCGCCGAGGCAGGAGCCAAACCGGCAATCACTGCCTTCGAGCAGATTCCCGTGCTGCAGGCGCGCCTGCATGCAGCCATGAGTTCGGTTGAGAAGGCCATGGGCGACACGGCACACAAAACGCCCGAGCGCATTGACGAGTTGAAGACCATCAACGGCGCGGTCACGGCGGTCTATTTCGAATCGATGAAGGGCGCGCCGATCGGCAAGAGCGTCTACAACCTCTTTGAAGCGGTGGTCGAGCCTTTCCTGATTCAGCCCACCATCATCTACGACTATCCAACCGTCGTTTCCCCGCTCTCCAAGCAGAAGCCCGACGATCCGGAGCACGTGGAGCGCTTCGAGTTTTTCTGCGGCGGCTTCGAACTGGGCAATGCCTTCAGCGAGTTGAATGACCCTGTGGAGCAGCACAAGCGCTTTGAAGAGCAGCTAACTGAGCGCGACCGCGGCGACGACGAGGCCCACCAGATGGACGAGGACTACGTGCGCGCTCTCGCCTACGGTTTGCCGCCTACTGGCGGAGAGGGCATCGGCATCGACCGGCTGGTAATGCTGATGACGGGGTCTCGGTCGATTCGCGATGTGATTCTGTTCCCGCTGATGAGAGCCAGGGATCAGGGTTCAGAGATCAGAGATCAGGTACCCGGGAGCGCCGAATAACCACTTAAGCTGGGTGCCCCATCCTTGCGGCGTTTTTGCTTTTGCCGCAAGGGTGGGAAACCAAATCTCAACCGGCCTCGGCCCGGGGCCGACAAATGGTCAAATTCCGGGCGCCGGCAATACACTGAATCTGGCCCGGTTATTCTGACCACTGACCACTCGCGAAGGAGTTCTTACTACCCTTGAATATCTTGTTCGTCGGCGACATTTTCGGCAGCGCGGGGCGCAGGATTGTGCGTGAGCATATCGGCCACATCCGCGAAGCAAACGCGGTCGACCTCACCATCATCAACGCCGAAAATGCCGCCGGGGGCTTTGGTGTGACGCCGCAGATTGCCGAGGAATTATTCGATCTCGGGGCCGACGTGCTGACCACCGGCAATCACATCTGGGACAAGCGCGAACTGATCGACTACCTGAACTCGGTTCCGGCCGACAGCCAGAAGCGCCCGCGCCGCGTGATTCGCCCTGCAAATCTGCAGCCCAACCTGCCGGGCTACGGCGTCTTTGAAGGAACAACCGAAAACGGTGTGAACTACGCGGTAATCGATTTGCAAGGCTGCGTCTTCATGAACACCACGAACGATCCGTTCCACAAAGCCAACGCCCTGCTCAGCGGCATCAAGGCAAAAGTCATCGTTGTGGATTTTCACGCCGAGGCCACCAGCGAGAAGGTGGCGATGGGCTGGCACCTGGACGGACGCGTCACAGCGGTGCTGGGCACGCACACGCACATCCCCACGGCCGACCAGCGCGTGCTGCCGGGCGGTACGGCCTACCAGACCGACGTAGGCATGAGCGGCCCCTATGACAGCGTGATCGGCGTTGAAAAAGAACTGGTGCTGCATCGGTTTCTAACTGGCATGCCGGGCAAGTTTGAGGCCGCCAAGGGGAATCCGAAGATGTGCGCCACGCTGGTCACCTGCGATCCCGACACCGGCCGCGCCACGGCCATTCAGCGCATCATGCTTGGGGAGTGATTCCTTGGATCGGAATTCAATTGCGCTCGAACATAGCGGCTAGGGCCTGCCGTTCACTTCCAGCAAAGTTGGAGTAACCGGCGTACCCTTCATGTCAATCAGTGCCTGCGAAACTGGCGTGGGCAATATCCATGGAGCAGAGGTATGGACCGCCTTCAGGAGCCTTCCCTTGTTATTGAAGGTCATGGACCACTCCATCGGCTTTGGGGTTGCTGCGACGTCAAGGAACGTGATTACGGCTCCACCTTCAACCGAGATCTCGAGGCTCGCCGGTTGTCCTGAGAGAAACTTCAGGGCTTCAGTGCTATCGCTCCCCGGTTCAACCTTTGGGTGCGCCCCTGCCAGCGCCGCGTAGCACATGCCGGTAGCCAGCCAGTCGACCGGGCCCTGGGACTGCTCTTCGGCCCGGATGTGATTGAAGACCGAGATCGTGAGCGAGTTGACGGGCGCGGGAGAAAACAGCGAATAGCCGCGGCGCAGTATGGGAATAATGCGCACCCGTCCCTCGCTCATGCGTGGAATCGAAGCCGTAAACACGCTCTCGTCGCCCTTGCCGTTGTTGCGCGTGAACTTGAGCAGGATGTGGTTGGGAAACGCCGAACACACAATCTGCTGGTAGCTCCACTTGCCGTCGTTGAACTCCAGGCCGTTAAAACCCACCCGTTCGCGGATCGACGACTCTCCATCCGCTTCCACATCCCGGTCCTTCTGGCTCATCTGGTCTGGCGAACGAAACTCAACCTGGATGACCGGCACCCTCGCGCCGCTGCCGAGCGGGAATGGCAGGGTCCGTGTTTTCACGATAATGGGCTTGACCTTGTAAGGCGAAGCAGTGCCATCCTGCGCCGGCTGTGCGGGCAGAGTGGGGCTTGCCGCAACCAGTGAGGCGGCCAGAATCAAGGGAAAGGCTGAGCGCAGATTCATGCTATCCCTAGCCTACCACCACCGTTGCTTGAAGCAGATTCTCACTCTTGTCCAACGCAAGATGAGCCTGAGCGTGGGAGTTGATTCCAACGCAAGATGAGCCTGAAGGAATAGGCGCGGGCAAGCTGAGGATGGATGATCAGCGTGCTCGGAGCAGAGAAGTTGAATCTGGTTGAGATCGAGGCATTTCTTGCCGCCTCGGAGAGTGTGCGGTTTTCAGGATGCAGCCGCACGGAGATTTACGGCTGGGTGGAGCGCTTGCTCTGCCATCACGAGTACCCGCTTCAGAGGCGGAGCGCCAAGGGGTTGCTGCGGGCCTACGTCGAGCACATGACCGGACTGAGCCGGGCGCAGTCCACGCGGCTGATAGGGGGTTATCTCAAGACCGGACGGATCACGCCCAAGCCCTCGCTTCGACCCCGTTTCCAGCGCCATTACACCGTGGCCGACGTAGAGTTGCTGGCCTCGGTCGACGAGGCCCACGAGCGGCTTAGCGGTCCGGCCACGCGACACATCCTCAAGCGCGAGTTCGAGGTCTACGGCAAGGGAGAGTTCGAGCGGCTGGCTAAGCTCTCCAACGGCCACCTCTACAACCTGCGCCGCACGCCGCGCTACGGCCTGCACCACTACGAGAAGACGCGGCCCACCGCCGTCCAGATCGGCGAGCGCAAGAAACCCGCGCCCAACGGCCGGCCCGGCTTTCTGCGCATCGACACCGTGCACCAGGGCGACGGGCCCGAGGGCAAGGGAATCTACCACATCAACGCCGTCGACGAGCTCACGCAGTGGGAGGTGGTGCTGGCCACGCCGCGCATCTCCGAAGCCTGGCTGAAGCCGATCTTGGAAAGCATCCTCGAGCAGTTTCCCTTTGTCATCCTCAACTTCCACTCCGACAACGGCAGCGAGTTCATCAACAAAGTGGTGGCTGAACTGCTCGGAAAACTGCTCATCGAACAGACCAAAAGCCGGCCTCGCAAAAGCGGCGACAACAGCCTGGTGGAGACCAAAAACGCGGCCATCGTGCGCAAACACATCGGCTGGGGGCACATCGCGCCGATCCACGCCGCGCCCCTCAACCAGTTCTATACCGGTTTCCTCAACCCCTACGTCAACTACCACCGGCCCTCGGCCCAGGCCGAAGTCCAGATCGACGCCAAGGGCCGCAAACGGCGCCTCTACAAGAAGTGGCGAACACCGCTGGAAACGCTGCTTTCGCTGGATCGCTCACAGCAGTTCCTGCGCCCCGGACTCTCGGTCGCGGCGCTGAAACGCGTGGCCGCAACCATGAGCGACACCGAGGCCGCGCTACGCATGCAACAGGCCAAAAACAACATGTTCGAGCAGATAAGAAGGTCGGCCTGAACCGCCCACGGCAGTGGAAGCGGACCGTGGAAATGACGGTTTATAGAAAGCCCGGAAAACGATAGTGCCGTTTCCCGCCCTTTCCACAAACCTTGGAAATCGATAAAGCCGATTCCCACATTCCCACCGCCGCGGACACGATGAGCAATATGAAATGATCCCGAAAGAACAAAAACACGCCTGCCCGCTAATGATCGTCCTTCAGGCTCATTTGTGGATTGGAAAAGACTACGGATCTGGTCTAATGCCTCCGCAAGTCGTCCAGAATGGCCGCAACCCGGGAAAAAACCGATCTTGGGCACAGACCGATCAAGCCTCGCTTCCCCGCTCTTCCGTTGTCGAAGCCGGGCTATATTGATGTAAAATCAGCCCTGAGAATGGAACTTCTCCTCAACCTTGCCTGGCTCGCTGTTGCCTTGGTTGTTTTTTGCCTGTGGCGGCGGGTTGTCACACCTGCAGCGGTTAGCCGTTGTGTGCAGTTCGTGGCGCTGACCGTCCTTACGCTCGTCCTCTTCCCTGTTATTTCCATTACCGATGACCTTCTGGCCGCTCAAAACCCCGCGGAAGCTGACTGCTGCCTGCGCAAGGATCATGAAGTTTCTAGCGCTCATTCAATCACTCCGGCTGTTTCCGCTCTCCCCCCGCCTGCCTTTGCAGAGGTTCATTTCAGATTTCATCGCCTGGCTGCACCCAGAGGGCCGGCAGTCCCGACAGTGGAACACCCCGGTCTGGCAGCGGTACAGAATCGCCCCCCTCCGGCGGTCTGATCCTCGCCGCTGCCCCTTTGTTTCATAGGCAATTCCCTTCCCTTATCCGCCGTGCAGGCCACGACGCGAAGGTCAGCTATGAATTCACCTTTCCGCCCTTTGACTGTTCCAGCAGTAGTTGCATTGTTCTTGCTCGCGCTGGCCTGCGTGCAACCTATCGGTTCGCAGCTGATCGCCGCCGGAAAACTGAAACTTGCTGTGGGACGCGAGGTAATCCAATGACGTCAAGCTCATGCTGCAGACACCCCCTCAACGCGCAGCTCTCCCTGCCATGCCTGGCTCTTGCAGGGCTCATTCTCTCGGGCTGCAAGGGCAAGGAGCAGGGCGGCAGCGCGCCCCCTCCCGCCCAGGTGATCCAGGTCAGCGATATGAACCTGATTACCATCGACAGCAAAGACGTATCCAAGTTCCCCCTGGTCTCCGCTGGCCAGGTCGAGTCCGCCGCCGAACTGACTGCCACCGCCACCGTTTTCCCTGACATCGCCCGCGAAGTGCCCGTAATCTCAATGTCCAGTGGCCGCGTTGTCGACATAAAGGCCCGCCTTGACGACAACGTAAAGAAGGGCCAACTTCTCCTTAAGGTCCAAAGCCCCGACGTCACCATTGCATTCAACACCTATTTGAAAGCCGTCAACGACGAGCAACTCGCCAACAAGGCCTATATTCGCGCAGACGATCTTCTCAAGCACAACGCAATTTCGCAAGCCATGCTCGAGCAGGCGGAGGGCTCTGAAAAGAACGCAAAAGCCGACCTTGTCGCCGCGGATGAACAATTGAAGACGCTGGGTGTTGACAAGGATCATCCCAGCAGCATCGTCAATGTCTATGCGCCCGTCTCCGGCGTCATCGTCGCCCAGAACGTGGCCAGTTCCGCCGCTGCCGGCGTCAGCCTCTCCGGTTCGGCCACCGCGTTCACTATTGCCGATCTCTCCACCGTGTGGATCGTCTGCGATGTCTACGAGAACGATATCTCCAAGCTGCAATTGGGCCAGGAGGCAAAGATCAAAATCAACGCCTTCCCTGACCGCCCGCTCGCCGGCCGCATCGGCGACATCGGCCCCATTCTCGATCCCTCGCTGCGCACAGCCAAGGTACGCATTGAGGTCCGCAATCCCGGATTCCTCAGGCTCGGAATGTTCGGCGCCGCAACGTTCACCAGTAGCACCAGGGAAAAACACGCTGTCGTCCCTTCCGATGCTGTGCTTCACCTGCACGACCGCGACTGGGTCTTCCTGCCCGCGGGCGGCAATCAGTTCAAGCGTACTGAGATCCATGCCGGCAGAATGGTCGACGGCAGCCACCAGGAGATTCTCTCCGGCCTCGCACCCGGCCAGCAGGTTGTGACCAATGCTCTGTTGCTTGAAACTACAGGGAATCAATAGATGATTCGTGCGCTGGTCGATTTCGCTCTCAAGAGCCGATGGCTTGTCCTCGGCGGCGTAGCGGTGCTCACCGCGTGGGGCGTCTTCAGCTTTCGTGCATTGCCTATTGAGGCATACCCCGACGTGGCCAACAATTACGTCCAGATCATCACCCAGTGGCCAGGCCGCTCCGCCGAGGAGATCGAGCGCCAGGTAACCGTTCCCGTTGAAATCCAAATGGGCGGCATCCCCCATCTCGCTCATCTGCGATCGACTACACTGGCTGGCCTGTCGAGCGTGATGCTCATATTCGACGACAACTCCAAGAGCGATTTGAACCGCGAGCACGTGCTCGAACGGCTCAATGAAGTCAGCCTTCCGGCCAATCTCATTCCGCACATGGGTGCCGACTGGAGTCCCGTCGGACAGATCTACTGGTACACGCTTGAGAGCACCAACCCCTCCTACGACGTGATGGAAAAGAAATCTCTCGAAGACTGGACCCTGGAGAAATCCTTCAAGGGCGTCCAGGGCGTTGTCGATGTATCCAGCTTTGGCGGCCCCATGAAGGAGTACCAGGTCAAACTCGACCCCGAGAAACTGGTCTCCTACGGATTGTCGATTTCTCAGGTCGAGCAGCAGATTGCCAACAACAACACCAACGGCGGCGGCAGCTTCATTGAACAGGGCAACCAGCAGATCAACGTGCAATCGCTGGGCCTGTTCACTACCGTGCAGGACATTGAGAACACCGTCGTCAAAAGCACCAACGGCTCAGCCATCCGAATCAAGGACATTGGCGCCGTCGAGCAGGGACCCAAGATTCGCCTCGGCCAGATCGGCCGCGCCATCCATCGCGTCGACGGGAAAATCGTCGATAATCCCGACACCGTGGAAGGCATCGTCCTGCTGCAAAAAGGCGACGACTCCGACCCGGTACTTGATGGCATCCACGTCAAGGTCAAGGATCTGAATCAGAACATCCTGCCCAAAGGCGTAAAAATTGTCCCGTTCCTTGACCGCTCCGACTTGGTCAAGTACACGGTGGAGACAGTCGAGCGCAACCTCACCGAGGGCATGCTTCTGGTCTCGGTAATCCTGTTTCTCTTCCTCGGCAACGTGCGTGGCGCCATCATCGTCGCCCTCACCATTCCCTTTGCGTTGCTGTTCGCCTCCATCTGCCTCGACCTCAGCCACATCCCCGCCAACCTGCTTTCGCTCGGCGCTTTGGACTTCGGAATGGTCGTCGACGGCTCGGTGGTGATGATCGAAAATATGGTGCGCCACCTCTCCCACAAGGACGACACCCGAACCCCGCCGCAAAAGATCCGCGACGCCGCACACGAAGTGCTGCGCCCCGTCTTCTTCGCCCGCGGAATCATCATCACGTCCTATCTGCCCATCTTTACGCTTCAGGCTGTTGAAGGCCGCCTCTTCAAGCCCATGGCCTGGACCGTCACCTTTGCCCTTCTCGGCGCGCTCGTCTTTGCCATCGCCGTGGCCCCGGTTATGGCCAGCATCCTCTTCCGCAATGGCGCAAAAGAGTGGCAGAACCCTCTGCTCCAGTGGCTCACGCAGCACTATCGCGTCGCGGTGCGCAACGCTATTATGCATCGCAAGATCACACTCGGCATCGCGACAGTCCTTTTCGCGGTAGCCATCTACCTTGCCTTCGGCGGCCCTGTCGGCTCCGAGTTCCTGCCCCATCTCGACGAGGGTTCCATCTGGGTCCGCGGCACGTTACCGCCCAGTGAAGGCCCCACCGCCAGCATCGATTTCACCAACAAGGCCCGCGTCGTCATGGCCTCCTTCCCTGAGGTCAACCAGGTCATCAGCCAGACCGGCCGTCCCGACGACGGTACCGATACCGCGGGCTTCTTCAACACCGAGTACTTCGTAGATCTCAAGCGCAAGGAGCAGTGGCGCCCCGTCTTCCACCAAAACAAGGAGAGCCTGATCGCCGCCATCGACAAGGAGCTCTCCAGGTTCCCAGGCGTCATCTGGAACTACTCCCAGCCCATCTCCGACAACATGGAAGAGGCCGTCTCGGGCGTCAAAGGCGAACTTGCCGTCAAGCTATACGGCGACGATCTGCGCACCCTTGAACACACGGCGGAGAAGATCCAAGCGCAAATGGCCTCCGTGCCCGGCGTCGAAGATCTCGGCATCTTCCGCATCGTCGGCCAGCCCAACTTGAATTTCCAGGTAGACCGCGCCGCCGCTGCCCGCTGGGGCATCAACGTCGCCGATATTCAGGATGCCGTGCAAACCGCCGTTGGCGCCAACGCCGTCACCCAGGTGCAACAGGGCGAGGCGCGCTTCGACGTCACCCTCCGCTATCGGCAGCCGTTCCGCGACACGCGCGAAGCCATTGAGAACATCCGCTTGCTTTCACCTTCCGGCGAGCGCGTCTCGCTGGCCCAGCTCACAAAAATCTCCACCGACGACGGAGCAGAAGAAATCAACCGCGAGAGCGGTCAGCGCTACATCGCCATCAAGTACTCCGTGCGCGGCCGCGATTTGGGCTCTACCGTAGAGGAGGCCATCGCCAAAATCGAGCACAACATCCAACTGCCCACCGGCTATCACCTGGAGTGGGCCGGCGAGTACGAAAGCCAGAAGCGCGCCAACCAGCGCATGATGGTCATCGTGCCCATCACCATTCTGGTCATCTTCCTCATCCTCTACACCATGTTCCGCTCATTCAAGTGGGCCATGCTGATTCTGGTGAGCGTCGCCATGGCCTCCATCGGCGGACCGTTGGCGCTCTTCCTCACCCATACCAACTTCTCGGTCTCCTCGGCCGTAGGCTTTCTCGCGCTCTTTGGCGTCTCCGTGCAAACCGGCGTCATCATGATTGAGTTCATCAATCAATTGCGCGCCCGCCGCAAAGGCATGGAACAGTCCAACGAGCAGCACATTATCGAAGCCGCGGTCGAGGGCGCTGTTCTTCGCCTCAGGCCCATCATGATGACCATGCTTGTAGCCACGCTGGGACTGCTGCCAGCGGCTCTATCTCACGCCATCGGCTCCGACTCGCAGCGGCCCTTCGCCATCGTCATCGTCGGCGGCCTCATCGCCAACCTCATCATCGGCGTTTTCCTGCTGCCCACCCTCTACGTGTGGATGGCCCGCGAAAACGATCCTCTGCCGCCAACAGAAGCCACCGAGGAGTTCTAAAGCATTTCGCACAGTCCGTCCAAATCCGCAACGCCTCAACCGCCCGTAACGCCTCAACCCGCACCGCCACAACCCTCTGTAGCGCCGGCCTCCCGGCCGGCTTCTTCTATGAGACGG
>Ga0118677_10007396_pt1 | contig 18130 bp, 8 predicted proteins | sample AliMusrvi5mmetaG_FD_86154 | JGI IMG/M metagenome (GOLD analysis project Ga0118677, IMG submission 86154) | reverse complement strand
CGTTCAGATAGATCGCCAATTCACCGCCGGCATCGACGCGCGCCGCCACGTGTTGCCATTCGCCGGCCTTGAGACAATCAGGTATAATCTGGGTAATGTTGCCGACGATCCAACGGAGCGACAAGCCGGGATACGTGTCGAAGGTGAAACCATCTGGCTGGCCGACCGTGCATTTGTCGAGAATCCGCCCGGTTTCCCCGGCGGAGGGTTTGATCCATGCGGCGAGAGTGCAGGTGTCGCCCAGCACAGCGTCCGTGCCCGCGATGGTGGCGGAGGTTTCGGGGCGCGGTGCTGCGGCCAATGCGGCGATTTCACGGTCATCCAGAGGTTTGCTAGAAATGCTGGCTCCGGCGATTTCCCCGCCGAAGCGGCTGCCGCCTAGTGAATCCACGCCAAGCTTCCAAGTGTGGGCATTGGTCGGAAGCGCGGTTCCCCCTGAAAGCGCGTCGATCTTGATCCAACTGCGGTTCCAGAATGCGCGCCACCATTCTTGGTGGGCGATGAAGCGGTCGGCATCGGCGAGTTTCGCGACCGCGTCCAACATGGAGTTGGCGGAATGCTCCCAGTCCTGCGGCGAATCGGCGAAGCCGGTGGTGCTTAGAATCCGCAGCGTGAAATTCTGAGTCGGCGCGGCGGTTTTCAATTCGGTCTTGGAAACGGCGGTGGCACCCGCGGCCCGCACCAATGCGCCAAACGAGCGGTTCATTACCGGATCCTTGCCCTTGGCTACCTCCGCGCCCAATGCGGTGAGTTCGAGATTCCTCCTCCACTGCGATTCCACATTGTGGTGGCACCAGCCGATTTGGCCGTTTCTTCCCGCCAGCACGGTATCGGCATTGACGCGCATCTTGTCGGGCCAATTGCCCCAAACACTGCCGGCCCCCGCCGACTCCTCATCGGTCAGCGCGCGGTTTTCCGTGCGCCAATTATCGGCCAGCACTTGCGCATCAACGGGGGTGGTGCTCTTCAGATCCACTTGTGCCACCGGATGATTCGCATCCACCCATACGCGGATGAAAGTGTCTCCGGATTTGATTTCGATCGCCCCATCCGCCAGCCGCAAGGCTTGTGAGAAGGCCATGCCAGGGCGGAACAAAGCCGGCGTGGTGCGCATGCGGACGCGACCGATTTTGAGCAGGCGGTTGAACTCATCAAACGAATCGGTTTTTGCAACCAGCAGCACCAGGTCACCCGAAGGTTCGACCCAGACATTCAGGCCGATGTCGCCATTGCCCAGCGGCATGGAGCCCTTGGCATCGCTGCTGGGGGAGTCCCACACGACATCCTGCGAAGCGACCGGCCACGCCAGACGCGTGTTGCGGGATTCCTTGGTTCCAGCGTGGGCAAAATCCGGAGCCAACAGAACTAAGCCTGTTATGAACCATGAATGATATCCTTTTCTCATAATACGCTCTCCTTGATGTGGTTGTGTGTCATGGCGTGAACTGGAATGGTTTTCCGGCCTTCAGATTAACGGATTTGGTTATGGCTCATCACCATCATGCCGTGCCGCCCGTTGCCGGTGACAAACGCATCCTCCCACTTCCTGGGTGCCGTGTCCGACCACGCCACCCGGCGGCCGGATGAAACCCCGGATGGCTCGACGGCTGCCGCCAAGCTGGTCGCGGCTAAAACCCCCAATATGGCCGCCTTGCTCACAGCCAGGCGAATCGTTTGGATTGGAGAGCGGGGTGTGTTCAATATCATTTGCAGGGCTTGCATTGGATGTGTGATTTACATGCGGGGAGGATAAGTTGATGGATGTGATGTGGTTGGTTCATTCCGCCTGGGGAATTGTGCATAGCCTCGGCACTTCGAGCAAACCAAAGGGAATTGTTTCAAAGACATTCTACCTGCTTTCTACATGTGCGGTGGCAGAGGTCCGAAGACTTACCGGCCCGACGAGCCCTGCGGGTGTCAGCGGGGTGTCCCTGGTTACTTTGGCCACAGTGATCGAGGTGGATCGCTGCTCGACGGGCAGGGCTGCATCGCCGGCGAGGCGGTTGTTCCAGGTGTTGATGACATCCACCTCGAGCGTGTTCGCGCCGGGCTTCACCGCGGCGGTGATATCGAGGCGATAGGGCGGCATCCAGAGCGTGGCGAGTTCCTGGCCGTTGACGCGCACGACGGCGATATCATTGACTTGGCCGAGGTCGAGAATCATGACGGAGCCGGGCTGGCGCTTGGCCGGAACTTCAAACGTCCGGCGATAGGTGGCCTTGCCGGAGAAGTGTTTAATGTCCACTTCGGGACGCTTGGTCCAGTCGGTGAGTTGCTCAAACACGATTTTCTCCGGTGCGCCGCGCCCAGGCGCAAAGCTTACTTCCCACGGCCCGCTGATTTCTAGCGGCGCGGCGGTGTCCACAATGTTCAACGGGCGCGTTTGGCCGTCAGCGAACTTCAGTTCGTAAGCGCCAGCCTGATCGCTTTGCGCGGTGATATGACCGGTGGAGTCACGCGTCAACTGGAGCGGACACGCGGCCGCACTGTTAACTGATTTCGGCATGCAGGCGACGATTTTGGCAATTTCGTCGTCTTTCAGCGCGCGGGAGAATTGGACGACGGGGCCCATCTCGCCGCGATATTTTGAGCCGTCCTGGTTGACACCCGAATGCACTGTATGAGTGCTCTTCATGCCCGTCCGCGCCAGCACGCCGTTCAAATACAGATTCGGCTGGCCACCCCGATACACGACGGCCAGATGTGTCCAGTTCGTGAGCGTCGTGGCATGAACGAGTGTGGGCGCAAAATAACTCCCGCTGTGCTCGAACACGCAAACGCCGTTGCGCCCGACGGCCAGCCCGCAACCGGCGTGAGAGTCACCGCCAAAAATACTGCCCTGCGTTGGGAAAAAAACATCATTGCGTTTCTCAACCAGGCCGAAGACGCCGCTGTTCGCCTCGGGGACGAGCGTGGTGTCATCTCCCGGTTTCACCCATAAAGCGAAGGTGAAGTTGTTTGGACTGTCGTTAACGGCAGCGTCACCGGCCGCCGGATTCACCGTTGTGCCGAGGATTTCCTGGCCATTGTGCATGACCGACACGATGCGTTCAGACTTGGGCGCAGCTTTGTCGCGAAACACCACAAACATGGAGCCCGCCGGCCCGAAGGACAACGGCAGGCGCACCACGCCATCCGCCGCGTCGTAAACCGCCGGACGCTCGATGCGGCCGGAATCCGGCCACCACAATTCCGGGGCGCGGTCGCCGACCCGGAAAGCCGCGCTCGTCGTCACCGGTTTTGTTGTGGGATTGGCGACAAAATAAATGTCGGTGTTGCCGCTGTGCCGATGAGTGAACCCGAGCTTCGCCGAATTTTCAAAATCCGGTTTCACACCCAGCCCGGCAAAAATGGTGTCGAGGGTCTTGCCCCAAATGACGCGGCCTTGGCCAAATGGATGTTCCCCCGGCTGCTTCAGATCCGCATCACCCCAGAGTTCGCGGGTGAGCGATTGCAGTTCCGCATCGCACTTGGGAAATTTCTCCAGACTCGGCGAACGCTTGGGTGGCAGGCCGACGACCGTCGCCCCGGTTTTCACCAGTTCGCAGATTTTTTTCAGCACTTCAGGCCGCATCGTCTCTGAATCCGGCAATGCCAGCAGCCGGTAGTTCATGCCGTCCGGCAACACCAGCCGACCATCCTTGACTGCCAGCCGGTGCTCGATCACATCGGCGTTCATCCAATCGTAGTCGTACCCGAGCGGCAGTTCCGGCTGGAATCGGCCCGTCATCTTGGGTGCGTCCTCGGTGATGAAGTAGGCCACATCGGCCACGTGTTTACCGGCCTGCAACATCACACTGGAACGCCGCAGATAATCAATCCACACCTTCGATTGCTCGAACCAGGTGTTGTTGCGGTTGAACTCCGTGCCGAATCCGGCATTGATACCGGGAAGTTTTTTGTCCGTCGGCTGATGGATATTGACGTGGAACACGAACTGGTTGATGCCTTCGCAGAAAGCCCAGTCACCGCGCGACTTCAGGTCGCGGGGCGAGTTGATGAAGGCTGGGCCGCCGGTGAACGCCTCCGCCCATACCACGGATTTGTTATAAATATTTGCCGCAGAAGACGCGCAGCGCAATTCCAGCCGCCCCAGATAGCTCACATCCTTCGTGTGCAGAAAATCGCCGTTGGCCCAAAACTCACCGGCGATCTCGTCGCAGTAACTGCCATACTGCAAAAACTCCGCAGGAAAACCCCAATGCCCGTAATTCTCCAGCCACATCTTCAACCCATGCTCATGGCACAAATCGCTCAGCCCGCCGACGTAATCCCGCGCCACTCGGTCCGCCACCAAGCGCCGCAAGTCCCAGAGAAAACGATCCGATTGATCCGCGCTGCCCACAATGCGCCCCGTCATCACCGGAAGAAACGGCATCGGATCATAACCGTAACGCCTCTGAAAATCCGCCGCGAGACCATCAGTCCAATTCTGCGAACCCTGCTCATAACTGTCCGCCACGACATGTTTCCATGACTTGCGATCCGCCGCCGGCATTCGGTTGAGCAGATTGCCGACATACGCTTCAAAGTGCGACCGCAACGGAACGCGGTTCATCTTGTCCACTTCATAACCGGTCGCTTCCGGTGGCGCGGGGGCGTTTTTCGCGCCGGTCGGCGTGAGCGCCGTGCGCAACACGATCCATTCTCCGGACGGCACTTCCCAATTCAATGTCCCGTCCGCCGTCATCGACTTGCTGATGTCACGCACTGCGTCCGGCTTGACCGTCAGACCGGCTGAATCCGCTTCGGCTCCAGCGGGCCAAGTATAGTAATCATAGAGCGGATGCGGATCCGGACACACCTTCTGCAATGCTTTCTCCACAAAATTTTCCACACGCGCCGCCGGCGAAAGCCGGATCTCGCCCAGCTCGCATTCCGCTGAAAATGTCAAGCGGAAGAACCTTGCCGTGGTGGCCGGAAATGTCGCCACAATCGGTGCAAGCGGCAGCGGACCCAGTCCCACACCTAGATTATGCTGATTGAATTTCTTCACCGTCTGATAGCGCTGACCATCATTTGACGACTGCAACTCAGCATTGACATCCACGCGTTTGTTAAGCGGCTGAACCGTCACACTCCGGGCCGTGAATGCGGCCGGCATCTCAAAAGTTACCGAGGTTGGCGTGCGTGCCGTAATCTTCGCAATCTCATCTTCCCCTGCCGGTGCTGGAAATGCCAACACCGCCAGATCCTTAAATTCACCCGGCGGCACTGGCAGTTTGCCTGCGAAATGTTGCGGTCCGTGCAGCCGCAATTCCGGCAGTGTGACATAACGCATGGCCTGCGAAGCTTTCACCCACGGCCCGCCCGACTGACTCCAGCCGGGCGAATTGAAGAAGCCGACGTCCACCCCCAGCCGCGTGCCTTCACGCACGGCGTGCTCGATATAACTCCACCATTCATTCGTAAGCGCCTTGGTCGTGCTGGCCGTCGGTGTGCCACTCTGCCCACTAATGACGCCGATGTAGCCCTCGCCGATGCCAACGCGCTTCATCGCTTCAAGATCGCGAGTGATGCCTTCTTTCGTAATCTGGCCGTCCATCCAATACCAGTAACAGCGGGGTCGGGTGGTTTCCGGTGGCTGAGTGAAAGCGGATTCAAGCGAGCCAGCGTGAGCAGTACAGGCCAGCAAGCTGGCGAACAGTAGGTGCAAAGGTGTCGTTTTCATGTTTTATGGTTTGTTGAATGCGATTGGATTGAGAAAAGGTGTGCCAGTACCCCCAACTGCTGCCGGGGCGGGAACCGTCGGCAGCTTTGATGACGGCAGCTCATGGACCTTTACGATCAAAAACAAATCGATAATCCTTGCCACGCAACGCGGAGGAAAAAAGCTCCACGCCCTGCGCCTTGAGCGCTTCGACCGTGGTGGGCCACGCGGGCAAGGTTACGGATTGATCCTTGGCGGCAAATAATTTTGGTCCGAAGCCGAGCGCAAACGGCTGACCGTCAACCGGACCCTTCGGCAGGCGATTACAACGCCGGCCTTCCGCATAAACGCCACCGACATAAACGAATTCCACGCTCGCGACCGGCTTTGTGGTGGAGCAATAACCGTTCTTGACGATCAATGGCAGCGACGAGCCATCGGCGGCAATGGCAGTCACTGAATCCGCCCATTGCGGCTGGCGTATCCGCACCACGCTGGCGGGCATACCGTCGAGTTGAATCCGCTGCCGCAACACCTCGCCTGCCGAGGCACCGGCGCTCAAGGTGGATTTCACCGTGCCGGCGGCTCCCTTGGCGGTAAATTCCAGGGCCAGGTTGCAAGTCAGACCGGCGGCGTTGCGTTCCAGCAAATGCGAGCGCAGATTGACAAAGCCAATCTGACCGTGATAATCGCAGCACCAGGTTGATTCCAGGACATTTCCGCCGAAGCCGCGGACACCATCCTTGTCGCAGAGGATGTTATGATGTCCGAAGCCACCAGTCACCGCCTGATTTTGCAGAAATTGATTATTCAAAACGCGCTCGGCCATATCCCAGTAACGGGATTTGTGGGTCACGCGGCCCAGTTCCAGATTCAGCCGCAGCCAGTCGGCTTCGGCACAGCCTTCATCTCGTGGGTCCGCCACCTGGCATTTCTCCAGAATGCCGCCAGCCGGATTGATGTAGCCGCCTTGCACCAGTTCATCCCAGCGTTTTTCGACGCGCTCCAGATAGGACGCATCTTTGCTTGCTTCAAACAGAAGCAGCAGCGATACCTGACAGCAGAGCATGCCGTGGGAATGGTCAAGGGGAATGCGATCGAGGGATTTATAGAACTTGGCGATGGTCTTGGCGGCATCAAGGTACTTCGTGTTACCGGTGAGGGCGGACAACTTTACAAGACCTTCCATGGCCGGGAACCAGCAGGTAATATAGCCGGAAGCATAGCTGGTGCCGCTGATATATTCCGTCATGCGCGCCGGGTCGGTGAACCGCGGAACGACGCCGACATAGAAATCGCCGAGCCTTTTGGCCGTTGCCAAGATCTCCTTGTCTTCTGGAAAAGCGCGGCTGGCTTCGATCAAACCGCAAAGTAGGCGCGCGTTGCCCCACAACGCCGGCAACATGAGGTTGCTCTCGCCATCCTTGGTGCGGTCAATGGGTTGTTGCCAGTTGATTTCCCCGGAGGCACAAAAGTAACCGCCGGCCCGCTGATGTTTCGGCGCCTCTTTCAGCAGTTCCCGAAAGGCGGGATTCACTGCATGGGAACTCGGTGCGTTCAACGACATGATTTCAAGGAAGCGTCCCGAGATGTCGCCCGAGTAGTTCTTGAACGGCCGAAACGGCATGCCGCCCTCACCGGTCTTGTCAAATTCCGCGGCGTTTTCGCCGGTGAGGTCGGCGCGCAGCCAAGGCACGGAGTCAAAGGGTGAAGAGCGGAAACGCGCCATGTTGGCGTCCGCTGCAACACCGACTTCACCGCCTAAAGTGATTTGGAAATCCGTTGGCGATTGTGGCGCCGACGCCGACTGCGCGGCAGTGAGTTTTGCTAGATGCGTGACGAACACAGCAACGAGAGCTAAAAGTGAAATCGGTTTCATTTGTTTTCCTTTACTTGTTGTCATAAAAGCCAGAGACCGCCGCAGCCTTCGCCACAGCTTTACTATTTCGGCGGAGTCCAGATATTCCATTCCATCGTGGCATTGGAGAATGCTTCATAACCATTCGGTGCGTGCTCCCCCAGACGCGGATTAAGATTGGAATTCAGCCACGCCATCGGGTCGCGCTGAAACTCCGTAAGCTTCTGTGCGACCGCCGCGTTCTTGCCCTGATTCTCCACGTCTTTCCTGAGCAGCAATTCCAGGCGTTTGGCCACCAGGCCAAACTGTTTTCGGTCAGATTGAACCGTGCGCGCGTCCTGTGCGGAGAGCGTTTCAAGCAAATGCAGGGACTTCGCCCGGACCGCGCGGGCCATCTTCCAGACAACGTCCCGTTGCGTGCGAATGTCGTCGATCTTGTCGCCCCCCTCCTTGATGGCCTGGTCATAGGAGGCAACCGCCTTGCAAGCGAGCGCCGCGCAGTCCTCCAACCTCAAGCCGGTGTCCTCAAACAGCCACGGGTGAGCCTTCTGGTCCTGCGTAAGCATGAAGTTCGCCCGGCGGTTAGCCTTCCAGATCGGTGTGTCCCAGGTAGCATTCAGAATAGATGCCGGCTCCCAGCCATGCGAGCCATCCTGACCGCGGTCCAGCCCCAAGGGGCCAATCATGTAGGTCGTGTCCCAGGGATACGCCTCCACGGACTGCGCGACGTACTCCCATGCCTGCATCAAGAGCGGCGCAGCCTTGGGTCCGTAGGGTGCCGCAATCTCACGCAAGAGCACATCGAGCGGCGCGTCGGGCGATTTCATCCAGGCTTTCAGCATCGCCGCGTTCACCGAGAAAGTGGACGGCGCGAAGCCGTAATACTCCTTCACGCCCACGACGCCCTCCATCTCCTTCCAGCCCGTCATCTGTTCGTAAATGAGGCGTGGAAAGAAGTCCTCCATCTGGTACAGCGGCTTGTAAAGCGTGTGATCGAACTCTCCCAGCACCGGGATGTTTCGCTCGAAGGCCATTCGCACCAGACGTTTGACGCCGAGATCGGACTTGAAGGAACGCTCGTTGAAGGGATACACCTCGTTGCTGGTGGAGGGATTTAGCACCAGCCCGAAGTGACCAGGCTTCACCTTGTCGAGGATTGCCACGACTTGGCCCTTGGACAGTTCCCACGGTTTCCACCACAGGCGCGTGTTGGGGCGGCATTTCTGCATCGTCTCGTTGAGCAGGTTCAGGAAATCCGGAACTCGCTCGTCCAACGGCACACCGCTGCAACGCGGACAAGGCCCGAACTCGCTGCACAGCCATGCTCCCTGGTCGAACGTGTAAACGAGGACATCATCCACTTCCGGAAACGACTTCATGAAATCCGTCAACATACCCCGGTACTTTTCCTGCACCACCGGGTCCATGATGCAAGCCGGTTCGACCGGGCCGCACTTGTTCAGTTTCGGGATGCCGAACTGGGCGATCGTCCGCAGTCCGTGCTTATTTGCCTGCTTGATGCGGAAGGCAAATTTCTCGCGCTGGCCCGCGTCGAGGTCCTCCAGATTCAAGACCTCGTGCGCGGGTTTGTTTCCCCAAGCGATACTGAGTTGCACGCAGTTCACGCCAAGAGCCTTGATCTGCTCCAGTTCCTCGTCGCTCCAACGGATGTCGGGAACCGACGGATTGCCGACGATTCCAACGAAGTACTTGAAGCCGCCGGGCTGTGCCGCCATCGGCCCATTCCCAGCCGGCGCTGGAACGGAATCCACTGCGAGGAGCAGAAGAGGCTGCGTCGCCACAATCGCTAGGAAGAGCCCCAGGCCCCATGTTCCCAAGAGTCGCTGACAATATCTAGTCTCCATGCTGCTGCGATCCCTTCATCCAACTTTCAATTTGTGGCTTGGTTAGCGTTTGGAGCCCTTAATGACCCACAGGCTTAGAGCTCGCTGGATCTGGAGATCCAGCGCCAGCATTATGCCGGCAGCCGAGTCGGCGGTGAGGGCAATCGCACCGGCCCCTGCGACCCCCGTGTCCGGTTCGCATCTGAGTGTAAGCAGTGCCCGCCGATTGTAGCGGCTTTCGGCCGGAGTGGGGAAGTCGAAGGCAACGATGTGAGGTCCGGGGGCAAGGTCTACCGTCACCGGGATCGACGGACAGAAATCGCCGCGAATCGCCGGCGGCTCCGTCTCGTTGTAAACGGCATCTGCAACATTGAGCGTCAACTGGCCCTTGAACGCTTTCCGGACCAACACTGGCAGTTCAACCCGACTGAACGCCTGGAGTTTCATGGGCGTCGCGATCCGGATTTGGTTTGCGGCCGGGCATTCCGCCTTTGTCGGCGGCAGACGCACTACCGGGAACTCCCGGAGAAACTCGTGCACGTAGGCTCGGCGATTCGCATGAGGGTGAGAGCCGATGTAGCCTGAAAGAAGAGGTAATTTAGGTACTTGGACTACCACATTGGCACAACGCTTGAGCTGGACGGGATGTGCCGAGCCTGGAAAACGGTTACCCTCGATGCGGACGCCGTCCACGCCCTCGAGGGCGATCACGGGCTCATTCGGATGGTGGAACGTGTTGCCGGTGATCGTGATGTTCCGCAGCAGCGGCATCTTGTCGCGCTGGTAGGCGTGCGAATAGACCGTGATTGCCGCGCCGCCCGACTGCGGGTTGATGTCGGTGAAGGTATTGTTCTCGATACGGATGTCGCGTGGGACACCGCCTTCGACGAAGGGCAGCACGCTGTTCAGCTCCAGAGCGCCGCCGAAGCGGGTGAACCGGCAGTTGCGGACGGTGCCGGGGCCGGACTGGACGAGGAGACGCTGGTAGTTGTCGTGCCAGTCGCAGTTCTGGATGAGCCATCCGGCACAGGCGTGGTCGGGCCACTCGGCAATGGCATTGCTGAACGGCGCAGTGGGCCGGTCGAGCGTCACCTGGTTGCCCTCGATGGCGGTGATCTTGCTGCGGCCCAATTCTTCGCCGCTGTCGCGGGCGAGAAAGATGGCGGAGTCGCCAAGGCGGAGATCGTGCGGCAGAGCGCGCCGGGTCTCGGCATTTTCGCCCAGAAGCACCCGGTTGCCTGCGACGGACGCGACGGGCGACCAGTAACCGTGGAAATTCGCGGTGTCGTCGGTGGTGTGGCAGATGGTCACCCGGTCGAGCGTCGTGCCGTGGCGCGTGGCGTTGAACATGAAGCCCTCGCCGCCCTGCCATTGGCTCGTGCCGGGTCGCGGGCCGAAGTAGCAATCTCGCCACATATTCGCCCCGTCGCCGTCGCGCTCGGCGCCCCACGCTTTCGCGGCGAATACGCGGATGCCATCCATTACCATCCGGCTGCTGCGGATGATCTCGAGCGCTGCTGTCACGGTATAAACGCAGGAGAGCCCATCGCCGATGCGGAGCAGGCCGCCCGACTTGATGGTGTCGAGCAGCTTCGTGTCGCCCATCGTGACCCAGCAGCGCCCATCGCCGGAGGCAGGCGAGATGCCCGCGTATTTGAGATGAACACCGCCGGCCTGAAGCGCGTAGAGCGGCGCGCAGAATGTGCCGTCGGCTTTGAAGGGGATGACGCGTTGCTCCAGCTTTCCGCTGAACGTCGCGGGAACGGTGATGCCCGGCGAGATCCGCAACTCGATGCGGTTGCCGGGGAAGTCGAATTGCGTGATGCGCCCCTCGACGTGGCCGGGGGTGGAGCGGTCAATCGTCGCGCCCATGAAAATGATGTTCCGGCAGTCCTTGAAGCCGACGCAGAAGTGGCAGGTCGGCGCCTGATCATCGGGCAGGTCGAACCAGAACGTGGCGCCGGTAGCATCGATGGTGAAAGGATGCGATTCGTCGCGCTGCAGGCCGGCAAACTCCAGCGCGTAAATCACGCCCTCGCGACCCCAGCGCTCTTTGCCGAATCGGTAATCGCCCGCCGGGATGCGGACGGAATCCGCGCCTTTGCGGAACACATCGAGTACCATCGGCGCAACGCGGGCCCCCGCCTCCCGTTGCCCCTTCTTTTGCAGCTCGGAGAAAACGGGGCCTGCCGGAACGTCGAAGCGAAAGTCCGCAGCCAGCAAAGTCGAAGGCAACGCAATCAGCAGGAGGGTGAGGATCAGGCGGGTCAGTGTAGGCATGCTTGATTTCAGAGCAGTCGCTTGTCACGTAGAAGTCAAGAGAATGTGTTCTGTGCTGGGGACCTTGATCGAAGCGTGTTGTTAGTCAGCTAGGGCATAGACGTTCTTCCCGAAAATGGCGTTCTTTCCCCTCCTGACGCGGCGCTCCGCCTTATTCCACGCTTCATCGAATCCAAAAACCCTGTATTTCGCATTGCCGATATAGCTCGAAAGCGCGGCATCCGACAATTCGACCGACTCGCCTGCGGCACCCGTCAGGACAAGATTCCACTGGCTGTCGTCCATCTTGAACAGGACGAGTTTTCCGGAAATTGAAAGTGGTAGCTCCTTAATCGGGGATGGAGAATCGTAATAGAAGAATTCATCTGTTCTGACCCAAGTACGCACCTTTCCATCCCGTAACACGCGGCGCTGTTGGAGATTCGGCCCATTGCAATAAAATCCATTGTGCGGCAATTGCTCACCTTTATATTCAAACGTCTTCTCGCCAAAGTTGACGACCGTTTCCGAACCATTGGCAAACGTGGTCTTCTGCACCTGAAGATCATCCGTCAAGAACTCGTGCGATGTCATCTGCACCCCGAATTTGTCGCGCATCGATGGCACGGTCAGATAATAGGTCTCCAGATGTTCTGCGCTGTCGTTCTTCCAGTCAAATTTGCCGTCACTCCAAAGCAGGGGCATGTCGCCATAGAGCAGTGTGACCCGGTCTTTCATCGTCTTGATGTCGGGTGCAACCTTGCAGAACCAACCTGCGCTGTCTCCCCAATACCAAGTCGTCGCAACACAGTCATGATAGACAAGCTGCCAGAACGGGATGCGCTGGGTCGGTAAGCCATATTTCAAGTATTCAGGACTGAAGTCGTCCCGCGAAACCGGCGCCCGCAAATGCCCTGCATTCCAACCACGAGTGTTCTTTCCCTGAATCCACCAATTCGATCCGCCCAAGGCGCCCTCGGTGTAGTCCACCAAATCGACGCCCCAGTCATTTCCGTGCTCGGTGCCGATGACCAGGCCCTTTTTCAGGTAATATTGGAATACGTCGCGCTTGTATTTCAGGTCGGATTTGCGGTCGAAAGTGTGTTTAGGATGATAGTCCTCCATGAGATTCATCGCCATCATCACATCAATGAAATTACCGGTCCGGTTCATATCGCTGATGCGGCTTTGACTGTAGGCCATTGCCGCGTTGAGATACTTCGAGGATGAACGCAAATAGTATTGTTTGATCACATTTCCGTCAGGATCTCTCGTAGTCCACCCGGTCATTATTTCGCCGGTGGGCAACATATGGCCGTTTTCCTGAATACTATCCGACTGAAACCCTAGCGGGCCTTCGGTGATGTCTCCGTAGCTGTCATAACCGAGCGTTATATAGCCCATGGCATTCCGCTTCTGGTTCTCGACACTCGACGATTCACTGGCAAGAATCACGCGGGTAACGCCGAAATTGCGCCATTTCTTTAGAAACTCGCCGTCATTGGCTTCAGCCCACAGGATCGGCGAGCCTTTCATGCGGCCGACCATCGGCCGCTCCTTGGCTTTTTGCGCGAGCGTTTTGAGCATGCCTCGCCTCCTCTGATACCCGCGATAGAGTTCCGCCATTTTCACGTAACCGCCCTTCTCGATAAAGCGGTAGATTGCGCGGCGCGGATAGGAGAACTTTCCCATACGGCACTGCCAAACGGGTTCGGGCCAGATCAAGCCGGCTTTTCGCGAAAGCCGGATGTTCGCGTCGAGCGGACTTTCGATTTGCAGCATCATGGCATCGCCTCTTTCCCGATCGAACAATCCGACCAGCGGTATATTCATGCAGTTCGTGTTCCCATAGACCGTCAACATCGTTTCGTTGTAGCCGACGCCCGTGTCGTCCTGCTTCTTGAGGACGCCGCTCGAACGATCGCAGAAGGTCAGATAGCCCGCCTTCATATCGGTCGTGAACATGGGAGGCAGTCCGAGTGCGGTGAAGGGTGCGTTCATGTTCTCCGTAAGAACCTCAAACGAAACGTTTGGGCCGTCGAGGGCGACGATCATCGAATAGGACCTGCCTGTCTGTGCATCCTTCACGGAAACTATTACCTTGTGGTCAACTTCCGCGACATCCGTGATGCGGAAAGCGGCGAATTTCGGCTGATCAATCGACCCCCACTTCGTAATGACGGCATCATGGATACCATTCGACAAACCGGCGGTCCAGGTTCGCTTGGTGCGAAAGTCCCTAATAACCAGTGTGTTCGATTTGCCGTCGGCCTCAAACGAAAGGTCTTTATTCCGAATGGACTGACCAAAAAGGATTGACGGAATGAGTAAGAAAGTGCAGAGAAATAATCTCATTTTATAGTTTCCGGGAGAACGGTCTTGAACCGGTACGTTCCCGAACCCATTCCATAGACCGCGGCGCCGTCCTCCATCCTCAGAAATTTCACGCCATCTGCCTGGGTCGCCGGCGTGCCGGACTCGCTCACTCCGGCGGCGTCCTTGGTTGGAACGTAGACGGTCGCCGTGGTGTTGGCGGGAATCCGGACTGTCCAGAGGAACTGACCGTTCTCGATCTTCCAATCGCTGCCAATGCGGCCGTGCGGGGAATCGTAGTACCCCCGGGCCCAGGTGAGGTTCCCGCCCGGTTCGGGCTTGAGGAGCAGCTTGCCGAATCCCGGTTCCGCCGCATCGATCCCCAGCACGGTTCGATAGAACCATTCCGTGCAAGTGCCGAGGTTGGAGTGGTTGAACGAGTTCATGGGGTCCGGGTGAAAGCCCTTCTCGGTCTTCCCGTCCCAGCGTTCCCACATGCTGGTCGCGCCCATGTTCAGGAAGTAACCCCATGATGGGAAGGTGGTCTTTGCCAGCAGACGGTAAGCGGCATCCGTCCTTCCAGCCTTGCTCAATGCCGGCAGAAGCAGGTGCGTCGTGACCATCCCAGTGGAAATGTGGCCGCCTCTCTTTACGATAGCCGCGACCAACTTGTCGGCGGCTTGCCGGACCTGTTTCGGTTCCAGCAGATCATAGGCCAGCGCCAGCGCGTATCCGCCTTGCGAATCGCTGCCGATGGTTCCGTCCGGGGCGACGAACTTCTTCCGGAATGCCCCGCGAATAGACCGCTGCAAGTCGTCGAAGGCCGCCGCATCCTGGATCTTGCCCAAAGCCTGCGCCATTTTCGCCATGACTTCCGCACACCGGGCGTAGAGTGCGGTGGCGATCAACTCCTTGGGTGTCGACACGTCCGGGGCCAGCCAATCGCCCAGGCCGTCAGGCTGGGCCAGGAAGCCGCTCGAGTGCGCCTTATAGGTTTTGAGATGTCCGGCGATTTCCTGGTAATACCGTGCGACCAGGCGCGTGTCGCCATAGACGTAATACATCGTCCAAGGAATCAAGACGCCGCTGTCGGCCCAGCCCGGCCACCACGGGAATTTGTGGACATCGGGAGCGATCGACGGGAATGACCCGTCCGCACGGCGGGCATCGACCAGGTCTCCCATCCATTTCGTCAAGAGGCTAGCGGCGTCCTGTTCATAGAGCGTGCTGGCGACCACCTCGTGATAGTCGGTCCAGCCCATCCGTTCGTCGCGCTGCGGGCAGTCTGTCGGCAGTTCCACGAGGTTTGAGCGGATCGTACAGCGCTCGTTCGCGGCCGTCCGCGTCATGATCGCATTGGAACACTCGAAGCTGCCGGTGAGCGGCAGGTCGGAACCAACGATGATGCCCGTCAGTGTTTCCGGACCCGCGGTCTGTGGCAGCCCCTCCACTTCGACGTACTGGAACCCGTGAAAGGTGAAACGCGGCTCCCAGGTTTCCTCGCCGCCGCCCTTGCAGACATACGTGTCCGTGGCGCGGGCTGCGCGGAGATTTGTCCGGTAGACCGTTCCATCGGGATTCAAGATCTCTCCGAAGCGCATCACGATTCTCGTTCCGGACGGTGCTGTGATTCGCAAACGGGTCCAACCGGAGAAGTTGCGGCCGTAATCGTACACGGCGAGTCCGGGTTTGGGATGCGTTACCGCGACCGTACAGATTTCGCCGGTCCGCCGCACGGCCGCGCCCGGATTGGCCTGAATCATGGGGTGTACCTTGGCGCCGCAGTCCACCGGCTTCCAGTCGGCGTTGCGGAAGCCGGGTTCGTCCCAGCCCTTGCTTTCCTTCTGTGCGTCGTAGGTTTCTCCAGCGTAGATATCGGCTTCCAGCAGCGGTCCAAAGCCTCCTTCCCAACTCCCGTCACTGGCGATTACCCGGCTGCTGCCGTCCGCGAAGAAAAGGTGAAGCTGCGCCAGCAGCCGCGTCTGGGTGCCGTAGAGGTTCTGTCCGATAATGCTCAGATGCCCTCGATACCAGCCGTCTCCCAAAATCGCGCCAAGCACGTTACCGCCAACCTTGAGGCGGGCGGTCACGTCGTAGGCCCGGTAATAGACCCGCTTATTGAAATCGGTCCAACCGGGTGAAAGGTAATCGTCGCCCACTTTGCCGCCGTTCAGATGCGGCTCCGCCACGCCCAGACTCGTTACGTAGAGCAGGGCCCTTTGCGGGATCCTGTCCAGCGCGAACTCCTTTCTCAGATAGGTTGCGGGCAGATATTTCTCTTTGCCGTTTCCGGGCCCCGAACTCCTGCCGTCATCGCGTCCGATCCACTCCGCATTCCACTCGCTCTGGTTTGAAAAGCCCATAGACCAAATGGCCGGTTCTTTGGACACGGCCATCCCGCCCTTGGCGTCCCAGACTTTGACTTTCCAGCAAGCCCGTTGATGGGATGCGAGGCGTTTTCCGGAGTATTCGATTTGGGTCGATCGGTTCGAATTCACCTTTCCGCTGTCCCACAAGTCGCCCTGATCGTTGGCAAGTTTTTCCGGTGTCGAGGCCACCAGCACCTGATAGGCCGTCTGCTTCCCACCTCTGACCTCCAACTTTTGACTTCTCTCCTCGATCACCCAACTCAGCCGCGGCTGCGCCACGTCAATGCCGAGCGGATCGGTGCGGTATTCGCAGCGCAGATTCGTCAGATCGGTGGCGAAAGCCCCTGTGAGACAGGACTGCAAAGCGACAGCGCCAACCAGACAAGCCGCAAGGCCGCGTATTTCGTAAACTTTCATTTGGTTTCTCTTGGTGTCTTGAATCTATTCCGTTAAGACTGCTGCACGGTCTCGACCATTGCGAGAATGTTCTCAAGCGGCGTGCCGGGCTGGGTGTTGTGGCAGGAACAGCAGATGAACCCCTTCTTGCCCGCCCCGAGTGTTTCCAGGCACATTCGAGTCTCCCGGCGGACATCTTCGACCGTGCCACGAGGCAGCACGGTCTGGTTGTCAACACCACCATGAAAAATGACGCGGTGGCCGTAGTTCTGCTTCAGCGGCGCCAGGTCCATGCCGGGACATGCGTGCTGGATTGGGTTAAGTACGTCAATGCCGCAGTCGATAATCGGACCGATCAACGGTTCCATTGCGCCGTCGGAGTGGTAAAAGACCCTCAGCCCATGGTCGTGGATCAAACGGCACCAGCGTTTCATCCGCGGTTCGAGGTGCCGTCGCCACATGGCCGGCGACATCAGCAATCCGTTCTGCCCGCCCACATCATCACTGATAAACGCGAGAGTAAGAAGGTTTCCCGCTCGGGCAAAGAGGCGGCGCATCATTTCGCTCTGGATTTCTTCGATGCGGTCGAGGATCGCGTCAACCAAGGGCAGATCGACGGCGAGGTCTACCATCGACTGCTCCAGGCCGCGCAGCAAGTTGTGAAAATAGAAGGGAGCCATATAGCCGCACTGCAGCGCTTTTGCCTCATGCCCGGCCTGCGCCTGAGCGCGCATTTCGGAGTAATCGAACCAGTCGGCACTCGGCCACGTATACTGCTCCAGGTCATCGATTGTGGTCGCCGCCGCCAGTGGCCAGGCGCACTGTTCATAGTAGACGCCGGTGCCATAATCCTGCCGTCGCGTGCGGATACCCCAGAAATTAACACCCTCATTCGCCGGCGTTTCCGGCAAAGCCGGCCCGATATACTTTGCGTCACAGCCGGCGAAGCTATCGATATGCAGCAATGCGGAAATATCCGCTTCAGGACCGAAATGCTCGCGCAGCTTCTGCCACACCTCGCCGGTAGCCCAGATATCCGTCGGCACGCGGTCACATGGCTCATGATTAATCGCAGCTAACATGCGTTCACGGGAGTTCATCACAACCCTCCTGCTCCAATACTCTTACTCCTGCTCCTGCTCTTTTCCATAGCAGACAGGAAAATCATTATTGATTTACGATTTACGATTTACGGATTACTGAGACATCCGTCATTCGCTCCGTTTTCTCAAAGACGCCCCCATCCCCAACCCTTCCCCCGTTGCGACAAGGGAAGGGAGTGGCTGGCTGGCCGAACAGGAGCCGATCTCGTATTGCCGTGTTTTCCCTCCCCTGTCGCAACGGGGGAGGGTTGGGGTAAGGGCCGTTTTACCAGTCAGCGATAGGAATAAATATCCTGAATCCTGAATCCTGAATCCAAAATATATAATCGATACTCCTG
>Ga0118677_10007395_pt1 | contig 18131 bp, 7 predicted proteins | sample AliMusrvi5mmetaG_FD_86154 | JGI IMG/M metagenome (GOLD analysis project Ga0118677, IMG submission 86154) | reverse complement strand
TATGCCAGTCTGCGTAATGGAGCAAACCACTGACTGGAGAGCCGGATGCGGGAGATCCGCCCGTCCGGTTCGGAGGGGGGAGCGGGGCTAAGGCCCCGTTCCTACCTCTATCGCCACGTGGCTGCGCGCCTCCGGCCGCAGTCTTGAAGCCCGGGAGAATCGGCTGCAAAGACGCAGGCTTGGAGAGACTTTTCGCTAGAGCATTGGATTCTTTGGACACTCGACACTTGGCAAGTGTCGTTCCTTGCACGGGCGGGCCGCCCGTGCCCCTCTTGGTCCTCATTGCCCAACCTCTAGCCGGATGCTGGCGGAATGGGCGCTGAACTCGGGCGCATACATGCAGCGGATCTCGGCCACGCCGGTTTGATAGATGCCGACATGCTGGACGCGCACACTGCTTTCAAAGACATGGGTCCCGGAGGGCAGTGTGTCGATGAAGAAATGACTGGCGGTGTCGCGGGTCTCCTCGTAATAGCCGAAACCATCCTGCCAGCGATAGCCACTCAACACATTGACCGGCTCTGTCCCACTGCCGCGCATGTCCTTGAGATGCACGAACTCCATCGCCCGATCATTGCGCAGAACCAACCGCGTGACCAATTCGTCGCCGACTTTCACGGGGCCGGTCACCAGATCGAGCTTGGGACCTTGAGACGAGTTGTGTCGAACAAACAATGCCTTTTCCAGCTTGAGTGCCGTTCCATTGTGTTCCGTGACTTTGGCCATGTCCTCGAGGTGCTGCCAAGAAATGCTGGCCCAGGCGACTCCGGGATCGGTCTTGGTGAGTTGAATGGCACCCATCTCCGGTTTGATAGAGGTGCCTGTAAAGCGCGCCTCATAAAACCCGGTGCCGGGCTCGACACCTTCCGGCTTGACCGGCGTGCCGCCGAGGCTCACTTGCAGCAGGGCGTCACTGCCTAGCAACTCTCTGCCGCCCATCAGCAGGACGCAAATGGCATCGGCGGTGGCCTTGGTGCTGTGCCACTCGTGAACCTGCTTTTGTTTGATGAGCCAGACCTGACATGCATCGACGGCCTTGGCGTCGTGGTCGATCTCGCGGAACGCCTCGATCATCATCGCCTGGGTTTCGATCGGCGCCTGCCACCAATACCAGCGGCCTTCGCCTTCACCGTCATTCCAGGACATGCCGGTCTCCTCGTTCGTCACGGCATTCTCGCGGAGCGATCGGGTGATCAGGCGGGCGGTGGCGGTGTCGCCGAGGCAGGCGAGCGCCAGCGCGACATGGGCGCGCGACATGCGGGCGTCGAGGCTGGGCCAGTATTGTTTGGCTTGGGCGGAGAAGTACTCGAAGGCTTGCTTGTCCTCGGGTTTGATGGCGCGGTCCTTGAGAAAAAACGTGCGGGCGTAGAGGAAATGGGCGATTCCCGCGTCGAGGTGGTTGGCCTGAAGTGTGGCGGGGTCCTTCTTCGCCGCATGCCTGATGGCGGCGAAACGTTTGGTTAGCCTGATGTCCAGTTCGGTCAGGGCGCTGAGGGCTGGCCTGATATCGGTCTCCGCACCCAGCGCCCGCAGGCGGGCAAAACCGGTGGCGATGTATAGCGAAATCTTTTCATTGCCCTGACCGCCGGGAAACCACGGCCACAAGCCATCGCGGCCCTGCATTTCGTCAAGCATCTTCAAGCTGGTTTCGAGTTGTTGGGCGAGGTGCTTGTCGTCAAACAACAGTCCGAGTTTGCGGCGGGCCTGGGACTGCTCTGTCGCCTCGGTGAGCCACGGCGTTTCCTCCAGCAGGATGCCCTTGATGTCAGCATCCTTGGCCAGCGGGCTGTCGAGAGCGGGCGTGTCTTTCCACGAGTCGAAGACCCGGCGGATTTTCGGATCGGATTGGGCGATGTGGCGGGCCAGCGCATTGGCATAGTAACGGTTGAACGTCTGCTCCGCGCACTGGTGAGGAAATTCCATCAGATAGGGCAGCGCCAGCACCGCGTGCCATGCGGGTTGCGACACCACCTGCACCTGGACGAGGCGGTTTTCGAGGGTGGTGGACTTGCCGCTGTCGAGGAGTTTTTGGAAGGTGTAATCCTTGGTGCTCGCGTCGCGGATGGGCAGCGCCATAGATTCAGTTAACATAACTCGCCGTGGTATCACCGGCAGCCAGCCTTCCTCGCCATCCGACAGCGTGCCGCTGGTGGCTAGCGCCTTGTAGGTGAGCACACCACAAACGTCCGGAACCGTTAGGTGCCAGGTCAGCGTGCGCGATTCCTTGGCCGGGATGGTCCACGGCTGGTCCGGCGCGGTGATGCCGAGGGCGGCGGTGGCGTCCTTCCGCGTGGCGGCATCACAAAGCGTTAGACGCGCGGTGCCGGCTTGTTCCTTGGCGCTTTGGTTGGTGATTTTCACCGTGAAATCCAACACATCGCCCTCACGCAGGAAGCGCGGCGGGTTCGGCTGCACCATCAAGTCCTTGGCGGTGACCGTCTCGCCCACGAGCGAGCCGAAGCGCATGTCCTTGTCGTGCGCGAAGCCGAGGAACTGCCACTGGGTCAGCGCTTCCGGCATGGTGAAGGTGATGCGGACCTCGCCCTTGTCATCGCTGGTTAGAAACGGATAGAAAAACGCGGTTTCCTGGAGGTTCTTGCGGGCGGCGATCCGGTCAATGACACCTGACAACGGTGAGTGACTGGCCATAGCGCATCCGAGCCCGATTCCGTACCCCCTGCTCCCCAGTGAGCCCCTGTAGCTTGGCAGGGCATCGCCGAAGCCCCAGTCGCTGCGCTTGGGCTCGCCCTCGCGAGCCCGAATGTCCGGGATCCAGAGGCACTCACGATATGGCCGGCGGAACCCGAAGCCGATCTTGGAATTCCAATCCGACCCATGTTTGAACAGTGAGGTCTCATCGTTGAAGCTGGCATTTGCCCATGATCCATATTCCTCGCGGAACAGATACCCGAGTTGCGGGAATGGATAGGGCGTGATCGCGTTGAGCGAGGCATCATAGAGCAAAGCCAGCATTTCCGCGCTGGCCAGATGGCCATTGGCGTCGGTGACACTGGCCGTCCAAGTATCCTTGGCACCGGGTGCAAGTTTGGAGGTGAGATGCTCCCAACGGAGCTTCAGATCCTTGTTGGTCCACGGAATTTCGATGGTCCTGGCAAATTGCCGCAGTCGGTTCATCGTGGTTTGCATGACGCGAACCGTGATGCCTCCGCGCATCGACTCATCCGGGGTGAACGTGAACAATTGTTGGGTGCGGTTAGGAGCGGACCACTCGCGTTTGAGCAGGGTGCCGTCCTTGTAAACCTCGAAGCAGGCGCGGGCCGTCGGATAGCCACTGCCCCACAACAGGCTAACGGGTTGCCCCGGCTCTGCTTTTGTGACGGAAGCTTCGGCGAAAAACGGGATGTTCGTCGGAAATCTGTCAGAGTCGGGATTGACCACCTGAATGCCGCAACTCGCCGATGCCAAGCGGCCGTTGGCATCCTTTGCGGTGAACACGGCCCGATAGATTCCTGCGGGCAGCGCCGTGGAAACATCCGCCATGCCCGCCTTGTCGGTGTTTTCCTTGCCGGTCGTGACTGGGATTTCCCGCAGCATCTTGCCAAGCTCCCATTTGCTGGTGTCGATGGTATCGATGGCATCCGCATCCGTGATGCCGTGACCCTCACCCAGATTCTGCCTGATGCCTCGGGGGCATTGCCGGGGTTCCTTGAGTTGGTAGATTCGCAGCACGCCCTCCGCCGGGCAACCCTGGTTGGAATGGGTTTGCGTGAGCACCTTGAACACCACCGGCTTGCCCTCTTCCAGCCACGACTCAGCAGCAAGCCCGGCTTTCAGTGTGGTATAGGCGACTCTAACTTTCGAAGACGCCGAACGCGTCTCGCCGGATGGCTCGGTAACCTCCACGTTGATGTCATAGCTATAGACCGGATCGGTTTGCGGATCGACATTCGCGTCGGCTTCGGCGGAGAAGCCGATGCTGAACCGGCCATCGGCGGCGGTGGTGGCGTCGCCATGGGCGATTTCTTTCGAGGGACTGGACGGATTGGGCCACGCCGGGGCATCATCCACATGATGCTGCCAGGATGTCGAACGAGTGACGCGCCAGGTTACCTTCGCGCCGTCAACGGCTCCGCCGGTATAGGCCAGGGCTTGACCGACGGCTTCGGCCGTGGCACCGGGAGCGACGGGGGCCTGCGGCGGCTTGAGTTTCACGAAAAATTTCGGGCGTTTGTATTCTTCGACGCGGATGGACGTCTCTCCCAAATCCTTGACGGCAATCTGATACTCTCCGCCCAGACCGGCTGGCGCGGTGAAGGAACCGGAGAAGGAGCCAAACTCATTGCTTACCACATCGAGTTGTTGGATTTGCCGCCGTTGAATGCTGCGGAAATCATAATCCGAGAGAGTGACGGCAGCCGCCTCCCCGGCAACGACGCGGGTGCTGTTTTCCATCAAGTCTTCCCTGGACCAAATGCCTTTGAAATGCACCGTTTGGCCGGGACGATAGATCGGCCGGTCGGTGAAGAAGATGATGTGGTCCACAGTCTTCTGTGGTGGGTCGGACGTATCATCACGCGGGGACAAGCGCCAAATCCGATAGTTGTCATGCCCGCCGGCCGCCACGAGCGCGGCGTCATCCGCAGCGGCGGAGGAGAGGCTGAACTGCCCATCGGCGTCGGTCGTGGTGGAGTCCGTGGTGATGGCTGCCGCGTTCTTGGCTTTTTTCCAGATCGCGACGGGGATTCCAGCACGCGGCGCGCCACTGACGGCGTCCGTGACGGACCCCTTGAGCCGGTTGCCGGATGCGGACTGGAGGACGAGGGCGAGATCGGTGACGTGGACCGGCAGATACGAGAGTTGGTTGTCAACGGGTGCGAAATCCTCGCTGGCACTGGCGACGATGAGGTAGTAGCCGGGGGCTAGATGTTCCGGGGCCAGCGCGAAACTGAGGCGCACGCGGAAGTCCTTGGCATCGGGCAGCGCGATATCCCAGATCAGCGCAGGCTTTTTATCTAGCAGCTTCTTGAGTTCCAACAAATCCGCGGGCTCCGGGTCGCGGGCGAGAGTGTCATTGCCGGGTGCCCACTCGCGGCGGACGGCGCGAAACCAGACGCGGGAGAGGTTGGCATGCTCGATGGTGAGTTCCTCGGTGGAACCCGTCCAATGGGTCTCGGATTTGATGGCGAGGTGTTTGGCCTCGAGAAAGTTGACGATGTTTTGGCACAACTTGCCGAAGGGATGCTCGGGAAAGGCGTCGGCGCCGGCTCCTGCGAAATCGCGGGCATCCTTGGTCTTGTCATCCTTGATGAGAGCCTCCGCGACGTCCTGTCTGGCGGCGGCGCTGAGCGGATGGGTGGCGTTGGCGGCAATGAAGGCGCGCAGGGCGGCATCGAGGCGCGCGGGTTTTGTTGGACCGGTGGCGGCCCGGCCGGCCCAGCGGATGCGCTCCAGGTCGCAGTGGAGCAAGGCGCTGGGATCCTTGTCGGACTTGTGGAAATTGAGAAGGTCCTGATAGAGGCGGAGCGCGCGCAGTTGCGTTGCGGTGGGGTCCGCGGACTGGGGATGCCATGCGAGGAATGCCCCGCTCGCATCGAGCGCCGGCGAGACGGCGGGGATTTCAAAGGTCCCCTGCGGTTTGGACGAGCTGCCTTCCAAAGCATAGTATTGCAGGGCCGAATGTGCGATGAAGTCATAGAGCGTCGGGCGCAGGTTGTCGCCGAGTTCGGCGGGCTCAAGGAGAGTTTCAAACCCGGCGACGGGAATTGCCTGGAGCATGGGCGCGTCGGCCAGGGAGGCTTGGAAACCGCGGTCGATTTCGTCAAGCATCCGCGACGCGTCCCATGTCCGAAGGTCGGTGCTTGGCAGATCGGTGGCAGAGCTGCGCGCTTCAAGCTTCCAGTAGTGGTTCTGATAGTAAGTGAACAGCCAGCGGGCGTGGAGCAGGCGCAGAAACGGGCGCACCGCGGCGGGCGAGGTGGCCAGGGACTCCGCCAGATCGCAAATCCGAGTGGCCTCGTCACCGGCCAATTTCCCTTCGAGTGTCAGCCGCATGGCCAGCGCCTTGGCTCCTTCCGCCCAGGCGTGGTCGGCGAAGGCGGCAGCTTCTATCGGTTTGAGCAGGCGGATGGCGGTCTGCGGCTGGTCATTTTCGGTGGCTTCGTCCACCTTCTTCCACTCCGCCTCGCGGGGCTTGGCGGCGAGCGCGAGACCGTTGGCGAATAGAAGAGAGAGGAGCAACAGGCGCCGGCAGCGGGAGCTTTTCATGGCAGGAATGGATGGAGGGTGGCAGGGCCATTGCCGGTTGGCGAGTCGGATCTTAGGCGCGACGAGATTTGCGACTGGGCGCCGAAGCGGTTGACTACGGGCGGCATCGAGGGTCGCGAGCGATCACGGTGCGACGTCGAGCCTGCAATCCGTGGTTGATCGATCTGCCATACGGGTTCAAACCGTGAATTTCAGGGTAAAGACGGCACCGGGCAGGATGCCCGGTCCACTGTGGCGCGGGCATCCTGCCCGCAGGTCGGTTAGAACCGTCGGCTGACCGTCCGGGGCGCTCAGCGCGAGGTTTTCGGAGCCTTTTTCGCGCGCTTCTTGGCGGGTTTGGCGATTCTTCGCGCTGCCGTGGGGGCGGGGCTCGCGGCCGGCGATTTGGTTGTTAGAATCCTCTTGGCGGTCTTCTTGGCGGCTTTTTTCGCGGCTTTCTTGGGGGCTTTCTTGGGGGCTTTCTTGGGGGCTTTCTTGGCCGCTTTGCCAGCGGATTTAGTGGGCAACGGTGCGGGGGCTGTCGTTTTCGCGGGCCGGCCCTTCTTGGCTGGGGTGGATTTTGCAGGCGCGGCCGAGGCTGAAGCCACGTCCAGCTCGATGCCGAAGATCCCGCCGATGTCATCTAACATAATGCCTGCGGTGCCGTCGTCGGCGTGGGCGATGACGGCATCGCCGGCACCGGTGATGAGTTCGGTGTGATCCACGCCGCGCAACAGGAAGAGCAATTCCGGTTGGTCGTCGAGTCGCACACCCACGCCATAGACGGCAGCGGCGCAGTGCTTGCAAATCCCGGCATAGTCGGGACACGAACAAGCAAATGATATGTCTTTGGGCTCAGGGAACAGCCCGGCGCCTTGCTTGGTGACGGCTTCCATCACGGTCGGTGGCAATTTGCCCTGGAGCAATCCGATGAGCGAGGTGATCTTGCCGGAACATTCCTTTTTCAAGTCCTTCCAGCGGTCTTTTTTCAGGGCCTTGATCGTGATGCTGACCTTGTACAGCGATGAGCCGCTGACCAGAGCCTCGATCACGCCGTCCTTGACTTTCAAGTCGATCACCGCTCCATGCCGGAGATAACTGCGGCCGCGCGGCAGACGGTTTTCATAATCGCGATACCGCTCCAGGTTTTCATTCCACGATTTCCCCCAAAAGGTGGTGACCAGTTTGCTGCCGGCGACGCTCACGGGCGTGAGTTTCTCGCCTTTTTTCTCCAGCTTCTTGGCGAGCTTCTCCGCGTTGAGCTTCTTGTTGGCAACGGAAACATAAGGGGCGAATCCGTAATAATCATATCGACTCATATCGGTTTATTCGTTGGTGTTGATTTGGTTGAGATCCAGCGCGACGAGGCGCAGCAATTCGCCATCGCTCATTTCAGTCAAGGCGATTTCGCCGCCCTCGGCAAGCACGCCGTCGGTCACATCGCGTTTTTCGGCGATGATGGCGTCGATTTTCTCCTCCAGAGTGCCGCGGCAAATGAACTTGTGGACCAGCACGTTGTTTTTCTGGCCGATGCGGAAGGCGCGGTCGGTGGCCTGGTTTTCCACGGCGGGATTCCACCAGCGGTCGAAATGAATGACGTGGGAGGCGGCGGTGAGGTTGAGGCCGGTGCCACCGGCCTTGAGCGAGAGCAGGAAGAACGGCGGGCCGGCGTCGCGTTGGAACTCATCGACCAAGGCGCGGCGTTGTTTGACCGGGGTTTGGCCGGTTAGAACGAGGCCGTCGCGCTTGAATACGCTTTTTAGGTGGTGGCGCAGCGCCGGGATGATTTCGGTGAACTGGGTGAATACCAGAACCTTCTCCTGGCGTTCCGCGATGGGATCACATAACTCTTCCAAGCGCCTGAACTTGCCGCTGTGAGCCGGGTTGTAATGGCCATCGGCGCTGAATTGCGATGGATGATTGCAGATCTGTTTGAAATTCATCAGCGCGGCGAGAATAAGTCCGCGCTTCTTCATGCCATCGGTGGTTTTGAGCTGCTTGACGAGTTGGTCCACCACGCCCTGATAGAGCACGGCCTGTTGTTTGGTGAGTTGGCACCAGACGTTCATCTCGGTCTTGTCGGGCAGATCGCTGATGATGGACTTGTCGGTTTTCAAGCGGCGCAAGATATAGGGACTCACCAGCTTGCGCAGCGGGGCATAGTGGAACTCGGATTGTTGCGAGAGGGTTTTGACGAAGCGCGTGAAGGCCGCGGCATTTCCTAACAAACCGGCGTTGGTGAAGTCAAACAGCGACCACAGATCGCCGAGTCGGTTTTCCACCGGCGTGCCGGTTAGAGCGATGCGGACTTTCGCGTTCACTTCCTTCACGGCGCGGGATTGTGCCGCGGCGGGGTTTTTGATCGCCTGGGCTTCGTCCAGAATCGCCAGGCGCCAGGGGTGGGTCTTGAGAGCCGGCATGCGCGTGAGCATGCCATAGGTGGTGACGACCAGATCGGTGTTTGCCACGGCAGGGAGTTTGCCTTTGGCCAGCGCGGCGAGCTTCGCGGGTTCGCCGCCCGAGGAATGGGCGATGAAGAGACGCAGGCTGGGGGTGAATTTCGCGGCTTCCGCCTGCCAGTTGGCGAGCAGGGAGGCGGGCACGACTAACAACGCCGGGCGCGCCGCCGGTTGCTCGCGCTTCAAGTGCAGCAACAACGCCAGCACTTGGATGGTTTTCCCCAATCCCATGTCATCGGCCAGGCACGCGCCGAGGCCGAGTTGGGTCATGAAATACAACCAGTTGACTCCGACGCGTTGATAGGGCCGGAGTTCGGCGCGCAGATCCGGATGGCGGGTGATGGCGGCCACTTGCGCCGGGTCGCGCAAACGCCTGAGCATGTCCGCCAGCCAGGCGCCGGCCTGGATGCCGCTCCATTCCCGGGCATCCGGCGTGAGCAAGCGCGTTTCGCCCGGATCGATGCCCGAACCGGACAGCAAACGCAGTGCCTGTTGAAACGAAACGCCGTCGGCGAAGTGCATCTTCTGCGCGTCCTGCCAATGCTTGAGCACCGCCTGGATTTTTTCCGCATCGGCCTCCACCCACTTGCCTTTGACCATCACCAGGCCCTGCGCCGTGCGCAACGCCTCGAGTTCCTCGCGCGAGAGCGGTTCGCCATCGAGCGTCACCTCGATCTGGAATTTCAGCAGACTATCAAGTCCCAGTGCCGACGGCCGATCGCCGCCGACAGTGACGCTCACCTTGGGCCGCGGCGGGTTGGCGGGTTTCCACCAATCCGGGATGCGCACGGCCAAGCCGCAGTCCTCGAACACTTTAACTTCCTTCAAAAACTTCAACGCCTCGGCCGGCCGCCATGCCTGCTGCCGATAGATCGCCGCGCTTTCCACCTGCTCTGCCAGCCACGGACTCTTCCCCGCCGCCAGGCTCACCGGCTCTAGCAAGTGCAACAGGCTCGCCCGGTTTTGCGCGCCCGCATAGTCCTTGATCGCCTGTTGCAACAGCACATGGCGCGCCTTGCCGTCCGGCGTGAGGCCGCTCGTGTAGGTCGCCAAAAACGCGAAGGGCCGATCCGCATCGCGCTTGTTTTCGGCCAGGTGGAAGGTGACGCGTCCCACCAAATGCCAGTGCGGCAATGTCGCGCTGAGCCAGCCATCGGCACCCTTGGCCGAGGCCGCGATCTGCCGCTCCACCTCCGCGCCGAAGTCCTGCCACAAACCGCGAAGCGCCGCCGCAGACAGGTATTCGCTGCCGCGCAAAGGCGGACAGGTTTCCAGAAAGTCGGTCAGTTCGGCAGCGTCCGGGGGCACCATGCCCTCGCGGCTGCGATGGCAGTATGCGGTGAGCCACAGCCCGGCGAAATCCCGGAAAAACCCTGCGGGTGCCGGGAGTTCGGCGCCTGAGGCTAGCGCGGCCAACCACAGCAACACCGCGCCATTGCCGCTCTCACAGGCTTTTCTAGCAGGCTCTTCGAGCGCCTTGGGGAAACAAAAAATCTCCTCGGCCCATTCGTCGATGATCAAGTGGCCTTTTGGCGATAACGCGAGGGAAACAGGCATGGCGGAAGCAGGCAGCAACCTAACAAAGGTTGTCGGGTGAGAACGTAAACCAGCCAAGGTCCGTTAGATGGGGACCTTGGCTGGGGAAACCAAGAACAAGCCGCGGCTGTCACCCGCGGCTTGGCAGCATGGGGCGGGGCTCAGGGCCTAGGACTTGTAGCGGAGACGCTTCTTGTGGCGGTTCTGCTTCATGCGCTTTTTGCGCTTGTGCTTGTTGATCTTCGTTTTACGGCGTTTCTTAATGGAGCCCATGGCTTGTGCGATTGGGGTTAGGGTGCGATGAAAAGGGTTTGGAGAGTTGTAGCGGCGGAGAGTTGGGGCTTATGGAACCAATTTGTTGAGAGGATATTCGATGATGCCTTCGGCGCCCAAACGCTTGAGGTCGGGGATGATGTCCCTTACCACGATTTCGTCAATCACCGTCTCAACGGCAACCCAACCTTCTTCGGCAAGTTGCGAAACGGTGGGCCGCCGCAGCGAGGGCAGCGCCAGCAATAACTCCTCCAGACAGCGCTGCGGCAGGTTCATCTTGAGTCCCACTTTGCCCCGCGCGCCTAGCGCCGCCTTGAGCAACAATACGATACGCTGCATTTTCTCCATTTTCCAGGGATCGGCCGCGGCCGCCGGACTGGCATAAAAATGCGGATAGGATGTCAACAATGTGTCAACAATCCGCAGGTGGTTGGCCTGGAGCGAGGAGCCCGTCTCGGTGACATCGACGATGGCATCGACCAGATCGGGCACCTTCACCTCGGTGGCACCCCAGGAAAATTCCACCTCAGCCTTGATGCCGCGTTCCTTCAGGTAGCGTTCGGTGATGCCCACGCCCTCGGTGGCGATGCGCTTGCCCTCGAGGTCCGCCGGGGTGCGGATGGGCGAATCCTCCGGCACCACCAGCACCCAGCGGGTCGGCCGGGTGGTGGCACGGGAATACGGCAACTCCGCCAGATCGACCAGATCCACGCCATTTTCATAGGCCCAATCGTAGCCGGTAATGCCGCAATCGATGAATCCCTGGCCGAGATAGCGGCCGATTTCCTGCGCGCGGATCAGGTAGAGCGCCAGATCCGGGTCATTGGACGCCGGGCGCAAGCCGCGCGACGACACGTACACCTCGTAGCCAGCTTTGGCCAACAGCTCGATGGTCGGTTCTTGCAGGCTGCCTTTGGGAACGGCAAATCTCAGGGATGGGGAGGCTTCCATTGCGGGGGGGGCATCTTGTGGGCCATCCGCGCGGCTGAATCAAGCCGAGTTTTCCAAAAAGTGATGGAAAGCCGCAAATTTCCTTCGCGTCCCGGCCGAACACGATGTATTTACCGCCAAGTGCCATGACCCCGCGCCTGAGAAACCCAATCTGTCTGCCAGCCCGTGGCTTCGCCCTTGTGGTCGTGTTGTCGTGCATGGTGCTGATGACGATCCTGGTGGTCGGTTTGCTCAGCCTGTCAACGCTTGCCTTGCGCAGTTCCGGGCAAACCGTCTATGTGCTGCGCGCCCAAGCCAATGCCCGGCTCGCCCTGATTCTTGCCCTGGGTGACTTGCAGCGGCAGGCCGGGCCGGACACCCGGGCCACCGCGCCGGCCTCGATCCTTGGCAGCGATGGCATTGCCCAGCCGCACTGGACGGGTGTTTGGAGCACTCGCGCCGCCGATGGCGGGCCGCTGTTCACCCGTGACGACAAGGCGGGCGGACTCAGTGACACCCGCAAGAATGCGTCGGATCGGGAGCAACTCGCCCTCGCCTGGCTGGTGAGCGGTGCCGAGACCGGCCCGGCCATCAGCCCGCGCCAGACGATGAGCGGCGAACCGGTGAAACTCGTCGGACCGGGAACCGTCGGAACCGGCGCCGCAGCGAACGAAGTGTCCGCCCCTCAGGTGGCGATCACCTCCGGCCCCCAGCAGCCCGGGCATTACGCCTGGTGGGTCGGGGATCTCGGCATCAAGGCCAACATCGCCACCCCGGACGCCTTCGAGGGGAAAAATCCCGATCCCAACGATCCGAGCGCCGGCGGCTGGTTTCGCCTCATGACCTCGCAGGAAGCCGATGCCTCGGCCGTCGCCACTCCGGCGCTCCTGAATGCCTCCGAGAAACGCCGCCTCGCCTCCGAAGCCACTCCCAAGATCATCGACCTGCAAGCGCCGGCCACCAGCGACAAGCACTTCCATGATTTCACCACCCACTCCGAAGGCCTGCTGGCAGACATGGCCCACGGCGGCTTGAAACGCGACCTCACCGCGTATTTCCAAAGCACCGGCACCATCCCCGACCACAACGGCCTGCCCGGCCTCAGCGACCAGGACAACCTCGTCGGCCCGGCGAACAACCATGATCCGGCGGCCGCCCGCGATGGCATCAAATGGTCGGATACCCGCCACCAATTCACCTCCCCAAAATTCGGCCTGCTGCGGCGCTGGGCAACCACTGCCGCGCCCTTCGGCAATTCCGAGTTCGGCCCCGTCCCCCCAAAGCCCGAACTCCACCCGCGCACAGCAACCTCCCAAACCCTGGCCCTGGCCAATGAAAAACCAGTGAGTATCGCGGCACTTGACACTCCTAACATCTCGCCCGTTCTCGTTGAGGGCTCGCTATTTTACAACATGAGTTGGCACCACACGGTCCAGCGGGCTGGCCAAGCACCACCCACCCAGCCCTATCAAGTCCGGCTGCACATCTATCCCCGCATTGTCCTCTGGAACCCCTACAACGCATCTCTCACCCTCGACCGCTGCCTCTCCATGATCCAAGGCAACGGCCGCCAGGAAATGTGGACAGACGCTTATCGATTGGTTGGAACCTCCCGCGTCAACCTCTCACCCGTCCAATGGATCTGGACCGAGGGCGGCCGCAATAACAATTTCAACAACTCGACCACCGGCTCGGTTTTGGATAGCACCGGCTACACCGACCCCTACAACGGTTGCTGGTATTTCTCGATTCCCCGCACCACCTTCGCTCCCGGCGAATGCTTGGTATTCTCGCCGGATAAAAGCGCCGAGTACAACCGGCTGAACATGCCTAGCAATACCAGTGGCAACTACGCGCTGGAAGCCAACTCACTCACCTGTCTCAAACCGCCCCACCCATCGCGCAGCTACTACACGTCGGATAGTGAGATTGACGGCGGCATCGACTTCATCCCCAGCGACTATTGGTTCGCGCCTATCGGTGCCTTTGGTGGCGGCATCGCGAACCAAGCCGACGACTGCCGGGTCATCTTAAAACAGCTGGGCACGGCCACCAACGTAACATTCGAGAAGTTCGACAAACTGCCGCAACTCGCGCTGTTATCCGCCTCGCTGCAATTCGGTGGTGGCCGCGAGCCCCGCGTTTCCTGGAGCACCAATGAGAAAATCCCAGTTGAGGAAACCAGTGCCAACACGGATACCGCCGTCCTGACGACCCTGCCCAATGTGCGAACTCGTGAGGGCATTCGCCTGCGCTGGTTCGAGGAAACCCAGTCCAACCTGATCGGCTCCGGCCCTCTCAAGGGTACCCCGCATTTCGAGGACGCCCTGCTGGCCACCTGGAATCCGCGCGCCGCTTACGCCACACGCTCGCCTTATGATAACATCGCCGGCTCCATGCCCAGCTCTGGCACTCTGGGCGGGCCGTGGTTCTTCGGTGCCTACACCCGCGACCTGTATGACGGTGCCGTGTCTTGGAATGACGAGATGCCGGTGCCAAAAAATGGCCGCTATCATGGCTATCCGTTCGGGCCACCTCAGGAAGGAGCCGCCAAGCCCATCGTGCTGTTTGATATTCCCCGCGACGGTGCCGGCGTGCTGTCGATTGGCCAATTCCAACATGCCAAGCTTTCCGAGTTCGTCTGGCACCCGTCTTATGCCATCGGCCAATCCCTCGCCGACCCCCGCCTCGCCGGTGCCCGCCTCACCGGCCTCGATTGCAGTGCCCCGCGCTTTACCAGCTATGGCGAAACCCATCAGGGCGGCTTCGACACTCCGGACATCGGCTGGTCCAGCGATCCTCAGCGCTCCACCAGCCCAGACGCCTGGGCCACCCAAGCACGGGCGATTTTCCAGGATTACCCGCTAACCGACAACTTGGTGTATGATCTGTCTTATGAACTCAACCACACCCTCTGGGATGCATTCTTCCTATCCACCGGTACCAGCTATGCCAAACACCAGCTTCTCTCCGATCCCGCCCACTCTCCCTTGCCCAATGGCCGCATGCATCTGGCTCCCATCACCGGCCCTTCTACCTCCCCAGACAACCTAGCCGACTTCCACCACTGCGCCTTTGGCCTGAGCGTCGATGGCGCATTCAACGTCAATTCCACCAGCGTCGAGGCCTGGAAAGCGGTCCTAGGGGCCACCCGCCGCCTCTCGGCCGATGGCAAAAGCGCGCTTTTCGCCCGCATCCTCTCCCCGCCTGGCGGCCAGTGGACGGCCAACGATTCCGCAGATGCCCAAGCCGCCTGGTCCGGCCAGCGCTCGCTCAGCGAAGATGAAATCGACCGCCTGGCCCACGCCATCGTCGTCGAAGTACGCAAACGCGGGCCCTTCCTGTCGCTCGCCGATTTTGTCAACCGCCGCCTCGCCAACGATGCCACCGGCCGCATGGGCGCTCTCCAAGCCGCCATCGAAGCCGCCAATTTGAACGCCAGCTTCAAAGCCGCCTATCCGCTAGACAACTCTCATTCCCTGCCCGACTACCGCCACCCCGACAATATCCGCGATGCCACCCGCTTGGAACAAACGCTCAAGCCCGATAGCAAGGTTTGGGGGATTCCGGGCTATCTCACCCAAGGCGACCTGCTGCAGGTGCTCGGCCCGATGCTCAACGCCCGCTCCGATTCCTTCATCATCCGGGCCTACGGCGACGCCGCGGATGGCGAGGGCAAAATCCAAGCTCGTGCCTGGTGCGAGGCAGTCGTGCAGCGCTGCCCCGAGCCACTCGCGCCGGACGCCTCGGGCATCAACTCCGCCAACTCAGGCAAATCCACCGACATGGGCCGCCGCTTTGTGGTCAAATCGTTCCGCTGGCTGCGTCCAGACGAAGTGTGACCTGCGGGCTTGCCAAGAGCCCCCCAAATTGCCAACATCGCAACATGCTTTGCCGTAAAGTCGTACCCAAAGGATTCCGTTTGACCGGTCAAAAGACCATTCTCACCATCGCTCAGCGTGAGGAGGCATTGCGCCGTGTGGCGGCGGGCGAATCCCAGGTTTCAGTGGCCAAGGAGTTCCATGTGACTCGCTCCGCCATTTCCCTGCTCAAACAACGCACTGCCAACCCCGAGCGCTACGCTAACAAGTACGACTTTAAGAAACGCCTGACTCCGGAGGAAACCGCCACCTTCAAGCAAGCGTTAGACACCTCCCTGCCCAAAGATCACGGCTTGGACGTACTCGGTCCGGTCGCCACGCACGGCTGGACGATGGATCGCGCCTATGCTCTTGCCGACAAACTCTTCAAGCGCCAACCCAGCGTCCGCGTCATGAAGGAATGCCTTGGCAAGCAACTCGCCCGCCGTCCCAAGATGACTTGACGCCTCCATGAGCCCCCGCCGACTCGCGAGTTACCTCTCACCATGCAATGAACCCGCCGGACTGAACGACGGGAGGTTGCGGCCCTGCTGATAGACCCGCACATAATCCACATACATGTCAGCCTGCCCGTTGTAGCGGGACAAATCGACGGGCCAACCGCCGCCAGTGGCGAGGTTGATCAGAAAGAAAAACGGCTGTTCCCTCGATAGCGGCAGCGTCTGATGGCGGCCCACCTCGATGTTGTCGCAATAGTAGATGGTGTCCGCCGCAGTGATCTTGCAACCATAAATATGGAATGCCGCATACCAGCTCGCGGGAATTCCTGACTTGCCCATCCGGACGGGGTTGTGCAGGCCGTCGAGGGCGGTTTTCTCCAGGGTCTTGCCGGTTGCGCCTTGGTCCCAGGCGTGGGGGCAAAGCATATATGTATCAAAAGCGTTAGGCGATCCGGGGCCTTCACCGCCATAGGCCTCGATGATATCCAATTCATCGCATGGCACTTTGTGGCCCTTGACCTGCTCGCTCATGTAATCGGTCAGCAACCAAAATGCCGGCCAAGTGCCGATAGCGTTAGGGCCGAGAAACCGGCATTCGAAATAGCAGGGTGCCTTGGCCGTGATGCCGCTGGCATCGTTCTTCAGCGATGAGATCAAGCCCGAGCTTTGCTTTTGGTCGCTGGCCCGGATGCGCAGATAGGTATCGACCTGCGAAAACGGGTCCTTCGGCGAATCGTGGCTGGAGAACGTGTGCTTGCTGAAGTCCTGCCAGCCACCCGGCGGTTTGTGATCATAATAGGTCGCCTTGGGGTCGCTGCTGGAAATGGCCAGCGGACCGTCGAAATCATCAGCGAAAACCAAAGTCATCCCTTTGGCCGCTGGCGGCGGATCCTTGGGAATGCCCTCATTCCAGGAAACTCCGCCTTGGTTGTAGAGTTGCAGGTAGCAATTGTCTTTCAGCGAGCCGACCTCACCACTGATCCTCACCGTGACGGGACCGTGCGGATAGGTGTCGGCCGGAAAGTCAAATGAGCCGTCGCCTTGCGCATCAAGCACGACGCTGGCGACCACGGAATCGCTACCCACCGCGCCGCCTGGTTTCCAACATCTAACGGTCACGCCGGTGAAGCCGGGTGCCGTGACCTTGACGGCGGTGTCCCCGCGCACATTGGAGCCGTACGCCGGCGTGGTCACCGCGATCTGGCCGCCGAGGGTTTCCGCGGCGCTCTTATCGGTGTCCACGCTCAGAGAATCGAATGCCAGATCGCCCTCGGCCGCCACCGGCTTGTCATGATCCATCGGCTGACCGATCATGAACGTGATCGCGGTGATGGGGTAATCCAGTTTGCCGTTATTGTCGCCACCCCATGTCTCATGGTCGCCTGCTAGATCGATGACAACTTCCTTCCATCCTTCAAAGTCGATGATCCCGCCTTGGCCGGTATTCTTGCCAAACTGGTGCGTCTCACCGAATGCGTCGCTCACCTGAATCCCGTAGGAAGCCTTCGAGTTGTCACCCCTGAGCCAGAAGCGCAGCTGCTGGGCCGGCCCCTGGACTCTAATTTTGTTAGGAACGCCGAGATATTGGCCCCCGCCCGTGCTCACAAAATGGTAATGCAGCTTCAGACATTGCAGCCCGTCGTGGGGATGATCGGGTGAGAGCCGGACCGTGGCATTTTCGTTAGGAATATTGACGACCCACACGCTGGGCGATTCGACGGCCGTCTCATAATCCCGCAACATCACCGCTGCCCGCACAGGTGCCGTCCCGCAGGCCAGCAGCAGACTGGAGCCAAGGGCGGCGGCTTTCAGGCGTGAGGACATCGATACGTCACGTGTGCCAGATCGATCAGTTGGCACGGCAACGCATCGGCGATGGCGGCTCTCAGGCCGACAAACCGACGGCTGGGGGTAAGAGGTGTTTGAGTGCCTTAGTGAGTCGGTAAAAAGGAGGGATAAAGGCTTCCAAACGGCGAAGTTGAGCCATGGACTAGCGAGGCTGCGCCTCAGACCCAAGACGCAAGACTGGAAGACACAAGAGCAGAAAACATGACATGACGACAACAACTTTGGCTTTTCAAGGACTCTGGGGGGAGTGGCCGGATTCATGGGAAAGCTCATCATGCGTGAGAGTAGATAACCGGTCCACTTTGCCAAGAAATATCGTTGGTAGAAATATCGTTGCCGGTGAGGCCGGGCGGGCAGGTGGATCGGCATTTCGTTGGTTAGACAATGATGGTCTGGCTCGGTAGCGGGTGGCTTTGACTTTTCTTCAGGTTTTTTAAAAAAAGCCGACCGCCAGCGGCGGAGGGGAGCGCCGCCAGCGGCGGAGGGGAGCGCCGCCAGCGGCGGAGGGGAGCGCCGCCATCTTGGCGGCTGTCTCCGGCATCCTGCCGGAGACTCTTCGC
>Ga0118677_10007394_pt1 | contig 18131 bp, 9 predicted proteins | sample AliMusrvi5mmetaG_FD_86154 | JGI IMG/M metagenome (GOLD analysis project Ga0118677, IMG submission 86154) | reverse complement strand
ATATATAGATGATTTCCGTGATTTAGTTATGGTACTCGCTTGTGCCTTATCTAATTTCAAACTAAAATATCAATAACAAACTAACTTATATAATCTCTATTAATGATTAACGATTAGTTTGCAATTTTTAAAGAAATTGCCTGATTGTAAGCGAATTAAATAGATTCCGGATTTCAGGGTTGAAATATCGACAGAATTTTGATAAAACCCGGCTTCCTGATTTCTTTCGACAAAAATTGATTTTACGTTCTGTCCGTTTAAGGAATAAGCAGCTATTTCAACATTCAGTTTTTCAGGCAAGTAGTATTCAAAAAACAATTTATTACCACCGGGACTGAGAGCAATCTTGAATTTATTTTCGTCATTAGCAATATTAGTATCGACTTTTGTCAGAGTTTCAAAAATTGAAAAACTATTGAATCGAAGCGACTCATCACGCAAATCCTGAACGCTTAATAAACTACGGTAAATTCCCCATTTGGGGCGAATAAAAGTATTGGTTGCACGATAAGTCAGCAAGTCGTTGTTGCTGTATGTCAGCAATTTAATTCCATCGCTAACTCTTACGATATTTATAGAGTAGCTACCGTGAATGCTGTCTATTTTTATCTGTTCTGTGGCTTCCACCCAGGTATTTTCAAACAGCGACAGATCGGCTGAGGCAAATTTAATGGAACTTAAATTTGAATTGCTGTAATAATTCAATTCCAGTTTGTTCGGAGTTCCTTTGCGACAAGTCAGCGTGAAAATCGGATCACTGTCATCGCCTCCAACCGCTTTAATCTGGTGAATATGAGTGAAATTTGAAGATGGCTGAAATCCTGTTGGTACCTTGAATTTCCATTTAAAAGTCATTGTTTCGCCAGGAACTCCTTTTAAATTAGCAGGTGATGGAGCATAGGTCTTTATTTCAACCCGCTGCCGGTCTGTGTCTCCGGTCGACTCATCCTGATGTTCATTGGCAACACTCACATGAAGGTAAAACTCAAAAACATACTGGTTCAAATCTGCATCCCACACTTCGGCAATGTGTCGACCAAAAGCCGGGTCAAAAGCATCGGGAGTTTCTTCAGCCGCTGCACCTGGAGCCAAAATGCTGTTTATAAGTTCATAAGTATTTCCTGGTCCATCAGCATTTAGTATTGCCTGACCATAGGAATAAACAGAACTTAACAGTACAACTGTTCCCAACGTAATTTTGAAAAGTACGTTACTCATAAGTTATTGAATTATAATCTTTTGAATGATATTTTGACTTTCGTTATTGATAAAACGAATAATATATAACCCACTGTTCAGATTAGTTGTCAGGTGATTTATATTTTTCTTTTCGATTAATAATTTGCCCTGTAAATTGAAAATTTGTATTGAACCTGTTTTGTCTGAGAATATCTCTTTACCAACTACTTTTAAAGAATTAGAAATCTCAGCAGCTTGAGTATTTGTTGTAATTCCATTTGATGCAACTGCATCCGTCCAGCTTGTTGAAACCCGGATACCACCAATATAAAAATTGGAATTACTGCTTGCTGTTGCCCTGATTATCAAATGACTAAGCGAACTAAGCGATGTTGCAACCAGATTTGTACCATCGTCGGTAGCGCTGACACCAGATTCTGTTGAAGAACCAATCGTTGGGTTTACAAAAAATGAAGCAATTTTATTGTCGATATCATACTTCACAACAATAAAATAGGTTGCAGTTGCATCCAAAGTTGAACTGTAAGTAATTACATTTCCTGCAGTGCTGGTCGTGGTTGTGTATCTTGTAATACCTAATTTGAAAGTGGAAGTGGAAACATATTCATACCATAAATGAACTCCAGCAGTAGATGAGCCTGAACTTGTCATTCCGATAATCTGAGCATACGAGCCTCCTTTTGCCTGAACTTTATATAAAAATGACAAATAAACCACACCTGAAGTCAGTGAATTCCCATTATTTAATGGTTTGTAAGATGCATAGGAAGCACCAGTTACGCCGGTATAAAGGCATTTCAATACTTTAGCACTTCCTGAATTCACATAACCTGTTCCTGAAACCGGATACGTTAATGCTGGCGTTTCGGTTGTTCTTGAATAAATAGTTGGACTTCCGGTTAAAGTTGTTGTCCAGTTTTCAGCAGTTAAATCGGCCATTCCGGTGGATTTTAATGGCAAAGCCCCAAAAGTAATGATTTGATTTAACTTCGACACAGTCAGGGTTTGAGTAACATCAGTTGCTGCATTTGTGTAGTTGTCACCGGCTTGTGAAGCAATTATATTACTAGAACCTGAACCAACAATATGAATCTGATTATTCACGATCGTTGCCACAGCCGTATTTGAGCTGGCATAAGTACAAGCCAGACTTGAACTTGCCGTTGCACCGGGAGCAAAATCGGCATCACCATACGTTTTTGACGGAAGCGAATTGAACGTGATAGTTTGATTCGATTTCGTAATATTTTGAAGTGTAAACTGAACCCAGTCGGTATTACTTACATAATTTACAGTTCCTCCAGAAGTATAAACCCGCAATCTGATTTCACCACCGGATGAAATATAGTTAGTTGGTGTGGCTTGCTCGTAAGTTATGGTCACATCGCTCGTCGAGACAGCATGCGAATCAATTTGATCCCAGGCGGAAGTTGTAAAATTGTATAAATAAAGAACTTGTGTTTTACTTGACTGATTTTTCCCGTCAAAATTCACAATCAATTTTGCGATTGAACCTGACGATTGACTAACAAAAGTACTTGCATACCAATCAATTTTGCGAGTGTTGCTTGTTGTAGAATTAATTCGCAGATAACTTGCATCGTTATTAGCCAGATTGGCATAAGTTCCAGCGCTTACTATACCTGAAGTTACAGTGATGGATGTCGGGCTATAAACATAAAGTGCCGAAGTAGTCACTGTTAATGTTTGAGTATTGTCGGGTGCTGCATTGTAATTTGTATTTCCGGCTTGTGATGCGGTAATAGTTGCTGTTCCGGCACCAATAATATGCACTTTTCCACTCACAATTGTGGCCACAGCAGTGTTTGAGCTTTGATAAGTACAAGTCAAGCCCGAACTGGCAATGGACGGACTAAAGTCTGCATCGCCTACTGCTTTGGTAATTGCACCGAATGCGATGGTTTGTGCTGCTTTTGCCACTGTGAATGTTTGTTGAATACTGGCAGCGGCTGCATAACTTGCATCGCCGGTTTGTGATGCAGTAATGGTGGTTGTTCCTGCACCTACAATTTGTATGGAATCGTTCACATATTTGGAGCCGGATGAAATAATAGTAGCAACCGAAGTGTTTGAACTATAATAGGTTACCTTCAAACTTTGTCCTGCACTTGAACTTGCTCCCGGATCAAAATTAGCATCGCCGTAAGTTGGAGACGGTAAAGCCGGAAATGTGATTGTTTGTGTTTGATTTTTTAATTCCTGAATAGAGAAACTATTGAAACGCATGGTTTCGTCGCGCAGATACGAAATGCTCAAAATACTGCGGTAAATTCCCCATTTCGGACGGGTAAATGTATTGGTTGAACGAAATGTACAAAGGTCAGTATTGCTGTAAGTAAGAAGGTTAGTTCCATCACTCACTTTATTTATTGATATTGAATAACTTCCATGCAAACTGTCGACATGAATCTGCTCAGTAGCTTCCACCCACGTTCCTTCGAACGTCGAGAGACTTACTTCTGCCAGTTTTGATTGATTGTTTGGAACCTGACCGTCGTAATAATTTAATTCCAGTTTATTACCACCCGAATTATAGCGTGGTGTAAGTGTGAAAATAGGATTGCTGTCATCGCCACCCACAGCTTTAATCTGATGAATATGCGTGAAGTTGGTGGATGGTTGAAAACCCACCGGTACTTTAAATCTCCATTTGTATTTTATTGATTCTCCGGGAACACCTTTCAGGCTATCCGGTGAAGCATCGTAGGTTTTTATTTCCACGCGCTGACGGTCAGTGTCACCGGTCGACTCATCCTGAAGTTCGTTGCTGTTGCTGATATGGAGGTAAAATTCAAAGACATATTTTCCTAAATCCATATCCCAAACCTGCTTGATATGTGGTCCAAACGAAGGATCAAAAGCATCGGGTGTTTCTTCGGCAGTTGCACCGGGGGCTAATACGCTATTTATCAATGTGTAGGTGTCGGTTGTTCCGTTTGCATTTAATAATGCTTGTGAATACAAAGAAAATGGACTGAATATGAATATTCCAAACAGAGATAATTTTGAAACAAAGTGTATTTTTGAAGTCATATTTTTAGAATTCGAATAACAAAAATTAATATTTAAAATATCTGTTTGGGTCTTATTGGTGTTTTTAGATGATTATTTTTGAAGTTTTTGAGCCTTGATTTGTGTTGAATTTTAGCAGATATATACCCGCGTTTAAATCAGATATATCAATTGTTTTTTGATAAGTTCCCGGTAATTCACTTTTGCTAAAACTTACTGTCTTAACTAACTGACCATTTAATCCTATCATCTGAATATTTACCGGTGTTATTTCATTTAGTTCATATTCCATGCACAATTCGGAAGATCCTTGCCTGGTATATGTTTTGAAATTTTTCTCACTATTAATCTGTGTAGAGGTGACAATTTTATTCATTGTCATTACCAGTTGCGGTTGATTGGAGGTTGCTTCCTTGCTGTTAAACCTGTCAATAACACCATCAGTTGTCAGATCACTGAAAACTAGACTAATAATGTTATCGTTAGCATTCAGTTGACTTACCACATAGGAAGTTATATCCCATTCATAATATGCTCCGGCTGTAGGAACTGATACAGAACTGATGGTGGTACCAATCGCAGGACGAGTATTATAAGTAATGGAGTGCTCAGTCCAACTGTCGGAAGTTTGTGATGCAGTTAAAATGATTGAACTAGGAACTGTATTTGCATATAAACGCACTTTGGCACTGCTCAATGAAAAAATATTCTGTCCGGAAATATCGAATTGTATGTAAATAATCCGGTCACCACTGGAAGAGCTTCCTTTTTTCACCACCAAATTGGTTGAATCACCATAATTTTGCGAAGGATTTGTTCCGTAAGCAAAACAATCCGCCACAGGCAATAATGTAGTTGTTGTATTTGTAACAGCATCCACATTAAGCGTTTGATTTACATCAGTTGCAGCATTAAAACTTGAATTACCACTTTGCGAAGCAGTGATTGTTGTCACTCCTCCACCTACAATATGTACCAATCCATTTACAATTGTTGCTGCTGAAGTATTTGAACTTGAATATGTTACTGCCAAACCTGAACTTGCTGTAGCTCCGGGATCAAAATCGCTGTCCAACGTGCTTTTTCGTGCCAGCGTATTGAAAGTTATGGTTTGGCTTTGCTTGACAATTGTAATAGTTAATGTTTGAGTTGCATTTGAAGCTGCATTATAAATTGAATTTCCTATCTGCGAAGTTGTAATTGTTGAAATTCCTGCACCGACAATGTGAATCTGATTATTGACAATCGTTGCAACAGCTGTATTGGAACTTGAATATGATACTGTCAGACCCGAAGTAGCATAAGCTGCCGGATCGAAATCGACATCGGTTGTCGATTTTGTAGCTAAAGCATTGAAAATAATTGTCTGATTTGTCAGGGTAGGAGTGGCTGGTCCTCCCAGATAGGATGGCCCAACAGCTGTTATCGTCAGTGGTCTGTTTAAAACAGTTCCGGTTGAATTATATTCGTCACATCCCACATCTTTCAGAGTTGTTGTAGATGGTCTTAATTGCCCACTGATATCAAGCATTAAATTTGGGTCGTCGGTGATGGTTGAAATATCAAGAATTGCCGGATAACCTGCATTGGCAGCATCAATAGCCGGACTGGTGGCCGAAAGACCATAAAATCCATCGGAATTTATGGTCAGTTTTGGATCGGTATTGGTCATTCCTGATGGAATTGTGAAACTCAAAGTTCCCTGATAGATGTTTCCCAAATAGGTTTGTCCGGAATTTGTTCCCGAGAAAATAGTTCCTGAAGACTGTTTGAAGATATTATTTGCCCAGGTACAGTTTGTCATTCCTGAATTAATGGCAATATCGGTGCAATTGTAAAAAGTATTATGGATGAAATTGAAATTATTACCGTAACCTGTTCCAAAATACTCCAAAACAACGGGTGCTGTGCCACTTCCTGCAAGACCAGAAGTCTGATTTGTGCCCGCAAGTTCAAAGTAATTATTATAGCAATAAATATTGTTGGCTTGCTTGCAACGTATACCACCTGATTTTATAAAGAAATTCCCATAAGCAATGTTGTTATCACCATTTCGGAAAGCAAACATGGCATCAGGGTTGTTATTCATGGTGTTATAGCGAAGAATATTTTCCCTCGATTTTACTGAAATTGCTTCGCTGTCTCCTAAGCCGGTATCTTCAAAGTAACAATATTCAACCACCGTTCTTGAAATCATAAGTGAATATGCGCCATCCCCAATTCGGATACACTCGTTTCCCCAGTCGCCACCACCACCGGGCATGTGCTGGAATGAACAATAGCGAATTACATTATTTCCAGGGTTTGTAGCATTCGGAATAATCTGAAGCATATCGCCATCTCCACCTTTAGTTGCAGTAATATCGGTTGGTTTATTCTGAAAATTACAAAAATTAACTGTGTTGTTCAGACCTGATATCTGAACCATTTTACTGGCAGAATAACCGTTGAAATTCAATTGAGTAATCGTGTTGGTATTACCCGTTACGGTCACCACATTGGCACCGGCTGTAGTTCCGGACACAAACTGAAAACCACCAAAGGTGTTGTTACTTCCCGAAATTGTTATTGCATTAGTTCCATCCAGATAAACTCCACCGGCCGTAGCAGCCTGAACGGTAATTCCTGATTTGGAAATGCTGATGGTATTGTTGGTATAATGTCCGTTAGTCAGATTGATAATATCTCCTGAAGCTGCCGCGTTAATTTTAGTTTGCAAATCAGCAATGGAAGTGGCAGTAATGGTTGCGCCCTTAACGGCAATACCTCCTAAAATAAGAAAACAAATTAGTAATGCTATTCCTTTGATTTTAAACGAAATGATCTTGTAATTTATTGTTTTACAAAGTATAGATTGTGAATTCATGAAGGTTAGTTTAAAGGAAATATTAATGTTATTTTAAGAAGTGTCTAATAATTTACAATGAATTTGATTGCTTCTGAAGCATTATCCGAACATAAGTGTGCCAGATAAATTCCATTTTTCAAATCAGAGATATCAATAGTTTGTTGTTGGTTTGCTGCAATGAGTTTAGTGTTTTTCATTAACGAACCAGCTAAATTGTAAATTGCCAGATTTACGTCAGAAGTCTGAGGCAAAATGTAATTTACAACTAAAGTGCTATTAGCAGAATTTACCTGAATGTTGAAATTCAAATTTTCTTTCGGAGTTTCAATTCCGGCCAACGATTTAAGATAGGATGGACCAACATCCGACAGTTTTAATGGTCGGTTTGTGATTGTTCCTGCTGCATTAAATTGCTCACATCCAATGTCTTTCAATAGTCTTGACACTGGTCTTGCAAGACCTTTAATGTCCAGCAGTAAAGTGTCAATTCCGGGAAGATTCAACATGGCAGGATAAGCATTTGAAGCAGCTCCAATAGCCGGACTGGCTGAAGTCAAACCATAATAACCATAAGAGTTTAATGTAAGTTTCGGGTCTACTTTTGTCATTCCCGAGGTAATATTAATACCTAGATTGCCTGTATATATGTTGTTTTTAAAGTTTGTTCCTGTATTTGGATTCACGAAAATTGTACCTGATTTTTTAAAAATATTATTTGCCCACAGACCATTTGTAGCACCGACACCTCCAAAATCAATATCGCCGCAATCTACAAAAGTATTATGTAAAAAATTAAGGCTATCCAGAACGTGAGTGGTATTTGCAGTGTAATAAATATAAGTTACTGCATTCATAGTTCCGGTTACGCCCGATTTTTCGAAATAATTGTTGTAACAAAAAATGTTGTTTGCTTCTTTTGGTCTGAATCCTCCTGAATTTATAAAGAAATTGCCATAAGCCACATTATAATCTCCACGTCGGAATGCAAACATTGCATCGGGATTATTATTCATTGTATTGTAGCGAAGTGTATTTTCCCTTGATTTTACAGAAATTGCCTCACTGTCACCCATACCGGTATCTTCAAAATAACAATACTCCACAATCGTTCTTGAAATCATTAAGGAATAAACTCCATCGCCAATTCGGATACATTCGTTTCCCCAATCACCACCACCGCCCGGCATGTGCTGAAATGAACAGTAACGAATCAGGTTATTTCCCGGTTTGGTTGCATTTGGAATAATTTGAAGCATATCGCCGTCACCACCTTTTGTTGCGGTAATATCGGTAGGTTTATTCTGAAAATTAGAATAAGAAACGGTATTATTACTTCCCTCCAACTGAACCATTTTACTGGCCGAATATCCATTGAAATTTAATTGTGTAATTGTATTTCCGTTACCGGTTACTCTGACAACTACCTGACCGGCATTGGCACCCGAAACAAACTGAAAACCGCCGAAAGTATTATTACTACCTGAAATTGTGATGGCGTCAGTTCCATCCAGATAAACTCCGCCCGGTGTAACAGCCTGAACGGTAATGCCTGATTTTGAAATAGTTATGGTATTATTCGCGTAATGTCCATTGGCCAGATTGATTACATCGCCCGAAGAAGCTGAATTAATTGCATTCTGTAAACTTGTAATCGAATTCACAGGGATGGTTGCAGCAATTATCTTGACTGGAGCAAAATTAAGTAATGCAAACAATAATAACATTACAGGTTTAAATATTCTCATTGTATTAGCATTTTTGAAGTTTTCTGAAAAGTTCCGGTTGTAAGCTGAATTAAATAAATGCCTGATTTAATGTCAGTTATATCAAATTGAAAATAATTTATTCCCGACTCAATCAATTGATTGGAAAGCAAGGTTTTAATAGATTTACCATTTATATCATAAAGTTTCAAGCCAATTTTTGAAGCTTCATTCAAAGAAATTTTTAGCTCAATCTGATTAGGAACAAGATTCGGAATCACCTGAACATCTACGTTTTCTGTCTTTGGATTTTCCAGCAATGTTGACAGATTTTTTAATCGTTCAGCTAATTGTGCCTTAAATATGCTAGGTATTGCCACTATTTTTGTTCCTTTTGATTCCACAATTCCCAATGGATTTGTTGTCCATTGACCCACGTTGGTAATCGGTCCAATGCAGCCAATCGCCCAGTTGCAATGGTAAGATGGCGGATTCTGAACCACAAAATCAGGACAAGTGCAATTCCAAAACATAATTTGCGCTCCAGACCAACCGTGACCTGAACCTGAATCGGCTCTATCCTGTACCCGAATCTGTCCATCGCTGGTGATATTGTCAATCAGAATTCCTGTCGACCAACGGTGATGTGGACCAATATCGGCATGTTCGAGTGTGGCTATGCTATTATAAAATACATTTGGGCCAGGTGTGCGGCTGCCATCCACGTAATCGTGTCGACCATTTCGGGTTGTACAATTCTGAACCAGACAGCGTTGTCCGTTTAAATTAAATGAATATCGTCGTCCACCGGTAATTTGTGAAACTGCATCGAGCATTGAACAGCTGTCGACCGTTACGAAAGCGCCGCCATCATTCACGTTGACACATGAATAACCAAACGAGTATGCAACTACATTTTTCACCCAACAATTTTCCACATTATCCATGAAAATGGCATTCCAACCATGAAGTTCGTCGGTGGAAGAAGTGTAAGTTGAAGTCATTTTCAGATTTTCAACAGCACAATTTGAAATTCGCCCCGAAGTAAATTTCACGACAAAAGCATTGGCATAAACCGGATCAATAATATCCATTACCGGTGCATCGAATGTCAGAACATTTCCCTGAATGTTCATAATTTTTCGTTCGTAACTGATTTTGTATGCCGAAGCAGTCCAGTTAGTTGCAAGCGGATCAATTTTTGTCAATGTATCCATTCCGAGCATGTGAATCCAGGCATCATTCGGTTCGCGACGAAAATGAACCCAATCGCCGACGGCATAAGATTGCGAACTTTGCACGGTAACACTTTTCACTCCAACCGGCACAAAAGCATCAGTAACCTGTTTCTGAGTATAAGTCAGATCAGTTTTTCCGGTTGCACCAATGATATGAATTAAATCGTACTGAACAGTTCCGGTGGCTTTAAAAATGGTATTTTGTCCTTCGCCGCGCAATACAATTCCACTGGCTGATACGTTTATGGTGGTGCTCATTTCATACGTTCCGGCTTTGAACAAAATCGCCCCCCGAATTCCATTTAGCAACGGCATAGCGGCAACTTCATTGATGGCTGCCTGAACATTAGCCGCATTATCGCCAACGACAGCTGTAACGGTTTTTACCACCGGCACAACAGGAATCGGTTTCTCCGAATTTTGATAGCCAACGCCACTGAAATCAGGGATTACCGTTCCTTTTACATCAGGTTTATAAGTTAGTTTCCCATTGGTATCGATTGAAACCAAGGTAGTAGTCTGACCAATTAGGACCTGAAGTACAATACCTGACAAAAAAAGTAATATGAAAATCTTCTTGAGCATTTATTTCTCGGCTTGTTTCTTTTTAGCTTCTTTCCTGACTTCTCTTTTTTCGGCTTTTTTGTCTTTATTACTGTGTCTGCCGGTTCCGTCACCTTGATCTATGTAACCCGCTTTTGGATTCAACCGGTCAAGTTCAGCTTGCAAACTGGTACGTGCGGCTATGGCAGCCGGTTTTTTTGTATCAACCGGAACAAGAATTTCTTCAAATGGGGCTTTACTCATATCGAAAAGTTCGCCACTCTGATTAAGTTTCCAACCGGCATTGCGAACCCAGTAATTATTAGCAAGTTGCACAAACAATGAAGTTCTTGGATTTCCTTTTTGTCCGTGAAGTTGTGCGTTAAAGCTCTGACCATCAAGTGGAATATCCTTTGGAAGTTGCGCTCCTGTAATTTCTGCAAATGTTGGTAAAAAATCGGTTGAACTGATTAAATCATCCGACACTTTTCCTTTTGGAGTAACACCCGGCCAGAAAACAATCAATGGTTCAAGACTACCGCCTTCTTCCATTTTACCTTTTTGACCAATCAATCTGCGGCCTCCGATAGTAGCTCTGTCAGCTTTACCTCCTGCAGTTCCATTATCGCTAAAGAAAATGAGAATGGTATTATCGCTAAGCTTCAATTTATCTAATTCAGTCCGCAACATTCCAACTAATTTGTCCATATAAACGATATTGTCGACGTAATCATCGCCATTCGGCTTGCTATCAGGTGTTGGCTTAATTTCACCGTGAACATGCGACAACGGATAATAGGCAAAAAATGGTTTGTTTTGATTTTTCTGAATAAATTCAACCAGCTGTTTATGCATCAAGTCAGGCATATATTCTTTGTCTTTCAAAACGAGATCTACGCCATTTGATTGATAATTAACTATTTTATCGGGCGAACTCCAATAAATGCCACTACCAAAAAATCGCAGATAATCATCAAAGCCAAACTCTGCCGGTCCAAGTAAAATTTGTCCCCATTTACCAATAGATGTTGATGCATATCCGGCTTGTTTTAAATACGATGGTATCATTTTTTCTGTTGGTTGGAATACTTCCGAGCAGGCATCCTGATTGGTTGCTCCCGTACGGAACGGATAGCGGCCTGTAAGAAGCGCAGCACGCGAAGGACCGCTCAATGGATTAGCGTAAGCATGAGTAAACCGGATTCCTTCAGTGGCCAGTTTGTCAATGTTAGGAGTTTTGTATTTGTCTGACCCATTACAACCGATTTCGGCATAACCTAAATCGTCGGCCAAAATGAAAATGATATTTGGTTTCTTCGGATATGTTTTTATATCGTTTTTGGTCTGCGAGTGTGCATTTGAACTTAACAAACCTGCTGCAACTATACCTGCAGCTTTCAGAAATTCATTGTTTTTCATTTTAGTTTATTTTATAATTGGTAAACTTTGAAATTTTCAAATTGTTGATGACTTACTGTAGTTCTGAAACCGAAATATCCTTCGTTGTAAGGCGTTTCGTCTTTCAATTCCCAATACAATTCATCGTTTAAGTAATACTGAATCAGCCCGTTATTCACAATGATTTTGATGGAATATTTTTTGTTTCCAACCAGCAAATGAGCGGCATCGCTGTATTCTTTCAAAACCGGTTTGTTCCCATTGCTGCTATATTTCCGAAAACGGGTAAATTTGTTGTAATGCCCGCCAACACCGGCATAATACAAATTCAAATTATCGTACGCTTCAAAATGTCCATCGCGTCCGAAAGGATTTTTCTTGTTAGGTTCAGATGCCATCCAGAAAGCATTCAGGTCTGAAACACGGTCATTTTTTCCACCGGCATCAATAATCATTGCATTGTAAGTAATCATAATGTTTCCCGACAATTTGTGATTAAACCAAACCGTCGCTCCTTTGGATGAAGAAAGATCTAATTTGTTGTCAATCAGCTTTATATTTGTGTTTTCTGCTTGTTCAAATTCCACCACCCAGTTCGTCAGATTTCCCCCGAAATTATCCTGAAAAAGAATCTTTTCAGGATAATTTTTTTGTGTGAAAAGCCAAAGGCTGTTCACAAGCAATACAAAAATCAGAGAGAGTTTTGTTTTCATTACTAAATTATTCTACATCACCGGTTTTTCTGTCTTTCTTGACTTTTTTTCCTTTTTTCTCAGGAGTTGTGCTGATAGGTTCCTGCCAATTGGCTAATTTTGAGTAATTTGCATACTGAACATGTTCACGGTTCATTACTTCAGTGAACATCTTTTTCATCATTACTTCTTCTTTGGCATAGGCTTTATCTCCAATCAGACTTTTTGTTTCAAGCGGATCTTTGTCATAATCATACATTTCGCTGGCTACAATTTTTGCCTGACTGTATGGGAATTCAGCAGAATAGAGGTCGCCAATCCACTCGGTATAACGGAAACGCTTGGTGCGAATGGTGTAACCCATGGCATCTTTGCGTGGATACTGGCTGAAAGCATATTCTCTTAGTTCAGCACTTGGATTTTTCATGGCAGGAACAAGGCTTATTCCGTCGAGGTATTTCGGAGTCGGAATTCCTGTCAATTCACACAAGGTTGGAAAAATGTCTACAAATTCGCATTGTGTCAATGGTTTAATGCCCGGTTTCATTCCTTTTACACGCATGAGGAAGCAAGCGTGGGTAGCTTGTTCAAAATCAGTGTGTTTGTTCCACAAACCATGATCGCCCAAATGCCAGCCATGATCGCCCCAAAGTACAACTATGGTGTTGTCGCTCAATTTTAAGCGATCCAGTTCGTTCAACACTTTTACCAGCTGAGCGTCCATATACGATGTGGCAGCGTAGTAACCGTGAATCAGTTCTTTTTGCTTGTCAACCGACAAATGATCCAGTTCTTGCTCCGAATAACTGTCGAACTGCGGAATATCGGTATAACTTTTCAGCTCACCCGATACATGGTAGGCTAAATCTGGGCTGCCGGTTGCTTTATGCTGAAATTCAGCAATTTTGAATTGATCGCGTTTGTATAAATCCCAGTATTTTTTTGGTGCAACAAAAGGTAAATGTGGTTTGTGAAAACCTACAGCTAGAAAAAATGGTTTTTGTTTTCCATTCAGCTGGTTCATTAACTTTATAGCTTCTTCTGCACAAACGCCATCCTGATAGGTGTTATCCGGTACATCGGCACATTCCACTGCAGGTCCTTTTTTGCCTTTTTCTGGTACGAAATTCACATAAGTTGTCGCTTTATCATTTACCCACGGAATTGACCAGGATGGTGCATCATGACCGGGACCGGCACTTCCAACGTGATAGATTTTACCAACTCCGGCAGTTTCATAACCGTTTTTAATGAAATATTCCGGCATACTTACAGCATTTGTATTTACCTGACGGAAATCGGTAACTAAATCCCATACTTTTGTTTTGTCTGGGCGCATTCCGGTGAGACAACTGGCTCGCGTGGCTCCACTGATGGCCTGTTGAACATAACAGTTTTGAAACGCCATTCCTTCATTAGCCAGGCGATCCAATCCCGGCGTAACCGACATTTTATCACCATAAGCGGCAATTAATGGTTTTAAATCGTCAACGGCAATGAATAATACATTAGGTCGTGTTTGCTTTGTTTCCGTTTTCTGTGCCACTGCCGGCATAGTTGCCAAGCCTAACAATGCCAGGTTCAGACTGCTGTTTTGAATTAGTTTTTTCATGATTTTATGTTTGAAGAATAAGATTTTTATAAATTACTTGCTGTTTGATTTTTTCTGTATCATCCATTTCGGACCAAGTTCTTTTGACGAAAGAGGATGGTAAATAACTCCGCCATCTGAGAGTTCATCAGCACCCACATCCTTTTTATCATCCCGCAGTTGACCATCCATGTCGGTTGTTACATCTGAATTTGCTCCCAAATTTACAATCGGACTCTTTTTATCGGTGTGATACAATCCGTCTTTCAAAAAAACCAGTTTTGGGTTTAAAGTGCTTATTCCTTCAGTTGTCGGGAATCCACTTGCTCCGCTTCCCCAGATTATATTTCCCTGAAAAATATTAGGCTTGAAAGTAAACTTATCTAAAGGCTGATTTTTATCCTGAACGGCTATTGTCATTGCGTCTCCTTTGCAGTTTGAAACCAGATTGTTCACAAATCGGTTGTTTTCAGGAAGCAATACCATCTGGAGCTTCGGCCATCTTTTTTCATACTCAAACCCGATATCGATACCATTTCCACCGCAATTCAAAATGGTGTTATGAGCAAAATACCCATCTTTTACCTGCAAATACATGGGTAGATTTTTTTCCTTTGACCCAAAATTATCAGTCAGTGACTTTTCGTAATACTCACCTGTAATCAGTCGCATCCCGTCTTCCGATACATTGGCGATGTAATTATTTATCACCCGGTGATTTGCCCCTGCAACGCGGATCCCTGAAGTTCCGTCCTGATTCTCGCCCAGAATAAAATTACCTTCAAAGGTATTAAACTTTCCCCGTCGTCCAACTAATCCACCTCTTGATGCAATTACTGTGTTGTGACGCACAATATTGTAATTCGATTTGAGAGAAATTATCTCCGTTCCTTCACCATCGGCATGGTCAAATAGATTGTATTCAATCGTGAAATAAGCACCATCATCGCCAGTTTCGTCGGCATGACCGTAACCCCAGATTCTGAAAATTTCGCGTCCGTTGGCTTTTCTTACGTACGGAATATCCTTCACAATACAGCTATCCACTTTGTTGTACCGGGAGTTTGCATCATCGTTTCCCACTACCGGATTCATGTTGCTTTTCCCACTTAAAAGACAGTGATCCAGTCTGTTATGATTGGCCATAAAGTAAACCCAGTAATATCCTTTTTGAAAATCTATCGGATTATAGTTTCGTATAATTGTATTTGTCATTCGACAATAATCTGATTTAAAGGTTATTACTGAACCATTTTCAATACTTCCATTTTTGAAAACCAGCCCATCGACCACCAGATAAGGTTTTGAAAATGTAAGCATCGATTTTCCTATAAGATAAACTTTCCCCGATGTTTGTGCCTTTAAGGTGATATTGGCTGTCGATGTAGCCGATGAATTAAAATTTATATCCACATCTTTCCAACGTCCATTTTTCATCACGATAATTTGTCCGGGATTAGCCGTAGCAATTGCAGCATTCAATTCGGTAATATTGGATACTATAATTTCTGAGTTTCTGTTTTCGGCTGATAAAAAGTTCAGCAGACAAAGAAGATAGAATAAAGAAACAGATAATTTTCTCATTTGCTTAGGATAATTTTTTTGATGGTTTGTTCGTTTTGACACAGAACCCGACAGAAGTAAATTCCGGAATTCATGTTTGTTAGTTTCTTTGTAATTTGGAAATTCCCTGCTGAAACATTCCCTGAAAACAGATTTTGAATCAACTGACCAGAACAGTTATATAATTCACAGTTAATAGATTCCGATTCATTTAGATTTCCTGAAATACATATTTCATCTTTGTTTTGACTCTGAAAGATACTAAAGGTTGAATTGTCAGACAAATTTTGAACTGAAGTTCCCACGTTTGAAACCTGAATTACATTCGAATAATCCGACTTCATTCCACAGTTGGCATACACCCGATAGTAATAATTTCCCTGACCCGGCACGGTCGTATCAGTAAATGAAGTTGCATTTTGCGGAGCTGTTCCTGTCAGTGTCCAGTTTGTACCATCAGTTGAGCGTTCAATTCTGAAATTGATTTCATTTGCTGAATTGTCTGTCCATGAGATGTTTATCTGATTTGAATTCATCGAACCTGATGATAAATTAGTGGGTGCTGTTAGTGACAAACTACGGTAATAATCGAAGCAGCGAACAAATTCAACACCTTCAGAAATAAGAAACTGAACAATTAATTTGAGCTGATCGAAAGTTGCCTGAGTTTGTGAATATGTATTTGGATGACCTTGTAGAACCATGTAATCGGTATAGGTGTTTTTGTAGGTGTTATAATTTGAAACAAAATAGTTATAAACAGGATTTGCTGTGGCACTTTCCATATTTACTCGGTTGTTCATGTAAAATACTCCATTGGTTGCAGAAATTACATCGCTGAACATCATAACTTTATAATTCGAGTTTTCACCGATTACCGTATTTGTCACGGCATCGCTGGCATTGTAAGGAGTTCCAAACGAGTGCATCTGCACACCAAGTAAGCTTTTAATCTGATTGGTAGCATTTTCAAAATGTGTTTTTTGATAATCATAAGTTGTGCCTGAAAATTCGGGGTTTACATGATCATATCCGTGATTCCACACTTCAAATAAGGTATCGCCAACCTGATTCGTGGCATTCAGATATGGTGATAATGTAGTTCCTGCCGTATTATCACATCGGTTTGCTATAGCTCCCATATTGGCTTTTATATTGTTTGCTTTCAGGAAATCGTATACCGGCGATGCTGCAAAACCAGCGCTTGCATTTACACCTAAATCATCTAATTTCAGAATTATTTTTAGTTTGTTATTTGTCGGAATGCTAGCTGACAAAAGTGTGAAAGTTGTTGAGGCTGTGGACAATGCCGAATTTGTATAATTGCTCCCATCTCCCTGAGCAATAACCTTATAAGTATAAGTGAGTGACGGAACTAATTTGCTCACAACCGCACTCGAAGTACTTTGTCCGTTTACATTCGTAGAGTCAACAAAAGTCGTTCCCCAATATACTTTTACGGTATACCCCACTGCATTGTCAACTGGCGCCCAACTGGCTGTAAAACCTGATGCTGCAATATTAGTAGCACTTCCAACGGTTGGAGCAGGCAGATTTGTTGAAATCGGTGGCACGTATGCAGTCGATGCTACTGCTTCTGACCAGGTGGTGGAAACTCTTGCACCTCCAACCGTGGAGATAGTGACAACAGTACCGGTTGCTCTAACCCATAAATTACTCAGTTTTGTCCTTGTTGTTCCACTTGACGCATCTGAAATTTCAGGTGACAATGGTTCTGTTCCATCGAGAGTTGGATTTATATAAACCGAAGATGTTGAAGTCGAAAAATCATATTTCAGTACAATTAGATAGGTTGTACCAACAGTCATTGAGGTAGGTGTTGCAGCATATTTATAATCTAGACTAGAGGTACTTCCACGTACTGTTCCAATTTTAAAGAATCCGGTGGTGGTTTTTCCGATTAATACTTTGGGTCCGGCACTTGTTCCGTCGGCTAATCCAAATAGTTCCTGATTCGTTGAACTAATATTGCTGTTTGCTTTAAATAGAAACGATAAATAAATGACTCCTGAATTTACTGAATTTCCACTGTTAAATGGTTTATATGCTTTGTAATCAGCAGCTGTGGCACCAATATTATTTACTAAGGTTTTTCCGGAACCCGAAAGTGTGTATGCTAAACTAGAAACAGTATATGACAACGTGCTTGAACCAATGGTATAACCTGTTCCGCTGGTATAAGTTCCTGCTGTTGTCCATGATCCCTGACCATTAATATCTCCGGCTGTGTAATTGAATGTTTCATCCCAATACACAGTTGCATTGGAAGCAATTGATAATGAACAGAAAACAATAATAATG
>Ga0118677_10007393_pt1 | contig 18132 bp, 9 predicted proteins | sample AliMusrvi5mmetaG_FD_86154 | JGI IMG/M metagenome (GOLD analysis project Ga0118677, IMG submission 86154) | reverse complement strand
CCACAATGCCGATCTCTGGCGGACAACCTCTCCCGTAGGCGGTACCGGGCTGTGGGCAATTTATCAGGTTGGAGGAGCGTGGCTGGCCCATCATTTGTGGGAGCAATACCTCTACACACTGGATAAGAATTATCTTGCCGATGTCTGGCCAACCATGAAAGGGGCAGCGCTATATTTTGTCGATGCACTTCAGAAAGATCCCAAAACCGGCTGGCTAGTAACCAACCCTTCAGAGTCGTTCGAAAATCAGTATGTCCGCCCTGATGGAGTTGAAGGATGGGCTTGCATTGGTGCGACCCAGGACATGCAGATCATCAGAAGTCTGTTTAATTACTGTATTGAAGCATCAAAGGTATTGGGCAAAGATCAGGAATTTGCCAGTCAGCTCACTTCAATGTTGCCGAAACTACCGCCAATGATGATTGATCCCGCGACCGGTCAGCTACAGGAGTGGCTCGATCCATGGCAAGCTTCAAATCCACATTCAGGTCAGGTGGCTCAGAGCTGGGGTTTGGCACCCGGTCATCTGATCTCCCTTCGAAAAACTCCGGAACTGGCCGAAGCATTCCGAAAGACCATTGAGTTTCGCAAGCCCGGTGAAAGTGAAAACTCTGGATCATGGACAGGAGCATTCCCAATGAATTTCTGGGCCCGCCTCGAAAATGGCAGTGAGCTTCAGAAGGTCCTCGATCGTCATTTTAAACTTGCACTATTTCCGAACCTGACCAGTAAGTTTTCAAATGTTTGGGAGATCGATGGTAATCTAGGTGTTACTGCTGCGATAGGGGAGATGCTTATGCAAAGCCACAATGATGAGATCCAGCTTTTACCCGCCCTGTCTCCGGTCTTTCCAAAAGGGAGTGTAAGAGGTCTGTGCGCCAGGGGTAACTTTGAAGTCAATATTGTCTGGGAGAACGGAACCCTTAAAAATGCAGCCATCATCTCCAAATCAGGCGGACCATGCATGGTGCGTTACAAAGAGAAAACGATAAAACTGTTGACTGAAAAGGGGAAAACCTATCACTTGTCACAGGACCTGGCTGAAGCACGTTAAATGAATAATTTGATTAATTAACTACATATAAAAAGACCAAAAATGAAAACAGAACTGTTTAAGATTCTTCTTGCATTCATTGTGTCCATGGGTTTTACTGTGTCATTGAGCGCCCAAAAGGTCCAATTGAATCAATACAATGTGTTATGGGATACTCAGAGCAGGAATTCCAGTGAATCGATGCCCGTTGGTGGTTGCGATATCGGATGTAATGTGTGGGTGGAAAATGGGTCAGTCTACTACTATTTTGGGAGGAGTAACAGTTTTGATGAGAATAATGCCCTTTTTAAATCGGGACGGATGAAGATCGATTTTACCCCAAATCCCTTTAAAAATATTAAGCAACAATTCAAACTAATCAATGGGTTGATCGAAATTGAAGGATCTGACGGCGGTTTAAAAGCTGTGGCCAAAATCTGGGTTGAGGTAGACCGGCCGAATGTGCATTTTGAATTAAAATCGAATCAGAAGATTGCTGCCAAAGCCGAATATCAGTATTGGAGAACAGTTAATAAACCAATTGTCGGAACATGGGTTGTGCCCAGTTATATCGATTATCCGGGCAAAGATATCTATTGGTCTCCCGATACGGTCAAAACAACCGCCGAACGCGTACTCTTCTATCATCAGAATAATAACAAATGCCTGTCGATCGATAAAGAGATAATTCAGCAGGATTTATTGCATTTGAAAGATTCTTTGTGGAATCCATTAAAAGATTTCGTGTTTGGGGGAGTCCTTCAGGGAGAAAACATGTATGTAGCCGGAAAAGATACAGGATCGTACCTGGCAATCGGTTATAAGGGTATTTATCTGAAAAGCAAAGTACCTGCCGATCATTATCATTTTGATATTTTCCTTCATTCCGGATATTATAAATCGAATGAACAATGGGAAAAATCGTTGGTTTCTCAGGTGCCGGCTATTAACACAAAGTTTAATGGCCAGTTCCTTGCACATCAGTTGTGGTGGAAAGAGTTCTGGAATCGCAGTTACATTATTATTAAAGGAGATGAAACCAATCCGTCGGATTCAGCCTGGCAGGTGGGACGAAACTACAACCTGTTCAGGTATCAGATGGGATGTAATGCCAAAGGCGAATATCCTTCGAAATTTAATGGGGGACTTTTCACTTTCGATCCCGTGAGCATAGATAAGAAATTTGCGGCTGATAACCCCGATTTCAGGGCATGGGGTGGTGGAGTGATGACAGCTCAAAATCAACGATTATTGTACTGGCCTCTGCTTAAATCGGGCGATTTTAACATCATGCCGCAGCAGTTTGACTTTTATCGCCGGCCTTTAAAAAATGCAGAATTGAGGGTAAAAGAATATTGGGGGCATGAAGGGTGTTGCTTTACAGACCAGATGAATCAGGCGGCCATTGTTTGCGGCAGGGAATATGGATGGAAACGACCGAAAGATTTTGAGCGGGGGGTGCAGTATTCCCCATATCATGAATCTTATTTTACGTCCCAGCTGGAGTTTGCATTCATGATTTTGGAATATTACAGGTATAGTCAGAAAGATATTCAGTTGTATATCCCTTTCATCAAATCTGCTGTGAAATTCTACGATGCTCACTACCGTTTCAGGGCAAAGCAAAATTTCGGACAGGAATTCAGTAGTGAAGGAAAGTATATTTTTTACCCCTGCCAGGCACTTGAAACCTATTCTGGACATGTTCAAAACCCCTCAGATGTGATTGCAGCATTGACAGTTCTAACCAGAGAACTTCAGACGCTTCCCGAAAAATATGTCTCTTCTGACGAGAAAAAACAGTACGCTACAATGGCTTCACGATTACCGGCTATGGCGCATCGCGAAATGAAAGGACACGAGACGATCGCTCCTGCTGAAAAGTGGGATAAGATTATTAATGTCGAAATACCACAACTATATCCGGTATTTCCATGGCAATTGTACGGAGTGGGTAAATCTGGACTCCAGCTTGCGATTGATACCTGGACCTACGGAGTAGATACGAAAGATCAGAAAAATTATATAAGCTGGCATCAGGATGCAATTTTTTGTGCCAGGATGGGACTAACCGAACAGGCCAGGGCGATAACCCTTAAAAAATTGAGTAATTCACAACGCAGGTATCCGACTTTCTGGGGACCGGGTCACGACTGGGTTCCGGATCACAACTGGGGAGGATCGGGAATGATCGGACTTCAGGAGATGCTGATGCAGACCGATGGCAAGCGGATTCTTATTTTCCCAGCATGGCCAATGAATTGGGATGTTTCGTTTAAGCTCCATGCTCCTTATAACACAACTGTGGAGGGGGTTTTGAAGAGTGGAAAGTTGGTGTCTGTAAAGGTAACCCCCGAATCAAGATCGAAAGATTTGGAACTTATTCAGGGAAAAAACGTTAAAACACTTTGAAAGACTTTATCTGTGTTACAGGTTTGGGATGCAATTATAGACAAATCTGATGAATGTAAGGTTCTATGACGTTGGGTATGGGAAGTTTCTTTACCCACACAATTCGTTATAGAGCCTTGGTTTTTCTTCAAATGGCAATTTTTAAACCGACTGATTATGCAATACGAACTCAACATTACAAAGGATCAGGTAACCTTTTTCAACGAAAATGGGTACCTGCAGATAGATGACCTGATTACTGCTGAAGAGGTTCAGCGCTATTCACTGATTTATGACCGGTTTCTGGACGGAACCATCAATACCGGCAAAAACCGGGGAGACCTGGGAGCCGGATTGGGACAACCTGGAATATCGGAAGCGATCACGCAAATTATGTGGCCTTCCGACTTTATGCCTGAATTGCTGGAGATGGTTTATCACCAAAAGGTGGCAGCGATCTCCCGTGCATTGCAGGGCGATGATCTGGAATTTGATTTCGATATGCTGATCAGCAAGGCTCCTGAAACAAACACCCCAACACCCTGGCACCAGGATGCGGCATACTGGGTTCACATGCCCGACAAAAGGGCGGTCAGTGGCTGGCTCGCCCTTGACTTTGCCACGAAAGAGAACGGGTGTATGTGGTACGTTCCGGGATCTCACCTGCTTCCGTTGCGCCCCCACCGGTTTGCAGCGCAGGAGGGAGGGGCCCTCACGTGCGACTGTTCGGAAGATGAAGGGGTAGCATTGGAGATCAGGCCGGGATCATGCGTCTTTCACCATGGACATGTCATTCATTATAGCCGCGGCAATTCAACCAAAGGCAACCGCAGGGCTTTCATTGTCAATTTCAGACCTGGACCGATGATTGCCCTTGAACGCGAGATGGGACACGACCACGGACGTGGAAATGCCAGCGACCGGAAAGTAAGGAACGATGGGACGAAGTAGCAAACGGATCTACTTCTCTAAAATCTTCCTGATTACTTTTTCATAGGCGTCGGCATAGGCCCTCATACCATAATCTGTGGGGTGGATGCCGTCAACCATACCGTCCATGGGCATATTGATCTTTTCGTAAGTGAGGTAAAAAATATTTTGAACACCCTCTTTTTTAAGCTGGTGGAATGCCTTTTTTGAAGCAATGTTGGCCCTGATATAGTTGTCGTATTTCTTTTTGTCGACAAATCCATCGGTATATCCCACATGATCTACAACCAGAATCGGAGTTTGGTGGAGGGTCCGGATCTGGCGGACGGCTTCGAGTGTTGCTTTTTCAATTTCCGCAGAAGTGCGTGAAACCAGGTTGGGCAAGCAGTCGAGGATGTAGAGTCTCGCATCAATTTCGTTGATGAAATTCAAAACCTCTTTCTCAAGCAATCCGTTTCCGGAAAATCCGAGGTTGATAAGGGGGTAGGGGAGCTCGCGGTTCAGAATTCCTGTCCAGGCCATTCCGGGGCGTGAGGCGCAAGCCCCCTGCGCAATTGAGGTGCCATAAACAACGATAGGTAATTCCCGGGAAGGGGCGATCCACGTAAGCTCTGCCTCCTTTGGCAAACCGATCTCCATCCATTTCACATGATTATACAACGGGAGAAATAACTGGTATTCCCTCTTTTTTGAACTATCAGTGAAAGAGTTAAGTTTATTGAAACTATATTTTATGGTATCACCTAATGGATTACCACCTGCACTCCATAACTTTTTCCCCTTCTCATCAATGGTATAAAGATCCAGACCACTTACTCCCGTGGCCGACATATGGGGAAACGACAGTTTTTCGGAAACCTGGTAGATTACCTTGATCTCAGCAGCATTGGTAACGAACCGGACCGAAATACCGGCACATTGCTCAGATAGTGACCATACAGCAGGTCGGACTTTCTCTTTTGCACGAAGAGGAAGCCGGCCATAGGTTCCCTTTAGCTCTTCATTCCAAGCCACTCCATGCAAAACAGGGGAAAGCTGTTTTTGAAGATCGTACCAATTCAGGTCACCTTTAACAAATGTGACAATGGCCTTATCCTCTTCAGTGGGATGCAGTTGCTGAGCCATAACTGCTCCGGCTGGTCCCGCAATCATCATAAATGCAATCACAAAATATTTAATATACATCGTTCTCAGTGGTTTTGGATTGAAAAGTGAATTAGTAATATTTATTGGCAATTTAGGATAATTTTTTCATCAGGCAATCCTAAGGATCCGGCTTTTAGGATAATGCTCCCTTTCTTGCCTGAACTTTGAACAATCACCTGGCACATACCGCTGAATGCCCGTCGCTCATGACCTTTTGCTGGCTCTGTACTCATCGCATTACCATTGCCAACTCCCACGATTTTTCCTTCACCTTCGACGTCAAAATGGACAAGATTGTCGGCATCGGGGACCAATGTCCCATGCTCATCGGTTATTTTGACTGTGATATACGAGAGGTCTGTACCGTCAGCGTAAATGACATACCGCTCGGCAGAAAGCTCAACTTTAGCGGGATCTGCGGCTGTTTTAATAACATCAGTAGCCACAAGTTTGCCATGGATGTAACCTTCGGCTTTAAGTTGTCCTTCCGTAAATGGGACTTTCCAACGCAAGGAGAGTTGCTTTGTATTTGAAAAGTTTTTGGTCTCCAATTGTTTGTTATTGAGGAAAAGTTTTACCTCATCACAGTTGGTGTAAGCAACGATATCAATCATCTGACCCGCCTTCCAGTTCCAATGGGGGAGAAGATGAACCATGGGTTCTTTTGTCCATTGGCTCTTGTAAAAGTAAAAGGCATCTTTTGGAAAACCGCAAAGGTCGAAGATGCCGAAATAGGAGCTGACCGCTTGTTTTTCATAGGGAGCAGGTTCTCCCATGTAGTCAAATCCGGTCCAGATAAACATTCCTGACATATATGGCCGCTCCTTTACTGCCTGCCACGCCTCCTCATGGGTCGTTCCTCCGCCTGCATCGTCAAAAGCCGAAGTCTGGCAATCCTTAAACGTTTTTACCAGCGAGTCGAGGGTAAAATGGTACACTCCGCGACTGTCAAACTGAGAGGTGGTTTCACTTGCAATGTACAGCCAGTCAGGGTGGTTCTTCTTGAATTCATCGTACGCATCAATGGTATAGTTAAATCCAACCACATCAACAGCAGCAGTCATCCCTTTCTTTTCGGCATCCCGGGAGAAGTTAAAGGCAGAGGTAGTGGGTCGTGTTGTGTCATATTTTTTGATAAGACCAACCAGTTCCCTTGCAATTTCACCACCATTAGTACTCCCCGGAAACCACTGTTCCTTGATCTCGTTTCCGATGCTCCAGAGAATAACCGATGGGTGATTCCTGTCTCGAAGCACCATGTCGGTGATCTCTAGTTCATGCCACTCCTTAAAATAATTCTGAAACCCGAAAGGTGCTGCATCCTTGCCGATATACCAACAGTCGAAAGTCTCATCCATCACCAGGAACCCCATTTTGTCGCACAGTTCCAAAAGTTCGGGCGCCATAAGGTTGTGGCTGCACCGGATAGCATTGCAACCCATTGTTTTCAACAATTCCAGCTGCCTTTGCAAGGCCCGGTCGTTCAGTGCGGCACCCAGACTTCCCAGATCATGATGATTACATACACCTAAAATCTTTGTGTTTTGCCCGTTCAGAAAGAACCCGCTGTCGGCCCTGAATGCGATTGTACGAATGCCAAATGACGTTGTGTAAGTATCCTTTAAGTCTTTACCCTGATAAACTTTGGTTATCAGCTTATAAAGATTTGGGTGCTGCAAATCCCAAAGTTGCGGTGAGTTTACTTTAAGGATCGTGTTTAATGTTAACTTCGAATCCGGAGCTGCCTTGCCCGATTGTGTTTGTGAGGCAACCTGTATTCCAGAATTATCAAGGATGGATGAAACGATTTGAAGGTTCGTCTTTTCTTTGTTGTCGTTGGCTATTGTTGTTATAACGTTCAATGTCGCTTCACGGGAAGTAACCCTGGGGGTTGTAACCGATGTTCCCCACTGGCTGACATACACCGTTGAAGAGGTGACCAGCCACACATGCCTGTATATTCCTGCGCCAGTATACCAGCGCGAATCGGGCTGTTTGGAGTTGTCAACCTTAACTGCAACCACATTCTCGCCTTTCTGAATGTAGGAGGTCATGTCGTATTGAAACGTGGCGTAGCCGTAAGGTCTGGTACCAAGCAGGTGTCCGTTGATGTAGACAGTACTCTTTTTATAGGCACCGTCAATAACGATGAACTCTTTTTTCCCGGAAATGTTCTCAAGATTAAACTTTTTCCGGTACCAGCCGATGCCACCGGGCAATAATCCACCCTGATGACCCGATGGGTTGTCGGGCTTGAAGGATCCTTCTATACTCCAGTCGTGAGGCAGATCAAGGCTTCTCCAGCTCTGATCCGCGAAGGTAGTTGCTTCCGCACCGTTCATATCGCCCAGGTGGAACTTCCATCCGGCATCAAAATTTTCTCTGCCTGCTGATTGTGCTAAAAGATTTAGGGTTGACAAAACCATCAAGGCTGCAAGTGTGGCGACATAGCAATTCTTCATAGTTTAAAATCCTGTTATTGCTTATCCAGTTTAAGAATCCGAACCGCATTGTCATGAAGGATCATCTGTGCAATCTTTAGCGCCTCCTTTTCACTGAAATAGCCATCTCTCACCTTCTCTGTTAGTACCCTGGTAACAACCTGCTTCGCAAACAACAGGTGACCATAGATATTCTCAACATTTCTGAAGTCACCTCCAAAGGCCATGATTTTATTAGCCGGAACAGTCTCCAGCCATTCGTGTAAATACCTTTCGCTATAGGATGGAGAAATAATGTAGAGCCAACACATATCAAGGTAAACATTTCTGAAGTTCTTGGCTAATGAACCATATTGACCTCCGAAAGGATACCCACCATGAAAAAGGATAAATTTTACATCACGATATTTTAGAAACAGGTTGGCAAGGAGCGTCGGATTGGAGTTTTCGATATAATTTCCATCGCCAGCCTGAAGCCCCGTATGAATTTGTACCGGGGTATTTGTGGCTCTGGCAAGATCTAGAATGCGGTGTACCATATAATCCTGCAACGGTTTTATTTCGCTTCCGTTGTAGGGGAGTAGTGTTCCCGCAGGCAAACTCATTATTTTGTTAAAAACCGCTTCAGCCCGTTCTCTGCTTACATCTTCAAAGAAAAGGGTTCGTTCGTAGGCTGTCCCGATTTTTACTGCAACATTCTCCTTATCCATTGCCTTATGGAACGCGACCCCTAAAGCGGTAACAAAATCATCAAGCGTTTTAATCGGGGTATTTTGTTGTTTTGCAACTGTTTCGATTTTCTGGGCTGAGACGGCAAAGATGAACTCGCCGAACCTTTTTACATATCTGAAAATCGCCGGATCGCCAATGTTATGGTTATCTCCGTCGACAACCACATAATCGATCCCACATTTTTCAATGAGCACATGGTTATACCAGTCTGTCTGATAGGCTCTACTGATCTTTGCGGATAAATCTTCAACCGTTGTCTCATTTAAATCTTTTACCCCGAAAAGTTTCTCTGCCGTGAGCAGTGCCGCACGGCTATAGGCAGTGTTGGATGTCCATTCCCAAAAGGGGTTTAAAATATTCCATTTTTCCATTACCGTCAGTGAATCGGTGAGTAATTTATTGAAAACTTGTTTGGACATCCCTGCCGACCGGATATCATCATAGGTATAGTGTTGCAAAAGCAGCATAAAATCGAGCTTACCGCTTCTCATCCAACCCGACTGGGCTTCAAGATGCTCATGGGTATCGACTACCCTCATGGTGTTAATAAATTCAGAGATTCGCTGTTCGTATCCGCGTTGAGGAAGGGGTCTGATCTGAACCTGACCCTTTAACGTGATGAGAAGGGCGAATAAAAATACAGTTAATGTCGTTTTTTTCATGGGAGTCGTTGTTTGACAGAAATTAATCTCCTTTACTTCGCCATCTCCACCATTCTGTGGAAAGCGGCCCGGTTGGGTTCGCCAGCTTCGGCATAATTTTTCACCTCTTCCCGTTTGGCAATTCTGCAGAATCTGGCATAGCTCCCGTCATATTTAGCCAGTACAGGGGTCCTTTTACATTTAAGATAGAGAATCTGAAGCGAAGCCATTTCAACCCTGCCAGCTATTTCGTCATTGTCGGCTACTTTTAACGCTTCATCAAAGATCCGACTCGCTTCATTCACAAAGCTTTCCGAAAATATCTTATCTTCAGGAGTTAACCCAAAGTGGATATGCGTTTGCGGGGTGACCAGGTTTTGTGTCAGATCGAAGTACTGCCTGATAAATTTCCCTGCTCTCCCGTAATACCCATACATAAAATCATTGATTACCTTCTCGGCATCACAATCGGGATTCCAGAGCAAACGCGAAATTAAATAGGCCTTGAGTTCTGAAAATTCACCACCACGGCTCTGATAGGCCGCCTGTTCCATGATACCTATGGAGTTATTGTCCCTTAAAGTTTGAATATTCGGCTGAAGCACTTTAAAATTGGGATAAGGCATCAGGTAGTGGCTGAAATTAACCACATAATCCCAGATGTAAAGGTGAGGTGCAAGTGATGACCACTTTTTTAAGTCGGCAAGGAATGATTGGTTTTCGGTACACGACTTGAAATCGTGGGCGAAGCAACATTCTATACTACATAACCTTACAACCACATTGTTATGAGGACGGATTGACTTTGGCGGAGTGCGGGTATACTGGTAAGCCAGGGTCCCGATAAATTTGTCGGGAAATTCTTTCTCAACAGCTTCTGCCACCTGGTTCACAAACCAGATCATCAGCCCCGACTCGGTCCCCTCTTTTTTTACAATCGCCTGACATTTATCGCATTGACAGGGATTGTGCCAGTCGTTCTGAGAAACATCATAAATCAGGTATTCAGGACTTTCGCGCATCCGTTTTTTGATACGCTCTGTTATAATTTTTAAAACATCGGGATTAGTAAGACACAATTGTGCCCTTTCGTGAATCCTTTTACCTTCGATCAGACTATAATATTCAGGATGTTTTGAGTAAAACTCTTCGGGTGGCATCAGCGGATAAAAAGTATGAACTGCCCAATAATTCTCTGTTCCGCCGATCTGAGGGTTCGATTTGCTGAATCCCAGCGTACCGTTCATCCTGTTTCTAGCTGCCCAGATCGGGTCAAAAGCCTCAAAATAAAAGTCATTCCGAACCCTGATGCCGGGTTTTTCGGAATGGTCCAGCCAGTTAAAAATAAACTCCTTTTTTTTCGGAATTACACTTACTGAAGGGGTGTACCACCGGCAACCCAGTTCATTTTCGAGAAATGACATCACCCCGTACATCGAACCGCGCATCTTTCCACCATAGATCAGAATATCGGCGCCGGAGTTGAAATAGCGGAATGTTTCGTCCAGATCAGCTGGAATAGACGCCCCTGTTTTTGTTTTAATAAGCTCATTATAACCTATGACGATCTGCGGACCCTGATACGGTTGATCAAGGTTCTGAATTGGTATTTCAACTCCGCTGATCTCTTTCATCCAGTGTTGCAACTCCCTGGCTGCCCATTGCTCCGATTCAGATGCGCCCTTGCCAAGTGCAATTCTGTAGTTGGATTTCCCGTCAGAAAAGAGAGAATAGTCATTTCGCTTTCCGGCAAAGAAGGAAATTTTGCGATAAATAATTCCTCTGCCGTTAAGCCGCGAATCTAAAGTTGCCGTATAAGGTTGATAATCATCTGAGTTAAGTTTTGCCTTTCCACAAAAATCTGTAGTCCGCTGCTCTGAAAAGATAATCTGATTTTGATTATTCTTTATTTCAATATCCAGATTATGAATGAGTTGTTGCAGGACAGGGGTGGCGAATCTTGAATTGATCGTTGCTTGTCCATCCATCCCGGCAGAGATTGTGAAAAGCTCCCCTTTTTCAAGCATTCTGGTCATTGAAAAAGGGAGGAACCGGGCACAGAACCCCCACTTATTTCCCCGTTGTTCAACTTTTAAAAGGAGGGTGTTTTTCCCTTTTTTAATTATTACAGGAATAAGATCATCATCCGGAACACATCCCCGCTGCTGCGGGTAATCCCAAACATTAACCCCGTTAACCCAAAGCTGTCCGCCATCGTTTGTCCCTAGACTTATAAACATGACTTTGTCATCGTTGGAGGCCACCTCTGTATAAGCATAAGCGAAAACCGGGGATTCTTTGGATATCGATTTGCAGAGATCTATAATGGAATCGGGGGAGGTATAAAGCCTCCATTTAACGGAATTTTTGAGGATTTTTATTACATCTCCTGACTTGATATGAGGATTCTGTTCCCCGCCTGCCTTAGCCAGATAGTCTGTGTTAAATCCAACGAGATGGTCCCATGAATCGGAGGGATCCACAGGTTCTTTAATGGGTATAGGACCACACAACAACCACGATTTAATCCATTTACCCAGCAATATTGGTTGCGGTGTGATTTGTTCTGCAAACGTCGTTGCCCGTAGAACGAGCGAAACGAAAATGATAAGAATAAATGATCTGCCCATTTTTGGTAGTCTTTAAGTATTCGTAATGCTTGTTTATTATCCCCACAATTATCAACTCTATTTTTTAATCAGCCAGATCTCCGCAACCTGTGATCCACGCTCTCCTTCGCCTTTGTCGTCATCACCACAGCTCCAGGTGAATAAGACTTTCCCTTCACGGGTTACCTTTTTTGGCAACGCAAATTCAAACAGTGGTTGTACCCCCATACGGATGAAATCATGAATCATAATTCCGTTTGCATAAAGTTTCATTTTGGAACGGAACCGACCGGTATAGGCAATTTTTAAGGTATAGCTTGCATTCGGATCAAGATTATCATAAGCGATTTGCAACGGCGTATCGTAAAGCGTATTGATCTGATTCATCCAGGCAAGGGGAGTGGTTTGTCCCTCAAACCCTTTCGCTACAATCTCATGCACCCAGTCGACACCCGATAATCCGACGCCAAAGCTTTCGCGTGGTGATTCGAGACTTCCCGGATCTTCAGCCCATGTCTTTTTTGCCTTTATTCGCTTCCACGCCGACGGGTTCCCAAAATTGTCATAGAAACCTCCAGGCCCGGGATCGGTACGGTGAAGCATCTTTTCGATGGCAGCCAGTCGATCAGGTTCGCTTTTGAGCTTTTCAACCAGGTTAAGCTGGTCAAGAATCCATAAAGCATCGTTAAGCGGAATATCAATATTATCGATAAAGTTTCCCCTGCCACTCATTGCATGATGCTTTTGAATCGTAAGTTGTGCGCCAAAACTCCGGAAGAGGGAATCGGCAAGGGCATAACACCGTTGCTTCAATTCAGGAGATACCTGTTTTTCATGTGCAAGTAGCAATGTACTCCGGGCATCCACAATCGCCTTTGTGGAACCGGTTACCTGAGCCCTTTCAAGGATGTTTCTGGCATCGCGTTCAAGACAGGTTTCATAGATTAACCTTCGTTGAGTATAGCCATCAAAATAGGCCCTGATCAATCCACTTTGGAAGCGGGGGTTACTCAATACCTTGTTGGAGGCCCCTTTCTCCATTGTTTGCCATTGCTGTAATGTGCGTTGAACCTGCTCATTTGCCAGAAGCGGACCCCGGAAATTCTTTTCCAAGGAGATTAATCCCTGTGCAACTCCCTCTGAATAATCGGATCCGATAAAAAAGCGTGCATAATCTCGCAGCGTTTCGATTACCGGAGTTGAAGGATTCCAATCCTGACCGCTCCAGACAAATTTATTGACGTCATCATTGGTCCCTTCCGAATAGCTGATACTTCCCTGTGCATATCCCGCATAGAAATTATGAATATACTTTTCGTCTTCGGGACGTGGGTTGATGCATTCACGACCCAATGTCATGGCAAAGGCGATGTCCCAGTCGGGCACCGGGTACTGTGAGCTATAACTATGTGTAATATCAGGATATAACCGTATGGGGATAGACGGATTTATGAGTTTTTTAACTTCGGGTAGCGGCGTCTTGATCCACGGACCGTACACAACTCCGCCAAACCAGTTGTACTGCTTGTTTACGTGTGCATAAAATTTGTTATACCACTCTTTGCTGGGTTTAAATACCTGCGGTGAGACCCATATTTTCGCGTTTGGGTGATATTTATGCAGAACAACGGCCTCTTTCTCAAGCCAGCTGAAAAGTACATCGGGCTCAAGATCGCCAGGATCACCGGCCGGAACAAAAAGTGCGTCAAGTTTTGGCAGGATGCTGAAAATCTTATCCCGCTCCGCCAATTCACTCTTAACAGAATCAGGTGTTGTGTAATCGCTGCCCATGTTGGGATACCACATCCACACATCCAGACCGTATGATTTGCAAATCCTGGACTGCTCCACAATCATATCAATAGCGGGCAGTTTCATATTTACACTGGTCGCATCGTCATCGGTGCGGGGGGGCATGATCTCAATGCTATTGACTCCAAAAATGGCCAGATCACGGATATACCGTTCATACTGAGCAACACTCCAAGCATCGTAGGCATTGGTTTTTGGACGGTAACCCAGCTGATGTCCACGGATCGGATAAGTTGGGGTTGATGAGATATTCAGATCATCGGGAATCAATATTGAACCCGAATGAATCTCCATTTTCCGGAGTAGCTTTCCAACGCCGTACAAGGTACCACGTTCGTCGTGACCAGCAATAATAACCGTTTTATTGTCTGGCATGACGATCTTATAGCCATCCTTTCCGGTTACAGGAAGTTTGCTGATTGACGTTTTCCAGGTCTCAGGGAGTTGACCCATCCGTTCTTCAACACCAACTAAGATCACATTTTTATCTCCCGTTGTTTTTTTATTAATCACAGAAAGGGAGAGCTCACTGCGGATTTTAATCTCCTCCTGCAAAACCTGAACAGCCTTTTGGAGCTGAATATTCTTCTTTTCAGAGAGAAATATGAAGGCCCTGGAAAAATCCGAAGTTTGCGTAAATCCTGAAGCAGTTAAAAGCATCAGGACAACCAGGAATAAGGTAATTAGTTTGTGGTTCATCGTTATTATTTTTTCGTATTACTATTTTCTTAAGTACTCAATATGGTTTGAATGAAAACTTTTATCTGCGCAAAAACACCCACATGAGCCCCTTAAATTGCATATTTTCATATACAACTACAATGTTATCAATAAAAATCGCCACGCTAACCCTGCTTTAATCATCAACGGGTGGAGATCTGTTTTTGAAGCTTAAAGTTAATACAATTAAATCCTGATTCCAATCCTGCAGAAGTGGAAAGGGATCAGGATTTATTTACAACCTGGAAATAAAAAAACTATTTGTCTTTTAGCAGGAGCTTTTGATCATTGGCAACAAACATCCGCGTACTCTGGGTAAAATCGCCACCGAAAGAGGCTTTGTATTTCAGGTCAACATAGAAAGCCCTGAAACCTGATTCAGGTATTTTTACCTCGACTATTATTTCCGGTTTATTGGCTGCGTTCAGGCTTATTGACGACCAATGCTCATCCCTGAAGTCCTGATCTTTAGAGTCAGCACTCCATATCAGTGCATCGACCAGAAGTTCGGGTGTAGATTTGATGATCAGTGTGACGGTTCTGTCAGTTTGGGAAATGGTATAATTACAAATCGGGTATTTACCATTGGTTACTGTTGTACCGAGAAAGGCGCTCAAAGTGGCAAAAGCCTTTTTCTTATCTCCAAGGTCGTGAGCAGCATTTGGGGTGTAGCAGATATGATTATCGCCAGGAATGCTGTCAATGTAATTTTTAATTGCATCAGCAGGCCAGTATGGATCATTCGTCCCCATGAAGATCATCTTTGGCATGGTTAAGGTTTTGCGGTAGGAATAGGGATCCACCATTTTCACGATGTCGCTTCCACCGGGAGTGTTAAATTGCTGCGCAATTCCCAGTTTTACATAGTCGTCAATCTCGATGCTGTAAGCTCCCCAGACTTTTTTCTGATAATCCACATTCACCGGCATATTCAGTACATCGATTACCATCGGTCCGATCGCCTTTACCCGGCTATCGTTTGCTCCGGTCAGCCATGTTGTCCAGCCCCTTTTTGATGCACCTGAAACAACAAAATGTTCTACCTTACGTTTGATCTCTTTTTTTGAGAATTTCTGTACCACATCCATTGCCCGGACAGCACTTTTGGTCATCGGGAACAACAGTGGCCAGGTCAGATCGTGATCGCCCAGATACTGATGGAGTGTATAAGAAATGAGCGCATCCTCAGTCAGGTCTCCGTAAAGGGGCTGATTTGGAACCTGCCAGACCAGGGCGACTATTGTCATATTTTTTTTGGCTACTATGCCTAATGAGACAGCCAGATCCTCATCCCATTTGTGTGTGCTGGGGACGGTTTTATCGTTATGACCACCTGTAATAAACAGCAACGCATCTTCATATTTTAACAGGTCAGGTACCATAATGAACATCTCGTGTTTCCAGTCAATTCCCCTCCATTGCTGGGAGGTGAAAACAATGCGATAGAAGGTTACGCCATCTACCTGCTTCTTATCCAGCACCTCCCATTTAAACGATTTATCGGAATTATGGAGATAGGCCTGAAGCGCAGTAGCGGGGGTGATAATATTACGGGAACCTCCGAATAAAAAAGAGACTGAACAAAACAGCAGCGAAAATCCTAATAATACACTCTTCATTTTTAATTAATTATTGATTTATAATTCATAAAAAAGTTAAGCAGGGATATTTTGAAAATATCACCTGCTTATTTAAGGAATTTCTGATCTTATTTTAATAAGGTTTTCCGGTACCCTGTAACAACCACATTTTAGACCAGGCACTGTTATTGCTAACATCACTACCTTTAAATGATGTAGGCTCTAATTTTAGTATTGCTGCATCTGCATTAACAGTATTTTTTGATATCTCGTCATCATAATGATAATAGAAACGAAGTGGTAATGCTGCCCTTTTTGCTGATACACCGGTTAATAAGTTTGGCAATCCTGTTCTTCGGTAATCAAACCAGGCTTCTGCAGCAGATGTCCAGCTTGCTATCCATTTCTGTTCAATAATGCTATTCAGACCTACATAAGGAGCTCTGGTAATATAACTGGTTGCGTCACCAACATTCCATGCATTAAAGGATTGTTGAATTCCGGCAGCATAGTAACTCTGTGGAGTAGCTGTTGTAACCCATCCTTTCAATGCAGCCTCGGCAAGGACAAAGTTTACTTCAGCAGCAGACATTATTCTCATCATTAAAAGCGGTCCGCTGCTTTTTTTATAGATATCATTTAATTGGGAAACATGGGGATTGTATGTGCCCTGATCCCGGTTCGGAGTTAGATTATATAGCGGTCCAATTAAAATGGATGGTGGGACTCCAACATATTCCGGATCGAAATCCACTCCAACATTATATGTCGCCTTGAACGCATCTACGATGTCCTGTGAAATTTGCCTTACTTGATGTGTGAGGTCTACCTGTACTATTTTGTCGACTTTGGTTCCGGAAACCAGGACTAAAGGAATTTCAATTTTATTTGCCCATACTCCTAAACGAGGATCTTTGTAACCCTGAAGCACTTTCACCAGTGTAGCGCACAGTTTATTTCTCATGTAAGCTCCGCTGGGGTCAATATCGAACACTGTATTATAAGGATTTGAATCCGCTTGTGATAAACCAATGTAGCTAATATTGGCGTCATCAGTCGATGTTGTTATCAAAGGGTACTTGGTGGGATCTGAAGTAATCTTTCTGATTCCCTGTTCTGCTATTGACGGCTCTTTTGCAGATAACCGCATATAATATCTTAGGGCGAGTGAATTAGCAAACTTTCTCCATTTTGAAACATCGCCGTGATACAATACATCCTGCGTCGTGTTGATGTTTTTATAGGTGGAACTATTTTTAGATAAGTACAAATTGGCGGTATCAAGACTAGCCAGGATTCCCAGGTAAATATTCTTTTGGGGATCGAAAACCGGTTTGAAATAATCCGAACTTTGTTCTGCCTTTAGCGCATCAGTATAAGGTGCATCACCCCAAAGGTCTGTGATTAACCCAAAAGTATATGCCTTCATGACTAAAGCAACCCCCATATGAAACTCGTAATCGTTTTCAACCGCTTTTTTATAAAACGCATCATTATTTCTTAAAATGCCATAGTAGCTTGTCCAACTATTACTTGTATTGTCCCAGTTATAATCATTATGTCCACCGGACCATCCGGTAAATTGAGTGTGTTGCATTACTCCTGCAATATCGCCGAATCCTAAAGTGGCAACAGTATTTCCAACGTTGGTAATAACTGTAGACATTAATAGATTAAGATCTGCATTTTTAGGATCAACACCATTTGGATCAATATTCATCTCGTCCAAATTTTTACAAGAAATAACTAAAGTGAAAACTAAAGTTAATCCGATTATAAAGCTATTTTGCATTTTATTATCAAAGATACTGGCTCAGGGATGAATGAGTTGGAAAAAGCTAGTATTTTCCATACATTTGTCAATGCAGAATACTTAAAGCAGAACAAGAAAATATCTTCTGGATTAGGATTATTTATAGTAAAGAAGATATGCGATATGATGGAAGGCACAATTGATTTTCAAACAAAAGAGGGAGAAGGTACTACATTTGACATAAAAGTAAAATGCATAGTGATTATGGTAAGCAAGCAAGCTATTCCAAATGCTCAAACAATAGAGATTAAAATAGGGGAGGAACCTACCAATCCCTCTTTATC
>Ga0118677_10007392_pt1 | contig 18133 bp, 11 predicted proteins | sample AliMusrvi5mmetaG_FD_86154 | JGI IMG/M metagenome (GOLD analysis project Ga0118677, IMG submission 86154) | reverse complement strand
AAGCAGGGTGAGTTTTGAAATTCTCAAGCAAAATTTGGGGTTGGAGAATGTATAATCAATCATCTTTTGAAATAAATTTTAAAACTCATAACTCATAACTCATAACTCATAACTCATAACTCATAACTTTCCCTAGTACGCTTTCTTCAACTCTGCTCCGACAAAATAATGCAAAAGAATCGCTTCGTGCGAATATCCTTTTTCCCCCATCATGGCGGCGCCAATCTGGCAGAGTCCGACACCATGGCCCCAACCGGCACCTGTCAGTACAAATTTTCCTGGTATTTCGCCGGTAAATTCGTACCGATCCACTACAAAAGCGGAACTGTAAAGATGGGAAGCGGACAATATTTTTCTTATTTCCAGCTCTTTGCCGATTATCAAACTCTTTTTGGATCCCACAATCTCCATTTTAACAATCCTTCCCGAAAAACCTCTTTCCAGGGGAACAAGATTCACTATGGAGCCGAAATCGATACCTGTTTTTTTGCTAATCAGGGCTGAAATCTCTTCCTGGTTATAAGATACTTTCCACCTGTAGAAGTCCACTGTTTCCTGATCGTAGTCGTTGAGTACCTGCGAGAGCACCTTGTGATCCGTTGTGTTGCAAAAAGCATCGGGAGAGGTGCGTATCCACTTTTCTGCCTCAGGTTCATTTGTCAGATCGACAGGTGTTTCGGAATTGGCATTTTCACAATCAACTACTCTCTGCAGATAGGGATGCACCACAGGCTCCCACACTTTCTCGAAGGTTTCTGTGATACCTCCGCAACTCTTCGAAAATCGGGCGTCGCATACCTGGTCATTGAACATCAGTACCTGACCGGATGTTTCATTTACAGCCTTTTCCACTAGAGTGCTTGTTTGCCGGGTAATTCCCTGGTACCTTTGACAATGATCATCCGCACAAACATCGAAAAGGGTATGGTCCTCGCGGTCATACCAGCGGATATATTCAGTGTCAGTCTTGTAAATAGTCTGGTATTCCGTCCTGGATTGCCTCAGTTCCTTCCCTTTCACTACTTGCGCAATCAGCCACGACCGTGAGGTGATGGCATGGGCTTTGAGTAACTCCATGCTGCTCGTGGCACTCATTTCAGAAGAAATTACGCTGATCAGGTAATCCTCCAGGGACAGAATATTGATGGCTACCAGTTTTCTGGCCTCCACCTGGAATTGCAATGCACCCTTGAAGAGTTGGTTTTCCTTTCGTTCCCAGTGAAATTGAACCCCGATGGTAACATCCGACAACTCAAATGAGCAGATTTTTTCGTCGATAGGCACAAAAAGAAGCTCTTTTCCTGAAATCGGCAGCCCGTTCAGGAAAAGGATACTACCTTCCAGACGAATGGACTGACGACCTGAATATTTTAACCCATTCGTATTTAACAGAAATTCATCCATGAGGCAGAAATTCATCTCACGCTCTGCCATGATTCCGATTTTAAGTTTAGGCTGCTTCATGGTTCCCGAATTCAATTTGTAATTTGTAATTTGTAATTTGTAATTGACATTTTCAATTTCAAAAATTCATCATCTCCCAAACTCACCTGCTGGAAAATGTCTTCGATATCACTGGCTGTAATTTTGTCGAAATCTTCACGGCGGGGGGTAATGAATACTCCCCCGAAATCAACCGACGCCGGACTGATCAGCAACCTGCGATCTCCTTCTTCAAAAAACTGCCACGGACGGTGCAACCTGCGCGGGAAAAGGTGGATCACCCATTTCCCGTCCCTGAAATAACAGAGGAGGTTCATCATGGGCTCTGCTTTCTCCGGCTGTATTTCAGAGAAACGCGCGCAGAGATTCTCAATAGCCTTGACGCCTTGCTCCAAATCTGAAGTCTCAAAGGAGATCATCTTGCGCAAGTAGCCGTCAAAAGCCCATATTCGTAAATTATCTGATCGAAATAGCAAAGTTTCATCTTTGAGTTTCATGACCTCAAATTCAGATTCTATAGGCATGAAACCGTTTTCCCCGGCCTGAAAATGGAGATGGTCAGGAGCAGAGGCCCCGCATTCCGGACCATTGTAAAACAGGGTGTAAACCACCATGTTACGCGCTATTTCAAATAAGGGTCTTAGGCTGTGAATCAGCAGTTGGGGAGTGTGTTCTTTGGATGGGATGGTAAAATGACGGCTAAAGATGGGGAAAGGGTTGACTAGCAGCAGAAATCCATTCGAAAGGTCGAGACTTTTTTGTTCCGCAGGACGATTCTCGTTGCACAGGAAACATTTTCTGGCTGCAATGGAACTGCTGTCAACTTTGGCCGCGGAGGAGCGCATGCGTTCAGGGTTAAACTGAACCCTGATTTTGCAGCCTTCTATCAGGAATTCCCGCTCTTCAACGCTTTTCAATCCACGGTAGTTATTTGCCGATAATTGCCAGGACTGGTTTTGTGCCAGAAGAAAATCAGCAAATCGTTCGTTTTTTAGTTCCATGTTACCAACAGCATCCTTCATTCTTATCATAATTTGTTCCTTCCGTCCGATCCCGTCAGATATCTTTTGCCACCATTTTGCCGCGGACGTTGTTCTCCCGGCATTTGTTTCCCCGGGGTTACACTCCTCCGTCGCTCACCCCGGGCAATTAACATTTAACCCCTTCGGGGTATAGCTCCGGCATTTTATTCTCCAGTAATCAAATCGCCTAATCAGCACATCAGCTAATCAGCACATCAGCTAATCAGCACATCAGCACATCATCACATTGTCGAATCGTCGAATTGTCGAATCGTCGAATTGTCGAATTGTCGAATTGTCGAATCGTCGAATTGTCGAATCGTCGAATTGTCGAATCGTCGAATTGTCACATTTTCTCATTCATCCTCTTCCTGGCCAAAAATTCAATTGTCCTGATTCGGTCCTTGTACAGATTGTGCCCATTCATTACCTCCACACTGAGAGAGGCGTCCGAATTGTCATCCCACCTGCGGCACAAATAGACAGGGTTATAGATTCTGCCGATCTGGTAATGCCTCGAGATGGCTAGCCCAAGGGCATAATCCTCCCCATAATTCACATTCGGAACCTTGATGCAACGGAGTACAGGCGTATAAAAGGCCCTTGGTGCACCAAGTCCGTTGATTCTAAGTGCATTGTTTCTTCCATTTTCAGGCGTCCATTCCTTGTGGTCGATCACTCCGGGGGGAATCTCCTCCAGGGCGAAATTGACCATCCGGTAGGAACCCACCACCATGGCGCATTTTTCACGGTAGAAAGTATCCACTACTTGCTGTAGCGTGGTATCATCGAGATATAGGTCGTCACTGTCGAGCTGAACGGCAAATTTTCCGCAGTTTGGATGATCGGCGGCGGCATTCCAGCATCCCCCGATGCCGAGGTCTTTCCTTTCGGGAATCAGGTGAATCAGCCTGGAGTCCCTTTCGGCATATTTCTCAATCAGCTCTGTAGTGCCATCATTGGAATAATTGTCCGCAATGATGAGGTTGAAAGTGAAATTGGTTTTCTGTGACAGGACCGATTGAATGGCATCCTCGATGGTCCGGACCCTGTTTTTGACAGGAATGATCACTGATGCCTCTACAGGGAAGTTCTCCTTGTCAAATTCGACTGCCTTGAATTCAGGTGAAAGCCAGGCACCCGCAGATTTGAGGAATTGGGTGCATACGGCTTCCATCTCAATTTGTACGGCCCTGTTTTTGGGATCCACGTAATCGAAGATTTTCTCACCGGAAAGTCGAAGATCAGACTCCTCCTCCGTGTAGAGATTTTCAGGAATGCGGATAATTGGTGCGACCAGTGAAGCGGTCAGTCGTAGCGCATACAATCCAGAATGGAGCAGTTCGGAACCGACTGTCTCAGCAGCAACTTTAAGGGTCGCTGTCCTGTAAAACAGAAGTGAACCGAAATTGAAATCATCACGCAGACTGCCCTCCTGGTAATCGATAACGGGATGTGAAGTCAGCACTCCGGCCTTGACAGCCAGATAGTTGGAATAGACCAGACCGCTTCCGGTATCTTCAGCTACCCGGATAAAACGCTCAAGGGCATATTGGACCAGTTTCAGCGGGCTGTGCCGGGTATAAATCAGTGTATATTCGGTCAGACTCATCAAAGCGATGGACTGAATGGTCGCACCGGATGTCAATGTTCCTGAATTCAGCCATTCCGCACCTTCGATGGCAAAAGGCTGCTTGTCGGAGCCTGTCAGGTATATTTTTGCAACCAGTTCAGATTGGCGAAGCTCCCTGACAGTTGAGATGGTTTCCTTCTCACTCCCGCATGGGATAAAACAGGTGATTTTCATAAAGTACTTTTTTTACCACAAAGGACACAAAGGAATTTATTCATCCTTTGTGTCCCTTCGAGAGGTCCTTCGTGTCCTTTGTGGTTAAATTTTTGTTTGTAAATTATTTTATTTCAATAAGATTCAAAATTTGCTTCATAAAGGCATCTCTTTCACCGTCTGATGCAATCGTTTCAATTGGAACTCCAAGAACGACGGTTTGGTATTTGCCTTTGTACCAGATTCCGGCGCTTTTGTTGTCGCCAAAATAGCGAAAAAGCACGGACGACTCTTTCCCGGCCGGCTCAATGGCATCGGGCGATTCGACTTTGTAGATTGTTGGGTGCCATTCATTGACATAATGGTATTGCTCAGTATGGTCCTTTTTCAGGCTGTTAACCGTGTAAATCAGTCCGGATTTGCTGGCATGATTGGTTCTTGGCGTATAATGGAGAATGTTCCTTGCAAATTTTTTCGCCAGGGTATCTCCGCAAAGATGCAGGTCTGTTCCAATGTAAGCGCCGGATATCAGGATCTTCGCACCTTCTGATTCAGATATCCTGGTAAGGGCGGATCGCAGTTCAGGTGTAAAGACCGTAAAATCCCTACCGGGAAATCCAATGATGCGGCTGGTGGTTTTTTCTTCACCGAATATCAGGTCGAACAACGAAAAGGCTGAAGGATCAATTGGCTGACCGGCAAAAACCTCATCGCTCATCGAAATAAATCCCAATCCGTTGTTCCGGAGCGATTTTCCATGGACATAGGGATAATCGAAGCTGTTTCCGGGTACGACCCTGGTCTCCTGATCGGCATGGCTGGAACCAAAGCCGGAGGCATCATCATCCAGCCAGGGGGATTTTCGGTCGAAATCGTATTGCTCGCCGATGTAGGACATGTTACTCAAATAAGGTACCCCTTCGTCCTCCGACATCAGGAATCCTGCCTCTTTGCCGTTGTCGAAACCGGCAGGGGCGCAAATCCGGTCAAACCCATTGACAACCAAAGCCGGCTTGGTATCGTTGGTTGGAAGCGAGCAGGCCAGAATTTCGGAAGGGAAGCTTTCTCCGCCTTCGTTGAATGCCGTCACCTTGAAACTATAGATTGTTCCAGGTTTCAGATCCATGACTGATACAGTACTATCCGACACAACAAACCCATTGTCAAAGTCGCCGTCTTCCACTCTCCTGTAAATCCTGTATCCTGTTGGTTTGGCTGTCGGTTCTAGCGGGTCAATCACGGGTTTCCACGACAGTTGGAGTTCATTTCCTGACAGTTTCATCCCGAAGTGGTCTACCGGCAAAGGTTGCACAACGTAAGGATAACCGTTCTGGAAAGAGAGGAATTTCAATATTCCCTTGTAAAATGCCCGGCAAACGTCGAACTTGAAGCGCGGATCCTGCGCCAAATACATATCCGCGAAATTCTGGTGGGAGAGAAGTTCGGTCAATACGGCAGGCACTTTCGGCCTGGATGCCTCAAAATATTTCTTGTTCCACATTCCGCGGCGGGTCCAGTCGGCTTTGTGCAGTAATCTCAGATCATTCACCACCTGCGACTGTACCAGATCGGCGAGATCGCGGCTGGCCCATTTGGACTCGCCATTGGGGAAAACATCCTTTTCGAAGGTAGTTTCATAAATTACGAGGGTTCCAATGATGGAACTGTCCTTAGTTGTACCAGCGTCTGTATGAAAACCGAGTGACATATCCATCGGGACACCCATTCCTTTTACGTGCGGTGCTTTGGTCGGCCCATTGGGATCACCCATCAGGTAATTGACCCATTCAGGTCGGCCCATGTAATCGTCCTTGTAGTCTTCCTTGCCACTCTCCTTGCTGGCATACAATGCTGCATCTGCTCCCCGGTTTGAATAGTCGACCTTGGTCCTGTTCAGGCTGTAAACGAGCGAATCCGGGAATCCGGCATACTGAAGGAAATACCTGGCAGCCTCCTGGTATCTTGGGCGCTGACTTGTGTAGGGGATCCATTCTGCAGGATTTGCTTTCCATCCCTCCTTTTCTCTTAATTCATACAATTTCTTCAACTGCTCCTCTTTCCCGCGGACAATATTTCCCATGCCGCCACCGAAGCGGACTGCATCGGCCGATACCAATTTACCTGTTTCGGAGGAGGAATTGTCGAGTTCTACCATTCCCTTACCGGAATTCTTGCCTTTATCAAACCTGAAGGTACCCAGGTAAACCCAGGTGCCGCCGCCAATGGACTGATTGACGGATAAACTGGTTTTTCCACCGGCATGAGTCACGGTATAATGCGCATCCGTTACATTCCTGTCGTCAGAAGAATAAGAGACATAAACCGCATAACTTGCAGTCTCCGGAAAGTCAGGCACATATTTGACGACAGCATCTGCAACGGATTTTGCAGTAGTTGTTTTGTAATGTCCAAACTGGAAAGGATTTTCACCATCGAAAAGAAAAGGGTATTTCAGGGCAAATCCCGGTTGCACGGAGTTCTGCCAGGCGGAGCCTTCTTCTCGGTATTCCGAACCGGTGGTGGAATTTTCGGCATCTACAATGATCTCATTTTTTCCGAAATCCCTTTCACGTGGTAACCAGACGGAGGCGCCGGCGTTTTCAAGCATCGGTTCAAGATAAGGGACCACAAAGCTGAGTGTCCAGATATCCTCCACTGTCAGGAAGTCGCGGGCCCGTTGCCATTCCCAGCGATCCAGCGTATTTTCGTAATACCAGCCATGGCTCTGCCAGAGTGCGATGTTGCGGTTGTTCAGACCCTTGGGAAAATTTTCGTTTTTTGAAAGATTCCTGACAATCTGTGATGGTCTTGCCTTTTGGACGGAAAGTCGCGACGCATCTATTTTCACGGAATTATCCCGGTAGAAATTGGGTATCAGCTGACTGATTTCCTTCCCCGTAGTGCTGATGGTGAGGCTGCTTTTCCTGAATTTCCTGCCCAGGACCTGTTTGTAGTCCTGATAGAACTGATGCACATTGTCAGGACGGAAGGGAATGTCCGAAAAGGTGGTGGTCATTTCCAGATTGAGCTTAACTCCCCTGGGATCCATCTTCAGCGTGTCTATTTTGAACTTGTAGGTTCTCCCTTCTGATGCTTTCAAGGCGAATTTCTGTGATGCCTCTTTTGCTTTTTTGTACAATCGTTTGGCCCTGTCTCCCCTTGAAACCTGGGTTGTCAACAGAAAGAACAGCAACAGGAAGGCATATTTTAATACATGTGCAACTACTAATCCGGTAATTCTATTTCTAATCCTCATAATCCCAATTAAACTTTGATGAATATTTTCTTTTTGTACAAAACATACCCCAGCAACCAGAAGAGAATCACGTGGGAAATGGCAAACAGCAACGATCCATTCAGATCGCCACCTATTGGGACAAATACAGAGTTATAAAGCCAGGTTGAGCCGCTCACAATTTTTCCGTCTGCAGCAGTAACATGGATCATTCTGCCCAAAATCCTCGCCCACAATCCTGAAAAGGCAAAAATAAAGAGGGGGTTTACGCCGAATACAACGAAGAAAGAAGTCCAGCCTGAGTAACCTTTCAGATCGATCAGCCAGATCAGGAGCGCAAGAAGAATGGATGCCCAGCCAGCAGTATAAAGTACATAGGAACTTGACCAGATTGCCTTGCAGATGGGGAACCAAAGGCTCCAAAGTAAGCCCGCAGTTACTGCGGCAACTCCGAAGACAACAAGTTTAAGGGGAACTTTCGTTTTTTGGCTTTCCTTGATCACTGAGCCCACCAGATATCCGATAATCACGGTAACGATGGCTGGAAGTGTGCTGAAAATGCCCTCAGGATCGAAAGGAATGCCAAAACCCTTGTAAAGGTGGCTCACACCAAGAAGAGCAGTGTCGAAAGGACTCGCCGGGTTCCCGGCCAGTGAATAGGGATCAGTTCCACCCGCATAGGCAACCAGACCCCAGTAAACCAAAAGTATCGCTCCTCCCAGCCAGGGAAGATATTTCCTGGGAACAGACAAAACAATCACGGCGGCGAATCCATAGGCAAGCGCAATGCGCTGAAGTACCCCCATGATCCTGAGTTTGGGAAAATCCTGGCTCCATTGCGGAAAGGAATTCAGGAAGAGGCCGATGGCAAAGATCAAGAGTGTGCGTCTGCCGATTTTGATCAGCGACAATTTGTTGAGTTTGTTGCCGTATTTGGAAAAGGAGAAAAACATCGAAGCGCCAACGACAAACAGGAAAAAGGGAAAAACAAGATCGGTTGGGGTGCAACCCTGCCAGGCGGCATGTTCAAGCGGGGCATAGATGTGTGCCCAACTGCCGGGATTGTTCACCAGAATCATCAGTGCGACGGTCATGCCGCGGAGGACATCCAGCGAAAGGTATCGGTTGTTGCTGATCGTTTGGTTTTGCATACGACTATTGCTTTTTGAATTTCACTGAATTACTTTCTGCATGCGAAGGGCTCAGGGCAGTCACGACATACCTGTAACGTGTCGGCCTGTATCCTTTGGCAGCCGTCAGGAGAAGTTTCTGGTAAGATGTGACGGAAAGAATCCTTTTGGGGAGCTCAGTTCTGGTTCGTTGGAGCATTTTAAACTGATAAACCACAAACAGACTGTTGTTTTCCTGCTTTTGCCAGGAAAGAACAATATTCTTTCCTTCCTTTTTCAGTACCGGGTTCCCGGGCTTTGCAGGAATAACAGGGATTACAAGTTGGTTGACTGGTGTCAGTGACGGGTATCGGTAATGTTCTGCCAGCATCTTTTCCTTGACTGACAGCGGATTCTTGTTCATGAATTTCGCACTGAAATACATGCTGCCCTTTATTTCGGGAATAGAGCGGTTAAGCGCGATTTGGTCGGTGATTTCTTCCGCATTTCTCCAGGACGGTTCTTTGGCGGAAGGATCCAAAAGAAAGGGAGCCTGTCCGATATAGAGATTGCAACCGTAACTGTGCGCTGCCCACCACCTGGCTAAAATGGCGTAATCAGCCACCTCCTTGCCGATGTACCAGTAAAGTTGAGGCGTCACATAATCGATCCACTTTTGTTTCTGCCATTTGAGGATATCAGCGTACAAATCATCATAATTGGTGACTCCCGCCCTTGTTTCAGAACCTTCCGGGTCGTTTTTCCTGTTCCGCCACACTCCGAACGGGGAAATGCCGAATTCGACAGTCAGTTTGATCGATTTGATGCTGTCATGAAGTTGTTTGATGATCAGGTCCACATTGTTCCTGCGCCAGTTCTCTTTGTCCTGGGGACCAAATGATCCGGGATATTTTTTGAAGGACTGGTCGTCGGGAAAATCCTGCCCGGAAATCTTGTAAGGATAAAAATAGTCGTCAAAATGGATGGCATCGATGTCGTACCTTCTGACGATATCACTGACTACCCTTGCAACATGGTTGCGGACTTCCGGAATGCCGGGGTCGAAATACTTCTTCTTGCCATAGGTTAGCATCCATTCAGGATGCGTATTGACTACATGGTTCGCGGCAGGCTGGGTCTTGTCGGTATTCTGGATGGCACGGTAAGGGTTTAGCCACACATGGATGTCGAGCCCCCGTTTTCGGCACTCATCAATGGTAAATTGGAGCGGGTCGTAGTAAGGTTTGGGTGCCTGACCTTGTTTCCCGGTAAGCCATTCTGACCAGGGTTCAAGTTCTGAGGCATAAAGTGCATCGGCATCGGGCCTGATCTGGAATACAATCGTATTCATGTTGTAGGCCTTCACAGAATCGAGCAACCCGATCATCTCAGCTTTCTGTTGCTCAGTCGTGAGCTTATTGGTAGATGGCCAGTCGATATTTTCCACGGTAGCAATCCAAACCGCCCTCATTTCGCGTTTAGGATACTCTTTTGCCTTGAGAGAAATGGCCATTCCAATCATCAGAAGCAAAAAAAGGAGATAATTGATCTTTTTCACGAAGTAAAATATTTTAGATGTTTGGTAATTAAGATTATGTATAATTTTTTTAATTTGACATTTTGGTTGTATTTTTTGACCTTCAGGACAATTTTGACTATTTGGACAATCTGAGTCTTTGGACTAGCATCAAGTTCATGGAGAAAAATTCATGAGTTGCACTCTTTCCCTCATATCCGTCCCTCCGTCTGTCCAACCGTCCTTTCCTTCTCTCCGTCCTTCAGTCCTTTCCGTCCTTCCTCCCCCTCATTTGTAAGCAACATCCATATGCCACGACCACTTGTCAAAATAGAGGTTGCCCCCCTTCCATTCCACTTCACCACGCTGGAAATCATAAGGTTCACTTCGGAAATATCTTTTCCTGGGTGTGAAAGGTTGGCTGAAATCATCGTTGACAATAAGGCGGTAGGAGTCGATGCCTGAACTGTAGAAGTCCCTGATTTTTGGATCAGGACTGTTTTGCAATCCAAACGACTGATCCACATGTACCCAACCGATTCCTTGATAATAGACTTCACACCAATCGTGAAGATTTACCTCTTTTGGATGAAGCATCCAGCCGCTTTGCCATTTGACCGGAATTCCGGCATATCTTGCCAATGTCATAAACAGCAAGGTCTGCATTCCGCAATCACCGTGACGATATTCCATTACGAATCCGGGAATATCAGGCATAATGCTGTATTCCAGGGCACTTGCCCAGGTCACAGAATCATTGATCCACCGATAAATTTTCTGAACCTGAAGCAATGGATTAGTTTCACCTTGCAAAATGCTATTTGTCAGAGATTTGATTTTAGAATTAAAAACGATTTGAGGAGGTCTTTCTGACGTATTTTCTTTGTATAAAGGGCTTTTTTTCTGGTATGGTCTGATCATCCCTGGTGAGAGTTGAAAGGTCTGCCCCATGGAAGTAAATTCAATCTCTGTGTGAAACACGGTAGGCTCGTTTGCTACCGCGACTTTCTCCAGGTAAACAGATCTTTGTAAATCAGTTTCAGGTGAAATAGTGTGAATAGCCGGGTCGGAGGTAATCAGGCTGACATCGGTTTGTCTTTCATGGTTTTCACGGGGGAAGGGCATCCAGCATCTGACGGTTTCGCCCGCAGGAACTGTATTGGCATGTACCCTAAGGGTGTAAGACAGCCTCATTCTGACGGGATTCACTGGTTTCCCGGTTGAGTCACTCTTTTCAATGATGGATGCAGTGTGTGACAATTTGAAGAGAGTGAATGAATTGGGCTTACTCTCCTCTTTTGGGTACTTTTTATCCATCCATGCCTGGTCCAGGAGAAACAGGTTGCTTACACAATTTTTGAAATAGCGCTTTTCACCATCCAGCAACCGAACATCCAGTTTGTTTTCTTCTTCCAGACGGTACAGGTCTTTTACGGTGACATTGGGGTCATACTTGATAAGTTGTTGCAAAACCATAGAATCAGTTAGAGAGAAATCCTTTCTGATCCTGTCGCATAATTCCAGTACAGAATCGGCTTTTGCCTTTTCCGATAGCGGAAACTCCTTTGTTTTCAATATATACCCGGCAATTTTTGCAACTTTGGTCAGCTCCCCCTGGGTCAGCAAATGCTCGGCCTCTGCGATGGTTTCCTGGCCATTCATTGAGGTGCATCCTGCCAAATTTGCCAGGATAATTGCGAAGAATAACAAATTTCTTATCAGAGTCGTCATTAGCTAAAGTTAGTCAAATTATTTCTCAAAGCCCCTTCATTTTGATTGCAAGGAATTTTCATTCTCCCAATTTGCAAAACCGGTAGCCTTCTCTGGTTAAGCGCTCCAATATTTCATCAAGTCTTAGATAAAACTTGTCTGTTCTCAATTTCGAAGTACCCAGATGAATCAGGATCAGGGTCCCGTTCAGTTTATTTGGATCATTGGATTCAAACTGTTTCAAGTCGTCCATGATTTTTTCGGACGAACGGTAATTCGACATGCCGGGTGTGGTGTAGTCTGCATTGGTTCGTATTCCGGGTGTAAAATTGACTGTCATCAAACCCAGTTGATCGGCCCAGTTTACCACTGTATAGTTGTACCATTCATAGGGAGGCAGGAAAAATCGGGCATTTTGGTTTTCTACACCGAATTTCTTCAATTCCTTGTAATTCGACTGAAGGTCTTTTACAAATTCGGTCTGCCCAATCAGTGTTGAATCCCTCTTGTTCCAGTCGGCATAAAGGAGGTGCTTGTCGGAATGGGCTCCAATATAGTGGCCATCTGAAATTAATTTCTTGATCAGCAATTGATTCTGTTTGTTGCGATAAAAATCTCCGGTAAAGAAGAAGGAGCCTTTGGCGCCATATTTTGATAAGGATTTTTCGATGGCCGATCCTCCTTCCCCAAATTCATGGGCTGAAAATATAAGGTAAACCTTCTTTTCTGATGCGTTCATGCGCACAACAGCACCCTGATTATCCCTTTTCATCAGGGGAATTGAAGCCTTTTGACCCGATGCCTCCAGGGAGGAGAGCAGGTAGCTCAGGCTAGCTGTTCCATCCATGGTCGGTTCATTGGTCGAATAATCGCCGTTGTCGTCATGATAAACAGCCTTGCCATTCTGAAAGGGTGCATAAGTATCAGTCCTGTGTAGTGTGATTCCAAGCAGTGACTTGAAGATTTGTGTGAACACAGGACCATCCACAAGTCCGCCGTAGGTAGGTTGTTTCAATCTGTAGGTTATGGCTGAATGCGGATCAGACGGGTAGTCGCCGGTAGTTGGCAAACCTACAATCATCGAGGTTCCCCAAGGATTGCAGCCGAAAAGCCAGTCGGTCAGGGTGGCTTCGAGTTGTTCAAACTGCCTGTCCCCGGTGATTTGGCGATACAGCCTTGCCTGTGTAGCAGCTGCCACTACCAGATTGTTGGAACACCACTGAAATGGAATTCCCATCGGAAACGGGTCGTTTCCTGCATATGTCTGCAAGGAGTTCAACCCTTGTTTCATAAACGCGGTAAATTTTTTTGAAATAATGCTGTCATGTGATTGTGCCAGTAAGGCATGACCAAGATTGACAAAGGGATAAAACTGGTAATGTCGGGCTCTGTGGAGTTCCATCCAGGGAGTAACCTGTTCGAGTTCTCCCCATTTTGCCGCTGCATTCTGATCTTCTGATGCCTGGGAAGAACGAAACAGGGAGGCAGCAGCCAGTTCAAGGTCATCCACATAATTTTCTTCTTCATAAAAATAGGGGGAAACCACACATGCGGTTTGGCATACTCCCGGGTCTGACAAGGCAAACTCCCATGCTTCCCTCGATTTGATTTTTAATTTCTCTGCAAAACCGTGATCGAAGTGGTCTAAAACTTCTGCTCCGAGGGCAAAGGAGGAACTGAACTTGGCGGCAGCTGATGATACACCTGTGGTCCTGTTTCTATGCTTACCCGTTCCCTGTGGTTTACCTGTAACAAAGTAGACGGGTCTGAATTTGCCTCCGAAACCGTAGGAAGTAGTATCAAGGGTTGGAAGCCTGTACCCTCGGTGATCACGGTCGTCGGCAACCTGGTAGTACATTTCATTTTTTGCCGGATTCATTTTGACCAACCACTCCAATCCCCATCTGGCTTCATCAAGAATATCCGGAATACCATTGGATCCGGGTAATCCGTTTGCCTTGAAGTGATCGCCGTAAACAGAAGGGTTTTCCAGATAGGCAAAAAGCATCTGGTAAACGGCATTGGCCGATGTGAGTGTATACTGAAGGTAGTCCGAGGCATCGTGCCAACCCCCAATTACATCTATCCATTTGCCGGATTTGGTAGGATGATCAACAACAATTCCATCGGCGGTATGACAAGAGTCTTTCAGGAAGGGATTGTATCCGCATCTTTGCTGTCTGAGATATTGAAGAATATAGTCGGCTGTACCTCTATAAACAAGGGATGAGATTGCAAATGAGGGAGAAACTGAATTGCCGGCTTCGAGATGGTATCCTCCGGGTTGTACTACAGATGTGAAATTGAGCCGGAAGGCGCTTTTCTGCCCCCAAACTGCACCATCTGCTGCAATTGGAACTCCTTCATAAATCACCTTTCCAGTAAGATTTTCGACCAGCCTGAATTTCTTGAGATATATGGTCTGATCACTCAGTAAAACCCCTATTTTAACCCCATCTGGCAGGTATCCCAGCTGATTGACCCTGATCACTTCATTGCATGACGCCCTGAAAGCGAAGCTGACAATCAACATCCATATCCCGAAAAATCTTTTCATTGCCATGAAATTAAGCTGGTAAAATCCGGAGAAGTAATCATCAAAAGTAGATTAAAAAATGAAATTTGCAATATTGGTCATACATGTTATATAATACCTGTATTATCTCGTTAAATTATTTATCTTTATAGCAAGAATAAAACTAGCCAAGGTGATATTAATTGCAGATAGCGGATCTACCAAATGTGCCTGGAAATTAATTCCCCGAACAGGAGGAATGGGTGACATTATTACGGGGGGCATAAATCCTTTTTTTCGTACCACTGAATCGGTATATTCAGAATTGCAAAGTGAACTACTGCCTTACATCTTTGAATCCGTTGACCATATTTTCTTCTATGGATCGGGTATTGTCAACGAAGAAAAGGCTGCAATCATCCGGAATGCTCTTCTCCTTTTGTTTCGTGAAGCTAAGATTGAACTCTACAGCGATGTATTGGCAGCTTCCCGCTCCATTTTTGGGACTTCCAGTGGAATTGCATGTATTCTTGGTACCGGCTCGAACGCTTGTCTGTATGACGGGAATCAGGTAATTGGCGGAATTTCGCCGCTTGGATTTATACTCGGAGACGAATGTAGCGGAGCCGTATTGGGAAGGAAATTGCTTGGCGATTTTTTCAAAGAGGTAATGCCAGAAGACCTCAGGATCAAATTTGCAAGTAAATATCATCTTTCGAGGGATGAAGCCCTTCAAAGAGTTTACAAAACGGAGAAGCCTAATCACTTTCTGGCTTCATTCGCACCATTCTTATCCGAAGAATTTTCTGCTGACTACTGTCAACAGCTTGTAAAAGTCAGTATGAATGAGTTTTTTGAGCGTAATGTGAAGAAAATTCCTGGATATAGATCTTATCCTGTTGGATTTGTGGGATCCGTAGCATTCTATTTTGGAGAGATTGTCAAGGAAATATGTGCGGAAAATCAGATGAACTGTGTCTCAATTCTTCGGGATCCGATGGAAGGATTGGTAAAATATCACTTGAAGCAAAACTTTTAAGCAGTACAAAATGACTAACGAAAGCATTACTGAACAAGATTCGTTGTACCACGACTTAGAGAAAATGTCTGTGAAGGAGTTACTGATGAATATCCATGAGGAAGATAAAAAAATCCTTCCGGCTGTAAGTGCCGTGATACCCAGGATTGAAAAATTGGTGGAACAGGTTTACCTCAGGATGAAAAAGGGTGGTCGTCTTTTCTATATGGGGGCAGGTACCAGCGGGCGGCTAGGGATATTGGATGCATCTGAAATACCTCCGACTTTTGGGGTGGGTTATGGTCTGGTAATTGGCTTGATTGCTGGTGGAGACAAGGCTATCCGCAAAGCAGTCGAAGCAGCTGAAGATGACGAAGAAATGGGATGGAAGGAACTTGAGAAACTCGAAATTAATGAACTGGATACGGTAGTCGGAATAGCTGCATCCGGACGCACTCCCTATGTACTTGGGGCTGTCAAAAAAGCAAAGGAGCATGGGATACTTACTGCCTGCATCGTCAATAATCCTGGAAGTATCCTGGCCAAACATGTTGACATCGCCATCGAAGCCATTGTTGGACCCGAATTCGTTACCGGAAGTACGCGCATGAAATCGGGCACTTCGCAAAAACTGATATTGAACATGATTACTACCTCCGTGATGATTAAGCTCGGAAGGGTAAAAGGGAATAAAATGGTCAACATGCAATTGACCAACCAGAAGCTTGTTCACAGAGGAACCCGGATGATTGTGAGTGAACTGGGTTACAGTGAAGACAAGGCCAAAAGGCTGCTTCTGCTCCATGGCTCAGTAAACGAAGTGCTGAATGCGGCAAGAAATGAAAAGTGAAAAGTGAAAAGTGAAAAAAGAAAGGTTAAAGAAAATTTGGAATACTCATTTTCGCTCCTAATTTTTCATTTTTCATTTTTCATTTTTCATTTTTCATTTTTCATTTTATTTCATCACCTGTTTAATCAGGTCTGGAATTTCGCTCGGGATCTTGGCCACTTTTACACCAACTTTCTCGAAGGCTTTTATTTTCTCCTCGGCTGTTCCGCTGCCACTCGAGATAATCGCACCGGCATGACCCATTCGCTTTCCGGGAGGGGCCGACTGTCCGGCAATAAAAGCAACCACAGGTTTTGTAATATGCTCCTGGATGTATTGTGCTGCACGTTCTTCGGCATCTCCGCCAATTTCACCAATCAGCACGATGGCCTTTGTTTCAGGGTCATCCTGAAACATCTGCAGGAGTTCAAGGTAGTAGAGTCCTGCAACCGGGTCGCCGCCAATGCCCACACAAGTACTCTGGCCGATACCATTGCTTGTCAGCTGGTAAACCATCTCATAGGTTAAGGTTCCGCTTCTGCTCATCAATCCAACATTCCCCTTCAGGAAAATATTTCCGGGAAGAATTCCGACAAGCGCCTCGTCAGGGGAAATCAGACCCGGACAGTTTGGGCCAATCAACTTGGTGCCCTTCTTGGCAAGGTAAGGCATCACCTTCACCATGTCCAGAGTGGGCACACCTTCAGAAATGGCAATAACAAGTCCGATGCCTGCCTCCGAAGCTTCCAGTATCGCGTCTGCTGCCAGATGGGCGGGCACAAAGATGATGGATGTATTGGCTCCCGTTGCCTTGACGGCTGCTTCAACTGTATTGAAAACAGGAATGCCATCAACTGTAGAACCTCCTTTACCGGGAGAGACTCCACCAACGACGTTTGTTCCGTAAGCTTTCATTTTTCCGGCATGAAAACTGCCATCCCTGCCTGTGATACCTTGTACCAGTAATTTTGTATTTTGATTGACTAAAATGCTCATATCTTAATGAATAAGGTGGTTCTTAATGTTATTTACACAATTCAATGGCCTTTTGTGCAGCCTGACTCATGGTCTCAACTATCGGCAAGTTTGCTTCTTTCAGGATTTCAAGACCTTCCTTGGAATTGGTACCCGAAAGTCTTACCACAATGGGAACTTCAACCTTGATTTTGTCAAGCGCGATGATCAAGCCCCTGGCCACATCATCACAACGGGTAATTCCACCGAAAATGTTGATCATTACAACCTTCACATTCTTGTCGGAAAGGATGAGGTTCATGGCATCAATTACTTTTTGCGGGTTGGAACTTCCGCCGATGTCGAGGAAGTTGGCAGGTTCTCCTCCAAAATACTTGATCAGGTCGAGTGTGGCCATGGCCAAACCGGCACCATTCACCATGCAGCCAATTGAACCATCCAGGCGGATATAGGTGAGTCCCTTTTCCTTGGCATCAATTTCCTTGAGTTCATCTTCGGTTGGTTCGTTCAGGGCTTCAATCGCACTCTGACGGAACAAGGCGTTGTCGTCAAAATTCATTTTGCCGTCCAGGGCAAGCAGTTTACCCTCTTCGGTAATGACAAGCGGATTGATCTCAACCAGCGAAGAGTCGGTATCCATAAATATTCGGTAAAGCTTCTGGAAAAGATCTGCTCCCTGCTTGACCAGATTAAAATCACTGAATAACGCAAAGGCAATTTTTCTTGCCAGAAATGGGGTCATCCCCAAATCAGGGTCAATGACAAACTTATGAATGGCATCCGGATTGTCTTTTGCAACCTCTTCGATTTCGACGCCTCCTTCGCTGCTGGCCATGAAGATCACTGACTTGGAATTCCTGTCAATGGTAAGTCCGACATAAAACTCAGAGGAGAATTTCACTCCCTGGGCGATCAGAATCTTTTCTACGGTATATCCCTTGATATCCATGCCAAGTATTTTTCCTGCCATTTCCG
>Ga0118677_10007391_pt1 | contig 18137 bp, 31 predicted proteins | sample AliMusrvi5mmetaG_FD_86154 | JGI IMG/M metagenome (GOLD analysis project Ga0118677, IMG submission 86154) | reverse complement strand
GATAGTAGATCGTTTAAAATTTTTTCACATAATTCAAGATCAAGAGCGCGCGGATTGTCAAAATTATAGTCCTTCATGGTTTGACCAGGATCGAGACTGAAATGATATTAGCTTACATAGGTTGCTTATAAAATGAATCCATTGAAATTATTGTGCAATCATCCATGCCAAGTGAATTGAGAATAAGTTTGCAGACACTTGTTTTTCCACTTGCTGTGCCTCCAGTGACTCCAAGTAGAAATGGCCTAATAAGTTGTTGCTTTTCTTCCATAATTAATATAAGATACCACTAAAAATAATATAGATTGGTTTGATAATTGGCCTAAACCACCAGTTGAGTTAGAATTTATGGTAGTGCCGGAATTACTGGCGACCTTAGCTTATGTGCCGGATGCGGTGCGTTGTCGGGTGATTGATCCAGAGGCTATTTTTCTTACGGGGTTATTGGGAGAAAGCGGTAAAAAATTAGTATTGGCGGGGATTGAATTCTATTTTACTAAAAAATTAGCCGAAAAATTAATTGATAAAGGAATTGCAGAAAGGGTTTAATATGGAAGATTCCACTAGTTTTACTAATAACTTAAACCCTAGTGCTAAAAGGGCGCAGACACAGCTATTGGACGAGAAGTTATGGGCAAAATGGACGCTCAACAAAGTCCCCACCTATGTCACTAAATGTCCAGAATGCGACACTTACAACGTTTGGTCGACAACGGGATTAATCATTGAAAGAAAATGCAAAAACTGCGGGGAATTTTTTAATCCAGATGTGTAATCTCCTTCATGGAGAACACCACAAAGGAAACTATCCAAAATCGCATCATAAAACTTTTTGAGGACATCAGAAAGCATGGCGACGATGATGGGTTTCGTGCGGCATGTCTCTCCGAAATTGTCTTTCTGCGGGAACTGCTGAGTGATAAAAAATGAATTTAAATTGCGGGTATCGTATAACGGTTTATTATGGGAGTTTGCCAAATTCCAGACGGGAGATCGTCCCTCCCTACCCGCACCAATTTGCCTCTGTAGTTTAATGGTAGAACTCACGCTCGGTAAGCGTATAGCACGATTTCGATTATCGTCGGAGGCTGTATAAGGAAGATTAAGTAAGCGGGTGCTTATCGGAATTTGCTAAATTCACGGAGCCTCTCAAAAAGGCTTGGAGGTCGGGACTTCATTCTTCCGCCATTTGGATGATTAAACTAGCTGGCTGCTAGTGACTGCCTTGAAAGCAGATCGTGCCGTAACCAACCGTGCATAGCGTTCGATTCGTTAGTCATCCTTTATAATATTTTAAATAAAAATCATACGCTGGCAACAGTAAAGCCTGTTGTTAGAGGAAAGTTCGATGATGCTTAACTCGTAGAAGGAGAAGGGACACCAAATCCGTTCATTATTACTTCATATCCGCATTAACCCTAAATACCTAGAATGTGAGTTATTCTACAATGGAAGGTGGGGGCAGTTGTTATTAGCACACAACCACTAGAAATGGTGAGAAAAATGTATGATCTAGACAAAACATCGGCTATTTTATTTAAAATTTGGAAAGCAAATCAACAAGGCGTTGAGCCGGTTTCGAAAACCGTGCGAGCCGTAACCATTCGTGCTTGAAATTCGAATTTTCTACTTTCCTCATAAGGATTCGTAACTAGTCAGGGTGCTAGTCCATGCTGGAAACATGTGAGAGCCGTAACCATTCGCGCTTGGTTTTCGAATAATCACGAATCCGCCCCTTCTCTCAAACTGTTCTAAAATAATAATTATAGATGTAATTATTAAGTATGAGTAATATTCTAGTTATTTCAGATATTCATTTGGGTTCGCCAGTTCTTAGAACTAAAGAACTATTAGGATTATTAGACCAAAAATGGAGCCAAATAATAGTAAATGGCGACCTATTAGACAGTGGTAAATTCCACCGTTACAATAAACAACACTGGAAAGTATTGTCTAAACTGCGTAAATTATCTAAACATATCCCCGTTCATTTTATAGCTGGAAATCACGATAAAGATTCAGAAATTCTATCTGAAATTTTGGGGCTAGAATATAAAAAGGAATTAATACTAGAGTGTGGCGATAAACGCATTCTATTGGTGCATGGCGACCAGTTTGATACATTTATAGGCAAACATCCAGTAATCACCGAAATAGCCGCGAATTTCTATTTTATTTTACAAAAAATAGGGTTTTCCAAATCATTTTGCCGTTTCATCAAAGAGAAATCAAAAGTATGGTTAGATGCATCTGAATTATTATGCCAACGTGCTGTTGAATATATTATAGATAAAGATTTTACCGATATTTGCTGCGGTCACACACACCACTCTCGCTGCACTACAATTTTAAATAAAACTTACTGGAATAGCGGGACATTTTGCGACGATCCTTCTCATTATATCACGATTTCAGAAAAAACTGGCGAAATATCTATACTTTCTATTTGACAATACAATAAAATGCGGTAATATTGTATTTATGGATAAGCCAAATAAAAAAGTTCTTGAATATTATGATTGGCATACGGCAGTCGAATATCTTGGATGGTCTGAATCAAAAGCCTCTAAGGTGTGGAATCATGTGATAGAAGACACATGTGATTGGATGAATGGGCTTCCTTTTACTATTTCAGATTGGGAATTAAAACATGATAATGGTAAATATGCTGAAAGCTGGCCCCGTTATTGGAGGGAAGCGGTAATAGAAATTATCGAAAAATTTGGTGAACCTGATACCGGATGTTTAATCGAGGGAGTTAAAACAGTTACATTTATTTGTAGTTGGTAATATATGGGCCAGAGACAATCTAACTAAAAAAAAGAAAAACACAGGGACATAATAAATTTTATATGCAACCTAAAAAACAAACGATTAAATTTAAAAAATTTCTTCAAGTCCAAAATCGGATTAATGAGCTTCATAAACTTATCCGAGAGTCGCCAGTTAAACCGCTTCCTAATAAAATCTTCGTTGGACACTGGCGGTATTTCCGTGTCCGTGATGATGTTTTACGTTCCTCTGTAGGTCGGCAAGTCAAATTAATAGTTGATGCTTGCAATCATTGGGTTTTAGGTAAAAAGAACGATCCTAAATCCTACGAGAACAAATGCTATACTAGGGTTTATTGTGCCTACTTCGGTTCTACTGCCGTATCTAAGCAGCACCTTCACCCATTGAGTCAAGACGAATTTGATAAATGCAATTTCCCAAATCCAATTCAATTTGCTCGTCGCTGGTTTGACGTAGAAACAAAAACTCGCAGTTTTGGTTCTAAAAACGTAATATACCGTAATTATTATCCTAAAGTTCGCCCTCACATAATTGAATTTGCCTACAAACGGGCATATATCACCGAGGAACATTGCAAAGTCGGGGATTATGAGTCCGAATTAGCAAAACTCTATCAGTTTATGACCGATAATCACGGTTGGGATGCATTATGCCAGCACCATAAAGACGAATGGGACTATAATGTTGACAAGAAAAGAATGCTCCAAAATTTAAATAAAAAAGAGTTGCGTGAGGCGATATTGGAAGCTTAGATTTAAACTGTTCTAAAATTTAATCTCTCGGTGTAATATTCATATTATGAAATACGGATATGGATGGAAAGCCGATCAGCCCGACTTTCGAGATTTTACTTATACGGCTGTAACCAAGAAGGTAAATCTACCACTCGCGGTAGATTTGCGTGTAAAATGTCCCCCCGTTTTGGATCAGGGGCAATTAGGCAGTTGCACAGCTAACGCAATAGCCGGAATTCACCGTTTTTGTCAAATGGTGCAAAAAGAAACTGTATTTCCGCCTTCCCGTTTATTCGTTTATTATAATGAACGGGCATTAGAAGGAACAGTTAGTAGTGATAGCGGGGCGCAAATTCGTGATGGGTTTAAAACCATTAACCAAAAGGGCGTTTGCTCCGAAGTTCTTTGGCCTTATAATATTGCCAAATTTAAAACTGAGCCTCCTGTTGCTTGTTATAGTGATGGGATGAAGCACCAAACCCTTCAATATTCTTCTCTCTCACAAACAGAAGCAGCATTAAAGGGGTGTTTAGCTGATGGATTTCCAGTAGTCTTTGGATTCTCAGTCTATAATAGTTTTGAATCTAATACGGTGGCCAAAACTGGTATTGTCCCTATGCCTAAAAAGGGCGAGGCTTTATTAGGTGGACATGCAGTATTATTAGTTGGTTATAATGATACACAATGGATTGTAATGAATTCTTGGGGAACAGGATGGGGAGATAAAGGATATTGCTACTTCCCTAAAGCTTATCTATTAAATTCAGGACTTGCTTCCGACTTTTGGACTATTAGACTGATTGAGTGATAGGGGGCGTAATAATGGATAACTATAAATTATTATCCAGTTTCGTTTACCGCGAGGGTCAATCTTATAGATTTAAAATTGAACAAAATTTAGTAATAAGAATATTTGGATATGATTTTGGTCGAGCGACTTATATTGATCAAAAGGATAAAATAAGACTAATTACTAATGGTAGCACTTTAATTATTTCCGCTAATTATGCGTGGGATGGATGCTCTCCTAAATTTAGCTTGGGGAATTATTGGATAGGCACTCCCGATTACCCCGAAACAGTATTGGCATCGCTTATCCACGATACCCTTTGCCAGTTTTCCGAAGTCGGTTGCTTGAAAGTAAATAGAAAAGAAATAGATAAAATATTCTATAAAATAATGCAGCAAAATAATTTTAAATTGGCCACTTTATATTATCAGGCGGTAAATATTTTTGGGGGCATTTATCACATGTGGGGCGCGGAGGATAGAAATAAATTAAAATGTTTCGAAAATTGATATGGAAAATATAGATAGCGTCACCTTGGCGCATATTGATTTTAGTTTAAAGTTAATAGTTTTAATGGTAACTTTTATCGCCGCTACTATTTTATTAGACATTAAAAAATAACTTGACTTCACGGTAATATCTGTTAGCGTAGTAGTATGTCAAATATTTTAGATAGGAAGGTTTTATTGCTCAACGCAGCATGGAGAGCTATTGGGACAATCACAGTTAAAAAAGCTATGGAAGATTTAAATTCTTCTAAACACCCCAAATTAGCTCTTAAAATTGAATATCCAGTTAATAATAAAGGAATTCCAGATTATACTACCCCCACAGAATGTATCCCCTTAAAATGGGACGAATGGGCGACACTATCGCCACGCCCTTATGACGAGGATTGTATTCATACTATCAACCTTCTTATCCGTATTCCTACGGTGGTAATAGTAGGCTCAAAATATAACAAAATGCCCCTAAAGACCTTCCGTTGCACGAAAAAAAACGTCTTTGAACATTACGGTGGTATTTGTGCTTATACTGGAAAACAATTAACTTACCGTAATATGACGCTCGACCATATACAGCCACGTTCACGCAACGGAAATAATTCGTGGTCTAACATTGTCCCCTGTGACGGGGAAGTAAACAGATTTAAAGCAGACAAAACGCCAGAAGAGGCGGGTTTGAAATTAAGGTATAAACCTAGTGAGCCTAAGCCAGTCCCGGCAGAAGTTTTAATCCGATCTGTTGTTGATCCAGATTGGCTACATTTTTTGAAATTTGATAAAATATAAATATATATGACCGACGAAGAGAAGACTTGGAGGGGGGGTAGCGAAAGAGCTGAAAACTTCAACTGGTCGCTTATATTTAATTAGAGAAGGATTGGGTATGATTAGTTCAAGCCAGAACCGCAACAAGAAAGAAAAGGAGGAATCGGAGTGAGACAAGAAATTTGGCATGGCGATTGTTTAGAATTGATGAAGAATATTCCCGATAAATCAGTCGATATGATTTTATGTGATTTACCTTATGGTTCAACAAAATGTAAGTGGGACATAATTATACCGTTTGACCGATTGTGGTCGCAATATGAGAGAGTAATCAAAAATAACGGAGCAATTCTTTTATTTGCTCAAACCCCATTTGACAAAGTATTGGGTTGTTCTAAATTAGAATTATTAAAATACGAATGGATTTGGGAGAAGACGCAAGCTACTGGCTTTTTCAACGCTAAGAAGATACCTATGAAAGCCCATGAAAACATCTTAGTTTTTTATAAGAGTCCTCCAACTTATAATCCTCAAAAAACGGAAGGACATAAACCGATGAATAGCTATACCAAGAGGGCAGATGTTCAGAACAAAACCGAAGTATATGGGAAAGTTTTGGTGGATGTTAGCGGTGGTGGGAATACAGATAGATTTCCTAGAAGTGTTCAAACTTTTAGTTCGGACAAGCAAAAAACAAAATTAAATGGCACTATTCATCCAACGCAAAAACCGGTAGCTCTTTGTGAATATTTGATTAAAACATACACGAACGAAAATGATTTGGTTTTAGATAATTGTGCTGGTTCTGGTTCAACTTTGGTTGCAGCAAAAAACCTAAACCGCCAATTCATTGGGATTGAAAAAGAAAAAGAGTATTACGATATTTGTTTGGAAAGACTATTTTGATGGGGAGTTTGCGGGACCAATTGGAAGGCCGAAAAATGAATAGTAATAATTTTAGATATAAAACAGATAAAGAAGGATTAGTCGTAATGGGTGACATTCATTGCGATTGGACTCAAATATCTAATTTTTGTAAATTAGTCTCTGATTACTGTATTGTCCAGCTAGGGGATTTCGGGCTAGGATTTATTCATCCCATTAAGGAATATCATCAACTTAAAAAACTAAATAAACAATTACATGAAAGTAATAATGAATTAATAGTAATAAGAGGGAACCATGATAATCCAAGCAGATTTTTAGGTAAATGGGTTACGGATGAAATTTTATTGGCCGACGACTATCATATACTTAATTACAAAGATAAATCTATTCAATTAATCGGTGGGGGAATCTCTATTGACCGTTCTGAACGGGTTATCGGTCGTAGTTGGTGGCCTAGAGAAGAAGTTAAATTTAATCCAGAAAGAGTAGAGAACGTGGATTACCTTTTCACTCATTGCGCTCCTACTAACGCCGGATTAGATAAAGCAGACACTAATACTATGGTTGCCCATTTTCATCAGGTTGAACAATTGCAGGGTGGAGATTTATTAAGGGATTTAAAAATTGAGCAAGGCTTTATGCAACAAATTTCCGATTTAAGTGAATGTAAAAAGCATATATTCGGACATTACCATGTAAATCATATTTATAATGACCCCCGCAATGGCCGAGAGTATATTTGTGTTCCAATTAACGGATTGCGAGAGATAAAATAACTTGACAAAAATATAATTCATGCTATCATATATTTATGAAAAAATATGAAGTATGGGCTATTTATGCCCGAAAGAATCCCAAATTTACCATTAGTGGGAGTAATATTACTTTTACGGAAGTGGGTATTTACCAATTTTTTGAGCGCACTTGGGATTTGGCTCATTCAGAAGGAGTGAAGAATGGGAAAGCGTTGGCGGAAATGGATAAGGAGCAACCCAAAAAGCAGCCCGATAATCCGTTCCCCGATTTGTTTGGCGGTTTATTTAACAAGAAAAAATAATATGAAAACTTACAAAATTATTGACGATAGTGGCGTAGATTATAATTTCATCAGAGATTCCCGCTCTTGGCTAGGCGAGATTGTGAAGGGTGGGCCATGTCCATCATTATATTCCGATGCCATTGTCGTGGAAAAACCTTTTGGTTTAATCGGAACTTATACCGCTAGTTCGTGCAATTTTGAGGAAATAAAATAACATTATGATTGAATTTAATACAGAATTAAAACCTTGGGAGAAAACCATTGTTCAAAAATATCCGTTGGTTTATTTGGCACCAAATATTAATTTACGCCGATGGTATAACGAAGAAAAATTTCTTAGCTTGATTGCTGACCCCAATTTTTCCAACCTCCGTTATGGATTTGAATGCCAAAGCGGGTGGGCAGATTTAATAGATAAATTTTCTAAAGTCGCGCAAGATTTAGTATCACATTTACGAAATAGTGGCATTCAACCGGACGCTTATATTTATGCATGTATAGCCAAGGAGAAATTTGGAGTATTTACATGGCAAGGAGATAATAACTTGATTGAGCCATTTAAGACCTTATTTCGCGCTTATACCATTGAAATAGAAAATAAATCGGTTAAAATTTGCGAAAATACTGGTCAAGATGGATGTTTATGTGCTAATCATGGTTGGTATAAAACATTGAGTAGGAGCGAGGGTAAACGATTGGAATATGTTCCCGTAAATGCGCGGGATAAAGATTATTGGGCATATTTGGATAATAAAGAAATACAGGGGCTAGTTTAATATTTATGCAAGATAAAGACATACAAAAGTTAGAAGAAGAGGGTTATGAAGTAATTTCGCGTCACCCCTTAGTTATTAAGAGAGCATCTGAACCCATGACAAGAAACCCCGATAGGATTCCCATTATTCTAAATAAATTAGAATCTGTTTGGAGTCACGCCCCCTGTTTAAGATTGGGTCAACTTTTATATATTTTAAATCAAAACATTGAACTTAATTCTGATTTATTTTATTTGGAAGATGATAAACTGGAATATGAATTAGACAGAATGTATCAAGACGATAATTCGATGTAACTATGATAACTCAAATTAAAATAACTCATTTGGAGGGTGCGCTTCAAATGGCGCGAAGCTACGACCAAAATTATACCGCATGGATCAGTTTGCTTGATCCAGAAGATGAACGCGATTGCTTTAATATAAAAAGATTATTAGGTCGCCGTAATGTCCCGCATTTTCATAGGTTCTTTAGAGATTATGAAGATGGAGAAATGGATGTAGAATTTCATGGCCCTAGCAAAGATGACGTAATATCTATTATAGAATTTTTACAAGCATTAAAAAAGGCGGAAAAAGAACATTTTATTGGGGTTAATTGTCGGGCCGGAATCGCCCGCTCTAGTGCGGTGGCCGTAGTTGCGTGGATGGTTCAAGGATTTCAGCCCGAAGTTGCTTTAGAAAAAGTATTACTTATCCGAAGGTGTGCGTGGCCTAATACTAGAATTTTAAGATTTTATGACGAGATTATGGGAACTAATTCTTATGAAATCGTTAATAAATGGAAAAAACAACGAAATGGGAAATTATACTTTGATGAAAACTAAAGTAATATTAATCGCGGCTATTTTATTTTTAACTTCTTGCGTAAACCCGCCAGCAACAGGTTTACCATTTAAATATGGAAATGATTGCCTCCCGCAAGCCATATCTATGACCGAAGGTTTGCGTAATAAAAATATAGAGGCAGACGTTTTAACTATATCAACTCCCACATGGGGCCATGCTTTATGTAGATATATGTATCCAAAAGGAAAAAATACTTTGTGGGTTTGGGATCACGATTGGAAGAGTTTAAAATTAAAAGCTTGGAAAGATGATCCAAATTCTGTCGCAAACGCTTGGATGAAAGCAACTCAGCATGACGAATTTGTAGTAAATGCAGAATTTTTGAAATAAACATTGACTCCGTAATAAAATAAACTATACTATAACCATGAAAGATAAAGAAAAATTGCAAGATTATTTTAAAGGCGTAACTGAAATGTCAGACGAAGCGTTGAACGCTAACCTTAATATTTTGACATCCTCACATGCCAATATTGATTTTTGTAGCTTTAATCCCGCCGCTAATAATAAATTAACTTTAATTGAAGCTGAAATTTTTGACAGGCAGGATTATGCGGATTATTGGTATTTGCTTGGACGTAAACCAATTAGCTATCAATTTCGTCCTGATAACCGTCATCGTGCCGAAGCTATTTTTGCAATATTGAATTATTCAATTATCAGTTAATTTACGATAATATCTCTTGACATTTCTCTAATTTTCTCTATACTATATTTCTTATGAAAAATAAAAACAACAATAAATCAACTCTTGGATGGGTAGTCCGAGATATTGCAACCGACATGTATGTAAACCGTGATTCAAATTATGGATTTACCCGCAAACTCAAGAATGCGCGAGTGTTCGGTAGCCGTAGCGTAGCTCGCACCTTCCGCGATAAGGGAACTGAAACCGTTGACAAGGTTACTCTCGCAAAGAATACCCCCGTCACCGTAATCGGAGGCCATTGGGAATAATATTATGAATATTACCGCGAAACAAGTCAGGGAACAGATCATTGCTCAAAAGGCGATTGAGAAGGACCAGCTAATCAATACATTTTCGGCGCAGGTCGAAAGTGCGATTAGCGATGCTGCGAAAAAGAATTGTGATTTTGTTGTCATTATGGCATCAGAATCCAATCCAATCCCTCAAGTGGTTGTAGATAAGATTCGGGCCAATGGTTTTACCGTGGTTCGCAACCCATCTATCGTTTTTGAAGATGTGCTCGTTTACACGGTTGCTTGGTAGTGTGGTAATTGCCGTTATCCTTTCCGCTTGCTCCACGTTGGGGTTAAGCGGAAGGGTAAGTGGCGACGAAAGAGGGGCTAATAATCAAGTTGAAATTAGCACTAACTTCTTTCCAAATTTAAAAGGGAAATCGAAGATAAGTCAACCTTACGATTATCCTGATCCTCATTTTTGCATTCCCGTTTATTCTGAATATTCACTCGAAATTCTGTTTTAAAAAAATCTTTTTCTAATTTATTGACAGAACAATAAAAAACCATAGCATGTGGATATGTCAGTCTATCAAATAAGCGGACCCTCTGGGGGTAAGTTGGCCTTCCTTCTAAATTGTTCAGTCAAAATGCCTTATGGAAACGAAGGATATGAAAATTGGAGTTGTTCGAAAGAGCGTGACGGAATTCTTCCAATGGCAATCAATTATGGGTGTGATCGCAAACACTTGCCAGAAACTTTAAATCAATTAAATTGCCTTAATTATAATTCCGAAGATACCGGCGATAAAGTCAAGTGTTTTGAAATTTTTGAACGTCTTGGGATTCCATATCCAAAGCTGGTGACTGATCCGGCAAATTTTGATGCCCCTTTTCTTGGGCGCAAAAACAAATCTTCGCAAGGGCGCGGAATCACTAAATTTAAACCCAAGTCCGAAAATTGGAATAATTACGGTTGCGATTTCTTTGTTGAGTATATCGAAGTCGCGCAAGAGTTTCGCGTCCATGTATTTAAGGGGCAAGTCGTGTGCGAATTCAATAAGGATTTTTCTAATTGTGACGGATTTATCCATTCTAAAAATTTCGGGAGCAAACTTGTTTTCGGGCGTTTAAATCATCCTGCCCGATTAGACATCATTGATGCGTCCATTAAAGCGTTGCACGGTTGCGGGTTAGATTACGGCGCGGTGGATATTATCGCAGATGCGAATGGAAAATGGTATGTTTTGGAGGTAAATTCTGCCCCCTCTATGGCTCATTCCATCGGATATTTGTATGCTGAAAAGATTGCTCATTTTCTTGGATACAAAATTGAAAAGTTTTGGACGATTAAAGATGATGGTAAATTTGTGGATAATCGTAGGGTTTTGGAAAATTTCAAATACGAGAAAAAAAGCTTGCAAGATTAGTAAAAAGTGAGATAATTGGTTTATGTTTAACAAGTTTACTTTTCACCATAATGACGACACCAAGGTATTTTTTACCTCTGATACTCATTTTGGGCATAACAAAGATTTTATTCTAAATCCACGCGGATTTAAAGATGTTAATAACCACAATGCGGCTCTTATTGAGGGGTGGAATAGCGTTGTTGGTGTAAATGACCACGTTATCCATTTGGGGGATTTCTTAGTAGGGGCGGGCAATGATTCGTTTAAATTAGGACAACATATCTTATTCCGTTTACATGGACACATTCATTTTCTTTGGGGTAATCACAATGCTTATGTTAAAGACATTTATAAGCAAACCGTTCAGAACATTTTTCCGCAAGCTAACGAAGTCACGGAGATTTATCCCGTTACCTATCAGGAAAAGATTACATTTTATGGCAATAATTTGTTAGCCAAAATTCGTTTATATAATTATTCGCAGTATATTTTTTGTAGTCATTTCCGCCACCGTTTATGGATAGACTCACATAAGGGCGAAGTATGGCATATTTCGGGACACTCTCATTCAAGCGATCCAGAGTCGCAACCGGAATTTAAAGGAGCAAAATGTCTTGATGTCGGGGTAGATAATTTCCCCGTTCCTTTGTCATTTGATCAATTAGCAAGAATTATGAAGGGGAAGGGAGTAGAGAAGCTGGACCACCACGGACCTGATACGTCATCGTCTTTTTAATCTCTTGATATTTATTAAATTTGCGTAGCAACCCCATTCTATCCACTTGAAAGCCATTATATATAAAATTGCCAAGTTTAATAATATCGTTTTTATTCGTAATTCTCAAGTGGGAATATTTCTGTTCCTTGTTCAAAACTAAACGTTTAGATTGTTTTATAGAGTATGTTTTAATGTTTAAACGGGAACATAAATTTTTAAAAAAGGTCCAATCTTGATCGTAAGTAGATGAAACAGAAAACTGTTTGTTATAATTTTTTTTATTTATATAAAAACACCCGTCTCCGTCAATAAATCCACGAAACCAATACAATAATAATTCGTCTGGAATTTTATTTAAAATTAATTGTGGAGAACCCCCGCTTTTATTCCCATAACCACATTTTATTAAAAACTCTACGATGACTCTATTCTGTGTCATTAGGTGAGTCTGTGGTTTACGATTTTTTTGCGTGTATCTATATTGTCCCCACTTTCCTATTGCATCGAATACCCATAAAAGGGAGTCCAAATCCTCACTTTGCATACTGAGGCGAATTGAATTATCCTTCCCCATTCCGCGAGTATGTATATATCCATCTGCCCATAATAACCCTAAAATATACGCCACTTCCTTAGTTGTGATATTTAAAAAATGACTAGGGTTTACATTAAACTTTTCATACGATTTGTTTCTGGATTTTTCTTGCGCTTTTTTAATATTTTCGATACTTTTAAATATTCTTCTTTGTTCGGAAATGCGGATATTATGTTTAGCACACCAAGAAATAATCATTCTACTAGTTTTATTTAATTGTTCTCCACAAAAAACCGATCCTTTTTCGGGGTAGTTTTTTTTAATAAAAGCAATATCATCAGCGGTAAAGTGAGTTCTCATAGGACGTTGTTTATATACTAACTTACACATGTAAATCTCTATGAGAACTATTTATCTTGACATTTAATCAAAATATCTTATACTCTTTCTATGAGTAACGGCAACGGTAAAGGCAGTAAACGAAGGGCGGGGGAAAATTTAAGTAAAATTAACAAAAATTGGGATTATATTAAATGGCCGTCAAAATTAAAAAAGAAAACAAATGTCACAAGAAAATCTAAATAAAAATCCTTCTATGGATATTGAATTCCGTTGGGCATTTAAAAATGGAAAACTTCAAGTCATACCAGTTCTAAACCCAAGAGTTAAATCTGAAAAAGAGAAAAATAAACGTAAAATTGCCAAACGATCTAAACAAAGAAATAGGAAATAAAATAATGGAAACCCGATATTATTATTTAAAATCAACAGACCGTATTAAAATGGGGGACGAAGATTTCCGCCGCAATAAATGGTTGCCTGTGAGTGATATGGATGTCGGATTGCTGAAAATGTATATAATGGGTAGGGTGCGGAGAAAAGTTAAGAATAAAAAATGAATATTTATAATTTATCAATACGCCAATTAGACGAAAGAAAAAGTCTATACGAGCAAAGAATAAGCGATATTAAACAAATCGTAGAAGATAGATGGGCAAAGCTTTTAGGTTACGGACGAGGATATTTCCTAGATTTTACTTATAAAAACTTGTATGTATATGTGAAAGTGGCAAGCCGATATGATGATTATTATGCTACTGATACAATCCATAATCATTATTTTGCCGTATCCGAAAAGCAAGCGGTTGCAGATTTTGAAATTGCAAATAAATTTAGAACCAATTTAAATTATAATTCTACCGTTTGGACTCCTTCACACTATTTGCAGGATATACAAAAAGTGAAATCTGTAAATTTTTCTTGACCAATCTATAAAAATTTCTATAGTTGTATCATGTTAAACAAATCCGAAAAACGAATCTTTAAAGAGTTAGCCAAAATTAAAGGCGGATACAATTATGACGGTGCTTGTTCCTGTCAAATTTGCTTCCCGTTAAAAGCTGGCGGGGAACTTCGATTTTCAATTACCGACGATGAACCGGATCATATTGGAGTTGATTTATACGATGGTGCGATCCCCGCTGGCGTAAGTGGGCCAGCATATCCCACAGGATAATTATGAATGACCCATTTTTACATACGACTGCATGTTATTTACGGTCGTAAGATAAAACCTTTTCTAACGCTTTTTGTTCTGTAGGAAAATACCCAAGATGAATAGTTTTTTTATTCTTTCTTATATAGCCTTTCCATTTTTTATTTCGGGCATTATAAGACACTCCGCGATGTTTAGATGATTGTTTATTGACTGTATTTAGGTAATGCTCTTTAGCGTGTAGCATTTTATCACGTTTACGTTTCAATCCGATAGTTAAATTATCTTTATACCAGTAATCATACAAAATAGACATATCTTTTAGATTACTTATATCAATAAAAGAAAATTGATTTGTTTTAGTAATTACTCGCCTAGTATAAACAGTAGATATGCCAATAGATTTAAGCCATATTAAATATGAGTCCCAATTTTGATCATAAGAAGAGGTTATAGTCCATCTGAATTTACTATTGTGTTCACAAATACATCCGTCCCCGTCAAAAATCCCCAACCAAAAATATCTTAGTAATTCTAGGGGAATAAATTTACTAATCTCGATTGGTGAAGCCAGAGACTTATTTTTATAATTTAAGATTTCTAATAAAAATTTTCCCAATAGCTGATTATATAACGTAAATTGAATTTTGGGACCATTATTACGGGTAGCACTTGGATAATGGTATCTATAAGATGTCCATTTTTTAAGAAAAGAAAAGTTATTAAAATATTCTTTTATATTTTCACCGTCTGATTCATTAATGAATAATCGGATATGTGCTTGTTTATGTTTATCATAAAATACCGATCCATCCGACCATAAATATCCCAAAATGTATGCAGTTTCGGGGTTTTCGACATTAAAGGTAAATAGTTCTTGACTTTTCATAAAATAAAGTTACACTAGATAATACAATCTGTGATTATATTTTATGATTAATGACCCTTTTCTTGATAATACCCGTGCCTATCTTCGACTTCTTGAGGAGTATAATCGGCATAAATCGTTGGTAATAGCTGTAGATATGGATAATACCCTGTTCGACTACCATTCTAAAGGATATAAATTCCCCGCTTTAATTAAGCTACTACAAGATTGCAACAAAATTGGATTCAAAATTGTTATATTTAGCGGTTCTGCAAAGGAGCGTCACCCATTTATCCGCGAATATTGTGAAAAAATCGGAGTAAAAATTAGCGGTATAAATCAAGATGTAATTGATTGGCACAAAGATAAAAGCTTGGATTGGAGTTCCTCGAAAATTTATTATAATATTTTTCTTGATGATCGTGCGGGATTGGCTAGTGCTTATGAAGTTTTAAGAGGCTTGGTAGATACGATTATGTCAGATAAGGGACTAAATGATTTTTACGAGTCATTTTAATTCTTGACAAAAGTAGAATATTCTATATCCTTTTCTTATGCAATTACGCGCAAAAGGAAAATTCAAAGTGTCGCACGATACTATCCGCATTGTTACCGATGTTGGATTTTCTCAATTTTACCGTTGGCTATTCATTCGCGCACACTACTTTACACAAAATCTTCAAATTCCCAAGCATGGTTCCCATGTGACGGTAATCAGCCCCAAGATTCACAAGGTAGATTGCACTAAATGGATGAGTCTCAATAATAAAGAAGTATATTTTAATTACGATATAACCGGCAATTATGGCGGGCTTTCTAAAGGATTTCTCAATTTTTGGTTTGACATCAAATGTCCAGAGGCCGAGGCGATTTTAGATGATTATGGATTTAAAAAACAAGATGGATTCAGTTTGCTCCACATCACAATCGGAAATAATAAGCATCTTCGATAATTTATCTTGACCTTATTCTTATTTCTTCTATTCTTATATTATGACAAACGCCATCAAACAACTCATAAAGTCAAGTGGTGCGCTAGTATGCCCATCGTGCGATGGAGAGGGAGAAGTCGGATACTTTTGTGGCCACGAAACGACAACGACATGTTATAGGTGTGCTGGCAAAGGGGTTATTAAATCGCTAAATAAACAGAAGCATAGAAAAACATGTTCAATCTGCCAAGGTAGGGGAGGGAAAGGGTGCTGCGAAAATAGGGGTTTTCAAGAATGGGAAAGCTATGAATTGTTATGAGGCTAGAAATTAAGAACATCAAAAAAGGTGATAAAATGTGGGAACGCGCTAGATGTTTCGTTGCCTTAGAAGATGCGCGAACGGAAACTATTGAAATGGGAGGTAAAACCGTCAACCAATATTTTGTTTGGGCGAAACCAGTTAATAAATCTCCTGTAACCGCCCCCCGACAGGTTAGATTTCTTGAAACAGAAGGCGCGGAGCATTATGGCCCGAAATTGGAAGCAGATTCAATATCGCATATTGCAGAATCTCAAATAGAACATATTCCAACTCTGAAAGATTATACTGGATGGTTTTATAATTTGGGGGATGATGTCAAATGAAATTTACTTTTACCGGAACCTATACTATTGATATAGAAAAAGAGCGCGATAGAATCCGTAGATGCTTTTTAAAGCCTCAATCTATGGAGATATTTGCGAGGCAGATTGCTATATTAGATGCTTTTGAGAATCAAGAGATAGAAAAAATGTATGAATTATATGATGCTCTACCATATAATGATATTCAAGAATGTTCTGAAAAAGAATATGTTGGAATGTGGATGCAGGATATTGGTGATATTATTACATTCTCAAAATTTGACATTACTGAACAAAAACTAATTAAGTCAACAACATCTAAGCTAAAGCCGTAGATGCTTGTAATGGTTTTTCTTGCGAAAAATACTTACATACATTTGGGTAGTTAACAATACCCTGCCCATCAAGTATGTTGCCATACGAAACGGGTAGTTTGGAACGATTACCGATATTCCTTGCAGCATTTAAATCTGAATCATATACCAATCCAGACTTTGCATAAAACCTTCTTCCGGCGCGTTTACCCTCTTTTTTGCCTGTCAGACAGTCAATTTGAGAAGTAAAAGCGGGATTAACAAGAATTACGGTTTTACCCGTATTTTCTGCCTTATAGGTTATGATGCGCCTTAATTCAAATAATGGGACTTGAGAAATCCTATTTTTATTTTGAAATTTATGTTTTTTAGCCTTAATACCTTTTAAATTTTCTAGCGCGATGGTATCTGCTTTAGTTTGAAGGATAGCATTGGCTATTAAATGCGATTGATTTTTATTCTTATCGCGCTCTTTATGTTGTAGTTTAAATAAATGTTTCCTTGCCGACTTAGTGCCTTTAGATTGTAATTGGCGTTTCAAATATCGCAATCTACGTTTTTCTTTATTAAATTTTTTATCTATAATCAATCGTCCATCACTACAAGCGGCAGAAACCCTAATACCCAAATCTACCCCTAAGCATAATTTCTGTTTAATTTTTTCTACCTTGTTGTCAAAAGTGAAACAGATACACAAATTACCGCTATTATCTTGATAGATTAATGGGTCACAATAATTAGATTGATTTAATAAATTTTGTAGTTTTGGATATAGAATAAATTTAAATTTCTTGCGCTTGTTAGCGGTTGTGATATTAATAGAATATTTATCGTCAGCATTTTGGGAGTAAAGTCTTTTATCTAATCTCATACTTAATCGTTTTTTTTCGATTGGTTTCTTAATTTTATGTTTGTTAGATTTAATTGAACGGTAAGCACTTAAACACCCCTGTTCTCCGCGAATTAACACTTGCGACGGAATTTGTGCTTGACTTTCCCGTAATTTTCGATAGAATTTAGAATGTAGTATGACAATAGATTTTTTAGGTTCAAGAAACTGGATTTGGGATGCTTCATTAAAGGCCAAGCGTTCCCATTCTAAAACGGTTTTTAAAGATAATAAATCTTCTGGACTTCCGATTAATCTCGTATTATAACTTAACACGATAATATTTACAC
>Ga0118677_10007390_pt1 | contig 18140 bp, 5 predicted proteins | sample AliMusrvi5mmetaG_FD_86154 | JGI IMG/M metagenome (GOLD analysis project Ga0118677, IMG submission 86154) | reverse complement strand
GTTTGATATGGAGCGATATTACTAAATATGCAGAAAAAGTAAGGTGATTAAAGTTTTAAGAACTTAAATTACCTTACTTTCAGGGGTTTTCTGATTTAACCTGTGGCAACAATTCACCCCAAACAAACACTGGGCACTAATTTTAGAAAGAGACTTCACAGGATTCAAATTATTTTAATCGTAGACTCAATAATCGATCACAGAATAGCAAAAGATTCGCAACTTTGAAAGGTTTAACCTGGCCAAATATTTTTTACTTCACTTTGACTTTACCTATAGGTTATGAACCATGGTTGTCTGGAAAGACTTGATTGTTAAATCTTTTGGATTTAAGAAACATGGGATAAATAATTATTGAAAATCATCAAACTTTCTGGAAAATACCAGCCTAACCCGTAATCAAGTCATTTGCTCCGTCAACGACATCATTTTTAAAACCATCCAGATAAATCTGTGTGGTTCTGATATCGTTGTGCCCAAGGTGGAAAAAACTCTTACATTGACCTGCCTTCGCCGGAGCCGCCTTATCATCTCATCTGTCAGATTGTTAATGGCATAAGGTGGTCAAATAAAATTGGCAGAGGGTGGTCAAGAATTCTGATTTTTCCATTAAAGGATAATTACTCACAGAAAAATCAAAGTTCAAAATTCAAAGTCAAATGTCAAAATTATCCGTTATCTTTGTGTATTGATTTTGAAATTTTGAATTTTCCTCAACAACAGCCATCGATCACGATGGAACCTGTTTCCTGACACTGCAATCTGCATCGGGAGGTTAAAGGACCTTACAGGGAGCTTATACGAAGCATATACAACGCTTATACCAAGCATATACCAAGCATATACCAAGCACATACAACGCAGGTATATACATCAATCAAACTTCATTGATTTATTATAAAACAGCGTTGTTTCAACATAGATTTAGCATAGATTCAGCATAAAATCAGCCAGGAGAGACAATTCGAGTCTTCAGCAGTAATCACCGTTTGGGAAGCAAAATAATTTACAAGTTCTTTGCAACCTGAACGGGTAAAGATCAGTATGGTGTGAATGTTCCATATGAGGTAAAGGTATGGATATAATCACCTCCGATGGTCGTTACAACGCCTCCTGTTCCACGCTGGACAGGGCTTGTGTACCTGACGATAACGATCCCGTTTTGTCCATTTCCCCCACTTGTTCCTCCGCTATTGTTTGCACCGTAACCTCCGCCGCCATACGTACTTACCCTTAACCCCTGGGCTCCTCCAGAAGCTCCTCCGCCACCGCCGCCGGAATAAGGCAACATGCTTCCGGAAATATCATTATAAACACCATTGCCACCATATCCGCCGCTTGTCCCGCTGTTGCCTGACCCGGGGCCTGCAAAGCCGCCACCGCCACCGCCGGCGCCCCAGTAGGTACCGGGACCACCAGATATACCGTTACAGGCAGAGGCGCCATTGTAACCGGCAGTACAAAATCCCCCGCATGAGAGGATTGTTCCAAATACACTGTTCGTACCATTTGCAGGAGTTGGATAAGACCCGGAGCCCCCAAAACCCACTGTTACATTTATTGGTGTCGTATTTGTTATGGAATAGGCCGGATTCTGGGAATAACCGCCTGCACCGCCTCCGCCGCCGGCACTTGAACCGGGAAAACTGTAGAGGGAGGGAGACCCGCCACCACCTCCGCCAACAACAAGAACCCTTACGGAATAACCTGCAAAAAGGGTGGTAAAACTCACCTGGTTCCCATAGGCAGTTCCGACACTGTTGGTGGCAAAGGCCCGAAGATAATAGAGGGTGTTTTCAGCCAGGCCTGTGAGGTTGCTGACAAAACCACCTGTTCCGCTGCCATCCGAAGTATGGCTGCCGGCGATGGTGGGATTTATAGCCGTACTCCAGCAGACACCATATTCTGTTACGGTTGCCCCGCCGTCGGAGGTGACATTCCCACCGCCTGAAGCCGTCGTTTGAGTGATGGCTGTGACATCGGTTGTGCTGACATCCGGAAGGACAGGACAAATGGAGGTGCTCTGCATCAGGGTAGTTGCGATTGAATTTCCGCAGGCATTGTAAGCCCATACGTATCTGGTGTAAGAAGTATTGCAGGCAAGCCCGGTTTCATCCATATACAGGATGCCGGCCATATCGGTGGCAGTATTGTAATCATTCGTTGAATTCCATTTATAGCCAGCTGCTTCGGGCACTGCCAGCCAATTCCATATGATCCCGGTTACGGATGGAACATGGATGCCTTCTGCCGGAGGAAAAGGAAAAGCCTGGGTAACCTGGGTTAAAATGGCCGGAGACGAATTCCCGCAAACATTATAGGCCCACAAGTATCTTGTGTAAAGGGTGTTGCAATTCAAACCGGTTTCAGCTACTGATATAACCATTCCAAGATCTGTAGCAGTATTAATGTCATCGATTGAATTCCATTTATATCCTGTTGCACCCGCAGCTGCTTCCCAGTTCCAGGTGATCTGTGCGGTTGTGGCAGCATGAATACCCGCAAGCGGCGGGTCGGGAAAGGATAAAGTTGATTGCACCAGTGTTGTCGGGTTTGAGGTCCCGCAATTGTAATATGCCCAGACATACCTTGAATAGGAGGTATTGCACTCAAGCCCGGTTTCTGTCATGGTAGTTGAGGTACCAAGATCAGTGGCAGTGCCGTAATTATTGTCGATGTTCCACTTATAACCGGATGCGTCTGTCGTCATCTCCCAGTTCCAGGTAACCTGGGTTTGGGAAGCAGCATGGGTTCCTGCTGCCGGTGCGATTGAATTACAGTTGGAAAAAGTTCTCCAGGTGCCGTTTGAATAGATGCTTAATGCCCCATTTGTCCCGCAATCGGTACAAAAGATCATCAATCCTTCGGCCGGCGTGGCAATGGCATTTCGCTGTTCAAAAGACAACCGGGGAATCAGTACCCCTTTATTTGCAGATTTAACATCGAGCATGGCTGAGGGATCAGGTGGTATGTTGTCAGCACTGATGCTCACCTGGGCAAAAATGGTGATTCCTGTAAGCAGGAAAAAAGTTAAAAATGGAAGGATTTTTCTCATGACATAGAAATTAATTGTGAACAATATAACAACATGAATTTCAATGAAACAGACAACAGATATAAAAACAAAATATAAATTCCCGAATTGACAATCGCGTTTCCCTTGCTTATTGTCGCATAACCTTTATAATCCAAGCCTTCCCGTTTTGCACTACCTTGACGAGGTAGATGCCTGCCGGCTGGTTTTCAAGGGAAAATTCATGGAGTTTCCCGGAATAAATTGTCTGTATAAGAATTTCAACCCCCAGCATGTTGTAAAGCCTTACAAATACTGGTTTTTCGCCAGGTTCGGCTGATAACCACAGGTTGAATCTGCCGGTGGTGGGATTGGGATAGCACCCAAAGGTGATATCTGAAGAAATTCCGGATATTCCCGTTGTTGTTTCAATTACTTCGAATGGAGCGGCCGGTACAGGAATATTGGGATTTGAGCAATACTGACCTGTCGTGGTAATATGTCCGTGAAGATATCCTCCCGGTTCCACCCTGGTTCCCGTTAACATAAAGATGTTCTGCCCGGCAATCAGATTTGCCGAACCCCCGGGTTGCACCAGAAATGCTGTTCCGCCACCGGCAATGGTGATCGTTTGGGTGGCATCATAGCATTGCGTCTGACTTCCGGCAATGGTGATGTTGGTAAGATCCAGTGATGGTGGAGGCAGCAAGGTCATTGCAATCGTTACAACATTCGTGGTAACACCAAAGCCACCGGTGGAAATTTGCACCTGTCTGAAATAGGTGGTTGCTGCCAATTCTCCCGGTTGGTAATTGATCGATGTGGCCCCGGAAATACCGGAGTAGGCAATATTGTCCTCCGAGCTTTCCCATTGATAAGTGTATGGAGGATTGCCTCCTGATGGAGCTGTGCCGGTCAATTCTGCCGGTGCAGTATGCTGAGGAATGACCTGGTCGGCCGCAATGGTTCCCGCTATCATGATTGGATAAACTTTAATCATGACGACATTGGTTACTGACAGTGGATCACTGCAATCGTTTGCTGAAGATTGAATCTGCCTGTACCAGGCTGTTTCAGTGAGTGCTCCCGGCTGGTATATTGCTGAAGTCGCCCCGGGAATATCAGCAAAGGTTACACTGTCCTGAGAATTCTGCCATTGGTACGAATAGGGAGGACGCCCGCCCGTGGGGGTGGTTCCTGTCAAAGCAGCCGGAACGGTATTATAACTGATTGCCTGACTGGCCGCAGCTGAACCAACTGCAAACCGTGGATAGACCTTGATGGAAACCACATTAGTCGTTAAAGAGCCACAGTTGTTAGCTGAATTCTGTACCTGCCGGTAATAGCGTCCCGAAGTCCATGAAGGTGGTGTATAATTCAGTGTTGTCACCCCCGGGATGTTCGTAAAAGCAACATTATCCGTTGATACCTGCCACTGGTAATTGTATGGAGGAATGCCGCCAGCGGGTGCAGTTCCGGTTAATCCTTCAGGTATGGTGTTATAGCATATCACCTGGCTGGCAGTTATGTTACCAACAACAAATTCCTGTGCTGCCTGGATTGTACTGCCGGCTATTAAAACTTGTCCTGTATTATCAGTAACTGTAACGGTATAGTTCCCGGCACCGGCTGTGAGGGTCTGTCCTGCATTGCCATTGCTCCAGTTATAAAAATAGGGAGCTGTGCCGCCGGTTGCATTGGCTGTCAACGTCCCGTTATCCTGGAGGTGACAACCCGGCATGGTGGTAAAAGAAACGCTGAAACCACCAATAAGGGCCGTTGCCATGTTGTCGTCATAATTGAATTCGGGAACACTGGTATTGACAATTTTTCCGATGAGGGTGGTTGAATTGTCAGCTACATTCCATGGCATTGTTACCGTAATGCTGTCGTGACCCTGGAGCGAAATACTGGTTTGCCCGATGGGAATGGTATCGGAGGAATTGGCTATGTAAAAGAATTTGATGGTGGAATTGCAGTTTTGCGCGCCGTTATTTCCGATCCGGGCGTGGATGAAGATATTCGCTTCCAGGCCGGGAGCTGCGTTAGATGGAGCAAATGCCTGAAAATAGAGGTTTGCCGCCTGACCTACAATAATTGCCCTGGTAGCTTCATTATTCATTTCATCGGTCTCGGGAACCTGGTGGTCGGCATCGATGATCGCCCGGATGACATGGGCCCCCTGGAGATTGCTTGACCATGGTGTGGGTATGGCAATGGTGGCATGCTCCCCGGTGACAAGACCTGAAACCGGGTAAACCGAATCTAGCGGAACATTGTCGACCAGCACTTTCAACTTCATCACATCGTTCACGTTTGGATAGCCTATGTTTTCATAGCTCACCAGCAGCGATACCGGATCATTTGGAAAAGGATTCAGGTTCGACGGATTGATGAACTGTGACAGGATTCTCATGTCGGGCTGTTCGGTAACATGCACCTGGACCACCAGCATATTGTTGTTCTCATCACATTCGATGTAGGTGTTTAACGGGTCGGCCGTCATCGTGAAAGTATAGGTGCCGGGAAGTAAAAAAGTAAACGGGAGCGGCAAAGAAACCACCTCAGGACAATAATAACAGTTTTTGACGGCATTGTTCAGCGTTCCGCTTCCAAGGTTGAGCGTGCCGTTGATCCCCGGTCCTGAGACCTCGAATTTAACCTTCACCTGGCTGGCTTTATAAAGATGCGAAACAGCTAATCCAACAGAGAGAACAGCCGACTGGTTGATCAGGTAACCACGTTCCCAGAAATTTGTCCCGCAATGCGGAACAGGTTGAAATTCAAAACACATGTTGTCGGAAGCTATGTTGTCGGTTTCGTTCCATTCCGGGATTTGATTGGCCGGGTCGATGGAGACCGTAAGGAGGGTGGTTGCAGGCGCGGGCAATGGCGCCGAAACGGCAACCCTCACGGTTTGACCGGGTTCCAGGTTCCCGTTGTATGTTGCAGGAAAGATACCCCCGGTTGAATAGCTGAATTCCACCGCGATGGGTCCGATCGCTGTGGCATCACCGTTGTTGGTGATGTCGGTGTATAGTGTTGCTGTACCAGGCCAGGAGGGGTTGACCGGATCGACCCCAAACCGCTGGCAACTCCCAAAAGCAAGGTTTGGCCTGTGTTCCGGGGGGATACAGGTTACGACATTCACTGTAACGATGAGCACGTTGTTGCTTTCGTTGCACTCGGTGTACTCATTGTCAGGGTCGGCGGTCATGGTAAACGTGTAAGTGCCGGCCTGGGTGAAGGTAAACGGATCAGGCAATGCCATGACATAAGGACAATTGCAATTCCGGGTGACATTATTCAGGATGGCCGTACCCAGGTTCAGTGTACCGGTAATCCCCGGACCGCTCACCTCAAACTTCATTTTTACCGCATTGGCATTGTAGAGATGGTACACATTTAACCCGGCATAGATCCCGGTCGACTCATTCAAACAGTAGGTCTTGTTCCAGAAACTGCCCCCGCAGATCGATACCGGCTGGAAGTCCCAGCACATGTCGTCGGAGGCCGTATTGTCAGACTCATTCCATTCTTCAATCTGACCGAGCGGATCGATCGTGGCGGTGAGCGTGGTGGTTGCCGGAGGGGGCAGGGGTGCGACAGCAGTCACCGCAACCGTTTGGCCGGGATTCAGACTGCCGTTGTATTGTCCGGTAAAGGTTGCCCCCGTTGAATAGGAAAACTGCACCACGATCGGTCCCTGTGCAATGGAATCCCCGTTGTTCAGCACGTTGGCCGACAACGTAGCGGAACCCGGATATACGGGATCAGCAGGCTGAACCTCCATCGAATGGCAGGGGGTGAAGGTAAGATTTGGTTTTCTCCGGGGATTAACAACGATAATAACAGGTTCTATGAGGGAAAACTGGTTGATGAATGTTCCGGTCAATGTGTAATCTGTTACCGTACCAGTGATGTGATAAACTCCCGGCTGGCCGGGATCTGCAAAAGAGATGCTGAAAAATCCCGCCGAGTTGGTGTACCCGGAATAGGAAGCCCCGGTTTCGTCGACAAAAAAGTTAACCGTGGCACCCGCCACTGTGGAATCGGGAAGACGGACAGCCAGGTCAGTATAAAAGGCTCTTCCGCTCAGGGTAAGAGAGCTATACTGGTATGCATAGGAAACAGCCGGTGATACCGAGGTACTGGTGACAATGTTTCCTGCAACGGGGTAGTTCCCGTTTACGAAGGGTCGTACGGCTGAGTTGTCGAATTCGTTTGTTTCGCCAATCACGTTGGTAAAATCAACAGTCACCTGCATGGGGCACCAGGCAGGAATGTCAGGGGTGGTGAAGCTCCAGTTTACTGTCCTGGTCTGGTGCGGGGGAATGTTAGCCACCGTCACATCCGGATAGATCAACGTGGAGTCGTTCTGATCAATCAGGTGAACCACGAAGTTCTGGGCTGCGAAGTCCGATTCGTTGTGGATCACAGCCGAAACCGTCATGTTCTGTGAGGTTCCCGGATGTGCAACGCTGAAGGTAATATCGTTGGCAAAGATGCTCAGGTTGGGCGATTGAAGAATATCCGGGTAATCAAAAGGACCAAGGGTGGTGATGCATGACTGGCCGTCACCGGTCAGAATGGAGGTCTTCCATGTTGTTCCGTAAGGCAGGCTGTTCAAATCCGCGACATATCGCTTCCCATTGCCGGTGGTGGTATCGGAGGCATCGTCGGGCGACATGATGATCACGCGGTCATAAGGATCGGTGTAAACGCCATTGCCTTCATAATCGAGAATCAGTTTGGGATAACCCGGCATTGGCAGTGAATTCGACACATCAAAATAATCTCCTTCGAAATGAAAGGTCGTATAGGGCGAACCCGTAAGCGGTGAACAGATGGAAGAGATGAACCCGGGATTGCCGGTGAACGAAAAATGCTGCGATCCCGGATAAACGTTCGGATTGGAGTCGTTGCAATCACTATTATTGGTCACATATCCCGCGGGAGGGATGCAGGCAAAAAGTGAAACATCGGGATTGCCATACCCGTCTCCATCGGCATCAGCGAAATACTGAATGGCCTGGGTTATGGTCAATGTAACGGCTGTACGGTTTGAACTAGTACACCCGGTCGCTGCATCCCTGGATTCCGCGTAAAAAGTTCCGGCGGAGGAGGTGACATAGGTGCTGCTGTTGGCCATGAGGAGGTTTTCCCCAATGGAAGCGTTGTACCAGTTGGTCGAACTGCCTGGAGGCGCTGATGCACTTAGCGTGGCAGGCAAAACATTGGAACAAACAGATTGATTGCCACCACTGACCGGGGCAGTCGGACGGGAATTGACCGTCATTGTGATCATATTGGAAGTTGCCGGATTACCGGTAACGCAGGCAAAATTTGATGTGAGTTTACAGGAAATCACATCTGCATCTGCAGGGGCATAGACATAGTTCTGGCTGTTGGTACCCACATTTGTCCCATTGACGGTCCATTGATAGACCGGGTTCGGGCCGCCATTGACAGGTATTGCACTGAAAGTAACAGGCGACCCAGCACATGCCGGGTTTGCCGATGAAACAACAGTAACACTTACTGGCAGTATCGGGCTGACGTTTATGGTCTTTATTGTTGGATTTATGGCTGTGCAGCCATTCGGATGGGTGTAATTTACAGATACCTGCTGCGCACCGGAACCATTCCAGTTTACGGTAATGGAATCGGAGTTTGTCACGCCGGTGACCGCACCCCCCGGCGAAACGGTCCATAGATAATTGTTCATGCCGCTTTCGGTGGAATAAACCACCCCTGCAGCACCCTGGCAAATGAATGCCGGCCCGGCAATGGAGGGTTCAGGCGATTGACTGACCGTCAGATTCATCACCGATGGAGCCGGAGCCGGACATCCATTGTCCTTGAAATAGTTGACCGACACGGTTTGAGGACCACCGGTGTTCCATGTCACAACAATCTCATTTGTGCCACCTCCACCGGTGATAGTGCCTCCCGAAGAGACCAGCCAGTTGTACCCGGTCTTTCCTGCTTCTGTTGTATAGGTTACTCCTTGCGTCCCTGAACACACGGTAGTAAGCCCGGTTATGGTTGGAGCAGGAACCGGATTTACCTGCATGGTGACCATATTGGAAGTTGCCGGATTGCCGGTCGAACAAGCCAGAACCGAAGTGAAGATGCAGGTGACAAGATCATTGTTTACAGGCACATAACCAAATGACGAACTGTTTGTTCCCGCGTTCGCGCCATTCACTTTCCACTGGTAAACGGGAGATGTCCCCCCGTTTGAAGCCGTCGCTGTAAATGTTACTATCGTTCCCTGGCACACCGGGTTTACAGAAGCTGCAATGGTCAAACTGACCGGAACAACCGGGCTGACCGTCACATTTTTAATGCCGGGTGAAGGAGTCGTGCATCCATTATTACTGGTATAATTGACTGAAACTGTTTGCTCACCTGTTTCATTCCAGGTCACGGTGATGGAATTGGTATTGGTTGGGCTGGTGATGCTGCCGCCGGGGGAAATAGTCCATGAGTACCCGGTCATCCCACTTTCGGTAGTATAAATAATCCCGGCAGCACCCTGGCAAGGGTTGGCCAGGCCGGTGATGGTTGGTGCCGGTGCCGGATTAACTGTTACATTCAAAACGGTGGCAGAGGGCGATGAACATCCGTTTTCCCCTGGGTAATTGACAGAAACGGTATTTGATCCGCCGGTGATCCAGGTAACCGTGATGGCATTGGTGTTGTTTCCTCCGGTGATGATGCCTCCTGATGAGACGAGCCAGGTGTAACTGCTCTTGCCTGCTTCCGTGGTATAGGTAACTCCGGATGTTCCGGCACAAACGGAAGTAATGCCATTGATGGCAGGTGTCGGTACCGGGTTTACCGTCATGGTTATCACATTGGAGGTGGCGGGATTTCCATTGACATTGGTTAAACTCGATGTAAGAATGCAGGAAACAAGGTCGCTGCCGGTTGGAATATAATTAAAGACCGGGCTGTTTGACCCCGCGTTCGCCCCATTGACTTTCCACTGAAAGGCAGGGCTCGTACCCCCGTTCACCGGGGTAGCGTTAAAGGTAACCGGTAACCCGGCGCAAACCGGGTTGGATGATGCCGCAATGGAAACACTCACGGGGGCATTTGCCCGGGTAAATGTATTCCAGGTCACCATCGACCACTTGCCGTAACTGTCCTTTGCCCGTATCCAGACCGTATGTGTACCGGGAGGAAGGGGACTCAGATCGATGACCAAAGAGAGATTGTTGATATTTACCGACGGGGTAACCGGCACATTGGTGCCCATCCCCGCTCCCGGGTCGGCATCAAAGAAATACTCAACACTGGTGACATCGGGCAGTGCAACCGTATTGATCGATGACTTGTAGAAATTTTTAACCTGGCATAAACTCCAGTTGTTGTTCCCATCCTTTGACCTGACGTAAAGGGTGTGAAACCCGGCTGATATGGCGCCTAACCCGATGCTGAATTGAAGGTTGCTTATATTGGTGGATGGAGTTACCGGAACATTGGTTCCCATCCCGAAGCCGGGATCGGCATCGATGAAATACTCAACCTTGGTCACATTGGACAATCCGACCAGATTGATCTCCGCCTTGTAGAACATCTTGACCTGGCTGAAGCTCCAGCGGTTATTCTCATCCTTTGCCCTGACGTAAAGGGTATGAAAACCCGCGGATATGGTGCTCAGGCCAATGGTGAACTGAAGGTTATTGATATTCACCGACGGAGTGACCGGAACATTGGTTCCCGCCCCGAACCCGGGATCGGCATCGACAAAGTACTCCACCCTTGAGATGTTCTGACCATTTGCGCCAAAAGCAAACATGAACATCATCATCACGATGAAAACATGGAAATGTACCGCCATGGCGGATTTCCTGAAGGTTCTTTTCATAACCGGTTTGATTTAACAGCGTGAAACAAATCAGTTATGCGATTTCACCTTCATATTCACATTGATGGCTGTATTGCTGTAATTGTAATTGAAATAATAGATGGCCGGGATGGGGGGCATCCCCGACAGCACGTATGGATCAACTCCTCCAAACATCCCGCAATCCTCGCCGTTGCTGCCCGCGCCAATGGCCGGAGAGCCGGCTTTTAACTGGTAGCGGGCATCGTTTGAATAAGCGGTACAACTGCTGTAACAAACAAAAACATTGTTCATGTCGACATTTTGCTGGTTGCCATTGCCGGCGGGGACCTGCGTCGCCGAACATACATTATTATTCAGGGTGCAATTCGTAAAGGTGCAGGAACCATATATTATGTTATTTGAACATTGCGGGGCCATGGTAATATTGGCATTACCAACCACATTGTTGAAAAAAGCGACGGAGTTGTTAAGTGAATTGATGGTAACACCCCCTATAAACACGTTGTTTCTGAAAACCGCGTTTTCAAACCTTCCGGATAATGAACCGTCTACGAAGTTTTGTTCAAATACGAAGTTGGAATAGTAAGCAGATGAAGGGCTAGTACCATACGGGTTATACATACTATTACTTATTCTGTTTCGCATAAAAACAATATTCTGGAGGACAGTTTGGTCATTATTAGTGATAGAACTTATATCCAATCCTGCTATTTTGGTCCCGGAACTTCCGGCATAGAGATTGATATAATTAACACCGGCAGAAACAATGTTAGCCTGCGTTTCGGGGTTTTGGTTGAGGAAATAGCCGGGCCCGATAATTACAAGGCTTTTATGAAGATTCAAATCTCCATAAGAATATCCGGACCCCTCCAGGTAAATGGTATCTCCGTTCACGGCGACATCATACGCCGCCTGGAAGGAGGCATAGGGTACCGTGATGGCGGGGGTGTTGTTCACTCTCAATACAGTTGAGTGGGCGACCAGGGTGCAACCGATCATGATCGCGGTTAAAAGGGCGGAGAAAATTGTTTTCATGGGATTTGTTTTTTTTATGGTTGGTTTGTTTGTTGAAAACGAGTTCGTGAAACCGGCAAAGCTAACCTATCCTTTGGTCACATTTCTCTCCCTTTTGAAGGAATGCACCCTCGTTATTATGGTAAAATACCGTTTTAATTATTGACATTTGTCAGAATAATATTGATATATTCCATTTGTTGTTGACCACTTTTAGCCGATTTTGCCCGCAGTTGCATCTTTTAGCAATCAACAGGATGTGGTGGCCGGGCTTCCCGGGCGGATCCTGGTCAGTGCAAACGGTATTTCCAGGAAACAAATTTCCACTGTCATGCTGACGACAGGAAAGCCATTGAATGCAGTGACAATAACCCGGGAAAACATGCGTTTAAATTATGTGCGACTTACGGCCGCCAGGCCATTCTGATAACTGACCACCATCACCAAATTGCATTTTATGGAAATCAATGCCAGTAACACCAAAGCCGGATTCTGGCGAAGGATCGCTGCCGGGTGGATCGACGCATTCATCATCTTCGTCACCACGAACCTCATTATCGAATTCCTCGCACTCCTCCGTTTCAGGATATCTTTCGGAACCCTTTTCGTGATCACCGGGGCGGTTTATTCCTATATCCTGCTATCCCGGTTCAGCCAGACTCCGGGCAAGATGATCATGAAAGTTTTTATTTCCGACAGATGCGGAGAACCGGCAAGCAGGCGGAACATTGTTTTGCGCGAAGTTTTCGGGAAATGGGGGGTAACACTTGCACTGCCGATGATGCTGGCCCTTATCTCAACAGGAAGGGCCTATCTCCCCACTTTCACCGACATCCTGTTTCTTATTCTCTCCGCTTGTTTCTGCCTGGTCTGGTACCTCTTCACCCGGCAGATGTGGTACGACCGCATGGCCGGTTTGAGAGCCGAATATCATCCCCGGTCAAAAAAATCAAAAACAGCTTTTATTGTCCTGGTGGCAGCCGCTTTGACCGGGGGCGGACTCGCTTTTACCCAGTACAGGGTGATGCACCGCATCCCCTGCAGGCTGGCCCTATACCGCAACATCAATTCGGTTAAACCTTACGCCAGGTACCTTAAAAAGCAGAAGAGCTCCCCCGTCGATTATGTCATCGGACTTTTCGACAAATACGACGTGGTGGTGCTGTGCGAAAGGGATCACCCTGAAATGACCCAGTACGATTTCATTTTTAATATTGTGAAGGATCCCCGTTTCATCAGGAAATCGGGGATGGTGTTCTCGGAGATCGGGCAGAAAGGGATGCAGAAATACCTGGATGATTTCATGAACACCGACAGCCTTTCAGAGAGCCAGATCAAGGAGCATATCCTGCATATTACCCGGAATGAAGCGGTTCACCCGACCTGGAGCAACTATAACGGTTATCAATACATTGAGCGGCTTTACAGGCTGAACCGGACCCTGCCGCCCGGAAAAAGAGTAAGGCATTATTTTACCGATGCCCCGCTGGACTGGTATGCCATAAAAACCCATGAGGACTACCTGGCGTATCAGCATAAATATGTGTGGAACCGCGACAGCCTGATGGCCCGGACCGTGATTGAGGTGATGAATGGCCGGAATCCAGGAGACAGCACCCATAAAAAATGCCTTGTGATCATGAATTACCGCCATGCGTTCGACCTAACCGACAGGAATCCCGGTGTGCACAGGGGCAATACGTTCGAATACATAAAAGACGCTTTCGGCGACAGGGCTGCCAATGTGCTTATCAACACCAGGGTGATTGCCGTTTACCCTCCTGCGAGCGGCTTGTGGGATGAGGCATTTGAGAAAGAAGGCAGCAAACCTGCAGGATTCGACTTCAGGGGTTCCCCTTTCGGGGCCGACAATTTCGATATGTATCCCTGGGATATTGCGACGAGACTGAACCTGGGCTCCGGCTCTCCTTCGGCCGGAGGGCTGCTCAGGTACCGTGATGTGTTCACAGGCATTGTTTTCATCAATACACCGGGGGAACTTTACTGGCAGCAGTCCACGCCCGGGTATTACGACGGGTTTGAGAAAGAGGTCATCAGGAGATACGGTTGTGTGAATGCAGAATATGAAGAGGAAACAAGGAAGGAGATGGCTGCCATCAAAGTAAACGGGGATGAACCCGTGGTGCGGTACTCAGAATACCGGGCAGAAACCCTGGTTTCACTCTTCCTTTACAGCTTTTTCGGGATCGGGCTGGTAATGGGTCTGGTTGCATTCGCTTTTCAGAAGGATCAGGGTAAGGTGGAAGACAAAAAATCATTCACCGAATCACCAGTTCAGGCATGATTTATAAGCCGGGGGCCTCATGAGTAGCACAAAGCTATATTATAGCGACAATTCCTGCAGATGCATCACCCTGCCGTCCACGATCAGGTAGAGGTAATACATACCGGGAGCAAGGCTGTTTCCAGGGTCAAACGTAAATTTGCCTTTCTGACCGGTAAAATCGGCAACATCCCGGATGAACTGCCCGCCGGCGGTGGCAAGGATGATCCGGGCTTTACCCCCTTTGAACAGCCGTAACAATACCTGCTTCTGGCCATTGTTTCCGGTGGTAATCTCCAGGGTGCCGTCATGACGGCTCAGGGACATGCTGTATTCACTGAGTTCCGCAGGATAGACAGGTCCTGTTTGCTGCACTGCCACCGCTAAAGGGGGCATTCCCGAATTACAGGGTCCGAGCGTTGCCAGGAATTTGCTTCCCGGGTCGCCTTTTGCCTGGAATCCGTTTGCGAGGGTCACGTAGTTCCCGGACCGAAGGACCACTGAAGTTCCGTCGCCCCCGGTTACAGAGCTGTTCATGGTGATGGAATTGGATGCCGATGAAAAATAGGTTCCGCTGAGGTTTCCATTGATGGTCACATTAGCCGGGCAGGATGTTCTCAGGGAACTTTTCCATATTCCCCGGCCAAAAGTTGCCGCCAAAAGCTGATCGTTTGCTTCATTGATGGCCAAATCTGATACCGGGACATTGGGAAGCCCGTTGTAAAAAGGCTCCCAGTTTGTACTCCCCGAAGCATGATAATAAACGCCAAAATCGCCGCCGGCATAAACGTTGCCGGAGCCATCCACCTCCAGGCTCCAGAAGGGGATGTTGGGAAGGTCGTAACTGATGTTGCTCCAGGATGTGCCGGAATCTCCGGAATAGAGTACTTTCAACCCGTCAGTGTATCCGCCGAAGCAAATATAAACCTGCGTTGAACTGTTCGGCCTTACACAGATGTCGGAGATACGCGGAAACGATCCCTGCGGGAATCCCGGGTTGCCGGAGATTGTTGTATAGGAATAACCCCCGTCAGACGACATGAACATCTCGCCGGGTGTGGAAAATGCAAGTTGACCCCCTGCCGTGTATAGCCTGTTGCTATTGCTCGGGCAGGTTCTGATCACCCATTGGCCAAGAAATCCGGTTCCGGCCGGGGTGGTTAAATATCCAGTAGAATTATCATACCGCATAACGTATGTAGCACTGATATAAAGAATATCGGGATTACTTGTGTTCATCTCTGTCTGTGCAAAGTAATGGGGGTTGACAGTCACAGTATAGTACGGCGCAGTAGTGAAATCAGAAAAGTAAAGAACCGACCTGTTTTCAGACAAAAAACCCCTGGTTTCGTCGGTATAGTCGATGGCATTATCGAAACCATCGCCCCCGCTGATCAGTGCAAAATTGGAGGTGTTTGTCGTCCTGTATTTTGTCCCGTTATCCTGGCTTCCGCCCATCAAACAGTTGGGATTGTCGTCGTAATCATCAAAATGGTAAAACTGGGTAACGCTGATACCGTCGTAAATGGCTGTCCATGATTCCCCGTCGTTTGTGCTCCTGTAAAAACCACCGTCAGTTGCACAGTAAAGGTAGTTGTTCAGGGGATTGTATGCCAGTGCATGGCAATCGGCATGAACATAATTGTCGTCGGACCCGCTGCTAAGGGTGCAATCGGAAAATGAGTTTCCCCCGTTGATTGATTTGAACAGTACGATCCCTCCGGTAACGACAATTTGATTGTCGGTTGGCTTGACCGCCAGTGCGATATCGTATTGGGACTGATCCCTGTCGGCGATTCCTGTGGATTCCCCGAAAACATCAGGGCTGGTGGTCACGCGCGTGAACGAGAGACCGCTGTTGGTTGAAACATAGAATCCGCAAAAATTTGTATAGGTCGTAGCCGGGCCTGAAATTGCTGATCCGGTTGTGGCAGGACTTGCAAGGAGGTAAACTTTGTTTACGCTGGCAGGGGTAACGGCAATCTCAACACGCCCGTCAGCGCATAAGGCATGATCAAAGGTTGAATTTGCATACCAGATAATGCCACCATCGGTCGAATAGGTGAATGATCCATTTCCTGAAGCGTACACAATGGAGGGGTTGCCAGGTTTGAATTCAATATCGCAAACACATCCCGGCTCCACCATGGTCCAGGTTGCCCCCTTGTTGGTGGTCCGGTAGAGACCGTCGGAAGTAGCGGCCAGGAGTATCTCAGGGTTGACTGGATGCTGCACGAGACGGAACCCGGTATAGGCATTTGCCGATAACTGGCCGGTAGGCAGCCAGGTGGCTCCACCGTCATGGGAAACAAGGACTCCTACAGACATCCTCATATAACCCGATGTAGCGACAAATCCACCCGGGGAGTTAAAATCATCACCGGCGCCTGTGAGTACATAAAGTGTGGCGGGATCGGAATAATCAACGACAATCCCCGATATGCCAAGCGAAGGGATATAGCTGCTGAGCGGTGTCCAGGATGTTCCTCCGTTTGTCGTTTTCCAGAGGCCGCCCGAGGGTGTTCCAACATAGATCGTGCCGGCATCGGTCGGGTGGAACGCGATCCGGTCGATCCGGCCGGTTCCAAGACCGGATATGTTGGGATTTCCGATGTAGCAGGTTGACGGCCCGGTAAAAGACCATGCCCCGTTTGCAGTATTCAGCGGGGCATCACCACGGGCTGCAATTGCATCATAGGTTTTCTTCGAGATGTTGACAAATTCGCCGGCTGGGCCCAGGTGAAGGGACTGGTAATAGGCCCACCGGGCAAAGTGCTTCTGAAATCGCTCCTTATTTTCGTTATCGGGTATGGTTTTCAGGTAATTTTCAGTTTTTTCGTTTACCTGCCTGAAGTTTTCCGTACCGTCGAGAGGAACATGGATGCCGGACACCTGGCCTGTTCCTTTGAAGGGGAGTGCCATTGCGAGCACCAATATGAGTATGTTTGAAAACAAGCTTTTCATGGTACATCAGATAAAGGTGATCACTTTTTTACAATCTTCTTCAGGGATTCATTCTCTGCTCTCAGAGACTTGATCTCCATATCCAGCTTTTCGATCCTCTTTCCCTGTTCGATGGTATAAAGGGTCAGTTCTTCAATCTTTTCAACGATCTGTTTCTGCATATCTCCAAGATGAAGCCCGTCGGATTCGACTTCCTGTGCTGAAGGGAGTCCAGGTAAATGTCCGTTGTCCCGGATGTTTCGTTCCAGGTAGCCGAGGTCCATCAGTTTGTAATTCTTCCTGAATACATAATCGGGCCAGTTTGACATGGCCTGGACCAGGACTTCCGTGCAGGCAATCCTTCCATTGACTGAAAGCTTATAACCCGCTGCGGCTGTTGTTGTTCCTATCCTGAGATCGCCGCTCATGTAATTTGATCCAATGAAATAACTGCCCCAGTTGGCGGTTCCTCCGGCAGCGTTGCCATAAACCCCGATGCGGGTTCCCGCAGTGCCATAAGCATAGCCATAAACGCCTGTGGATGTACCGCTATAATCCTCCCCGGGCGCGACTCCTGACACGCCCCGGCTGCCCCCTGTTCCATAAACACCATAACCGTACCCGGGCCTGGGGGTTGATGTTCCGGTTATGGCATAAGTATTGGCGCTGTATGAATGGTTGACGTGCACCGAAAACAGGGTGGAGGTGGTGTCATCGCCCGCATTGCTTCCGCTGTTCCCCTCAACCGACACCCGTCCTTTGAAATAGCCGGCATAATTGGCATCGGCATTCCGTGCAACAGCATAAACCGCATAATTGGTCCCGTTTGTGACGTTTGCGCCGTCGCTGTAGAAAATGCCCCCGTAATTCGCGAGATGTGCATCGTTGTTCCAGCCGTAAACAGCAGCCCCGGTATACCCATTGTTGTATTTAATTCCCATCACGCCCACATTGGTGACCGAAAAGGGCGCTCCTATAAGGACAGGGTTGAAAACACCCAGGTGTCCCTCGGCGTAAACGTTTGA
>Ga0118677_10007388_pt1 | contig 18141 bp, 18 predicted proteins | sample AliMusrvi5mmetaG_FD_86154 | JGI IMG/M metagenome (GOLD analysis project Ga0118677, IMG submission 86154) | reverse complement strand
TCCACGGCGGGTTCGGAAGTGGGGATAGCTCGGAGTTCCATTTTGGGGGAACGGGATACAGCGATTTTTTTGAACAGTTTTTTGGAACCCGCCGTGGACGTGGATATAGCGGAGGAGTCGAGTTTGAGGAAACACCACAGCGTGGCAGTGACATCGAAGCAGACATTCTCGTCACACTTGAAGAGGCCCTTCACGGCGCTAAGCGTCAGATTTCCTTCCGCAAGGGAAATTCATCCGAGATCCAGACTTACACTGTCAAGATCCCAAAAGGGGTTCGTGAAGGTCAGCGTATTCGCCTGGCCGGACAGGGAGGTACAGGAGGCGCCAGAGGCGAGGCAGGGGATCTTTATCTTAGAGTGAAAATGCAGCAACATCCCGATTACCGTTTTGAAGGTGCGTCTATCTACCATGAAGTTGATGTCCCGGTGTGGCAGGCCGTTCTCGGAGGGGAACTAACCATTTCGACACCGGAGGGGCGTGCAAAACTGAAAATTCCTCCCGGCACACAAAATGGACGTAAGTTTCGAATCCCAGGCAGAGGTTTACCCGTTGAATCTGGGGCAAGAGGTGACTTCTATGCCGTGGCTCAGGTGCTAGTGCCTGATGATTTGACACCTGAACAGCGTGATCTTTGGGAGAAACTCTCAAAAATTAGCTGATTAGCCTCCACCTAATTTATAGGGGTTGATGGGATACTTTGGCCCTGAACGACTTCGCTCTACAGTGGCAACTCAGCCTCAGATTGTATATGTTGTTGTTCCAGCGATTCCTGAATGTTCAGCGGTTGCTGGAACGCATGTTCTTGGGGACGGTCCCAAAAATATCGGCGGAGCAAAACCTTAAACGTAGCAGTTAGGGGGACAGCAAGCAGGGCTCCAAGAAGACCGCCAAGAAAGATTGTCCACGCAAAGACGGATATAATCACCGTCATAGGGTGGAGTCCTACCGAATTACCGATGATCTTGGGCGAAATAAATATTCCATCAAGATTGTGAGCGATAAGAAAAATAATCAAAACCCAGAGCGGATGTATGAGATCACCGTACTGGGCTAAGGCAATGAGCAGGGCAGGTATAAGGCAGAGCACCATGCCGAGATACGGAATCAAGCATAGGATTCCAACCATGAGTCCGATTAAAAATGCAAAGTCGAGGCGGATAAAAATGAAGAGGGAGGTTCCGACAATCGCACCGTCAATCAGACTGACAAGCAGTTGTCCCCGGAAAAAATGGATCAAATAATCATTTATCTCGTTAAAGAACGATACGATCTCCACTTTCAGCGGGGAGGCTCTCATTGGCAGGTATCTACTCCATCCTGAAGCAATCCGTGGAGACTCTAAGAGAAAAAAGAAGAGAAAGACTGGTACAAGGACAAGACTTAACAAAAAGCCCAGAATGCCAAAGACTCCGCCTATGCTTTTCTGGAGGAATGTTCCCGAGGCTGCGGCGATGGATGGGATTTTTTGCTGGAGCCAGACAAGTCCGTTATTTGCCAGCTCGATTCCATAGAGTTTTATGTTTTCTGGAGTCAGGTTCTGGAGTGGCGACGAATGCATCGGAGACGAGGCACGAATAGCTGCCAGTCGCTGAAGTTCCTGAGCTGACTCTTTTGCCAGTAAAGAAATGCTCTGGCTATAGCCGGGAATCCTGCTGGCAAAAATGCTACCCTGATGCTCCAAAGAGGGTGCAACACTCAGACCGATGAGGAAAATTCCCCCGATGAAGAACACAAAAACAAGTACAACGGCCCATGTGCGAGGAACGTTTCTCCGGCATAGCAGGGATACGACTGGAGTTAGCAGATAGGCCATAACCGCAGCGATTGCGATCGGGGTAAGTACGGGTTTTAAGTATCCGCATACTGTGACAACTGACCATCCCAAGAGCAGGATTACAGCTACAATCATTAATCCTGCTAGGGAGGTAACTCCGGCCCAGCAAATTTTTTTCTGAAAAGGGGTAGGGGTGTCAGGATATGCCATGGATTTAACAAGGGACTATCCCTTTTTCTCCCGCTTGTCCAATTCCCTCCCGTTGCGTGCTGATAACATCCCGGCGTCGGTGATCACCAGATCCATAGGAATATCGTGCTTACACCGTGGAATCTCAGGAACTAGCTGCCAATGCCAAGCCACTCCGATTTTATAGGCCCTGAAAAGCTCAAGTCCCAGCAACCGATCGTAGAAGCCCCCTCCGCGCCCAAGGCGACCACCGGTAGCGTCAAAGGCGAGGCCAGGAATTAGAGCCAGATCGACCTCACCAACCGTGGCTTCGATCCAGTTTTCAGGGTCCGGTTCATTGAGACCGAAGGGGCCTTTTGTCCAACGGCTATTGGCTGTCTGACGGTAGAGTTTCAATTCATTGCCATCGGTTTTGGGAAAAAGAAGAGTCATGTTGGGTGAAAGTGTCCCCAAGATCGTAGGGTCGGGTTCGCCCGGCAGCGGTGAAAACAGAAGGATAGTCGATGAATGATGCCACACGTCGAGCGAGCAGATAGCCTGAAGAAGCCAAGCCGACGAGTCAGACTCCTGCCTCGCTAGAAGTTTTCTCATTTTGATTCGAAGGCTTTGCTTTTGACTCTCAATCATCCAATCTTCATTTCAGTAGAGTGGCCATGGTCAAACAACCAATTTTAAAAGGTTTTAAGAAAATACGTAAGAAAAAGGGAGGGCCCCGGCGTCCGGAGAACCATGTCTCTATGAAACTTGGCGTAGGGTGGCACAAGAGGAACTTCCTAACAGAGGTGATCATTCCTTCTTTTTTTTCTCCCAGGGAAGAGGTCCCTGCGTCCCAGAAGCTTCCGGATTTGAAGGCAGGTCAAATCAGCATAACCTGGATCGGTCATGCTTCGTTCCTGATTCAGACTCCAGAACACGCTATTCTCATAGATCCAAACTGGGCACGATGGCTCAAGGTAATCAAGCGACTTAGAGAACCCGGTTTGAAAATCCACGAACTTCCTGCAATTGATCTGGTGCTTGTGACTCACGCCCACTTTGACCATCTTGACAAGAAGTCACTGCGAGCGGTTGCAGCGGATCAGCCTATTGTAGTGCCTGAACATGTCGGCAATCTTGTGCAGGGACTCGGCTTCAACCGTGTACTCGAACTCGGCCGTTGGGAATCGATGAGTTTAGGACCTCTCAAGATCACTATGACACCTGCGCATCACTGGGGCGCACGAATGCTACACGACGAGCACCGTGGATTCGGCGGATTCCTGATAGAATATTCTGGACGCACTATTTTTCACTGCGGAGACAGTGCTTGGTTTGAGGGTTTTTCCGAGATAGCATCCAGAGGACACATCGACATAGCCCTTCTTCCAATCGGCGCCTACGACGCCCCTACAGGACGCGATGTCCACATGAATCCCGAAGAGGCCCTGCGGGCTTTTACAGACCTGAAAGCGGGTGTAATGGTGCCAATGCATTACGGAAGTTTTCGCTTGGGATTCGAACCCTTAGAGGAACCCCCCGACAGGTTGCTGGCTCATGCACGTGCACTTGGCCTCGATGAGCGAATTATGATTCTATCCGAAGGAGAAACGATGATTTTTTAGGCGGAACTTAGGGGACGAACTTAAAAAAACCATCACCATCCTTCCCATCTTGATCGCCGTAGTTTAAAGCAGGCCAAACCACAATGAATCTGAAAAGTCTCCGCCTAGATACCCTAGACCAAAACAAACCGATTCCCCAGTCGGAATATCGAAGCGATCTGAAGAAATATCAGTTCGGACTGTTGAACCTTCAACTCCGTCTTAAGGATAGCAAACGATCTGTTATCATTGTGATAGAGGGACCTGATGCAGCTGGTAAGGGAGGGGCTATCAAAAGAACCATGGAAAGACTTGATCCCAGACTGATCCGTGTCTATTCCACTCAAAAACCTTCACCCGAAGAGTACAGACATCACTATCTTTGGCGCTTTTGGGGTAAGTTTCCACCTTACGGAGAAATTGCTGTCTTTGACCGTTCCTGGTATGGTCGCGTTTTAGTGGAAAGAGTTGAAGGATTTGCGACCGAAACCGAGTGGAAGCGGGCATACAGAGAGATCAATGAGATGGAGCAAACCCTCGTTGATGACGGCACGATATTGATCAAGTTATTCCTTCAGGTATCCAAGGTTGAACAGCTCAATCGTTTCAAATCACGACAGGCTGATCCCTATAAACACTGGAAAATTAACGGTGAGGATTGGCGTAACCGCCGCAAGTGGAAGCAGCACAATGCAGCGGCCGAGGAGATGCTTGTAAAAACTTCGACCAAGCTTGCTCCATGGAAAGTTATTGCAGCTGATTTTAAGTGGTACGCTCGCGTCCAATTCGCAAAGACCGTTTATGAGCGCATTGCTAAAGAATTCCCCGATGTAAAATAGTTTGGTTGCTTGTCGGTTTTTAAATCTTTCCCAAGAGCTACCGGTCAAAGTCCTGAATCCGTCACAGCACCGTGTGAAGCATCTGTGACATGCGACGCATATTTTGCTAGGACGCCCCTATGGTAACGTGGGGCAGGTTTCCTCCAGATTTTGCGTCTTCGTTCCATTTCGGCGGCACTAAGAGCGAGCGAGATGGTCTGTTTCTTTGCATCAATGATGATTTTGTCACCATTTTTTACTAGGGCTAGCGGTCCTCCATCGAAAGCCTCCGGGGTTATGTGACCGACGACAAAGCCATGAGTGCCGCCGGAAAAACGTCCATCCGTGATTAAGGCGACATCCTTGCCAAGACCTCGTCCCATCACTGCACTGGTGGGAGAAAGCATTTCTCTCATCCCAGGCCCCCCTTTCGGACCCTCATACCTAATGACAATGACATCACCTTTCCTGATAGCACCCGAAAGGATGCTCTCTAAGGCTGTTTCCTCGGATTCGAAGACGACTGCCCGCCCCTCAAATAGGAGCCCCTCTTTGCCCGAGATTTTTGCTACCGCCCCCCCCGGGGCAAGATTCCCTCGGAGTATGACAAGGTGACTTTCTTTTTTAACGGGGTCGGTAATGGGGCGGATGATTTCCTGACCCTTTGGGTACCTTTTAAATGGGGAGAGGTTTTGACGGATTGTCCTACCAGTAACGGTCATGCAATCCCCGTGCAGAAGTCCTGCATTTAGAAGCTCCTTCATCATCGGAACGATTCCACCAATTTCGACAAGCTGTGACATGAGATATTTTCCACTCGGTCTGAGATCGGCAAGGACCGGCACACGTTTTCCGATTCTTGTGAAGTCCGTAAGGGATACTTTAACTCCAGCCGAATGTGCGATTGCTAGGATATGGAGAACTGCATTTGTGGAACCTCCCAGGGCTATAACGACGGTAATGGCATTTTCAAAAGCCTCACGGGTCATGATGTCTAGCGGCCTGATCCCCTTTTTGAGTAATTTCAGCACGGCTGCGCCTGCATCTCTGCAATCCTGGATTTTGTGAGGGGATACAGCGGCCTGCGCAGAACTATTGGGGAGACTCATTCCCATCGCCTCAATTGCGGAAGCCATTGTGTTGGCGGTGTACATTCCACCACACGATCCAGCGCCAGGAATGGCGCATGACTCCACGGCAAGGCGTTCATCAGCAGAGATTTTGCCAGCTGCTTCCTGTCCTACCGCTTCAAAGACGGAGACAACGTCAACCAGTTTCCCATTCAGGCACCCCGGAAGAATGGTGCCCCCGTAAACAAAGACCGAAGGGCGGTTCAATCTTGCGATAGCCATCATGCATGCCGGCATATTCTTGTCGCATCCGCCGATCGCAACTATTCCGTCAAAACCTTGGCATCCGGTGACCGTCTCAATCGAATCAGCAATAACTTCTCGTGAAACAAGCGAATACTTCATGCCCTCGGTTCCCATGGAAATTCCGTCAGAAATAGTGATTGTATTGAAAATGACCGCTTTACCGCCCTCTTTATCAACACCGATGGCCGATTCACGTGCAAGAGCGTCTATATGCATGTTACACGGCGTGACCATGCTCCATGTGGAGGCAATACCAATGATTGACTTGTTAAAATCAGCGTTTGTGAAACCCACGGGATAGAGCATCGCTCTGCTGGCAGCTCGGCTTGGTCCATCCAATAGGAGCGATGAGTGGGCTCGTTCTAGTGAGCAAGCAGGTTGGACTGACTTTCTGGGTCTTGCGCGGGCAATTTGTTTCATTTTCTTGTAGGAACTCATTATTCGTAATGTAGCAGAGGGTTGCAGTGAGAAGAAAGGGAATCGAATGGGATTTGAGGTTTAGCTTGAACAAGCAAGGGTTTCCTTCCGGAATGCGTTATCGGACCAAAGGAGGTAGAGGCGTGGATGATTTGCCCGCCGGCATGAGGTGATCCATAATTTCTTCAATGGAGTGTTTTTGTTCATCCGTCATATCCGGAGAATTGAGGGCTTTTTGAAAACTCATCAATGCATCGCTACGACGCCCGTTTTTAGCATAAGCCTGTGCAAGGTATGCGAGAGCGGCGCCAGATGGTTGTTTTTGGTCTTGAAGCAGATTGACAAGCCGGAGCAGCGCCTCGATCTCTTCTGAGTTGGAGTTGGCGGAACTCGCTGCACGTGCGTAGAGAAAGAGCACCTCAATGTCTTTAGGATGTTCATCGAAGAGTTTCCGGGCAAGCGTGAGCGCGTCGTTTGAGTTGCCGCATTCGATCAGTGACCTAATGAGAATTAATCTGGGCGGAATATTGGACCTGTCTTTACTGATTGACTCCTCAGCGAGCCGCCTAGACTCCTCCCAATTCCCTGATTGAGCCGCAAGAGAAGCCTTGCCGGTCAAAACTAACGACGGATACGAGTGGGTCGTCTCGGCGATTTCTAGCAATCCTTTTGCCTCGTCTAAATGCTTGATCGCCGCCAGACATGATGCCGTTCCAATCAGCCACAGAGTCATGTCGCTTGGCGATGACCAACTGGCAAAGCATTGATTGGGCTCTGGTGGATGCCATGCAGGTGATCCGATCGGTCTGAAGAGATATCCCCACGGGGTAACGTCGGCGAGTACCCAAAGAGGTGAATCAAGAAGCCCGATGGCAAGATGATTAGATGCTGGATGTGCATCCAGCAGGACGATGGAGAAGTGTTTTTCCCGATTGAGCCTGAAGAAAGCCGAGGTTGAAGCAAGTGCGGCGTCTGCCTCCTTAATGCTCGGAATCAACGCTTCCGATGACTTTGGAACATATGGAAGGAATGAGGGAGACAGAAAAACTGAGGTTCTGGACTTCAGTATCCCTTCGAGAAGATAACTTGGGTTGGTGAGGCGAGAATCGATTTTTTGAGGCCTCTCAGAAACAAAACAAATTACTGATATCACAATAATGAAAGTTCCGGCCAATGCTGCTACGATGACTGAGCGAGTAGAAAAATGCATCACATCGAAACTAGACAGGATTACGGCACCCGGTAAAACTTTCAAAGCCTTTGAACATGTCTCGCATCGTGCTATTGATCATAGATGAGGCCTACCATCCTACTTTTTGTTGCCATGATAATTCCGTTTTCTTTTCTCCGCGCTGATCCCATTTCAGTCGGTATGGATGCGCCGATGGTAACAGCTAAAAATCAGGACGGGGAGGATATAGCCTTTGCTGATATTTACCGAAAGGGAGTCACCTTAGTCTATTTTTACCCGAAAGCAGAGACTCCTGGATGTACGGCCGAAGCCTGTTCACTCCGTGATGCATATGAGGGGTTACACGCTAGAGGTCTCCAGATACTTGGCGTCAGTAAAGACACAGCCGTGGATCAGAAAAAGTTTCAGCAGAACAGAAATCTACCTTTCACCCTTATTGCGGATACTGATGGCAAGGTTGCCTCGGCGTTTGGCGTGCCTTCCTACCCGGTGGTTGGTCTTACGAGAAGGCAATCCTTCATCGTTAAGGATGGTAAAATTGCATGGTCATCTTTGAGCGCCAAAACAGGAGAAGCAGCCAGTGAGGTGCAAAATGCCCTCGACACGCTTCGCTAGCAGTAGCATTTTCATTGGCCGTTAATTTATATTCCTAGGAAGAGTCAACGCTTGGGTTGGTAGCTCAATGGTAGAGCAGTACCCTTTTAAGGTATTGGTTCTGGGTTCGAGTCCCAGCCAACCCACTTCCGCAGAGCTGGACGATGAACCCGAGTATCATCTCGGAGGCCGTGTCCTTATTACTTATCGGACTTGATCAATAGCCTGATCGGACAAAATTAGCGGTTAGAACCGTATTGTTACTTGGTATTGTGAAGGAGTAAGTCGGGGCTGTACTCACCACGTTCAGTCCATCGGTCCAGTTTAGGAAAGAATATCCTCTTCTAGCCTTAGCAGTGACAGTACCAGAAGACCCTGAGGCAAAGTCACCATCACCAGTTAAAATGCCGCCATTCGATGGTGAGGAAGAAACCTTAAGAGTCACCCTTTTTGCAAAATTCGCCACCAAACTCGCACTCGCAGTCACGTTAAAACTGAAATCAGGAGTCGTTCTTACTATATTCGAACCGACCGTCCAATTTACAAATTCATACCCTTTTTTGGGCTTTGACTTGACGCTCAGTTTGGTTCCACTAGGAACGGTCGTGCTTCCACTCACGGAACCGCCTGAGGGAGGGAATGCACTCACAGTGATCGTATACACTGGTCCCGGTACAGGAATACTAAAGACCGTGCCAAAAGTGGTAGTCGGGTATACCTCGTACGTCGTCCCAACGAGTGAACCATGCGAAAGGACCAATCCTGAAAATGGATTGGCCCCATTTTTCCCCCCTTTAAAACTATATATGGACTGAAATGCGCCACCATTTGTATTTACAGCATAAATAACTCCATTAAAAGAACGCCCGCCGGAACTTGTTGTTCCATAGAGGGTATCGCCCAAGAGGAGCAACCCTGAATCGGGTGCTGCGCCATCATTTCCACCACCGAAGGAGTAGAGGTTGGTGAATCCGGTTCCATCGGTGTTGATCGCAAAGACAGTACCAGCATTTGAGGTTCCCCCCTACGATGCAGTTCCATAGAGGGTCGTCCCATTGTTGCCAAGAAGGAGAGGACCCGAGGGGTTTCCACCGTCGTTCTCTCCAGTAAACGAGTAGAGGTTGGTGAACCCAGTTCCGTCAGTATTGATCGCAAAGACTGTTCCCATATTTGATGCTCCACCTTGGTTTGCGATTCCATAGAGAGTCGCATCATTGGTAGATAAGATGAGAGGGGCGGATGGATTAGCGCCATCATTGCCTCCAGTAAACGAGTAGAGGTTGGTGAATCCGGTGCCATCTGTATTAATGGCAAAGATGGCACCCGCATTGGAAGCTCCTCCTTGATAGGTTGTTCCATAAACAGACGCGCCATCAGTGGAAAAAAGGAGTGAGGAGTATGGATTGGCGCCATCACTCCCTCCGGAAAAACTGTAGAGTGTCTGAAAATTACTGCCATCACTGTTCAGGGAGTAGATCGTTCCATAGCCTGAATCGCCGCCCTGAGAAGCTGTTCCGTAGAGTGTCGTTCCGTCTGTGGAAATGAGGAGATTGGCCGATGGGTTGGCTCCATCACTGCCATCCTTAAAACGATAAAGCGTGGGGTTGTCTTTAGATTCGGTCGACTTGGCTTCTAGTCGAAAAGCGATCGACGGAAGTGAAAGGAGGCACAGTAAAAGGCTTTTACGCAGAAGATCAGGCAGAGAAAAGTTCATCGTGATATCGATCCATTAATCTTTCTGTAAAGTCAAGGGGTGCAGGTAACGTTGTGAATACAAATCTGCATCGCAGGATTTTCAATGCTATGAGGATGTTAGAAACCTTTCGATCAAACGACAACACTCTTAGAGCACGATTGGAGAGTTGGACATCGAGATACCATTCCTGTAGAGTCATTTTGTCCAAGGTTTGTTGTTTCCTTGGATTGAAGTTCATCAACCCACACCCCCCATATGAGCGATTTAACTAATAAGGTAGCCCTAGTTACCGGAGGAGCCAGAGATATTGGACGAGCTGTTTCCGTTCGTCTTGCTGAACTTGGCGCTTCGGTAGTGGTCAACTACCGCTCCAATCAATTGGAGGCAGAGGAAACTGTCCGCCAGATAGAGGTCAAAGCTGGAAAAGGAAAGGCAGTTGCTGTGAAAGGTGATGTGACCTCTTCAGATGAAATTCTGAATATGGTGAAGAGTGCAACAAGTTCGTTTGGTGGAAATATTGACATTCTGGTGAATGTGGCTGGAGGTCTTGTAGCTCGTAAAACAGTCTTAGAAATGGAAGAGACTTTTTGGGATGAAGTCATTGCTCTCAATCTCAAAAGCGTCTTTCTCGTTACCAAGGCTGTACTCCCACACATGCCGGACGGCGGAGTCATTGTTAACTTTTCCTCTCAGGCTGGTCGGGATGGCGGCGGACCTGGGGCAAGTGCCTACGCAGCGGCCAAGGCGGGCGTGGCCAATTACTCCCGGGCTCTCGCCAAGGAGCTTGCGCCCCGAAAGATCAGGGTCAACACGGTCTCGCCCGGCATGATCGCGACTAAATTTCACGACACCTTCACCAAGCCCGAAGTGCGCGAACGCGTGGCCTCCATGACACCACTCGGTCGGGAGGGAACTCCGGAGGAAGTCGCCGAACTGACGGCCTTCCTTGCCTCGCCCAAATCATCGTTCATAAACGGCGAGTCGGTTGAAATCAACGGCGGCATCTTCTTCTCATAGGTTTGTTAAAGAATTCCGCCCCCCCGGATCCATGATCAAAAAACCGCACGGTCTCTTTTCCCTTGCGCTGGCTCTAGGTTCCTCTTTTTTGCTGACCTTTGCTTCGCTAAGCTTTTCTGCACAGTCCACCGCTGGGACTGATCAGTCTTCTCCGCCACCATCCTCCACTCCTGCCGCGCTTCCGTCACATCATCCTTGCCTAATGATGACGCCGGAGGAGGTTGTGTCCTTACGATCGAATCTGGGGAAAGCACCTCTCTTTGATGAAGCTCTGGCTGAGGCGAAAGCCTCACTGGAGAAGGTTCTCAGTGCCCCTCCTGAGGTGCCCATTCCGAAAGATGCCTCAGGACCGACTCAGCAGAGGCACGCCCGCAACGAGTCAGAGATGCGAAATGCCGGCTTCCTCTATCAGGTGACCGGCGATCTTCGTTACGCCACCTTTGTGAAGGGGCTCTTGGATAAATACGCTACCCTCTATCCCACGCTGGGAGTCCACCCCGCCTCGAAGGAAAACAATCCCGGCCGCCTCTTCTGGCAGCCTCTCAACGAGGCCAACTGGTTGGTCGATGTCATTCAGGCCTACGACTGCATCTACGACACGCTGACCCCTGAGGAGCGAAGCCGCTTTGAGTCGAATATTTTCCGTCCCATGGTGCAGTTCATCAGCGAGGTGCATCGTGAGGAGTTCAATATAATGCACAACCATGCCACCTGGTATGCTGCTGCGGTCGGCATGGCTGGCTATGTGATGGGTGACGAGACTATCGTGAAGAAGGCACTCTACGGGTCGAAGATGGATGGTTCCGCTGGATTTTTCCGGCAGATGGAGCAGCTCTTCTCTCCAGACGGATACTACTGCGAGGGCCCTTACTATGCACGCTACGCCCTCATGCCCTTTTTCGTCTTTGCCAATGTAATCCAGAATAACCAGCCCGAACTCAAGCCCTTCGAGCGGCATGGAGAGATTCTGAAAAAATCACTCTATTCTATGTTGCAGCAGACCGATTCTGAGGGAGCTTTTTTTCCCCTAAACGACTCCATGAAGGAAATGAATTTCCGGAGCGGCGCCGTTGTCTTCCCGGTTGACCAGACCTATCTGCGCTACGGCCATGATGATGCACTCCTCTCCGTCGTGCAGTCGCAGGGGAAGGTTTCGCTCGATCCCTCCGGTCAGGCTGTGGCCATGGCCCTTGCAGCGCATCCAAATCCACCTTCATTTCCATACAAGAGCGTCGAGTATTCCGACGGTCCTGAAGGACTTGGGGGAGGGATTGGCATCTTGAGATCTCCCGTAGGAAAGGATCAGTCGATTGCCATCATGAAATACTCCTCTCTCGGGATGGGCCACGGCCATTATGACAAGCTAGCCCTGGAGTATTACAATCAGGGCAGGGAGTTGCTGACCGACTACGGCTCTGTCCGCTTTGTAAATGTTGAGCCCAAGTTTGGAGGACGCTACCTTCCTGAGAATAACTCCTATGCGAAGCAGACCATCGCCCATAATACGGTTGCCGTTGACGAGTCCTCCTATTACGGAAACAACTACGAAACTGCAAAAACGCTCCATTCCGAGAGGGGCTTCTTCGACTCCGCTGATCCCGACTTTCAGATCATGAGCGCCACCGACAGCACCGCCGTCCCCGGAGTGACAATGAGGAGGACGGTAGCAATGGTGAGTGACCCGTCGCTCGATCATCCCGTCCTTCTCGACGTCTTTCGCCTCTCCTCCGAGAAAGAGCATCTCTACGACTACGCCTTCCATTTCCTAGGGCAGTTCATGGAGTGTAACATCAAGCTCACCCCCCATCTGACCGAACAGCACCCTTTTGGAGAGCGAGATGGCTACCAGCACCTTTGGGTCGAAGCTGAGGGTGATGTGAAGTCAGGTGACGGCTCCCTCAACTTCACTTGGCTCGAGGGAAATCGCTACTACACAATTACTTCAGCGGCGGATTCTTCGACGAAAGTCTTCTTTACTAGGATCGGGGCGAATGACCCTAATTTTAACCTTCGCCACGAACCGGCAATGATCCTCCGACAGAAGGCCGCGAGCCATGTTTTCGCATCTGCCGTGGAGCCGCATGGCTCCTTTGACGGTGCTAAGGAGAGCACCTCAGGGAGCGAACCCTTCATCCGAAGCGTGACTGTTCTTGCCGACACGGATGACGGCACGGTAGTGCGCGTGATCGGAAATGGAGCACAAGAGCGTAAAGAAAAGCTCCAGTGGACCCTGATGATCTCAAATACGAATGCGGGGCAGAATGGGAAGCATACAGTCAAAGTTGGATCAGAAACCTTCTCTTGGAACGGAAACGCCTCCCTTTTAAGGAATTAATCCTAGAGCTCAATCATACTGTTATAGCCACTAATATTAAAAACTTGTCTCTAGAGATTAGGCGTAGGCATGTGTGCCCATTTTGGAAGAATCATATTTGGTTGATCCAAGCATAGATATTAAGGTAGATATGACATATTACATGAAACGCCTCTCCATTTCTATTCTTGCCACTGCTTGCATCGGTCTTGTGTCGTGTAAGAAAGAGGCTCCAGTCGCAGTCAGTGAAGAGCCATCCTATAAGTGTATATCTGCGGTGATTACGATTGGAGGCAAGTCCGTAAACTCTGTCGTTGAGTGGAACACTTTAACCGGCGACGCTCGTCTCCTCAACTCTGCCTCTTTTGCTGATAAGTCGAGTGGACAGCAGGGCAGTATCATGGGCTGGGTTCCCCTTGTGAACCTTCAGCAGGCTGTCCAGAATTTGGCATCTCAAATTCAAGCGCAGCATTCCAATGCGCAGCCGACTTCCTCACCTTCTAAATCTCAATAGTAGGGGTTAGGCCGTAGAATTATTAACTTCGCAAGAACTTGGGATCTTTCGAACTATTTTAGTTCTTCTTGGCGGATGAATCAGCGTCCAACCTGCATCCTCCATCTGTAACTAAAACACCATGAAAATTGTTGTCGCCTATTCTGGGGGATTGGATACCTCCGTTATTCTGAATTGGATCAAGGAAACCTATCAAGCCGAAGTCATTGCATTCTGTGCTGACGTTGGTCAGGAGGAAGAGTTGAGGGGGCTAAAACCGAAAGCTCTCCGTACTGGCGCCTCTAAGTGTTATGTAGATGATCTTCGAGAGGAGTTTGCAAGGGATTTTATTTTTCCAATGATGCAGGCTGGGGCCCTTTACGAAGGTGAATATTTTCTTGGGACTAGCATAGCTCGTCCTCTCATCGCAAAAAGGATGGTAGATATCGCTAATACAGAAGGAGCCGATGCCGTAGCACACGGTGCGACCGGAAAAGGAAATGATCAGGTTCGCTTCGAACTGACCGCCGCTGCGTTGGCTCCAGATTTGAGAGTGATAGCTCCATGGCGAGAGGAAGGCTTCAGGGCTGAATTTCCCGGACGCGCGGAGATGATTAAGTACTGTCAAAATAATAAAATTCCAGTTCAGGCTAGTGCCGCAAAGCCTTATTCGATGGACAGGAATCTACTTCATATCAGTTATGAAAGTGGAATTCTTGAAGATCCTTGGTTCGATGCATTCGCACCTGATAACAGGGAAATGTTCAGGCTTTCGGTATGCCCAGAACTGGCCCCTGACAAGGCCGAGGTTATCACTCTAGACTTTGTTCAGGGCTTATGCGTTTCTGTAAACGGAAAGCAACTTGATCCTCTTGGGGTAATGAAAGTTCTTAACAGGATCGGAGGTCGTCACGGGGTTGGTCGCGTCGATATGGTCGAGAATCGATTTGTAGGCATGAAGAGCAGGGGAGTTTACGAGACGCCAGGAGGTTCCATTCTGCATTTTGCCCACCGACAGATGGAGTCGCTGACAATGGACCGCGAGGTGATGCATCTACGTGATAGCCTGATCCCAAAATATAGTACGCTTGTTTACAACGGCTTCTGGTTTGCTCCAGAAAGGCTTGTTCTGCAGTCCATGATTTCCGAGTCACAGAAGAACGTAACTGGCACCGTACGAGTTCGGCTCTACAAGGGGAACATACTAGCCGCCGGACGAAAGAGTCCGGTAAGCCTTTACCGTCCAGATATCGCCACGATGGAAGCTGACCCCACTCAATCCTATGATCAGGGTGATGCAACCGGATTCATACGGTTGAATGCCCTGCGTTTGAAAGTAGCTGCCAAGGTGGCCAAGGGCACCAGAAAACCTTCGAAAAGGAAGTAGGATTACTTTTGCCCGTAATCCAAAGCTCTTGAGGGAGAAAAAGTAGCGCTATTTAAAAAACTGGAAATTTTTTGGTCGGGGATTTTCTAGATCCTTTATTTCCTCTGTATTCAAAAAGAGACACACCCTCGATTCCTACCTGATAAAGCCCCAGCGTGAAGAGAAGGGCCAGTAAACAAAGAATCCGCGTCCAATTACATTGTGTTCAGGTACGATTCCCCAGTAGCGACTGTCACTGGAGTTATAGCTATTATCACCCAATGCAAAAAACCCCCTAGCGGGTACCGTAAATGTTTCAACTGGAGAGCCGAGGTAGGGAAACGGGGGCCCCGCATCACTGCTATTCGAATATCCACGGTAGCCATTCTTACAACTCATAACTCGAAGAAAAGAGGTGCGTTGTGGGATCGTGCCGTTAACAAAAAGTTTAGGAGGATCAATACGGAGAGTATCTCCAGGCATTCCTCCAAGCCGTTTGATGTAAAACTGTGATCCCATCGCAGGGTCAAGGTTCATCTCAATTCTGGGGATTCCTGTTGTCTTAAAAACAAAGACATCACCCCTGACGGGATTGGTGAATTGATAGCTAAGGCGGTCAACAAAGACCTGATCGCCCGCCTGTACATATCCATGGGCAATTGTTTGTCCGGCCTCGTAAATACGCCCGGGACGAACACCAAAGTCTCGAAAAACTACATCTCTCGGCGCGAAAAGAGAGTGGTGTCCTGCAGTTGTGACCACATCGGTAAACGTAAAGAAATTCAGAACTGTTCGCTCAGAAAGACCCAAGATCTCCTCCCTGACAGGCGCCTTAAGATCGAGATGAAATCTTCCAAGACGTACAAAGTCAGAGGTTCGGGTGATTGGGTTGGGAAGCGGATCGTTTGTTGGATGGCCTGTCATTCCAAAAAGGGTTGGCTGCATGGATCCGGTTGGAATCTTAAAAGGTTTTAGGAAGTAGGCTTGAAAACCAACAGCTAAGGCAACCGCTACGACTATGGCTTCTATGTTTTCCGCCCAATCCCTGTGAGCTTTGAAGGGAATGACCTCCATGAAAAGAGATTCGAGTTTGCTTGATGCACCTTCGATTTCGGTTCGATTTCCGGTGTCAATTCCTGCTTGTAGTGTTGCCAAACTTCCTACCAGTAAGTTTTTTTGTGTTTCAGAGAGAAGATCGATATGCTGATGGAGGGTTTTAGACGCTCCCTCTAAGAGGTTGCGGGCTTGCTTTATGTGTCTAGGAATGAAGAAGCTCATGGATTAAATCTGCTGATCCTGAAGGCAAACAGGATCATTGAGAGTTGGCAATCATTGGAAAAACTGACTAAAGACGTTACTGTAGGTGGCGTTTAGTAAGCTTGTAGAAGAGTTAAAGTTAGGACATTATCAAAGATTCAGATTATAAATACCTGTTCCTATGAAAACTCACTATATCGAAAAAGCCGCGGAAGTCGTGGTCAACAAGCAGCAGTTGGTCAATCTTGTTAGTAAGCGTGTCCGAGAACTCTCAGCCGGAAGCCGTCCAATGATCGAGGTAGATTCGCAGATGGGACTTGCCGACATAGCGCTCGCGGAAGTTGCAGCAGGAAAACTCTCAACAGAAGTTTCTCTTTTGCCCGAGGACGGTGTTCATTCCGCCTAAATATTCCGGCTCGAACGTTGATTCTCCCAACCAACCGCGGGCTTTTAGAACTAGTAAAGATCAGGTTTTTTTGTCGCACAGATAATGGAGGTGTTGAGTGGGATCCGACATCGTAACCAACAGAAAGGCTCTACGGGATTACCATATCCTTGAAAAATTTGAGGCTGGAATTTCTCTATTAGGTACGGAAGTAAAGTCGCTTCGAGCAGGGCGCGCAGACCTTCTAGGTTCCTATGCCAGGGTTGAGAAAAAAGGGGTGACCCTTTACGACGCGACTATCCAAACCTACGAACAAGCAAGCCATGAAACTCATGATCCGAAACGCTCGAGAAGACTGCTTCTGAATAAGGCCGAAATCGTCCGCCTTACCGAGCAGACCCTACGCAAGGGACTTGCAATGCCAGTACTTAGGATGTACTGGAAAAAAGGGCTTGTGAAAGTTGAAATAGGTCTAGGAAAAGGAAAGCATGCTGCCGACCAGAGGCAAGATTTGAAGAAAAGGGTCGAACAGCGCGAGGTGGAGCGTGAAGTTAGCCGTTTCAAACGCGGTGGCCGTTGAGATTTACGGATTGCGGTTAGGTATCGCAGAAAGCACCCTTGAGCATGATTTTTGAAACGACAAAGATTGAGTCCATTATCAGCGGAGTGCAGCCTTCCGAAAATGATTTTGTCCGGGATGCGGCGAGTCATGATGTCGTTCCCGTTTGGATTGAGTTGGTTTCCGATAGTGAAACACCCCTGTCAGTCCTCGCTAAGATTGGGAGGGATGCTCCCTCATTCCTTCTTGAATCGGCCGAGCAGAATGATCTCGTAGGCCGTCATTCCTTTGTGGGCTCCGGGGCAAGAGCAGTAATCAAATCTACTGGTGACCGGATTTCACTTACAGATGTGAGTGGAAGGGAGACAAACTGGACTGCTGCGGACCCTCTTAAGGAGTTGCAGGCAATTATGGATCGCTACCGTTGCGCTCCGAACCCCGAACTGCCCGGCTTCAGTGGCGGCGCCGTCGGGTATCTAGGCTACGAGGCCGCCAACCGCTTTGAGCCATCGATTCCAAAATCAAGCAACGACGATCTTCAGGTGCCTGATATGCTATTTTTTATTGCGGATACAGTAGTGGCCTTTGATCACCGGAAACGAAGGATCAAGGTGATCGCATGTGCCTTTCCCAGCGAATTAGGACTAGAAAGATCAAGAGAAGAGGCTATAGCACGAATAGCTCGTGTAGTGGAAAAACTTGGACATTCTTCCGATTTACCTCTCTTCCCAGTTGGATCACCTGGAGTTTCCCTTTCGATTGCAAGCAACCTTAGTAGGGAAGGTTTTGAAAATGCAGTGGATGTTTCCAAGGAATACATCAAATCTGGTGATATATTCCAAGTCGTACTGTCGCAGCGTTTTGCAATACCTTACGATGGTGACGCTCTTCATCTTTACCGCGCGTTGAGATTTATTAATCCCTCTCCTTACATGTTCTGCCTGCGACTTCCAGGAGGATTTTCCCTGGTCGGAAGCTCTCCCGAGGTTCATGTTAAGGTTACTGGAGACCATGTCCAGATTCGCCCAATAGCTGGAACGCGGAAACGTGGTATCTCGCCCGAAGCTGACGCTGCCCTTGGAAATGAACTCTTGAATGATCCGAAGGAGTGTGC